>Ga0209456_10000100_pt1 | contig 45794 bp, 41 predicted proteins | sample COG_11_FD_184755 | JGI IMG/M metagenome (GOLD analysis project Ga0209456, IMG submission 184755) | Pelagic marine sediment microbial communities from the LTER site Helgoland, North Sea, for post-phytoplankton bloom and carbon turnover... | ecosystem: Environmental > Aquatic > Marine > Neritic...
GCTCTGCTAGGAACTCATAGCACTGAAGAAGGCGAAGGAGCACGGCTCAAAACATGGCAAGCCCCCAGATGGTGATGTACGAGGAGGAGTTTGCCCAGGTCCAGGCCGTGATCAACAGGCTGGTCCAGGATGCAAACGCGCGGGTGGTGTTCGTCGTCGACAAGAACGGCCAGCTCATCAGCGCCTCGGGCGACACGGGAGACCTCGACACGACTTCCCTCGCGTCGCTCACTGCGGGTACGATTGCCGCGACGGGAGGCATCGCGCAGCTACTGCGCGAGCAGGAGTTCGCGACTCAATACCACGAAGGGGTTCAGCAGAACGTTCACATTCAAGTTGTGAGTGGTCGCGTGATTCTCGTGGTCATCTTCGACAATCGGACGAGCTTGGGGCTGGTCAGGCTCCGCGTGAAGCGCGCCACCGAGCACCTGACCCGGATCTTCGAGATGGTGATGGCCAAGGCCCAGGACCCCTTTCAAAATTCGCCGTTCGCGGAAATAACTGATGACGACATCGACAACTTGTTCAATGATTGACTAGGAGAGGCTTGGGGGGATGTCTTTCATCAACTACTTATCGCGCGAGATCAACTGCAAGATCGTCTACTACGGTCCGGGTTTGTGCGGTAAGACGACCAACCTGCAGTACATCTACAATCGCACCAACCCGGATGCGAAAGGTAAGATGATCTCGCTCGCGACCGAGACCGAGCGAACACTCTTCTTCGATTTCCTGCCGCTCGAAATCGGTGAGATTCGCGGCTTCAAGACGCGCTTTCATCTCTACACGGTCCCCGGCCAGGTTTTCTACGATGCAAGCCGTAAGCTGATTCTGAAGGGCGTCGACGGCGTCGTCTTCGTCGCGGACTCCCAGATGCTTCGCGCGGAGGCGAACACCGAGTCGATGGACAACCTCCGCACCAACCTCGCGGAGCAGGGCTACAACCTCGACACCCTTCCGTACGTCATTCAGTACAACAAGCGAGACATGCCCAACGTCTCTCCGGTCGAAGAGCTCCGCCAAATGCTCAACACCCGCAACGTCCCCGACTTCAACGCCATAGCCACCACCGGCGAAGGCGTCTTCGAAACCCTCAAGTCCGTCGCCAAGCTAGTCCTAACCGAGCTAAAACGAGGCGCCGCCCGCTAACGGGGACACCACTCCCGTCTTCGGTGCCCCGCCCCAGGCCTCGCGAAGCTCTGGTCACCCACAGATTGGTACTTGCGCCTTGGTCACGGGCCCGACACCCGAGCGGCCGCCTATCGCGACTGGATTTCCGAATGCCGCGAGCGGGACAACTGGGAAGCGGTACGAAAAGACCCGGTGTCTCCGAAAGGGGGCGCTCCGACTCGGCCGAACCGCTCCCGGGCGGCTGGTTGAGCCATTGCCCGCAAGCCGCTGCGATCCTTGCCGGGGGAGTCGTTTGATTTCGGGGAGTTGGAGGGGTGGAGAGTGTCCCCCTATAGGATGATGTTTAGGATTTTGTTGGGGACCCAGATGGTTTTGCGGAGGGCCTTGCCTTTTAGGTGGGTGGCGAGGGTGTTGCGGGCGGCGGTGAGGGCTTGGTCTTCGGTGGCGTCTTTCGGGAGCGTGATTCGGCCGCGGACTTTGCCGTTGATCTGGACTGGGACTTCGACTTCGTCTTCTTCACAGAGAGCTGGGTCGTAGCTCGGCCAGGGTTGGTTTTGGATGCTTGGGCTGTGCCCGAGCATTTCCCAGACCTCTTCACCGAGGTGCGGGGCGAAGGGGTGAAGGAGCTTGGCTAGCACTTCGAGTGCTTCGGTTGGGACCTCGTTGAGTTTCATCAGCTCGTTGCTGAGGACCATCATCGCGCTGATCGCTGTATTGAAGCGCATGGCGTCGATGTCCTCGGTGACCTTGCGGATCGTTTGGTGCAAGAGTCGCGTGAGCGCCTCGTCGGGCCTGGCGCTTGCGTCCGCGCGCACTGTGACGGTGAAAACACGATCGAGGAAGCGGCGCACGCCGGCGATCGAACTGGTGCTCCAGGGCTTCGTCGCTTCGAGCGGGCCCATGAACATCTCGTAGATGCGCATCGAGTCGGCGCCAAACTCCCTCACGATGTCGTCGGGATTCACGACGTTGCCCCGCGACTTGCTCATCTTCTGGCCGCCCTCGCCGAGGATCATGCCCTGGTGGACCAGTTTCTTGAATGGTTCTTTGTTGGGGACGACGCCCGCATCATAGAGCACCTTGTGCCAAAAGCGCGCGTACAAGAGGTGCAAGACCGCATGCTCGGCGCCGCCGACATAGAGGTCGACCGGAAGCCACTGCCTCGCAAGCTCCAGGGAGCAGAGCGCGTCAGCGTTGTGCGGATCAATGAAGCGCAGATAGTACCAACAGGAACCGGCCCATTGGGGCATGGTGTTGGTCTCCCGTGCGAACCACTGGCCGTCCTTTTGGAAGAAACGCCAGTCTCGTGCGCGCGCAAGGACCCCGGCCGGGTCTTCACCGGGCTTGTAGTCGTCGAGATCCGGCAATCGAAGGGGCAGCTCGCTCTCGTCGACTGCCATGGGCTGATCGTATCGAATCCGGAAGTCGGCGCCTGCCCGCGGGTCGCCGTCGGTTTCGACCGGAAAGTAAATCGGAATCGGCTCTCCCCAGTACCGCTGCCTCGAGAAATTCCAGTCGCGAAGCTTGTATTCGACACGAGCGCGACCCTTGCCCGCAGCCTCGAGGTCCGCGGTGACCCGCTTTTTGAACTCCGCCGTTTTCAAACCGTCGTATTTGCCCGAGTTCACGCCGACCCCTGGCTCGACCATCGCTCCCTTCAACGGAGCTTCGCTCGGGCTGCCTGACTTGCTAACCACTTCGATGATCGGAATGCGGTGCGCGGTCGCGAACTCGAAGTCGCGTTCGTCGTGCGCGGGCACCGCCATGATCGCGCCAGTGCCGTAGCCCCAGAGCACGTAGTCGGCGATGTAGATCGGAACCTCGGCGCCGTTGACGGGATTGATCGCCAGCCCTCCCGTGAAGACGCCGGTCTTCTCCTTGCTCGCTTGGCGGTCGCGCTCGCTCTTGTTCCTGGCTTGCTCGACGTACGCTTCGACTTCACTCCGTTGCGCATCGGTGGTGACCCGCTCGACGAGCGGATGCTCCGGAGCAAGCACCATGAAGGTCGCACCATAGAGGGTGTCCGGTCGCGTCGTGAACACCTCGATGCTCGCGTCGTGCCCTGCAACGTCGAACGTCACCTCGGCGCCCTCGGAGCGGCCGATCCATTCCTGCTGCATGATCCGCGTGCTGTTCGGCCAGTCGACGCCTTCGAGGTCGTCCAGGAGCCGGTCCGCGTACGCCGTGATCTTCAGTACCCATTGCCGAAGCGGAACGCGCTCGACGGGATGCCCTCCCCGCTCACTCAGGCCGTTGATGACCTCTTCGTTGGCGAGAACCGTACCGAGCGCCGCACACCAGTTGACCGGGATCTCGCTTTGATACGCGAGGCCGCGATCGAAGAGCTTGAGGAAGATCCACTGCGTCCACTTCACGTAGTCGGAAGAAGTCGTGTCGATTTCGCGAGCCCAGTCGTAGCTAAACCCGAGCATCTTGAGCTGACGCTTGAACGTCGCGATGTTCTTGGCCGTGGTGTCCCGGGGATGGGTGCCGGTGGCGATCGCGTGCTGCTCCGCCGGCAAGCCAAACGCATCCCAGCCCATGGGATGAAGCACGTCGTAGCCCGCGGCACGACGATAACGCGCCACGATGTCGGTCGCGGTGTAGCCCTCCGGATGCCCGACGTGCAGGCCCGAGCCCGAGGGATAGGGAAACATGTCCAGGATGTACGTCTTCGGCCGGTCGGTCCCTTCAGGCGTGCGAAACGTGTCGTCGTCTTCCCAAAAGGCCTGCCATTTGGGCTCGATCGTCGCAGGGTCGTAGCGCGCCATCGCGCCTGCCATAGCATGCCGGCGCGTAGGCCGCGATCTATGGACAGCTTTGAAGCTGGGCGATCCAATCGCGGAGCAGCTGGGTGCCGAATGGGTCGACGATCGAGGTGCCGAGCGACGGCATCCGTTGCCGCATGTCGTCGGGATCGAAGCGCAGCAGGATTCCTGAGGCGTCCTCCGTGTCCCCAGGAATGACCCTAGGGATCCCGGCCGACTGGGAGTAGCTCATCGGGTCGCAGATCCCGCTGTCTTCGAGGGAGACTTGGTAACGGAAGTCGAGTCCGTATTGCGCAGCGTCCGCAAACCCCAGCGGACGATGGCAATGCGCACAATTCGCATCGAGGTATGCGCGGGCACGATCCTCGAGGCTCCCCTCGCCCTTTTGCGGGTTGGCCATCCGCGGCTCGGTGCTGGGATCGATGGCTTCGCCCTCCTCGAGCGCTAGCAAATGGATCTCCGACATGGCCACGAGCTGATTCGCGACCAAACCATCGTAGTCACGGTTGCGGTTGAGCTGCCCGGTCTTGGGGCCGAGCACGTCGTCGATCGCCTCGCCATGACAGACGGTGCAGTCGAAGTACTCCGGGAATTGATAGTTGACGACCTCGGGCTCGCCGCTTCCTTGAATCGTGTATTCAACGGTCTTGCGGGCTTCGAGGAGCTCGCCCTCCGTGCCCTCGTCATTCCACTGATAGGTCGCGTAGTCCCAACCTCCTTCGGAGCGAACCATGAACCGCGTTTCGACCGCACGACGGCTCTCGGGATCGCCGGCGACGAATTCGAAGCCGAAGACCTTGATCAAGATGCTTCCGTCCGGAAAGCTCCAGGAGCCGTCGTCGGCAATACCGATCTGCGCGGAGCTCGGTACGACCATGTATCGTGGCTTGAAGGCCCCGTCGGTCCACAACGCGGAGTTGACCTCGTACGGAATGAGATCCGGTCCGGGCTCGAGCGTCTTCAGATCGGTAAAGCAGCCAGTGTCGGAAAGGCGCGCCGGCAGGCCCTCGGATACGTCGGGCAAACAGGTTTGCACCTCGGGACGCGGCTCTAGCGCAGGCCCCGAACGCGACGACCGGTCGGTTCCGCAGCTGATCAAGAGGAGCGCCACAAGGCAGCCGCCGGTGGGTCCACACCGCATGCCTGTTCTTTAGCGGAAAAGAAGGCGCCGCCCAAACTCCTCGAAGCGCCTAATTTGCGCGAGAGGTCTGTTCGATCTCTTTCCAACGGAAAGGTGAGAGCAAGTGCGCCCAGTAGCCTCCCGGAAAATTGGGCAAAGTTCCGATACCAATCTCGCTCGGTGGCTCGCGATCGCGCGGCAAGAACCGAGAGTGGAACACAATGTCCCACCAGATGATATTGGCACCGTAATTCGTGTTCGCCTCTTCGAGGTGCTTGGAGTGATGCCAGCGGTGCAGCTCCGCCATGCTGAAGAACCAGTTGAGCGGACCGAGCCGGATGTCCACGTTGGCGTGCTGGAACATGCCGTGAACGGCGGTGAAAAGCGTATGCAGCGCGATGATTCGCGTGTCCGCGCCGAGCAGGACCAATGGGGTCAACGCCAGGAATTGCTGCGCAAACAGGTCGATTGGATGGAAGCGCCCCGCGTTGAGCCAGTAGAGTCGCGGCGCACTGTGGTGCGCGGCGTGGAAACGCCACAGGAACGCGTGCTCGTGCATCAGGCGGTGAATCCAATAGGTGCCAAGCTCCCCGATGACGAGCGCGAGCAGAAGCTGCGCGAGCAGCGGCCACTGCGACGGCCAAAGCTCCATGCCGAGCGCGCTCGAAAGCCAAGAACCGGCCACGGTGAGCCCGCCGACGAACGCAATCGTGTACACCTCGGGAATCCAGAAGTTCACCAAGTTGTGAATGAGGTCGGTCCGAATGTCTCCATGGCTATGAAGCCATGCTTCCTGGTAAGGATGAACACGCTCGAGGACGAGCAAGAGTAGAACGACGGCGCCGGTGAGCCCCATCGCGGTGAACACCGGATTCCAACCTTGCGCGACACCATAGAGCCCGAGCCCCATCGCTCCGCCAAACACCACGGGGAAAGTACCGTACGTGAGCACGGCATCGATGGGCTTGGGCCTGCTCGTCGCAGTCAACGAACGCACTGCTCGTTCATCTCTCCGCCTTGATAGGAAACCGTTCGTAATAGAAATCGAAGCGCTTGCGAAGAACTTCCGGGTCGACGCCGAAATCGCCTTGGAGATCGTACACGATCCTTCCGTGCTTCCCACGCGGGTTCTCGACCATGTAGCGTTCGAGCTCCGCGCTGGCCCCCTCGGTCATTTCGAGGCCAGCCACCTCGTAGATACGCTCCACCATCGCTAGATCGTCCGCCATGAACTCGTGGAAGAGCACATCGATGCTCTGAGATGCCGGCAAACGGTCACGGTCACGGACGCAGGCCCGTAGCAGTCGTTCGACGCGGTCGCTCCAGTACGCGGCAACAGCCGGCGGATCCACCTCGGTGCGCCGCATCCGGTCGCCATATGTCAGCATGGTGATCGCGGATGCGACGACGGAAACCGGGTCTCGGTGCGTGATCGCTACGGTCGCATCGGGAAAGGCTTCGATGAGCGGACCAAGCTGCTCCAAGTGCTGTGGCGATTTGAGGATCCAACGATCGGGGCCACGCAACCATTGAAGCGCCTTCAGCACGTTCTTCATGTATTGGTAGTGTGGCCGCTGGTCGTGCGCGTAATAGTAGTCGCGCCAGCGGGGGACCATGGCAAGCCACTCTGGCAGGAACGTCGAAAAGTCGAGTGCTCCGACCTCGATCTCTTCGTGCACATGGTCGGGCGTCATGTCGTGCATGTTCTTGAGGAGTGGCGCGATCTGCCCGAACATTTGGTATTCGCCCGCGCACTTCTGATACCGCGGGTCCTGCTCTTTCGGCCCAGACGCTTGATTCGCGTCCGGCACCGGCTCGAGGCTTTCCCAATAGGGAAGCGACCGGAGCCGCGTGTCGGCAGCAATCAAGTTCACCAAATGTGTCGTCCCCGAGCGAGGAAGCCCGGCGATGATGATCGGCCGGCGGATCTGGACGTCGAGAATCTCGGGGTGCCGTTTGAGCAAGTCGTGAAAGCGGAGACGGTTCGCCGCGTACCGCACCATGTCCCCAAAGAAGCGTACCTGCCCCATCGGACCGAGCTCGGCGTCTTCGTCCACCGCCTGGCACCAGACCGCCAGCCGGTCGCGAAAATCGTCGGGGCCAAAGTCGGAAAGCCCGGTGCGTTCCTGGGCCTCCCCGAGAACCGCATTTTCGGTGAACTGGACGTCGACGCCGGCAAAACCGTCGAGGACCATCTTCTGCATCGGGGTGAGGACCGGATCGCCGAGGTCTTCGATGCGGATGTCCTTCGGCACGTCGGTCAAGACTCTTTCTCCTTGGCCTTCACCGCGTCGAGCGTCGACCGCAAATCACCGAGCTGCTTGCGAAGCCACTGCGTCAGCCAGAAGTTCTCGCTTTCGCCTTCGAGCTGCTCGTGCGCGCCGATCATGGCCTCGAGCGCCGCGATGTTCGTTGGCGACGCATGGAGCGCGGCTTCGGCAAGGTGAATGGCCGCTAGCGGCTCACCCGAACCCAGCTTGTCGTTGGCGCGCCGAGCCACCGCTTCGGCGCCCCCCGCCAGCTCTACCAGGTCCCCGTGCACGCTCTTCGCTGGAACCGAATAGAGCTCGGTTGTCGAGCTGTGGTGGAACCAGCCGGCATAGTTCTCCCAAATCGCCCGCACGCTCCAAGAGACCTTGCCGTAGCCCTCTCCGACCTCGAGCTCCGGCGGAAGCTGAATCTCCCGCATGAGCGTGTGAATGTCCTTGCCATGATTCATGCCGCGCACGGTTTCGTCATGAACATATCGAACCGCGTCGCGCAAGCGCGTGAGCTCCTGGCGAATCGTTTCCTTGCCGGCCACCGGACCGTGATGCCCCGGGAGCAGCAGCTCCGGCTGGAGCGCGCGCACCCGCTCCAGCGATTCGATGAAACCCAGCGCCTCTCGATAGCGGTCACCGCGAACCGTCACGAGGTTCGGGAAATGGCCGAAAAGCGCGCTGAAGAGATTCCCGGTGAAACAGATGCGATGCTCGGGCAACCAGATCACCATCGAGTCCGTCGTCTCACCACCAGGTGTCCATAGGAGCTCCATCCGAAGCCCACCCAGCTCGATCTCGTAGCGGTCGTCGAAGGTGATGTCGGGTATCGGTCGAGACTGCGCAGAGATACCGCCACCGACATGCTCTTGAATGTATGTCCAGGCTCGGGCGATTGCATCGGCAAAGGCAAAGGCACTGCGTGACGCTCGAAACGACGCGATGCGTGCATCGTCGGCCTGATGCGCTTGGTTGTTCGCATGCGCAACGAGCTTGGTCCCTTCCTCGCGAATTAAATCAACGCCGCCAACGTGGTCCACGTGCCCTTGCGTGAGCAAGATGTAGCGCAGCGGGCTGTCATCCACCGCGTCGTAGTTCCGCTTGTGAACCGGAGCTTCGAATCCCATCCCGGTGTTGATGGCGATGCGCCCCTCCGGGGTCGTGATCAGATAGGAGTTCGAAAGCCCTTCGGAGCAATAGATAAAATCGTTGATCTGGCGGGCTTCGGGTTGCGATGCCGGCTGGATATCGAAGCCACCCGGGCGGGAGCGATAGAGAGGCGGCGTGGTCATGGTGTTTCTGGGGACAGAGCGGTGGAGGATAGCTGCGCCCCCGCGGCCGTGCTAGGCTCGCGGCTCGCTCGGGGTGCCCAACACGGGCTGAGACGAACCCGTCGAACCTGATCCGGTTTGGACCGGCGTAGGGAAGCGAATCATCGGCTTCTTCCCTGCGGGAGGAGCATGATGACCGACTTCAAAATTCCCCAACGGGGCGCACACAACCCATCGAGCCAGCGCGCCGGCACGACACCGGGCTCGTTCGCGAACGCACCGGACATCGGTGGCCCTCTGACATTCTCGTCGCCCGACACGCCGGGCATGCCGCAGCCAAGCGAAAAGACGGCCTGGGACTTCATGCCCGAGGACTGGCACTTCGAAGACGGTCGCTGGCGCCCACCGGCGGGCTTCTCGCCGATCACCCAGCTCGAGCATGCGCGACTCGGCATCGTGACACTCGAGATGGAGCGCGTGGCAGAGCGCGAGCCGCACCTCAGCGCGGAGCAGGTGCGCGACGAGGTGGGCGCCGGTCGCATGATCATCCCAGCCAACCGTGTCCATCTCGGCTACGACCTCGACCCGATGTGCATCGGGCGGGCGGGGCTCACGAAGATCAACGCGAACATGGGTGCGTCGCCGGTGTCGTCGGGGACGGAGGAAGAAGTCGAGAAGCTTCGCTGGGCCGAGCGGTGGGGCGCAGACACGGTGATGGACCTATCCACGGGCGGCGACCTCGATGCGACCCGTGAGGCGATCATTCGAAACGCGCGCATGCCGATCGGAACGGTCCCCATCTATTCGATGATCATCGGCCGCAGCATCGAAGAGCTGACACTCGACGTGATTCTCGAGACGCTGCGTCATCAGGCACGTCAGGGCGTCGACTACTTCACTGTTCACGCCGGCGTCGCGCGCGAGCACTTGCCGTTCATTCGAAAGCGCCTCATCGGAGTCGTGTCGCGCGGCGGGTCGCTTCTTGCAAAGTGGATGTTGCATCACAGCGACGAAAACCCGATGTACACACACTTCGAAGCGATCTGCGACGTGCTGCGCGAATACGACGTTTCGTTTTCCCTCGGCGACGGCCTCCGCCCGGGCGGGCTTGCCGACGCCACTGACGAGGCGCAGCTAGGCGAGCTCGATCGCCTCGGCGAGCTGACCGAGCGCGCTTGGCGCAAAGGCTGCCAGGTGATGGTCGAAGGGCCGGGCCACGTCCCCTTCGACCAAATCGAATACAACATGAAACTACAGCGGCAGCGTTGCCACGGCGCACCGTTCTACGTGCTCGGGCCGCTCGTCACCGATGTGTTCCCCGGCTACGACCACATCACGAGCGCAATCGGCGCAACGTCGGCCGGCTATCACGGCGCCGCAATGCTTTGCTACGTGACGCCCAAGGAACACCTCGGCCTGCCCAAACGGGAAGACGTCAAGCAAGGCTGCATTGCCTACAAGATCGCGGCCCATGCCTCGGACGTTGCCCTCGGGATTCCCGGCACGCGCGACTGGGACGATGATCTCACCCGCGCGCGCGCGGCCCTCAACTGGGAGAAGCACTTCGACTTGGCCTTCGACAGCGATACGGCGCGCGCGTTTCACGACGAGGACCTCGACGTGGACACCGACTTCTGCGCGATGTGCGGACACGACTGGTGCTCGGTGCGCATCTCCAAGGAGATCGTGGAGTTCGAGTCCGGCAAGGCCAGCGGCTTCGAGAGGGAACGCGTCATGAAGTCACCGGCTCTCACCGAGGAGCAGCAGGAGATTCTCCGCACGCGCGGGCACCTCTCGCCCGTGGAAATTCATCGGCTGGCCGGTAAGACGAAGAACGCGGTCGGCGACGCGGAGAAAGCGGCGTGCCACAGCGACATCGTGAGGAACGAAACCGACGCGTTTCGGGTCCAGGGCGAAAAACTGCTACAGTTGCGACGCAAGGGGAATGAAGGGGCGCCGCGCGCGTAGCGACGCTCCAAGGGAAAGGAAAAGGGGAAACGATGGGGAAGAAACTGATCCTAGGCTTGGTGATCGGGACGCTGGGTCTCGCGTATGGTTGCGCCTCCTCGGGGAGCGGCGGAACGACCGTGTACTCGGTAGAGGACTTCAAGTACCCGCTCAAGTCCACCGACGTCGCCACCGGCGAAGAGGTCTACGCGGAATTCTGCGAGGGCTGCCACCCAGGCGGCGAAGAAGGCGACGGTCCGAAGATCGCAGGTGAGGCGCTTCCTCCAGCCAAGGTTCGCTGGCAGATTCGCTCCGGCCTCGACGACATGCCGGCCTTCGGTCCCGACAAGATCAGCGACGCCGACCTAGAGGCCCTGCTGGCCTTCACCGAAACCTTCGGCGCCGTCGCACGCTAGTTGTTCCGGCAATATCCGAACGGGATGAATTCATCCTGCTCGGCCTGCGTACGGATGATGACTTCCCGCTTGTTGCGGGGACCCACCCTCGCGCTCTGAGGGGGCTGAGGGTCGATGTCCGTCCACACCTCGCAACTGAGCCAATCGCGCGTCTTGTTCTTGATGATCACGACGTGGCGGTAACCGCCAGTCTGCACCTGAACCTCGCCCTTGATCTTATAGTTGCTCATCGCGCTGGCGGTAGCTTCGGTGAGCTGCTGCGCCGCGGGAACGGCCAGGGTGAGGGCAAGCAAGGTCGTGCAGACGAATAAAACGGGCTTTTTCATGAGGCCACAAGAGTGAGCGAACCTACCCAATCCGCAACCCGACCCAACGCTGACACTGGCCCCGTCACTGTCGCTGTATGCCCCGCCTCCCCTACTCGACCGTCAACCGGTACACCTTGATGTTCCGGTCCGTCCGCTTCACGTACGTCTTCATCTGCGGAATCGTGTCGGCGATCTTCGGCCAGAGAATGGCTTTCTCGGAGTCTGTCAAACGCTTCGCAACGACTTCCTTGCTGTCCGAGCCCAGGAGGATCTTCGCCGCGGGATTCGCGTCGAGGTTGTGCGACCAGGCCGGGTGGTTCGTACCGCCGAAGTTGCTGGCTACTACGAGAACGTCATCGCCGTCCTCGGTGTACCCGAGCTGAACCGTGCGCTCCTTGCCCGACTTGCGACCCGTGGTGGTCAAGGTGAGCTGCGGAATCGTCAGGGGTCCCGAGCTGGTAAATCGACCGCCGCTGAGCTTGTAGATCGCGGGGTCTAGGCGCGCTGCGAATGTCTTCACGATCCAGCCCCCCGCCGGCGTCGCCGAAATCCAGTTGATGAAATCCTTGTAGCTCATTCCGCCTCCGCCGCGGCGGAGCGTAGCACGGCGAGCGAGCTACAAGCCAAGCCAGCTTCTGGCGTCTAACGGTCGTGTCCCTCGTCGCACTTCGAAGAAAAGAATTGCATCGGGGCCGCCGCCCGCGAGGGTTGCGATTCGAGTGCTCATGCCGACCCAGTCGCCCACTTCAACGTCGGTCGAGCCCAGCCCGCCGTAGACGGTGTAGAAGCTGCTGCCGTGGTCGATGATGACCATCAGACCGTACGCGCCGTAGTTGCGGGCGAAAGCCACTCTGCCGTCCGCCGCGGCGCGGACGGGGCCACCGGGCCGTCCGTAGAACTCGAGGCCGGGCGCGCCTTCTCGCGAGCTCTCGCCGATCCGCATCGAGCCTTGTACGGGCAAGGCGAGCTGGCCGCGCATCCGGGCGAAGCCGTCACCCAGGTCTTCCATGTCCCCCGACACCCGAATGCGGCCGTAGCTCACGCTCTCGTTCTCGGGAGGCGCATCTTGTCGCTCTCCGCTGAGCGTGTCCTGGAACAGTGAAGCGCTGCGACTGCTGTGCTCGAGCTCTTCCTTCTTGACCTCGAGCGCATGCAACGCAAGCTGTGCCTCTTGGAGCGCATCGGCGAGCTCGTTCTTTTCGGTGCGGAGCGCCGAACCTCGCTGGCCAAGAAACTCCATCGTATCGAGGTCGCTCTTGACCATTCGCGAGAGACGCTGAACGCGCGCCAGGTGCGCCATTAGCGACTCAAACCCGCCTGCAACCGGAAGCATGCCCGACCGCCGAATGCGGTAAAGCGCTCGCGCCCGCTCGTGCAAGCGCCCTTCGGCTTCCTCGCGCTTGTCCGCGAGTCCCGAGATCTCAACATCGATCTGCGCTTGGCGCGTCTGCGCATGCTCAAGACGCGCAAGGTTCTCGGCGATCTTGCCTTCCGCCGCAGCGACGTCGGCCAAGCCGTTGATTCCGAAGTCCTGTTCCGCCCCTGCGCCCGCGGTGGCGACGAGAAGCCCAACTGCAATCCAAACCCAGAATCCATTTGTGGTTTTCATGTCACACCGAGAGATAGCGTCGCACCGAAACCGCGCTGCCGATCGCGCCGATGAGCGCACCGCCGGCCAGGAGCGCCAAGAGCGTCCACACGCCGAGGAAGACCACCCTGCTGCCGGTCAAGGCCGCCAAGGTCGAATCCACCGACTCGTGCAGGGCGAGATAGCCTGCGAGCAGAGCCAGAATTGCAAGGAGCGCCGAGGCCAAGCCCTGGAACATCCCCTCCAAGACGAAAGGTCCGCGCACGAAGCCGTTGGTGGCGCCGCAGAGCTTCATGACCTCGATCTCTTGTCGTCGACGCGCTACGGCCAACCGGATCGTGTTCCCGATGACGGCCACCACGCAGAACATCACGAGCAGCGCCAGGCCCAGGGCCAACATGCGAGCACCCCAGAGCAACTGGTCGAGCTTTTGGAACCAGGCTCCGTAGCTTTCCACGTCGCTCACCGCGCGGAACTGCGCGAGCCGCGACGCGATTGATTCACTTCGCTCCCTCGGGACGCCGTTGACCAGCGTCACCTCGAGCGAAGCCGGAAAGACCTCGGAAGGAAGCGCGCTCAGGTCCGCACCGACATCCGCCTCTTCGAGGAACGAAGTACGTGCCTGCGCCGGCGTCACGTGCCTCACCTCGTCGACATCGGCCAGTCCTTCCAGCACGACCCGAAGTTGCGCAATGTCCTGCGCGTCAGCGCCGTCCTTTAGAAAGACGGTGATGCGCCCGCTCTGCCCCCAGCGCGTTGCCGCTGCGTCGAGGTTGGTGACCCCAAGCAGCGTCGCCCCGAGACAGATGAACGCGACGGCCAAGCTCGTGACCGCCACGATGTACAAGCGTCGCTCCTCGCGAAGCCCTCGCTTCGCACGCGTGATTGCGTTCTTCACGTCCATCGTTTCACCCCACCAGCGTGTGAATGCCACTGCCTGGCCAGTGCTTGAGGCCTCGCTGAGCCTCCAACACGCGGCCTTCATCAATCGCGATTAAGCGGTGGTCCCGCTTGGAAATCAGGGAGTGGTCGTGTGTTGCAAACAGCACGGTCGTCCCGGTCGAGTTGATCTCTTCGAAGAGAGTCAGAATGTCGATGGCGAGATGAGGATCGAGGTTCCCCGTCGGCTCGTCGGCTAGGATGAGCGCCGGCTCGGGGACAATCGCCCTGGCGACTGCGACGCGTTGCTTCTCACCGCCGGACAGATTGCTGATCAACTCGGGGCCACGGCCCGCCAAGCCTACCCGCTCGAGCGCTTCGGCCACGCGCGATCGGACCAGACGTTTGGGCATCGATACGATCTCGAGTGCCACCGCGACGTTTTCGAAAACCGTCCAGTGGTCGATGATTCGGAAGTCTTGAAACACGACGCCGAGGTTGCGGCGCAAGAACGGAATCGATTTGTCGGTCAACCGTCCAATGTCACGGCCACAGAAGAGCACCCGGCCTTCGTCGACCGTGAGCTCTCGATAGACCAGCTTCAGGAGCGTGCTCTTGCCGGCACCGCTGGGCCCCGTGATGAACACGAACTCCCCTCGCTCGACCTTCAGATCGACACCGCGCAGCGTCGGCTGGTCGGGCCTGAAAAATTTGTAGACGTCCTCCAACACCAGAATCGGCTTCGACAACTGGGGTTGGCTCGCTCGTGCGCCGGCGCGGAAGAACGGAAACGGCCGAACAACCTTGGTTTCCTGCATAGAATCCCGCTAACCCGTTCAGCTCCTCCCAGGCAAGAAATCGGCCAAGAATCCGCGGTTGCCGCATACCCGGGTCCGGCTAGAGTGCCCGCAGCATGGGCGAGCGAGCGGTCTTGTATGAGGCGGCGGACCGGATTGGGATGATCACCTTGAATCGTCCCGATCAGCGGAATGCCATGACTCCGGAGCTTCTAGACGCGTTTTCCGAGGCCATCGGGCAAGCGAGGGCTGACGCGGAGATCCGGTGCCTCGTGATTACGGGCAAGGGCCGCTGCTTCAGCGCAGGGGCGGATCTTCGCTCCTCTCTGCAGCGTAGCGATCTCGGCAAACCGTCCAAGGACGCCTCGTTCGCGATGTACGAGCCCTTCCTGCAAGTGCTCGAGGTGAAAGTACCCGTGATCGCCGCGATGAACGGCCACACAGTCGGTGGCGGATTCGGCCTGACCCTGCTGACCGACATCCGAGTCGCGAACGTCGACGCAAAATACGGCGCTAATTTCGCGCGCTTGGGCATTCATTCTGGACTCGGCATCACTTATGTGCTGCCTCGCCTGGTCGGCCTGGCCCACGCGTCCGAGCTTCTTTTCACCGGCAAGCTGATCCGCGGAAGCGAGGCTGCTCAAATCGGGCTCGCCACCCACGCCGTGGAAGCCGGAGAGGTCCTGCCCACAGCCATGGGGCTCGCGCGCGCGATTGCCAGTTCGGCCCCGATGGCCGTGCAGCAGATGAAGGCCTCGATCCGCCGCGGGCTTCGCTGGGAAATCCGCGAAGCTGCACTCGAGGAGGCAGGCCTTCAAGCCGCGAGCCTGGACACTGACGATGCCAAGGAGGGCGTCGCCGCGATTCTCGAGAAGCGCGAACCTGAATTCACCGGCAGATAGACGCTAAGATCCAACTTGTCGCGAGGACCGATGCTGGACATCCCGAAACTACCTCTACCACTGGACGCCGTACCCGAGCCGCTGCGCCGGTTCGCCGACCCCAACGCGCCGACCGGTGCGAAAATGATGGCCGCCCGCGGAATGGTCCCGGTCAAGGGCGGAGACCTGGTGATGCTGCTCGTGCAGCTCAGCTCGGACACGGACAGCACCGTCTCCAAGTCGGCCGGCGATACGCTCGAAGGGCTGCCGGAGAACGTGCTTCTCCCTGCATGCAACGAGGATCTGCACCAGGCCGTCCTTCACGAGGTCGCAATTCGATTTGCGAAAAACGACGAAGTCTTGGCGCGGCTCGCCTCGAATCACGCCGTTGCAGACGCGACCATCGTCAAGATCTCGACGCACTGCCCCGAGCGCATCACCGAGATCATCTCCGTGAACCAGCAGCGCCTCCTCGGGGCCCCAGAGATCATCGAAGCGCTCTACAAGAACCGCAACACGCGTATGTCGACCGCCGACCGGCTCGTCGAGCTCGCCGCACGGCACGAGGTCGAGCTAACGGGCATCCCGATGTTCGACGAGCTCAAGAAGGCCATTCAAGGCCAGCTCATCTCCGAGCCGAGCGAGGAGCCGCTCCCGAGCGACAACCTCTTCGCGAACGCGCTCGCAGAAGACGACGAGCAAGACGCGGTGGAGCGCGACAAGATCGATGGCACCGAGGAAACCAAAGAGGAGTTCATTCCGCTCCAGTCCAAGATTCGCGGGATGAACATCGGCGAGAAGATCCGCCTTGCGCTTCTCGGCAACGCCGCGGCCCGTTCGATTCTAGTGCGCGACCCGAACCGCGTGGTGTCGATGGCGGCCATCTCCTCCCCTGCCATCGGCGAAAGCGAAGCAAAGAATGCCGCGCAGAGCCGCGAAGTCTCCGAGGATGTGCTTCGATACATCGGCAGGAAACGCGAGTGGCTTCAGAGCTACGAGATGAAGCGCCACCTCTGCAACAACCCGAAGACACCGATCGCGATTTCGATGACGTTCCTCTCGCACCTTCGCCGCAACGACCTTCGGGCCTTGTCGCGAAGCCGCGGCATTCCCGGCCCGCTCAAGCAATCCGCAAAGCGAAGAGCGAAGAAATTCGAGCCATGAGCCTACTGAAGAAACTGTTTTCCGCCGACCCGGAAGGGCTCGAGAAGAAAGCCGACGCGCTCTACTCCGACGGCGACTATGGCCCGGCCAAGCTCGTGTACGACAAGGCGTTGGCTGCGTCTCCTGAGAGCGCTCGCGCGGCCCTCGTCGAAAAGGCTCGACGCTGCACCGATGGGATCGCGCGACAGCGGATCGAAGAAGCGAAAGCCTATCTTGCACAGGGCTCAATCGAGCTCGCGGAGCAGGAGCTCGAAGGCGCGTTGGAGGTCGCAAGTGATGAATCGCTTCAGGAGCAGGCCCAGGCGTTGCTCGATGGGCTGGAAGCGAAAGAGGCGCAGGAGCAAGCGGTATCTCCAGAGATGACAGACGAGGAGCGCATTGCCTTGCTCATCGGCCAATGGCAGGAAGCTCAAGCGGACGAATACGAGGCCTACGGTGACGCGTTGCTCGAGGCGCTGCTCGCGATGCAAAACGAGCAATTCGACGATGCGCGAGCCGGGCTCGAAGTACTGCTCGCCGAAGCACCGGAGCCGCGATACCTCTGGCTCGAGGTCGGGCGCGCGCGCCTACTCACCGAGGACATAGCCGGAGGCAAAGAGGCCTTGCAGAGATTCCTCAGCACACTACCTGACGAAGAAGGGGGCGAGACCAAGCTAGGGGCAAACCTCGCCCTCGCCCGCCTCGCGGACGAAGCCGGGGAGTTCGAAGAGGCAATGGGCTACTTCGAAAGCGCCGTGCACGCGCTGCCGGAGGACTATCGGCCGTACCTGGCGATGGGGGCATTCCTTCGCGACAAGGGACACGGCGGCGAGGCGCTCGAGGTGCTCCAGACCTCGCTCGAGCTCAACAAGACCTCCGGCACCGACTGGCGGCTCCTCGAAGAGCTCGGGTTGGCGTCGGAGCTCGTAGGAAAAGCGGACAATGCGCGAAGCTTTCTCGAACAAGTCGTGGAGTTCTTTACGAATCACCAGATCACGGACTTTCCGCCAACCACTGCGACAATCCTGGCCAAGCTCTACGAAACCGATGGGCGATTGGATCGTGCGGCCGACCTGTATCGGGCTCTGAGCCAGGGCAGCGACCGGGACCGACACGCCCTCTATCACTACGAAGCTGGCCGCCTACTCCAGGCCCTGGACCTGACCGACGAAGCCCGCCGTATGCTGACCCGTGCCGAAGCGCTCAGCAGTGAAGACGACCCCGAGCTTGCTGAAAAGATCGCGGCATTGTTGCAGGCCTAGGGGCCAATAAGCTGATTTCACGCGCCTTTTCGACCCGATGACGCATCGAGAATCGGTGCTATCTTTATCGGGCGTAGCGGCGTGGACCGGGAATCGACCTGGCCGCGACCAAAGCGAATCAAACCCATGAGCGGAACAGGGCAGGCGTCCGACGAGCGGCCGGTGACGGTGCCGCGTCTTCGCAAGATGAAGCGTGAGGGTACGCGGATCACCATGGTGACCGCATACGATGCCACCTTCGCGCGCCTTTTCGACGATGCGAGCATCGACGTTCTGCTCGTGGGGGACTCCCTCGGCATGGTGGTGCAGGGGCAGGACTCCACCCTCCCGGTCACCGTCGACGAGGTGATCTACCACTGTCGCGCCGTCGCCCGAGGCACGCGTCGAGCGCACGTGGTGGGGGACATGCCGTTCCTCAGCTGGCAGGTCAGCCCGGAGCAGGCGCTCCGAAATGCCGGCCGCTTCGTTTCCGAAGGTGGCGCACACGCAATCAAGCTCGAGGGCGGGGTCGCTGCGGCGCCCACGATCCAACGTATCGTGCAGGCTGGGATCCCAGTCATGGCTCACGTGGGTCTCACGCCGCAGAGCGTGCACGCGATGGGAGGCTTCCGCGTGCAGGGCAAGACCGAAAAGACCGCCGCTCGCGTCTTGGCCGATGCGAAGGCCGTCGCTGAAGCCGGCGCGTATGCTTTGGTGCTCGAAGGTATTCCGACCGACCTGGCCCAGCGCATCACCGAAGAGGTTGAGATTCCGACGATTGGGATTGGCGCGGGGCCGCACTGCGACGGGCAAGTCCTCGTCTGCTACGACCTGCTCGGCCTCACTCCTGACCTCAAACCGAAGTTCGTGAAGCGGTACGCCGAGTTCTTCGAAGAAGGCGTGGCGGCCGCTCGCCGCTACCGCGACGAGGTTCGCGCCGGTGTATTTCCGAGCGAGGAGTACAGCTTCGGCAATGTGAAAAAGAGCGAAACCCCCGCTTCCGGGCTCAGCCTCGTTCAGCACGTTCGCCCGGTCTACGGGCCCAAGGGATGACGGCAGTCGTGCGCAAGCCTGCCGAGTTTCGGCGGGCCTGCGAAGATGCACGCTCGAGCTCGCTGCGCGTCGGGCTCGTGCCAACCATGGGCGCCCTGCACGAAGGGCACTTCTCGCTGATCGAAGAAGCTAAGCAGCGTGCGGATTTCATCGCGCTCACCATCTTCGTCAACCCCTTGCAGTTCGCGCCCGGAGAGGACCTCAGCCGGTATCCGCGGACATTCGAAAGCGACCTTGCAGGGTGCCGTGATCGCGGGGTGGATCTAGTGTTCGCCCCCGAACCCGACTCGATGTACCCGGCGCGGTTTCAAACCGCGGTCTCGGTCACGGACATCAGCAAGCCGCTCGAAGGCGAATTTCGCCCGGCGCACTTCAAGGGCGTGACCACTGTCGTGGCTAAGCTCTTCAATCTCACCGGGGCCTGCACGGCGATGTTCGGCCGCAAGGACTACCAACAATGGAAGATCCTAGCGCGCATGGCAGAAGACCTCGACATGCCAATCGAGGTCGTGGGCTGCCCGATCGTCCGAGAGCCGGATGGTCTCGCCCTTTCCTCCCGAAACCGTTACCTTGCGCCGTCCGAGCGAGAGCGCGCGCTAGGGATCGTCTCCGGACTTCGACGTGCGCACGACGCCTGGAAGCATGGCGAGCGCAGCGCGGACAGGCTTGGTTCTCTCGCCGCGGGGCCTATAGAGCAGGCCTTCGAGCGAATCGACTACGTGGCCGCCGTCGACCCGGACACCCTCGGGGCACCGAGCGCGTCGCCCAACGATTTGTTGATCGCTGTGGCGGCACACCTCGGGACAACTCGATTGATCGACAACGTCGTGCTCGGCCAAGATCCGCGCCCCTAACCCAGCATCAGGCGCCTGACGGCAGTCTATCAAGCTCGATTCCATGACCTAAACGCGTGATTCGCGTATGCTGGAGTCATGAGTCGACCACCTACGCCAAAGCTCAATGCAGACCACCTGGCCGACATCGGCCTCTTCGGAGGCTTGAGTAGGGAGACCCTCGAGACCCTCGCCGCTTCGCTCCCGACGAGCCGTGTCGAAGCAGGAGAGGTCGTGGTCGAAGAAGGCGACATGTCGACTCAGATGTTCGTCGTCATTGCTGGCGAACTCGAGGTCATCAAGAAGGGCGAGTCCGGCGGTGACGTGCGCGTCGCGGTGCTCGGCCCGAGCGACTGGTTCGGCGAGATGTCGATCATCGACGTGCAACCGCGCTCCGCCAGCGTGCGTGCCGTCGCCCCGACCTTGGTGGTCTCCGTCACGACAGAGCACGTCGAGAACCTGCTCTATCGGCGCGACGTCAAAGACTACGCGCTCTTCCTCATGAACATCGCGCGCGAGCTGAGCCGGCGCCTCCGAGTTGCCGATGGAATTCTCGCGCATTTCTACGCCGCGCTCTCTCATCAGTACGGTCCGATGCCCAGGGGCTAGAGCACCCCGGGTGGTGGCGTGGTCAGGCCTTTCAGCCCTTCGTGATCCCTCAGCGCCTCGAGGATGATCGTTGCCGTCTCCTCGATCGCACAATTCGTCACATCGACGACGATCCACTCCGGGTTGTCCCGGAGGATGTTGTGCGCGTATTCGAGCTCTGCTTTGACGTGATCACGCAAGCCGTAATTCGCATCGGGGGGCATTCCGAGCTGTTGGAGGCGCTGCTTGCGAATGTCCATCAGCTGATCGATGTCGATGGTGAGGCCGACCACTCGGAAACCCGGCAGCTGGTAGAGCTCTTCCGGTGGCTCCACACCGAGCACGAGCGGCACGTTGGCGACCCTGAGCCCGCGGCCTGCCAAGTAGGTCGACAGCGGTGTCTTGCTCGTGCGACTGACGCCGACCAGGACCAAGTCGGCCTTGTGGAGGTTGCGCGGCTCTTTCCCGTCGTCGCTCTTGACCGCAAACTCGATCGCTTCGACCCGACGGAAGTACTCCTGAGAAAGCGGCATGTCGACGGTGGGGATGTTCACCGGATCGACCTCGAGGTAGTGCCCAATTTGGCTGATCAGTGAACCGATGACGTCCACGTGCCGGACGTTGAGCGCGTCCGCCTGCTCATTGAAGTGGTCGCGAAGCTCTGGGCGCACGAGCGTGAACACGACCATGGCGTCTTCGGCGGCGGCCATTTCCAAGATGGCAGTCAAGCCACGTCGCTCTCGCACGCGCCTTTCGAGCTTCAGCCGGATAGTGTGGTCCGGAAACTGGAGAAGGCTGGCTCGCGTGACCCGTTCGGCTGTTTCGCCGGTCGAGTCGCTGACGACGTAGATGACCTTCCCATCCATCGTGGCCGAGCTCAGCCGCGGCGGCCCAGCTTGCGCCCGTGCATGCGATTGACGCGACGTCGGTTCTTCGCTTTGCGCTTTGCATTGCGGCGCGCCGCTTTGTTGCGCTTACGCGGCCGGTCGCTGTTCACGATGTTCAAATACATGAATTACTCCTGAGAGGCGGGATGTAGGGGATGGCCGAGAGCTTCGCAAGCCGTCAGGGAGTGGCAGTGCATTCGCCGACGTCATTGCAGGTCTCACCTGCCCGGCACTCCTCGTCAACGAGGCAGAATGGCAGGCAAACGGTCTCGATAGTCAGGGGGTCCTCATCGACCTCGCCGCAGGCGGCCCCGGGGAGGCAGCTCTCGGCCGACGAGCACTTGGCCACACACAGAGAGAGACCCGCCTCCGTCCGGACGCACTGGTTGTCGGCCCCGCAGACGTCGCTGGGCATGCCCGGGGCAGCGCAATCGAAGACAGTACACCCGAAGCCTACCTTACATGCACCCCGTTCCTCTCCGATGAGCTCGCAGACCAAGTCCGCGTCACCGCAGGCACCCTGGCCGAATGGGGAATAGCAGTTGTCAGCGCTGGAACAGTCTGCGCCGATGTTGTTCGTAACCTGGTCATTGAAGACGCCTGGTACGCAGGCGCCCAAGGGGTCATCCTCGATTCCGCCCCAGAAGCAGGTGTACCCCTCGCGGCAGCCTTGCGTGTTGCCGAGATATGAATTCGGATCACCGGGGGTCGCCCCGAATCCAACTTGGCATCGGGCCGCACAAAGAGGCACGCCGAGCCCGAGTGATGCGCAGGTACCGTCTCCGGCGCAGGGATCGAGATCGCATCGGATCTTGGAGCAATAGCCGCCGGGAAAGCCGTAGAAGTCTTCGTCGAGGCAGGAGCCGTTGGCTTCGCATTGCTGATTGTCGTTGCACTCGTCCCCCGCTTCGGCTCCAGGCGAACCCGGGTGCTCACAGCGGTGCGTGTCGAGGTTGCAAACGTAGGTCGATTCAGCGTCGTACACGAGGCGATCGCCGGTCATCGTCATTGGATCCCAGGGATCGAGCTCTCCGTTCTGATTCGTGTCCTCGCGAAAGACGCGGCATTCGTCGTTCGAGGCACAGCCGGTGTCGCAAACATCGAACAAGAGATCGCAATCGTACCCGTCCCGGCAGGTGCTGTTGTTATCCGCTTGCGCTCGGCACCGTCGGAGGCAGATGTCGGTATCCGAAAAAGCCGGCACACAAAGGCCGCAGATGTCGAGGCAGGCATCAGAGTTGGCTGCGCTGCACTCCGTCGAGGGCCAGGAAGGTGGTAGCGCTTCCGTGCAGTGGTCTCCAGGAAAGTCGGAGACCATGAAGCTTTGGTCTTGTCCTGACGGATAGTCGCGAATCGGGTCATCCGGGCCGCCTACCTCGAAGGTCTGCTCGGCAAGACAGATCGAGGTGCCGTTGCACTCGAAGGCATCCCCGATACACGAACCGCCTAGCTCTCCATCGAGCGCCGCCACCTGGTCGCATACAAGCCCCCCGTCGACGCCGCCATTTCCGCTCGATGGGCCGTCCCCCCCACAGCCAACCAGCAGGTAGATCGCAAGCAAGCTAGTGAAGCGAAGCCGCATCAAGGACATACCCCCGTCATCCAAATTACCGGCTTCGTCGCGGGACGAGCAACCAGTAATCCAAGTCTAGTACAACATCCTTGTCATACACCTCCCTACCGTCTTTGGAAATCTTGAGGGGAAAGCCTGCTTCGGTAGGGCGTACGTCTTTTAGCGCCACCAATCGGACGCGGAGCGCTCCGCAATCCGATCGGCCCGGGATGTCGGCTTTGTCGAGAATCTCGCTGTACGCATAGATGGTGTCGCCTGCAAATGTGGGATTCGCGTGCGCGCCTCCGTTCCAGGCGAGGATGCCGAGGACCTTTTCCATTCCGTTGAAGGAGAGCGAGCGCGCCACGCTGATTACGTGACCGCCGTACATCAAACGGCGACCGAATCGCGTGTCTTTGGTTTGCACCGCATCGAAGTGGACTTTGGCGGTGTTCTGGTACAGCCGGGTCGCGGTCGCGTGCTCGGACTCTTCGATCGTCATACCGTCAACGTGGTCGATCTTCTCGCCGACCTCGTAGTCTTCGAAGTAGGCGCTGCCACCCGCAGGCCAGTCCTCGTACCCGGTCAAATCGAGGTTGGAAGGAACGACCAAGTCGGCTGGGGCGACTTCATTGGGTATCGCAGGCTTGTCGGCAGCGCCAGTCGGCGTGGACGGGTCCCGCTTGTGAACCATCACCCAGCGGTAGTACTCGAGAACCGGCTCACCATGCTGGTTGGTTCCGACGGTCTTGACCCAAACGACACCCGTCTTCCCGTTGCTGTTTTCCTTCTTGCCGACAACCTTCGAAATGGAACGCAGGGTGTCGCCCGGGTAGACCGGAGCCAGGAACCTCACACCCGCATACCCGAGGTTGGCCACGGCGTTGAGCGAGACGTCGTTGACGGTCTTTCCGAACACGATGTGGAATGTGAGGAGGTCGTTGATCGTCTCACGCCGGTGGCCGAGCGAACGGGCGAATTCCGCCGAGCAGTGCAGAGGATATCGGGAGCCGGTGAGCCCGATGTAGACCGCCGCTTCACCTTCGGTGATGGTGCGGGGCACGGCGTGTACGAGCTCCGCACCGACTTCGAAATCCTCGAAAAAATTGCCTGGATTCGTCTTGGCCATGTCGTTTCCTCGGTTGCGAAGGACCGACTCTAGCCCGTAAAGTCTGCGCTGTCGCGCCGTCCACGAGTCAGAGCCCCATGGCGACGAAGTGGTTTTGCGGGGCCTCAGGCCCCATGGTGACTCACTCGCTTTTACGGGGTGGTCCTCGGATCGGTTTGGGTGCTATCTAGTGGCGCAATGGACCTGGGGAAAGAGAGAGCGAAGATGGTGGAGCACCAGCTTCGTCGTCGCGGGATAGCCGACACCCGGGTCCTTGCCGCGATGGGCGAAGTGCCGCGCGAAGCGTTCGTCCCGAAAGCGCACCAACGGGATGCGTACGCAGACGGCGCCCTGCCCCTTTCTCACGGGCAGACGATCTCTCAGCCTCTCATGGTCGCCATGTCGGTCGAGGCCCTGCGGCTCGAAGGGGACGAAACGGTGTTGGAGATCGGCGCCGGATCCGGTTACCAGGCCGCCATCCTTTCGAAGCTGGCCAAGAAGGTGTACGCGATCGAGATCATTCCCGAGCTCGTTGAAAATGCGCGGCGAGCCCTGGACTCCTTGCAGATCGATAATGTCGAGATTCTTTGTGCCGACGGGCGCAAAGGTTGGCCCGACGGCGCTCCATATGATGGGATCGTCGTCGCGGCGGCTGCCGAAGAGATTCCACCGGCCTTGATTGAGCAGCTCAAAGAAGGTGGCCGGCTCATCATTCCGGTCGGAGGCAAATGGGGTCAGTCGCTTCAGACCTCGCGCAAGCGCAGCGGCAAGCTCGAAACAGAGGAGCTGTGCCGATGCGTCTTTGTGCCGCTGGTCTATGGCAGCTAGACTCCGGCCGCGAAGGAGCACTCAATGAGCATGATCGTCTTTCGGTACCTTCATTTTCTGGGCATTACGTTTTGGATTGGTACGGCCGTAGCCGTTGCGATTGCCGCATCCGCGCCGACACCTTGGGAAAGCGGAATCGCTCAAGCGCTTCGCAAGGTGACTCTGCGGGTGACGACGCCAGCAATGCTCGTCGCGTTCGCCGGGGGGATTGGAACACTGGTCCCGAACTTCGCCGAGGTGTACGCCAAGGAAGGCTGGATGCACGCAAAGCTAGCGCTCTTGCTGGTGCTGGCCGGTGCAACCGGCGTCCTCACCGGCAAGCTGCGGCGATGGGCGGAGGGCCAAGAGGTTTCGCCAAAGGTTTTCGGAAAGCTCGCTTGGGCAATCTCGATTCTCGCGATCCTCATCATCACCCTTGCCATCTTCCGCCCGTTCTAGCGCGGCCCCGAGGGCAGCCGTTGGCAGAGTCAACCATCGTCGGACGAGATCGCGAAGTCAGCCGGCTTATCGAAGCGATCGAAGACCTCGCTCACGGCCGGGGCTCCATCTGGTTCCTGACAGGCGAACCCGGAATCGGGAAGAGCCGGCTTGCAGAAGAGGCGGGCACGCTCGCACGCGAACGCGAGATGCGCACATTTTGGGGTCGATGCTGGGATGCCGGTGGCGCGCCTGCATTTTGGCCTTGGGTGCAAGTGCTCCGCGCGATGCTCCGCACGGCCGAGCCCGGGCAGCTGGACCCTTACCTGTCCACTCTCGCGCAGATTCTACCGGAGCTTCCCCAGACTCGAGTGTTGCCCGAGGCGTCGGACCTCGGGCCGGACCAAGCGCGTTTTCAACTCATGGACGCGGTGAGCCACGTGCTCGCCAGCGCCGCTCGAGCTTTCCCTCTCGTGGTCATCTTGGAAGACCTCGACGTCGCGGACGTCTCGACGGTGTTGCTTCTGGAGTTTCTCGCCGCGAAGGTTCGGCACCAGCCCTTGCTGATCGTGGGCACGTTTCAAGAGCTCGAATTGAGCTCGGCGCCGGCGGGACCTCAGCTCACACGCGCAGCGCAGCAAGGGCAGCAGCTATCGCTCGAACGCCTGAGCGAAGACGACGTTGCATTCTTCCTGGAGTCGAACGGTGAAACGGCGGAGGCTTCGTTGGTCACCGCGCTTCATCAATCGACGAATGGACTCCCCCTCTTCCTGTCCGAGGTCACGCAATTGTGGCGCATGCAAAGATCAGCTGGATCGGCCGTGCGGCTGGCAATCCCGAGCTCGTTTCGGACCACCATCCAGGAACGTCTGGCGGCCGTTACGACCGAGTGCGTTGGAGTCCTTCGACGCAGCGCCGTCGTCGGGCGGGAATTCGACATCGGTTTGCTCGAAGTGTGCGACACCGACGACCCGGCGGACTGCGTCGAGGCCTGTCAGGAAGCGACTGACGCGGCAATCCTGATCGAAATCGCACCACAGCGCTATCGATTCGCGCACGTCCTGATTCGACAACTCGTCTACGATTCGATCCCTGAGGGGGAGCGTGTAGGCGTCCACGCGCGCTTGGCGGAAGCTTTGGAACGCCGTCCAGGAGCCGGCGGGCTCCACTGGTCGGAAATTGCACATCACTTGACGGCCGCCGGTCGTCACACGGCCGCCTCGCGCGCGCACCGAAAGGCCGGCGCGCAGGCCCTACGGCAATTGGCGTTCGCAGAGGCCGTCGGCGCGTATCAAAACGCCATAGAAGCCGCGAAAGGAGCGGTTGACGTCGAGGCCAGAACGCAATTCGAGCTTCTGCTCGAGCTGGCGCATGCGCAAACCCGCGCGGGGCAGTTGCCGGACGGAAAGAAAACTTGCACCGAGGCGGCCGCATTGGCCCGATCGCTGGGCGACGCCGAGCTCTTGGCGCAGGTGGCGCTCGAGCATGGGGCTGCTCTGGTCCGCGCCAAAATCGACCTGGAGCTCGTCGCGCTCTTGGAGGAGGCACTGCAAACGCTGGGCCCGGAGGACAGCGTGCTCCGCGCGCGCGCGATGGCAAGATTGGCTGCGGCGCTACAACCTGACGACGATCCCGACGGTCCAATGCAAATCGCGCGTGACGCCATTGCGATGGCACGCAGGCTCGGGGATCGCGAAGTCCTCTTGGATACGCTCCGCGACGGCGGCTCCTCGATGGTCAACTTGGGCGACTTGGAGGAGCGAATCGTTCTCGATCGTGAGCATGCGGCATTGGCCGAAGAGCTCGGCGACCCGGTGGAAGCGCTGCGCGGCATCCAGCGTTCGATCATGGACTATCTCGAGCTCGGAAGGCTCGACGACGCGTTTCGAGCCATGCGCGCATGCGAACGCATCACCGAAGCCCTCAATCACCCTGCCTATCGCTGGCGGCCGATCGCGCTACGGGTCCTGCGAGCCACCTGGGCGGGCGACTTCGATGAAGCCGATCGGCTGGCGGAAGAGGTTCGGATACTGGGCGAGCGTGGCGGCGATCCCAATGCAGCCACAGTGCACGCGATGCAGAAAACACGCCTGCTGCAGCTCCGGGGCGATTTCGACGCACAGTTGCCCTGGCTGGCCGAAATCGATCGACATTGGGACGATACCGACGCCGGGCGGACTCATGCGCACGTCATCGTCGGCGCCGAGCACATCGCCGCGGGACGAATCTCGCTTGGGGTGCGAGGTTACGACCCGGAGGTAGGACAGAAGCTCCTGCGCATGGGCGATCACAGGCTTCAACTGTCGTTCGCGAGAGTGTGCGTGGCTGCCGAGGACAGGGCGCTGGCTGAGCAACTGTACCGGCGCCTGCTGGTCTCCGAAGAGCACCTCGTGACGGGTGGCATTCTCTACTCGACCTTGGATGGGCCCGCGAGTTGGGGGCTGGCTGCACTTGCGCGCTTCCTGGGCCGCACGGACGAAGCTTGCCAACACTACGAGCACGCCCTGGCCATGAGCCAAAGGACGGGTGGGCAACCTGTGCACACGCTGATCGCTTGCGAGTACGCGGCCTTGCTTTCCGCGAGCGACGCGCCGGCGGATCGCGCGCGCGCATTGGCCTTGGCGCGGGAAGCCGGGAAGACCGCGGAGGAGCTAGGGATGCGCGCAGTGAAAGCTGAGGCAGACACTCTTCAGGCGGAGCTCCACGGAGTCGAAGAACGTGACGATGCGCCCCCTGTCGACACTGACCTTTTCACGATGAATCAAGTCGGCGACTCCTGGTTGCTTCGCTACGGCAACGTCGAGTTTCGCCTCGAGAACATGGGCGGAGTGCGTTTACTCGCTGCGCTCGTCGCAGAGCCGGGACGCGAGTTTCACGTGCTCGAGCTGGGGACCGACTCCGAAGGTTCCACGGAGACTGCAGAGCGCGCCCGGGTCGAGGTGCATCGGCGAATCCGCGACACGATCCGGCGCATCGAAAGCCACCATCCCGGGCTCGCCAAGCACCTCGAGCGCGCGGTGCGCACCGGCACGTACTGCGCCTACGAGCCCTAGCCGTAGCGATCGATCCGCGGCGGGAGCAAGTAAGGGTACGGTTTGCGCAAGATGTTGCGATAGAACCAGCGGTCGGCGCGACGCGCGGCCTGCATGAGGGCCCAAGTCTGCGCGTCACTCTCGTAGTGCGCGCGCACTTCCTCTTCGGTGATCTCAGGTGTCAGGCAGAACACCTCGTTGGCAATGGGGATTGACGGGGGGAAGATGTTGCCGAGACCTTCTTTGATGAGGTTGCCGAGAAAGTCTACCGCCTGCCCGCGAGTCGAGTGATAGGCGTCGAGAATCCCTTTCAGCATGAACCGATTCACGATGACGCGGATCGGTGCTGGCAGTGCCCGGGTCTGTTCGGTGAAATCGACTAGCTGGTTTCCCTGTTCATCTCGAAGAAAGGGTGTTCCGACGTCGAGATAGCGCAGGCGGCCGCCGTCGAATGCCCAATTCGAAAGCTGTCCGTCCGGAGCGAGTGACGGCGTAACCGAATCCCGGATGTGCTCGAAGATCCGCCGAACGTGCGGTGCGGCTTCCTCCGCGCTCTTGTCGCGCAAGAAATCAGGCCCCAGCGTCCCGGAGGAGAGCAAGGGCTGGACGCAATAGAGAACGTGTCCTTCAGGCCGCTCCAGGATCGGCGTTTCCGTCTCGATGACGTCGATTCCGCAAGCTCCGAGCTGCTCGACGTATGAAGCGATGAGCGCGGCGTAGCGCTCGGCAGCGTCGCGCGAGGAGAAGGGCACCAGCCGCTTGCACGCGAAAGCCCCGTGCGGCGTCGAGAGCTTCACCCCGATGGTGATCTCGCCGTAGCCGATGACCTCGAGCTCATCAGTCTGTTCCGTTCGAATCGCTTCCTCGAGCTGCGCTTCCAGTGTCTCGATCTCCGAGGTGGTGACCAGCGCCATCACACAAACGCTTTCGCCATGCGAACGATCAAGTCTTCCGCTTCGTCATCCGTCAGGATCAACGGCGGCAAGAACTGAAGCACGCTCCGGTCATTGCCAGCAGGAAAACAAAACACACCTTGCTGCATGATCCGAAGAAGCGCGCCGAGCGCCTCCATCTCGCTCGAAAAGCGCAAACCCATGAAGAGGCCTCTGCGGCGAAGCTCGAAGGGAAGCGGTTCAAACGCTTCGGCGAATCGCTCCGACAGGGCGGAGACCCGGTCGAGAAAACCCGGCTCGCCGACGATGTCGAGCACCGCTTGTGCAGCGACACATCCGAGCTCCGCGCCGCCGTAGGTCGAGATGTGAACAAAAGGATTGGCTTCCGAATCGAGGACCTCGTGCATCTCCCGCGTGAGCAGCGTCGCCGTGATCGGATAGATCCCGCCTGAAAGCCCCTTCCCAGTGATGATGGCGTCCGGCGTCACCCCTTCGTGTTGGACACCCCACCAGCGCCCGGTGCGCCCGAGCCCGGTCTGCACTTCGTCGACGAGCAAAAGCGCGCCGCGATCGTCGCACAGCTTGCGAACCGCGCGGAAATAGCCCGGCTCCGGAATGGGCATGCCCAGCGTAGCCGGGATCGCTTCGAGGATGATCGCCGCGGTCTGATCGTCGATGGCAGCTTCCATTGCGCCCAGGTCGTTGAACGGCACCTGTACGAAACCGGGAAGATTCGGGCCGAAGGGATCACGAAACTGCGCGTCGCCGGCGGCCAGCGCCAGACCGGTGTGTCCGTGATAGCCCCCTTCGATCGAGATAATCTTACTGCGCCCAGTCGCGCCCCGTGCCGCCTTGAGCGCGACATCGATCGCCTCGCCCCCGGATACGCCGAACACGACCCGAGGAAGTGCATCGTCGACGGTTGCAGCCAGTCGAGCCGCGAGCTGTGCGCGCTGACCAGACACGAAATGATGATTGCCGATATCGAGCTTGCCAAGCGATGCGGCTACTGCGCCCGTCACACGGGCGTTGCAGTGCCCGAGGCTGAACACACCGCCGTTGCAATGGCAATTGATCAGTCGAAGCCCGGTGTACGCATCTTCGAACCAGATGCCCTCGCGCTTCCCCATCACCATTTGAAGGCCCATGCGCTGGTAGTACGCGAGCTTGTTGGGCGCGAGGTGCTTGCGAAACACGTCGGCAAGCTCGTCAAACGTTTCGAATGGCTGAGGCGGTGAATCGTCGGACATCGGAGGGATTCTACCCGCGCTCGCTCGCGTGATCAGCATCGCTCGAGCACGCAACCGCTGCGCGTGCGACTTCGAGTGGCGCAGTTTCTGCACCTCAAGCCCCGAAAATTCGTCCAATTTGGTTGGAAACCGCCAATCTTCGGAGGACGGCATCCGACTTGCAGCCAATTTCATCGCTTGACCCCAAGCGTGACGAGAGGTTTCGTGAACGCATTCCACCGGGCCCACGGCAATACGTTCCCAGCCGCTCCCGCCGGGGTGCCGAGGACCACCTGGATCAATGGCTTGTGCGCCGATTTTTCCGGTCATTCGTTTCTGCGGAAGAGCAGCGATGACTGCCCGATAATCGGCAAGTTTGCCTACGCGCTCGACCGTCTCGCGGCGACGGCGATGTCGATTCCGTTCAAGCGCAAGATTCATCCGCACCTTTCGGACACGACGCTGCAGGAGTACATCGACTACCACGCGTTTTACTCTCAGCGGCGCTTCCTGGACGACCCCGACTCCGCATTTGCTTCGCCGCCGAAAGGGCATTCGGTCGTCGAGCGCGCAACGCGACGACGCGCCTGGGACCCGAAGAGCGCGACGCTCACAAGCATCGATTTCTACAGCCCTTTTCAAACCCTAGATCCTCGGTTCCGCGACGAGTACGCGGCACTCGAGCCCAACGACCGAGTCGAATCCCGTGGCTGGTTCCACCAGAACGGGCCCCGGCCCGTCGTGATCAAGAACATCGAGGTCGTCACGTAAGCAGATGCAAGTTCGCGGATACAGTCATCCCGACTTTCGTTCGATCCGGGACACCGTGAAGTGGTGCACGCCCGCACATGGCCCTGGAGGCGTGGCGATTGCCGTATACCACCGCGGAGAGCTCGTGGCCGACCTGGCATGCGGCACACGCGATAGGCACGGAACGCCTTTCGAGCCGGAAACACTAGCTCTGAGCATGTCGACCGGCAAAGGCGTCATGGCGACGCTGCTCCACCAAATGGTGGACCGCGGGCTGCTGGACCTCGAGGCGCCGGTCGCGAAGTACTGGCCTGAGTTCGGAAAGAACGGAAAGGGTGCCATCACGCTGCGACAAGCCGCTTCGCACCGTGCGGGCCTCTACTCGATCGCGCGCATCATCGACTCGTCCGAGGAAATGTTCGACTGGGAGCACATGGTTCGTGTGGTCGAGGACATGTGGCCCGTACATAAGCCGGACACGGACTTCGGCTACCACGCGTGGACCGGTGGATGGATCATCGGCGAAGTGCTTCAACGGGTGTCCGGTAAGCGCTTCCCCGAGTTGGTCAAAGAAAACCTGGCCGATCCGCTCCAGCTCGACGGGCTCTACATGGGGCTGCCCGAAAGCGAGCTCCCCCGCGTGGCCGAGTTCCTCATCCCGAAGATTCCGCGCAAGGTTCTTCGAGGACGACCCCGTGGCGTCCGCGCGCAGGTTCGCCGAACCGCCTCCAGCACCGCACGATGGCACTCTGCTGTGGGCCAATTCGTCGATGCGATGATTCCGCCCGGCCTCGGAGACGTACTCGGCGATCCGCGCTGGCTCACATCGGTCATTCCATCGGGCAATGGCGTGTTCAACGCGCGGTCCTTGGCACGACTCTATGGCGCGCTGAGTCGTGGGGGCGCACTCAATGGAGTTCGACTGCTTTCCGCTTCGGCGCTAGCCGAGGCCACAGAGGATCAGAACCCACACATCGGTCGGGTGATCCCCTTCCCCCTTCGCTTCAAGGTCGGTTACATGCGCCCGGTCTCGCTCGGTTTGCGGCTTTCGCTTGCGAAGCGTCACTTCGACCTGGGGCAGCCGAATCCGCACGCATTTGGTCACTTCGGGTTTGGTGGCTCCGGGGCCTGGGCGGACCCGGAGCGAGAGCTTGGCGTTGGGATCGTTACAAACTGTTTTGGTGGACGGGTCCCAGGCGACTTGCGTCCTGTTGTGGTGGCCACTGCCACATCGCGCTGTGCCGATCGGCGCGCCAGCTAGTGGGACGCTTGCTGTACATGAGCTTCGGTTGAAGCCCGGTCAGCTCGCTTTCGCTCGCGCCCGAGAGTTCAGGATGGCGATGATCGAGCCGGCGCTGACGACGCCGATGACGTACGCGCCGCCGCGGTTGAAGATATCGCCGTGCACCTGGTAGAGCCCCAGGCTTGCGCCGATGCCCACGCCGTAGCCGAACCAGGGCTGCTCACGCCAGTTGATCTTTTGCCGTTTGGTGATGACTGCGACCAGCGGCCAAAACGAGGTCGCTGCCACATAGGCGCGGTACGGCTCTCCCAACTCGTCGATGAGCCGGCTGTCCTGGTGCAGTCCTCCTACGAACGAAAGCACGACCACGCCGATGAAGAAGACAAAGGTCACCGTCGTCGGCGCCAGCAAGGCGTGCGCCGCGGCCCAAATTGCAATGCCCGAAAAGAATGGGTGCCGGGTGATCTGCTGAACCCCGCGCGCGGGCATCACGCGATGGCGAAACGTCGCCATCGGAAGTCGCGGATAGACGAGCACCGCCGTGACGAAAAGCGCGAAGCCGGCGACCGAAAGGGCGATCAGCGCACCGCGTACCGGCGGAATGCTCGCCAGGAGCGATGGATGCGGCTCGGAAAATTGGTGGCGTGCGACGTAGTGGACCAGGGCGGCAAAGGTCGTGATTGCGATCACCGAGTATACGAAAATGAACCCCGCTTCGCCCAAGCGAGCGACAAGGCGCTTGCGAATCGACTGAACCGAAAGGACGACGTGGCTGCCCCCAAACAAGAGCCACAATAGCGCCGTGACGAATCCTTCTTGCATCGGCTCGCGTTCTCAAACCACGGCAACTCGCAAGACCTGCGCGTAGTTGTCCGCGATGCACGCACCCTCGAGCAGCCCTCGCTCCCGCATCATCTGGTGGAGCTTCGGCAGGTTGTAGTGCGGCACCGTCATCAGAAGGTGATGCTCCAAGTGGTACTGAACCCAGTTGGGCGCGATGAACAATCGTTCCAGCCAACCAGCCAGAACCGTTCGCGTCTGTCCGATCGGATCACTCGGGTCGGGAACCACAGCGTGCTCGGCAATCGAGCGAACTCGCGCGACGAGGCTGTTGGTCGTCATCCAAGCGCCGAACCAGAGCAGGTACAGCATCGGATGCCCAAGCGCCCAGAGGACGGCGAATAGGATCGAGTTGGTGAGCAGCGTGCCGATGACCATGCGAATCGATGGCTTGCGCTCCAAACGCATCGGAAGCGTCCCGGCATCGACCTGCTCTCCGCGAATCGCCTTGACCACGAGATACGTGGTGCCGACCAATCGCTTGAGCCCAGTGATGCCAGACAAGTCCCGCATCACCTTCCGCGCCATGCTGGCTTTCGAAACCGGAAACACCGTCGCCAAGGGCAGGTCCGGATCTGCGTCCGTCCAAGTCTTCGCGTGGTGCTCGAGATGATGCGCCCGATACATGTCGGCACTCAGATAGACCGGGTACCCGGACAGCCAATTGCCGACGAAGTCGTTCAACTTGCGGCTCTTGAAAAGCGTGCGGTGCGCGCTCTCGTGCATCACGACTGCGAACCCGAGCTGTCGCGCCCCAATGACGAAAAGGGCCAATACGACCGTGAGCGCATTCGGAACGTACGCGACCAGTGCCATCGCCGCGGCGATCAGCCCATAGTTGACGAACATCGTGAGCCATGCGCGATGCTCGCGAATACCACGAAGCTCTCGAACCTCATCGCTGGTGAACTGCTCCAGCCAGGCCTTGTTGCTTTTGGTCACGAATCAACCGCGGTGGATGTACTGCTCGAGCTGCTCGATGGTCATGTCTTGCTCCGCAACGATACTGCGCACCAGGTCGCCAATCGACAAAATGCCGAGAAGCTCGGCACCCTCCATCACGAGCAGGTGCCTCGTTCGCCTACCCGTCATGATCACCATGCATTCTCGCGTCGTCTCTTTGCGCCCGACGGACAGGACCTCATCGGCCATCGCTTCACGAACGGCTGTGGTCGGGGAAGCCTTGCCCTGCAAAAACACGTTGCGCGCGTAGTCGCGCTCGGTGATCAAGCCGATGACCTTCCCATCCTCAAGCACCACCAAGGCGCCGATGTCGAGATCGGACATACGCTTGATGGCGTTGTAGACCGTGTCGTCGGGAGCAATTGCTTGGACGTCATGGCCCTTTTGTTCCAACAGCTGCGCTACAGTTGCCATCGGCGCGAGGATAGCACCCTTGCCCCATCCGCAGAAGCCGGCAATGCCTGCAGCGTTGATTGTTGGAGAATTTCTCGGCCCTAGCCGTTCACGGCCATGATGCTCCAGGCGATGATCAACTGCGCGGCGTAGTAGAGCGGCAGCCCCCAAAGGCGGTTCACGAAACCCTTCGAGACGAATCGGTCCCGGACCACGGCGATGTCCGAAGCGGTGAACATCAGGGCACCGACTGGAATCATCCATGGCGCGCCGGCTGCACCAGCACCGATCGCGACGACACACATCACTGCAATGACCAGCATGTAAACGCCGATCGGCACGCGCATCTCTGGCGCGTGCGGAAATACCCAGCGTCCAATCACGACCATGACAGCCGCCATCACCACCGCAGCGACGAGCGCAGCTGTCGTGCTGATCGGCAGGCCCGCGAACGCGATCACGTAGGCCACATGACCGAGCAAGAACGACACCAGACCTGCAATGAAGTACTGCTTCGCCGATCCGAGCAGCAAAACGTCGCCGAGCGCGCCGAGAATCAAGCCCGCCAACACGATCTTCCCGTATCGCGACTCGAGTGCGCCGAACCCAATGGCTGCAACGATGAAGCCGAGCGAGGCAAAGGGCTTGCCAGCCGCGCGCAGTCCCGGCCGATCCTTCCATTCTCCGTAGAGGAGAACGGCGAGACCCACCGTCGTCATCAATTCGCCCCATGCGTTGAGAGCCATCGCGCGCTTCCTTTCGTTCGGCCTACCGCCAGTCTGGCTGCCGTGTGGTGGCTAGGACGGCGTTCCAGAGGTCGCTCTCCACCGACATCTGCTTCTGCTCTGCCACGGCAGTCGAGAGGGGCACGTAGACGATTTCCTGGTTCCAGTAGCCAACCATCGCGTCGGTCTTGCCGGCCATGGCGGCATGGACCGCTGCGCGCGCCATTCGATCGGTCAGGATTCGATCCCAGGCGTTGGCGGGGACACTGCGAATCGCATAGCTGGGATCGATGTACTTCATGTTGAGCTCGAGCTTTCGCTCCGCGAAGTGGTGCTTGATCCGGTCCCGCAAAAAGAGGCCGACGTCTTCAAAGCGGACGTTGCCCGACGCGTCCCGCTCCTCGTCCTTGTCCGCGAAAAGATGCTGCCCTGCCCCTTCAGCGACGACGATCACCGCATGCCCGCGCGTCAGAATGCGTCGCTCGAGAATCTCCAGGAGCCCACCCTCTCCGTCGAGTGGAAACGGAATCTCGGGGACGAGAACGAAGTTGGCCTCTTGGCTCGCTATGGCGGCGCCCGCGGCGATGAAACCAGCAGCGCGACCCATGAGCTTGACCAAGCCGAGGCCATTGGGCGCTCCCACCGCTTCGACGTGGGCACCGCGTAGAACCTCGCTCGCAATCTCAAGTGCGGTCACATAGCCGAAGCTGAGCTCGACATAGGGCACGTCATTGTCGATGGTCTTTGGAATCCCTACGACCGACTTGCTCAAACCCCGCCTTTCGATCTCTTCCTGAATGGCGTGCGCGCCACGCTGTGTTCCGTCGCCCCCGATACAGAACAAGATGTCGATCTCCCGCGCCTCCAGGAAGTCCACCATGATCGCCGGCTCCTGCGAGCCGCGCGAGCTTCCGAGCACCGTACCGCCGAGGTGGTGGATGTTCCGGACCAAACGCTCGGTCATGAAGGTGGGCTCGAGCCCCGAGTCTGGGTTCAGCCCGGCGTAGCCGTATCGTATCCCGAGCATGCGCTTGACTCCGTAGTTGTGCGTGAGCTCCAGGAATCCGGAGCGGATGACGTTGTTGAGCCCGGGAGAAAGCCCGCCGCAGGTCACGAACGCCGCCGTGGTTTCAGCAGGATCGAAGAAGAGACGCCGCCGCGGGCCAGCCTCCTCGAATGAAAGCGGGCTCTTCTCAGGGTCCTTGTCGCCGATGTGGCGCTTCACACGCACCCGAATCGACTCGTCGGCAAACATCCGACCTTTGGCTTCGAGAGGAGACTCGAACCGGCAGGGTCCGAGAGTTGGAACGATCAAGTCACGCTGAGTGGGCATCTTTACGCTGCCTATTGTGCACGACGTTCAGTTGACGTGGAAGACGTCATCGCCAAGCTCAGCACCGATCGTCGTGTTCCGTCGGATGACGTCGGCAAGCGTCGTGTTTTCGACGTCGGCGATCTCTTGAGGGGTGAGCTTGATCCGATACCAGTATCGATCGCCGTCTCGGAGGTTCCTGAACTGCGACCTGATCACGTGGAATGCCAACTCGCCGACGTGCCCGCCATTGACCGGATCCTCGGCGAGCGTCCCCACCCACAGGTCGACCTCGTCCACGTCGGCATAGACCGATGCCAAGCGCGCCTGCATGACAGGGTCGCTACCGACCTCTGCAAAGCTCTCTCTCGTCGCGAGTCCGAGAGCCTCGCGGGCCTCGTTGTAGCTGGGTAGACCGTGATCGCGGCCGCGCTGGATGTTGAGCGACGCCAAGTCGAATCCACCCGCTCCGGGCGGGCCAAAGAGGAAGTCGCGCACGTCGTCGACGAGCTCGGTGTCGAGACTCGAGCAGGCCTGGCGCGCGAGACCGCGTAGAACTGGCTCGATACCTCCTTCGTTCACCACTCGGTCCGGCCGGAAAAACGCGTCTCGAAGCGGGAGGTTGCCTTCGGGAATGGGGTTCAGAGTCGCATCGAGGCGCAACAAGGTCGGACTCAAGGCGCTGTGCCCAAAGCGATAGATGGCCGTCGAGAACTCGTTGAAGATGGCCGGGCTCACGTTCCACCGATAGTTCCGATAACGGGGCAGAGCGTCGGGACCTAGGAGCGCAGGTAAGAACTCGTTGTACGTGATCGCCTGCATGAGCGCACCGACGATGCGCCGCGCCTCTTGGTAGATCTCCTCGCCTGTGAGCGTCGGGTCGTTGGCTGTCATCTCCCCGGCCAGCCGATTGTGCTCACGCACGAACAGCGTGTGCATGGCGATCAAACCGACCTGCTCGTTGGCCCGGACATCTCCGGCGAGAAACAAGCTCGGATCCGTTCCGCCGGCATTCGGTAAGCCTGCGGCATTGAACGGCAGCAGATCGCCCGTGCTCAGCAGTAGCCGTCCAGTGCCGTCATTGGTTCGCAGGGCCGCAGCTCGAACATCGTCGGAGCCGTAAACGTTGGATGCATCGATGAAATGCGTGATGTGGTTCATTTGCTGGCGCGGATAGGCCAGATCGTTTCCGGTGCCCGGGTGATAAGAGGATCTGTCGAACGCGATGGTCGCGGTCCCCGAGCTCGTCGGGTCGAAAGAAGGATCGCCGGCAGGAACAGCGATCGGCATCGGCTCGGCAGGGACCTGTGGGTCGGTGTGGTCGATGTCGTGGTCAACGAACTGACCCCATTGCCAGAGGAAGTCGCTCGCCCCCAACAGGTTTGGCCCCGGGACCGTGTCGGCGCAGAGCGCATTGCTGATTTCACGTGCCGATGGGCGCCCCGCCCCCGCCATCGAGGCAACCGAGTCGCCATACTCCGCCGGCATCATTCGGCGCAGGGTTGTATCGGCCGCGCCGAGCTCGAAGTGCGTCATGTGGTTGCCGGTTCCATCGATGCTGCGGTATCGAGCGGTCGGCTGGTCCGATGGATCGGGTGGAGGGACGCTAGCCGGATCCACGTTGGCATTCGGGGAAATTGCATCCAATACCCCCTGGCAGCTCATTGCCATGGTTGGCAACAGTAGAAGCGCTGCAAGCAGTCGCATCGACGTTGTCATCCAGTAACGTTTCACGGGTCACACTCTCCAGGTCGGGCGTGATCCGTATACCGAAGATCACCGCGACTTGGAAGATGCAATGACGCCAAAGTCGGGGTTGTCCGTTTCCGGCCGATGTCGGTGGTCTATCCAGGGCGCGAAACCTCAGGGGCGCCGGAACCGCAGATAGTAGTTCTCGCGCAGCAGATCGATTTCAGATTCGAACACGAACCCGGCTCGCTCGACCTCCGCGATGACAGTGGGTTTGTCTGCGCGAACGTGTCTCAGGACGGCGGGACTGCTTTCGCCTTCGGGTCGCTTCATGTCGACCAGCACCAGGAGCGCCCCTGGCCGCAACGTCCGAAAGAGCGAGCGCATGTAGGCCTCGGGGTACTCGATGTGATGATAGGTGTCGCACATGAACGCGAGGTCGAGGGAGGCGGGCTCCAAGCCGGTTGCCCTTTCCTCTCCTCGGACGACGATGACGTTGCTGAGGCCTTCCGCCGTCGTACGCTCGCGAATACGCTCGAGAAACGCAGGCACGATATCGACGGCGAAGACCGTGCCCCGCGGTCCAACCCGCTTCGCCATCCCCGTGGTGAGAAGGCCCGTGCCTGCTCCGATGTCGGCGACGACCATGCCCTTTTCGAGCCCGATTGCGTCCACGATCTCGCTGCGCCGTTGAACGATCTCGCGGGTTTTGGCTTCCAAAATGCGCGTGTACGTCTCGAGCCCATCAGCCCGGAAGTACGGGTCGTTGATGCCTGGCTTGACGCTGGGCTCGTCGATCCGAGGTGGCGGGTCGGTCTTGGGGGCGGCGGCCGTGGTCGCATCGCTTGGGCTCGCCTCGCCCGTCGTAACGTTTGTACCGCTCGTACCCACCGCGCAACCGAAGAAGCAGGCAGACGCAATGCAGAGGATCCAGGCACGGAGGCGAAGTTCAAATCGAGAAGAAAGGCTTGCTCTCGACACCGAACGCCTTATTTCGACGGATCAACGACGCGGCCGAGGAAGAGGGTCGCGCCTGTGGGCCGGTCGATGATCGCAAAAACGAAGGGGCGGTCTACGTGGAGCGTCGCCTGCGGCGGAATGGATGTCGTCCCGACGATCACCGCGGTCGCGGCGGCAGCTTCAGTGCCTTTTTCGTCGACCGCGACGAACCCTTGATGGACCACGTCTTGGATGTACAAGTTCCCCTGCCCGTTCATGCCGGAGAGATCGGCGTCTTTGGAGCTGAACGCCTCCACCATTCCAAGCGCTTGCAGCGGCGCCTTGGCGGGCACCAAGGAACGAAAGGAAAACTTCGGCAATGCGAGATCGACCAGGTGCTCACGCAGCTCGCTCCGGATTCGTGCCACATCGTCCGCAGACAGCATGCTCTCGACGGCCGCGAGCTCCCCACGGCCTGGCACGATCAGCAACATCGAAAGCTGCCCGCCATCGTACGCCAGTTCTACCGCTTGGTAGTTCGCGCCGTCGGCGTAGCCCGTGGTGACCCCGGCGTGCATCGTCGGTGTGCTGATCTCCTTTCCGTCGAGGAGCGTGAAGGGATCGTCTTTGGTGTTCGCCTCGTCAAAAGGTTTGGCCCACGAGGCGCTGAAGTAGATGGCATTCACGAGCACGAGGCGCGTCAGATCGGTGATGATACCCGGCGCGATCAGGTCTTCGATGCGCTCTTTGGTTTGGTCGCTCACCCAATCGTTGATGGCGACCCGCGATTGCTCTGGCTCGTTTGGAAAGTCCATTAGGCGCACGCCAGCGCCATAGCTTTGGGCAAGGGTGTCGAGGAAGGGATCGAGGAACGTGAACCCGACCTGCCCGAACAGGGCGTTGGTGACGTGGAGTCGAAACGGCAAGGCCGCCTCGGGGCTGCTTTGGTCGCCGCGCGCACCAAGCTCGAGGTCCAGAGCATTGAATGCTGGATGCAGCCGCCCCTGACCGAGGGTGAAGTGCAACGCTTCGGCCATCTGGGCCTCGGTGGTGTTTCGCGCACCGGCCCACGTCATCGCCAACGCGACCGAGATGCTGTGAGGCGAGAAAAAGAGGTTCTTTCCGTCCTCCACGATCTCGCGATAGAAGTCCCAGCCAAACGCTGCGTTGTCGGCGGTAAGCTGGGCAAGCTCTTCGGGGGTGATGCCGGGCGTTGCATCGCGGGGCTTCGACGACGCCACCAGCTCTCCGGGCGGGGACGGCCCATTTGAGTTGGGCTTGGCTTCCGACGTGCAAGACACTAGGCACCCACCGAGAAGTAAGAGGAGAATCCTGCGAAGCATGAGACCATTCTACTTAGCACACCCGGCAGGCACTGGTTTTTCTTGGGAAGAACTGTAATGAAGAGGAACGACAATGAGCGATGAGCAGTTCCTGCCCCTCGGGGGCGTCCGAGTCATCGAGTTCACCCACATGGTGATGGGCCCTGCCGCGGGCCTGGTGCTGGCCGACATGGGCGCCGATGTGATCAAGCTCGAGCCGGCACACGGCGACAAGACCCGCGGGTTGCCGGGTTCGGGCGCTGGCTACTTTCCCGCTTACAACCGCAACAAGCGGTCGCTCTGCGTGGACCTGAAGTCGGCGGAAGGCAAAGCCGCGGTGCTGCGACTCGTCGATGCCGCCGATGTGGTCGTCGAAAATTTTCGGCCCGGCACGATGGACCGATTGGGGTTTGGTTACGAAGAGCTCAAGAAGCGCAACAAGGGCCTGATCTATTGCTCGGAAAAGGGCTTTCTCGCCGGCCCCTATGAAGAACGCACCGCCATGGATGAGGTCGCGCAGATGATGGGCGGCCTGGCGTATATGACGGGGCCGCCGGGGAGACCACTGCGCGCAGGCGCCTCGGTGATCGACGTCCTGGGCGGCATGTTTGGTGCGCTCGGCGTGGTCGGCGCTCTTCTTCAGCGCAAGCAGACCGGCGAGGGCCAGAAAGTGATCGCATCACTGTTCGAAAGCACCGTCTTTCTCGTGGGTCAGCACATGGCGCAGTACGCGGTGACGGGCGAGGCAGCCGCACCGATGCCAGCGCGCATATCCGCTTGGGCGATCTACCAAGTGTTCGACACCAAGGATGACGATTTGGTGTTCGTCGGCATCGTCAGCGACAAGCAGTGGGAAATCCTGTGCGACGCGTTTGGCTTGGACGAGCTGGCCGCGGACGAATCGCTGAAAACGAATGACGGTCGTGCTAGCGACAAAGATCGACTGTTGCCGATCATCAAGCAAGTATTCGCGAGCTACACCAAGGCCGAGCTGATGGAGAAGCTCGACGCGAGCGGCCTGCCGTTTGCTCCGATTACCCGACCCGACGAGCTGTTCGACGACCCCCATCTGAATGCCGGTGGAGGTCTGCTGCCCTTCACGGTCACCGATGGCAAGCGCAAGGGGCAAGAGACCAAGCTGCCGGCCTTGCCCCTCGAAATGGACGGACATCGTTTTGGACTGCGCCTGCCCGTGCCGCGCGCGGGCGAGCATACCCGAGAAGTGCTGGCAGAGCTGGGCTACTCGAGTGATGAGATCGAGAACATGCTCGAGGCTGAGGTCGTCACGGCGGAGTAGCCTGGGGGACTTCGGGCTCGGACGAGAAGTCAATGGAGAAGGGACCTTCGCCGTCGCGCTCCCCATCCATCAGCGGCACCTGGGTCCACGCGTTTGCGGCCGCTGCGGCGATGCACAGCACGACTACCGCGACCACGGTCCGCTGTGGCAACGTTCGAGGGTCCGACGCCGGCTCCGGCAGCGCGCACAAGCCGAAGAAACCCACAAACACAGTGAAAAGAGGGAGGATGGCGATCCGCTCCATGTCCCACGCGACCGCGTGCATGAGCCAGGGACTCAGAGCCAAGGCGATGAAGACCGGGATCCAACGCGTGCGTCGCAACTGGTAGAGCCGCGTCGCAGCTCCCAGCAGCAGCGCGATGAGTGCCGGAAACACGACGCTGGCCAAGTTCTTGTTTCTCAAGCGAACCCAGGCCCAGCGTTGCTCCCTCTGGAAGTTGTCCAAGAAGCCGTGCTCGAGGTGGTAGGTGGTCATGTCGACCCAGTATGGATCGATGACCCCCCGGGCTGCGATGTCTTGTCGAATGGAAGCGACGACTTCGTCGCTCTGAAGAAGACTCGAGAGCAAGACCACGATCAATGCCAGCACGGGGCCTAGCAGAAGCTCGAGCATGGGTCGCCAACGATCCCTTGCGCGAACTTCGCTTAGATGAAACCAAGCGCAGAACAGAACCATCGGCATGCAAGTGATGGCGTACATTTCGTGAACGAGGATGGCTACCGTGCTGAGCAGGCCTGCTCCGAGCCAGCGACCGCGCGCGGCAAGGTACACCGAGACGACGCCGATGACGGCGATGAGTGGATCGAAATAGCCGACGAGGTGAGCGGAAAACACGATGAACGGCGAGCCCAGGAAGACTACAGCGACCGCAAGCGACACGGGCCGGTTGTCGCGGCGCAGAATCATCGCCGCGGCTCCAACCATCGCCACGCTAAACAGCGCGAAAACCAGGAACGAAACGAACGTGATCGTCTCCTTGACCTGGTCCGGTCCCTTCAGATCCAGCAGTGGCCTAAGGGCCGTGCCGAGTAGCCCCCGTTTGATGAACCCCTGGGCGTAGCTCTGAAGCCAATGGCCGATCGAATAGGCGTTGGGCAGTCGGAGGCTGCGGCTTACCGTCCACAAATACAGCGCAACGAGGCTGCTGAGGAGCAAGGCTTTCGTACCGGTTGGGCCAAGCAGCCGTCGCACGGCTCCGGCGCCGCGACTCACTGCAACACGTCTTCGGTGGGCTGAACGACCTGCTGCCAGGTCGGTCGGTTCTGCCAATGGATGTCCGGAGGATCTGCTAGACCCAGCGCCGTGGCATTGATGGCATCGTCGGCCTCGAGCGAAGGGTCCCACTGCGCCATGTCGTTACCGAGGTCCGCGATCGTCTCTTGCAGGCTCGTAACGAGCGCAGCCCGACAGTCCGAGAGGTCTCCGGTCTCTGCACACGCCAGCCGTTGATACGGCGCCCCACTCTGCCCCAGCGCCATTTCGAGCACGCGCAACACGTAACCGTAGTACCCACCCTGAAACGCAGAACCTTGGGCCCCCGGCGCATTGTGGCGGTCTCCCAGCATGACCCCCGCGCCCTCGACATCCACGATCTGTGGCAGCACGGCGTCGATCATATTGTCCCACCAGCCGTCCATGAACGCGACGGCAGCATGGTCTTCGTACTCCAGGCTCGCCACGTCGAATCCAGGGCCGCCTCTGTCTCGTCGCATGGCGCCAAGGCCGTTCGGCCCATTCGCGACCCATGCTTTCATAAGTTGCACGACCTCTTGCTCGAAGTCGCTCAAGTCGCCAACGTCACCGAACACCTCGAATACGCGGGGTAGCACCTCCTGGCCCCGAAGATCCGTCGTGCCCGCGTCGACCATGACCTGCACCATGCTCGCTCGCGTGTGAAGCGGGTTTCCGGCCTGTGCTCGAAAGGCATCCAGTCGCCTGGACAGGAGCTCGGACCGGTACACTCGGCCGTAGCCGGTTTGGGTATCGTGCGCGTAGAAGCCGGGGGCCTGAGCGTTGTTCCAGTTCGCGAAGTAGCCCGTCGGCGGATTCGACTCACGCGGATGGTTCTCTAGCGGCAGGAAATTGTCGAAGGTGAACGCCGGGTTGATGCGTCCGGTGCCAGTCTGCTGCCAATCGAACTCGCCCGTCCCCCACTGCGGCAGGTCGGGATGGATGCCCGCTGCGCGAATCGGCAGAAGACCGGAGTTGAAATAGGCGATGTTGTCCGCATCCACGTAGAACCAGTTGAACGTTCCCGTCAGACTATTGAACACGTCGAAGAACGCATCTGGATCGACCATGTCGTTACGCGTGGTCGCGAGGAACGGTCGCACCGAATCGACCTCACCGAAAAACGTCGAGCGCTGCACGGCGAGCGCAACCGGCGCTCCTTCGACCGTGGCCGTGGCAAACACCGGGCCGTAGTCTGGCGCTCGAAGGATGTTGCGCGTGACGCGCTGGTCTGGCGTGCCACCTGTCGTCAGATTGGTCTCAGCCGTCCACGTATCCGTCCGCTCGAGCATCGCTGTGCAGACCCCGTTGTACAGATAGCTCGTCGATGCGCGTGTCGGCTCACCACCACCCGATTCGCAGAGTCGCAGCACACGAACGTCCGCAATGTCATCGCCGGACGAGGTTGCACTCCAGGCGTGGTCGATCCCTCGCCCAATGATCACGTACGGAAGACCTGCGAACGCCATCCCCCGACTGTGAATCCCTCCGCCCTGCTGCGAGAACTCGACGAGAATCTGTGGTGAGAAATACCCCGTCTGCGGGCCAAACACCGCGATTGGGTGGCCGTTCTCGGCTTGGTCCGCGTTCACCAGGATCGCGTTCGACATTGCATCGGGAAAGCTGTTGCCGTTCAACGCGAGTCGGACCCCGTCGAGCGTGGCTTGCGCGCGCGCTCGACCGACCCGCAGTGCATCGAGGGTGGGTTCTTCGACACGATAAGGAATACCACGCGCGAACCGAACACTCTCGTTTGTCTGAGGCCTGAAGATCATCATTTCGGCTGCCTGGGAGACCGCATCGTCGACGACGTCTTCTTTGAAGTCCGGGCACTCGATGTCTTCCGGCGTAGCCACGCCGGGTGCCACGCAGTCCTCGATCGTGAGCAGCTCCAGCTCCTGAACGCTGCCTTCGTCGAACAACGCAGCCCCCGGGTACTGCGCGGCGAAGCCGTCATCGAGGGGGCACGCGGCCTCGTCGATCGTCGGCGGGGACTGGGTCTCAAAGGTGAGCTGAGTCGTGTTTGGACGCTCCGGATCGTCGGCTTGCCGAATGTCCCGCCACATCTCGCACGCGGCCTGACTGTCCCCTGGGAACAAGCCCGCCAGGCCTTGCAGCAACTGTACTTGCTGATGCTCGCCACCTCCGCCGGTTGCGAACGTGGACTGCACCAGGGCGGCAACGGCAAGAACATCCCGCGCGGTGAACGCCCGAAGCTCCAAACCGAGAGCTAAGTACTCGATGGGCACGCTCTCGGCCCCGTCTGCACCGCTCAGCACATCGTCGATGTACTGATTGATTCCGCCAACAAACTCGTCGACGTCTTGCTGTGCCTGGACCCCGTCCGCACCGAAGCGGGGCGCGAGCTGATCGATTTGATCCTGCATCTCCTGCTCGTCGTATCCGCCGAAGCGCGAGAGCTCCCGATCGGAGCCGTAGTTTCCGCCTGCGGGTCCGAGAAAATCGCTCATGCGTCCTCGACCCACGTGCCGGAGAACGTCGATGGCGAACATTCGGTCGGTGGCCGTGGCGTACCCGGTGCCGAACAGCACGTCTCCTCTCTCGTCTCCGAAGATGTGCGGGACGCCCATCTCATCGCGGCCAATACGCGCGGTGCTCGTTCCGTTGGTCACCGCCTGCACGGAGTCGAACGCGGTCTCATCGAGAAACGGTGCGTCCTTGAAATAACTAGGAACGAGGTCGTCATCGCTCAGCTGGCCAGGCGTTGGGTAGTCATCGCTGAAGACGAGATTCTCGTACATGACGAGCTGGTTGGTGGCGTTCGGGTCGGCATCGATGTTGCCGTCGTTCGCGTCGGCCGATCCAGGCGGCAGCACGTTCAAGAACACGCCGTTGTCCGCGAACGGATCAACCCCGGAATCGGGAACGCCTCCGTCCGAACCGACAGTCGCGCTATCTCCA
>Ga0209456_10000101_pt1 | contig 45257 bp, 42 predicted proteins | sample COG_11_FD_184755 | JGI IMG/M metagenome (GOLD analysis project Ga0209456, IMG submission 184755) | Pelagic marine sediment microbial communities from the LTER site Helgoland, North Sea, for post-phytoplankton bloom and carbon turnover... | ecosystem: Environmental > Aquatic > Marine > Neritic...
CAGCGTCTTCCTGGACCTCAGCGGCGTCGTCAATTCGGCCGGCGAGGGCGGCTTGCTGGGAATGGCGTTTCACCCGAGCTTCCCGGCAACTCCCGAGGTATTCGTGTCCTATACAAGGACGGGCGCGGGCACGCCGCTCGTGTCCTACGTATCGCGTTTCTACAGCATGGACGGCGGCCAGACCGCCGATCCGGGAGTCGAAGACATTATCCTGACGCTGGCGCAGGAGCAGACCAATCACAACGGCGGCGATCTGCATTTCGGGCCCGACGGCAATCTCTACGTCGGCTTCGGTGACAGCGGTGGTGGCGGCGACCCCAGGGAGTACGCACAGAACACGAGCATATGGCACGGTTCGATGGTGCGGGTGAACGTCGACGGTAATTCGCCATACGAAATCCCGGCCGGCAACCCGTTTGCGGGGAATGCACTCTGCGTTCAGGGCGTTGGCGCCGCGCCGTGCCCCGAAATATACGCCTGGGGCCTGCGCAATCCCTGGCGCTTCAGTTTCGATTCGGTGACCGGGAAGCTGTGGGTCGGCGACGTTGGCCAGGGCGCCTGGGAGGAAATAGACGTTATCGAAGCCGGCCTGAACTACGGCTGGAACGCCCGTGAGGGCGCAAACTGCTATCCGCCGGGCTCGAATTGCAGCGACGCGGGACTCACCGATCCAGTTACTGAATACGGCCGCGGCCTCGGCGTTTCCGTCACGGGCGGCTATGTCTATCGTGGCTCGGCTGTCCCCGATCTCGTCGGGTGGTACGTATTCGGCGATTTTGGCTCCGGACGGATTTTTGCCATTCCCGAGGACAGCATCGCGGGCGAGGTGGCCGAGGTTCTGCTGGATACGAGTATTTCAATCGTGGCCTTCGGCGAGGCTGTGAGCGGCGAACTGTACGTCGTTGATTTCGGTGTAGGCACAATCCACGAGGTGCAGGCCGCCCCCTGAGGAGGGGATTCATATAATATTTACAGCCCGAACCAGGCAGAATCCGCAGAGGACTTCCCGTGGCTGTAAAATCCGATATCGAAATTGCCCAGGCGGCCGACCTTCAGCCGATCCAGCAGATCGCCGAGAAACTCGGCATTCCGGTGGATGCACTTGTTCCGTACGGTCATGACAAGGCCAAGATCAGCGCAGACTTCATCCAGTCGAAGAATGACGCGAAGGACGGCAAGCTCATCCTCGTGACCGCCGTGTCGCCCACGCCGGCGGGAGAAGGCAAGACGACGACCACGGTCGGCCTCGGCGACGCACTTAACCTGATCGGAAAGAACGCCGTCATGTGCCTGCGCGAACCGAGCCTGGGCCCGTGTTTCGGAATGAAAGGCGGCGCCGCCGGCGGTGGTTACGCCCAGGTCGTGCCGATGGCAGACATCAATCTGCATTTCACGGGCGACTTTCACGCAATCGGGGCCGCCAACAACCTGCTGGCCGCGCTGATCGACAATCACATGCACTGGGAGAACCAGCTGAATATCGACCCGCGGCGCGTGACGTGGCGCCGCGTCGTTGATATGAATGACCGCGCGCTGCGAAGCGTTACGTCGGGCCTTGGTGGATTCCACAACGGCGTCGTGCGCGAGGCCGGTTTCGATATCACGGTTGCCTCCGAGATCATGGCGATCTTCTGCCTGGCGACCGACCTCAATGATCTCGAGACGCGGCTTGGCAAAATTGTGCTCGGCTACACGCGCCAGAATGAACCCGTGACGGTGCGCGAACTCAATGCCCACGGCGCAATGACCGCGCTCTTGCGTGACGCGTTTCAGCCGAACCTGGTACAGACCATGGAGAATAACCCGGCACTGATGCACGGCGGGCCGTTCGCCAATATCGCCCATGGCTGCAACTCTGTGGTCGCGACCACGGCCGGACTCAAACTGGCCGACTACGTCGTTACGGAGGCCGGTTTCGGCGCCGATCTCGGTGCAGAAAAGTTCTTCAACATCAAGTGCCGCAAGGCCGGCCTGTCACCGGATGCCGTCGTGCTCGTCGCTACGATCAAGGCACTCAAGATGCAGGGTGGCATTGCAAAGGACGCGCTAGGCGCCGAGAACGTCGATGCCCTCAAGTCGGGCTGCAAGAACCTCGAACGGCACATACGCAACCTTGGCAAGTTCGGTGTGCCCGTGGTCGTAGCAATTAACCGTTACACGGCGGATACGGACGCCGAAGTGTCCGCCGTTCGCGACTTCTGCGAACAGTATGGCGTCCGCGCGATCACCTGCACGCACTGGGCGGATGGCGGGGCCGGCACGACCGAGCTCGCCGAGCATGTCGTCGAACTTTGTGACAGTGGTGTTGCGCAGTTTCGCAGCCTTTATAACGATGACATGTCGCTCTGGGAGAAGACCGCAACGATCGCAAGGGAGATCTACGGGGCCGATGACATTATCGCGGACAAGAAGGTTCGCGAGCAGTTCGCCAAATACGAGCGCGAAGGATTCGGCAAGTACCCGATCTGCATGGCGAAGACGCAATACAGCTTTTCGACCGACCCGAATCTGCTCGGTGCGCCATCCGGACATCATGTCCCGATCCGCGAGATCAGGCTCGCTGCGGGGGCAGAATTCGTCGTAGTTGTCTGCGGCGCGATCATGACAATGCCCGGCTTGCCGAGGGTACCGGCGGCAAACGCCATTCGCGTCAACGAGGACGGTCGAATTGAGGGGCTCTTCTAGCCGGCGAGCTTGTCAGGTAGGACGAAACGTTGGCGTGCCCTGTCCGAGAACAGTAGTTCGTCGCTGTAGTAGCGTTGTAGCGTCGACCTGCTGTCGCGGACCAGGTCATCGTTGCGCGAGCGAAACAATGCCCAGCTCTCGTCATCCTGCGCCCGTTCATTGATCAGTAACAGAAACAGCCATGTGATGGTCGCATGGTACTTTTCCGGAACGCCGAGTTTGGCGGTCAGGCGGCGCAATGCGGCGTCGTATCGCGAGATTGCAATGGCCGGCTCGAACTCCCTGAGGAATTGCCAGGCCATGAAGACATGTGCCTCGTGATCGAAGCGCTCGGCCTCGATTTCGCCAGCCTCGAACTGCTCGATCGTAAGACGGGGCTCGAGCACGGCGCTCATGACTCCCCCTCCACGAGCTGGTGACTGTCGGACGCGGTGAGTTCACAACCGTATACACGCTTGAGTTGCTCGATGACCTGGCGTGTCTCCGTCGAGAACGGGGCCTTGCCTTCGAATGAATGCAAGACGATACCCTCGAGCAGGTCGCCGAGCGTCAGGTCGGTGTATTCGGCCAGGCCTTTCAGTACTTTCAGCAATGAGGATTCGATACGTACGCCGGTCTGCGTGCGCTTGACGACAGTCTTGGCCACTGGAAACCTCCGTTATATTGTTACCATGGTAACAATATACCATTGCGTGTTCAAGGTCTGAATTCCCGCTAGAGTCTGTTCCATGCCGACACAGGAAGAGCTGCTCGAGGGTTTCACAATCGGGGACTGGGAGATCCTCCCGGGACAGGGCGTATTTCGGCGCGGCGAAGAAGAGGTTCGCCCGGAGCCTCTTGTCTTCAAGGTGCTGTATTCGCTGGCGCTGCGCGACGGCGACTGCGTCACGCGTGATGACCTGGTCGCGGATGCCTGGGATGGCAGGCCCACTGCCGATGACCCTATTAACAGGAGCATCGCGCAACTGCGCGGCCACCTCGACGACAAGAACAGGCCTCATCAGTATGTAGAGACGCTGCATCGACGCGGCTACCGGCTGATGAAGCCCGTGGAGTTGCGCAGGGAACGCCCGAAGCCTCCGGGCGACGAACCGGTACAAGTCGGGAGAGGGCGCTGGAAAGTCATCGCCGCGATCATGGCACTGGGTCTGGTCGTGACGATTGCGCTGACGAACTGGCCGGCCACGGAGCCCGACGTTCGGTCGATTGCCGTGCTGCCGATCGAGAACCTGAGCGGCGACCCGGGCAAGCAATACATCGTGGAGGGCATCAAGACTGTACTGGTTCGCAACCTGGCGGAAATACCGGAACTGTCGATCAAGAACACGCGTGTGCGCTATGAACTCGAACCAGCCGAAATCGCAGCGGAACTCGAGGTCGAAAGCATCCTGACCGGTGCTGTGCAGCTCCAGGGGGCAAAGCTCAGGGTGACCTATCTTATTTCCCGAGGTTCCGACAATGTGACAATCGGGTCTGGCGAAGTGAAAGGTAATCTCGATGATGTTTATTCTCTGCAGGGACGCCTGGCGGCTGCGGTACGCGCAGATCTCGTGAGCACCGAGGGTCCGGAACTGATCACTAAAGAGCCGCCGGACTCCAGGGCTTTCGACAGCTATATGCGGGGGATTCACGCGCTCGAGCATCGTGGCGAAGCCGACAACCTAGAAACCGCCATCGCGTTGTTCCGGGAGTCCATCGAATTGGACGAGTATTACGGACCCGCATTCCTGTCGCTGGCGACCGCCTACGCGTTGATGCCCTATTATCGCGATGCGTCTGCGGAGGAGATGAATCGGCTCGCAGTAATGACCGTCGAGAAGGGCGTTGCTGTCGATAGCAAGATCGAGGATGCGGCTGCAGCGATCTATGGCAGCTACTATCACAATCAGAAGATGTGGTCTGAGTCGGAGGCTGCTTACAAGAAAGCCGTGTCGGCCTCGGTTCTGGATTCGACCTCATTCACCTGGTATTCGCGGCTGCTAGCGAGCGTCGGTCGTCTTGACGATGCGCTGGTGCAGGCGCTCGCAGCCGTGGAGATCGACCCGCTCAACGCGATCAACAACAGTCGTGTCGCCATCATGTATACGTGGCTGGGTAATTCGGCAGAAGCCCACAAGTTTTTCAAGCGAGCGAAGAGTCTTGGGGCAAAAGGTGTATTGCCGCACGATCTGCCGTACGCGCTGCTGCTTCTGCGTGACGGGCGTTATGCCGAAGCCAATGACATTGCCGTTGAGTCGTCAACGACTGAGAGCATAGACCCGAAATGGGTGCGGCCGGTTTTCGAGGCATTTCGGGACCCGGCGATGTCGAGTGCCGGCCTGCGTGCACTGGATATGGCACTGGAGGAAGACGCGCTCGCTGCCGAAGTGCAGGTTGTCGCGCGTACCGTGTTGGGTGATATCGACGGGGCGATGGCGATTGCGTCCGAACTCGAACGCCCGGGCGAGACGTTCCAGATGGACCTGCTTTTTACACCGGAACTGCAGGGGCTGAGGGAGCACCCGGAGTTTATGCCGCTCCTGGAAAGCCTGGGCGTCGTCGACTACTGGCGCGAGGCAGGTTGCACCTTTAATGGACATAAGGCGCTTTGCAATAGGGACTAGTCGTCAACCACCTTGCCGCGTGTCTTCTTGATAGCACCTCTGCGGCTCTTGGCCTCCAATCGCTTTTCCTTCACTTTCCTGCCGGGTCTCGTAGGTACGCGTTTCTTGCGGCGTTGCATCGCGCTACGCAGCAGCTCGGCGAGCCGCTGCAGAGCTGCCTGGCGATTGCGCTCCTGGCTACGGTATCGCTGCGACTTGATGATCAGGACCCCGTCCGCATTGATGCGGCCGTCCTTCGAAGCAAGAAGCCTCTTCCTGACCGGGTCGGGCAGCGCCGCGCTATTGCGAATATCGAACCGCAAGTGTATTGCCGTGGAGACCTTGTTGACGTTCTGTCCGCCGGCCCCCTGGGAACGCACCGCCCTCATCTCGATGTCCGACATCGGGATGCTGAGATCGTCTGTAATCTCGAGCGCGTCCAAAGTAACTCCCTGCGCCTGCATGACATGAATGTGTGAGAATGCGCCCTCAATAATCCGGATCAGCGCCGCCAATGCAAGTTCGTAACCTCGCCATTCTCGTCGCGTGCCAGCTGATCTCCGCGACAGGTTCAATCGTAATGGTGACGCTCGGCGGGATTATCGGCTCGTCGCTGGCCGCGAATAAGGCGTTGTCGACATTACCGCTATCGATGATGGTCATTGCCATTGCCGCAACGACCGTTCCCGCGACGATGCTCATGCAGAGAGTAGGGCGGCGCAAGGGATTCGCGATGTCTTCGATCTGTGCGGCGGCTGCCGTGCTCGTGGCCGTTGTCGCGCTGCGCCAGTCCAGTTTCGCGTTGTTCGTGATCGCAGCCATGATGTTCGGCGTCAACATGGCCTTCACACAGCAGTATCGATACGCGGCGGCCGAGAGCGTGGCGCCAAAATACATTGCGCGCGCAGTGTCATTCGTACTGATTGGTTCAATCGGCGGCGCATTCCTGGGACCCGAGCTGGCAACGAGGGGGCAATACTGGATCCAGTCCGTGCCCTTTGCCGGGACCATGGCCGCCCTGAGCGGGCTGTTCCTTCTGCAGGCCGCACTATTCCTCTTAATGGGACCTGCGCGCAAACACGATGAGCATGACGAGCTGCCGGCCGAGCGCTCGTTAGGCGAGCTCGTGCGGCAACCGGTCTTCATCGTTGCTGTCCTCGGAGGAACGGTCGGCTACGGTCTCATGACGCTCGTCATGACGGCGACGCCACTGAGTATGCACGTCAACGACGGGTTCTCACTCGAGGAGACTGCGGCGGTTATACGCGCCCATGTGCTCGGCATGTACGTGCCGTCACTGGTGGCCGGCTTCCTGATCGAAAAAATTGGCGTCACCCGGCTCATGTTCATCGGTGCACTGGGCCTGCTTGCGACTTCCATTATTGGCCTGCAGGGTCACAGCTTCATGCACTACTGGTGGGGACTCGTGTTGCTCGGCGTAGGTTGGAACTTCCTCTACGTTGGCGGTACCACCTTGCTGACCTACACGTACTCCATGGCCGAGCGGTTTCGTGCACAGGCCGTCAATGAATTCCTTGTATTCGGCACGTCGGCAACGGCCTCATTACTCGCAGGCACGATCATGTATTTCTTCGGCTGGAAAACGCTCATGCTCGTGCCGATACCGATTCTGATCGCGATCTGTGTTGCGCTCGCGATCGTGCGGAAAGATCCCTTGCTCGATCGCGCGGCCTAGAAGTTGTAAATGAAGGCCAACGAGACAACCGGCCAGGCTTTGTAGTCGCTGAGGTCGTCCTCGAGTTCCTGGCGCTCGACTTCGAGAGCGGCCTGGAATGGCGCCAGCCCGGCGCCGGTGCCGTCGGCAACCAGGTCGACGTTCGGTTCGCCCTGCCACAGGACACCCAGGTCGAAGTTGAGCCCGACCTTTCCGAACACTTCGAAATCGAATCCAACGCCGACGTATGGCGCGATATCCTCGAAGTAGGTCCGGCCATTGAGGGTGCCGACCACGTCGGCAGGAAACGGTACGCCGCCGAGTTCAATGGGCTGGCCGCCCGTGTCCTCGCTCGTCAACGCGATCTCGTTGTTGTTGGCGAATACGCCGCCCGTAAGGCGCATCGGGCTCAGCGGGAACTTGATGTTGCCCGTTGCGTAGAACGATTCCAGCTCGAGCGTTCCGTAATAGTCGATACCGGCCTCGGAGCCATCGGTGTCGTAGTCGTAAGCGTTCGCGCCGACGCGCACGTCGATGTAAGGCAACGGGCTCCAGCGGCCCTCGAGTCCGAGTCCGAGGGTCCCGGCCTTAACGCCGACGCCAAAGTCGGCACTGGCGCTGCCGAACATCAAGGTTGCAAACGCCGCTAGCGCTGCCTTGCTAACAAGAGATTTCATCGTTTTATCAGCCCAAATGAAGTATCAGGGGCTGAGCCTATACGGCGTTCACGCGCACGACTGTGCGACATATCACAGCGTCGCGATTTCTCAAGCCTTATGTCAAATCGGTAATCGTAGGCTCCACCATCTTGTCGCGTCCCCACTTGAGGAACAGGGCAGGCATCGCCCGGGGGTCGACATTGACCTTGTCGAGGTCTCCCTGGATGTGCGGCAGTTCCATGAGCCTCCGGTCCATTATTTTGAACCAGGCCCACGGAATATAAGCCAGCACGTACATGCCGAAGTAACCGTTTGGTAACGAGGGCAGGTCATCGAAATGGCGCAGCGACTGGTAGCGACGCGATGGGTGGGTGTGGTGATCGGAGTGGCGCTCGAGGTGGAACAGGACGAGATTGCTCAGGATGTGATTGCTGTTCCAAGAGTGATGTGGCTGACACCGTTCGTAGCGGCCCCTGACGTCGCGGTCGCGCAGCAGGCCGTAGTGCTCGACGTAGTTGGCGCTGGTTAGCTGGAAATGCGCGAGTACGTGATGAATCAACAGGAACGGTATTGCGAGCCAGCCCACCCACGACAAGAGCCCGAGTGCAATAGCGACGCTGATCGCGTAGGACTGCAGGATCGGGTTGCTCGGATGCCAGACTGGTTTGTCTCGTGTCTTGAGCCGTTCCGCTTCGACCCGCCAGGCGCGACGGAAAGCGCCCGGAATCTCGCGAAGTGCAAACCGATAGATGCTCTCGCCCATCCTCGAGCTTGCCGGATCGGCCGGTGTAGAGACATCCTTGTGGTGGCCGCGATTATGTTCCACGGTGAAATGGCCATAGGCGGGCACCGCAAGGACTATTCTCGCGAGCAGTTTCTCGACGCGCGAGTTTTTGTGGCCCAATTCGTGGCCCGTGTTGATCGCGAGCCCGGCCGACAGGCCGGCGATTGCTGCAAGCAAGATGAATGCCCACCAGCTCAGGGGCTGCGTCGCGGCATACCACGACGATACAATCAGTGTAAGGAAGTGCACTGGCACGACGATGTAAGTCAGCCGACGGTAAAAAGGATCCTGGTCGAGCTGCATTACGACTTCTTCGGGAGGATTGTTGGTGTCTTCGCCGATTGCCCAGTCGATCAATGGAGCGACCACGTAGTTTGCGAAGAACGGCAACAGAAACCAGGCCTCGTTGCCTGTGCGCCAGTGCAGCCAGATCGCGATGAACGGTTGGAGTGGATAGGCAACCGACAACAGCCAGAACCAGCGTTTACGATCGACGTAGTGGATCGCCTCGCCGTCCGAATTTACCCCCGTGTAGCCTGTCATCGATTGAATCCGCCACTCTCGTAGATGCAGCGATTATCGCTCCAATGCCTGTCGAAGCCAAAACTGTCGGAATTTTGTACAACTGACGCGTGGGCCAGGCACTTCCCTGCGTGGAAAAAGCTTTCAAATCAAAATGATGAAGCGCTGGTACATTATTTGCTTTATATTCTGAGAAAGTCCGGATATTTGAGGGTTGGCATTGGGAAAACGCTTCAAGGTCCTGGCGGCTGCCGCAGCTTTGGCATTGATTGCGGGCTGCGGCAAACAACCCGGTGGTAGCGGACCTGAGGCGGATACGCCCCCGGCACTAACGGCAGCAACGCTCGGTGAGCAGCAGGTGCTGGGTGCTTCGGACTATCTGGCGCAGGCGCCGTACGCGGACGCCGACCAGTCCAACGGTGTAAGGCAGGCGCAGGTATGCCGTGCGTGTCACAGTTTTGACCCGGGCGGTCCGCACATGATCGGCCCGGCGTTGGGCGAATTTTTCGGCACGCCGGCCGGTTCGCGCGACGGTTTCGAGTATTCGCAGGTCTTGCGGGACTCGGACTTTGTGTGGACACCGAGGGCGCTCGACGCCTGGCTGGCTCAGCCTGGACGGTTCCTGCCCGGAAATCGCATGACATTTGCAGGCGTGCTGCGCGACGAGGATCGTAATGACCTGATCGCTTATCTCTTGCAGGTCACGTCGGAGAGCAGCAAGCAGTGAAAGGGGCAAGAGAACGTACTATGGAAACCTGCACCGATACACCCGATCAACGGGTCGCTGAGGATCGCCGGAGCTTCGACTGGCGGACGGTCGTGTATGGTTTCGCGCTGTCGAGGCGGCACAAGCACCGACGCCAGGCAGACGATGCAGTGGTATTCCTCGACTGGCACCACCCCTGGCTGTTTTTCCTGTCCGTCGGCACGATGCTCCTGTCTTCTGCCGATGCTTTCCTGACCTTGCTGCTCCTGGAAGAGGGCATGATCGAGGCGAACCCCATCATGCGAGTCGCGATGAGCCAGAGCACGAACCTGTTCGTCGCTACAAAACTCGCGATGACCGCGTTCGGCATCCTGGTGCTCGTGTTCCTCGCCAAGCAACATTTCCTGAACAGGTTCAGGACGGGTCTTCTCCTCACCGTCTTCTTCAGCGCCTACGCCTGCCTCGTGTGCTACGAACTGGTGAGTCTGTTCCGCTTGGGCTAAACTAGCGCCCCTTTTTTGGATGCTCCCTGCGCGCTCCTGACGGGGGCGCTGGCTTGTCGTATAACTCGTTGAAATAATGACTAATTCTCTCAAGGAACAGTTGGCATCCACACCGTTGTTCGGCGGCAACGCGAGCGCTGTCGAGCAACTCTACGAGCAGTACCTGGAAAGTCCGGAATCGGTACCGCAGGGCTGGCGGGACTATTTCGACACGATGGGCGATTCCGAAACCGAAGTCGTGCACTCGGCGATTCGTGCGGACCTGCTGGCAGAAGCTCAGAGTGGACAGAGAGCCGGCAAGGTCAGAACGCGCGTTTCGGGCAAGCCGACAACGTCGGGCGCCAAACAGGCCGCCGTTTCACGACTGATCCAGGTCTACAGCCTGCGAGGTCACCAGATCGCCGACATCGATCCTCTTGGCCTCATGGAACGACGTGTCCCGGGCGTTCTCAAGCTCGACTACCTCGGGCTCAGCGATGCCGACATGGATACGGAATTCTATACGGGCGGCCTGGCCGGGTTCGGCAATGAGCGCATGAAGCTGAGCGACATATTGTCGCTGCTCAAACACATCTACTGCGGCAAGATTGGCGCCGAATTCGCGCATATCTCCCGCGCTCGCGAGCGATTGTGGCTCCGCAAACGCTTCGAACAGGGCGCCGCAACGGACACTCTCACTGATGACGAACGCCACTGGATACTCGAGCAACTGACGAGCGCCGAGGGAATCGAGCGCTACCTGCACACGCGCTACGTAGGGCAGAAACGTTTTTCGCTGGAGGGTGGCGAGAGCCTGATTCCGCTGCTCGACGACCTGATCCAGCAGGGCGGGATCTCCGGGATCCAGGAAATCGTTATCGGCATGGCACATCGCGGACGCATCAACGTGCTCGTGAACATACTCGGCAAGTCGCCCGAGGAACTGTTCGAGGAGTTCGAGGGCAAGTACGACCTGGACGAACTCAAGGGCTCGGGCGATGTGAAGTACCACAAAGGCTTCTCGGCTGACATGAAGACGCCGGGCGGCAACGTCCATATCGCGCTCGCGTTCAATCCGTCGCATCTCGAGATCGTCAATCCTGTCGTCGAGGGCTCGGTACGCGCGCGCCAGCAACGCCGCGGTGACACGGAGCGACAGGAAGTGCTGCCTGTGCTGATTCATGGTGATGCGGCATTCGCCGGCCAGGGCGTCGTACCGGAAACCTTCCAGATGTCGCAGACCAATGGATTCCGCACCGGCGGCACCGTGCATATCGTCATCAATAACCAGATCGGATTTACGACCAGTCGACCGTCGGATGCGCGCTCCACCGACTACTGCAGTGACGTCGCGAAGATGATCGAAGCTCCAATCTTCCATGTAAATGGTGACGATCCCGAGGCCGTCCTGTTTGTGACCAGGCTGGCGCTCAAGTACCGCCAGAAATTCCGCAAGGATGTCGTCATCGACCTCGTGTGCTACCGCCGTCATGGCCACAACGAGGCGGATGAGCCGGCCGCCACCCAGCCGATCATGTACGGTCGGATCCGCGGCCACAAGACGACGCGCGAGCTGTACGCGAATCGGCTCGTGGACAAGCAGATCATCTCGGCGACAGAAGCTGCCGCTCTACAGGACAACTACCGGGATCGTCTCGATCGCGGCGAGCCAGTACCGGAATCGGCGCTGGGCATGATCGGTAACGAGTTCACGGTAGACTGGGCGCCGTTCCTCGATACGCAATGGGATACTGTCGTTGATACGACGATTAGCCCCAAGCTTGTGGCCGATCTCGGTAAGGCGATTACGACGATTCCGCCCGATGTCCGGCCGCACGGCCGAGTGCAGCGCATCATGGACGACCGCGTCAGGATGGCGAACGGCGAAGCCGACATGGACTGGGGTTTTGCGGAGACAATGGCGTATGCGTCCTTGCTGAAAGACGGACACACCGTCCGGTTGGTCGGACAGGACAGCGGCCGCGGCACGTTTTTCCACCGCCACGCGGTTCTTCACAACCAGCTGAACAATCGTGAATACCTGCCGCTCCACCAGATTGTCGACCGGCGTGATGCCTTTCGCGTTATCGATTCGCTGCTGTCCGAGGAGGCGGTTCTCGGATTCGAGTACGGCTACGCGAGTACCGAGCCCAACACGCTCGTGATCTGGGAAGGCCAGTTCGGGGATTTTGCGAACGGCGCGCAGGTCGTGATTGACCAGTTCATCAGCTCGGGCGAAGCGAAGTGGGGTCGCCTCTGTGGCCTGACGATGTTCCTGCCACATGGCTACGAGGGCCAGGGTCCCGAACATTCGTCGGCTCGACTCGAACGCTTCCTGCAACTCTGTGCCGAACATAACATCCAGGTTTGCGTGCCATCGACGCCTGCGCAGATGTTTCACATGCTGCGGCGGCAGCAGGTCCGGCCGTTTCGCAAGCCGCTGATCGTGATGACGCCCAAGAGCCTGCTGCGGCACAAGATGTCGGTATCGCCACTGGACGAGTTGTCGAGCGGCTGTTTCGAACTGATCATCCCGGAGATCGAAGCGATCGAAGTGAAGACGACCCGGCGCCTCGTGCTATGCAGCGGCAAGGTCTTCTTCGATCTGCTCGAAGCGCGCGAGGTGCACGGCATCGACGACATAGCGATCGTTCGAGTCGAGCAGCTGTACCCGTTCCCGATCCCGCAATATGCGCAATTGGTTGAGGAATACGCGCACGTCGGCGAAATCGTCTGGTGCCAGGAAGAGCCGCTGAACCAGGGTGCGTGGTACCAGGTCAAACACCGGCTGCAGGAGCCGTTGCAGAAGCATCAGCAGCTTTACTATGCGGGCAGGCCCGGCGCTGCCGCGCCGGCCTCGGGAATCTTCAAGATTCACCTACAGCAACAGCAGGCACTCGTCGAGGCAGCGCTCGACATCAAGACCGAGGCGACGAAGGTCGTCAAGCCTGAGAAGACGAAACGGAAAACGAAATGACGATTGAGATCAAGGTTCCACCGCTACCTGAATCTGTAACGGACGCGACGTTGGTTGGCTGGCACAAGAAAGCCGGCGAGACTGTGGCGCGCGACGAAAACCTCGTGGATCTCGAAACCGACAAGGTCGTGCTCGAGGTTCCGGCTCCCGCGTCAGGCACAATCTCGAAGATCGTCGTTGAAGACGGCGCTACGGTGGAGGCGGGCGACGTGCTTGCCATTCTCGAGGAAGGCGACGTTGCGGCGGCAGCGCCCGCGGCGCCCGAACCGAAAGCGGAGACTCCTGAGCCACGCCCAGCCCCTGCCCAGGCCGCCGGGGCGGCGAAGACCAGTCCTGCCGTGCGGCGGTTGCTCGAGGAGCACGACCTGGATGCGACAATGGTTGCCGGGACAGGCAAGGGCGGTCGCATTACCAAGGCCGACGTAATGTCCTTCCTCAAGTCCGACGACAGCAGCAATGTCACGCCCGGTGATCCGTCCAGTGCGGTCGTCGAAGAAACCGTCGTGTCGGGTGCGGCGCGCAACGAACAGCGGGTGCCCATGACGCGCCTGCGTGCGCGTATCGCAGAGCGGCTCGTCGACGCTCAGCAGACGGCTGCCATGCTGACGACCTTCAACGAGGTCGACCTGACCGAGGTCATGTCGCTGCGCAGCAGGTACCGCGATGCATTCGAGAAGAAACACGGCGTGCGCCTCGGCTTCATGTCATTCTTCACGAAGGCATCCGTGGAAGCGCTCAAGAAATTCCCGGTTGTCAATGCGTCGGTCGAAGGCACCGACATCATCTATCACAATTACTATGATGTTGGCATCGCGGTCTCGAGCGAGCGTGGATTAATGGTGCCGGTCATTCGCGACGTCGACCAGATGAGCTTCGCCGAGTTCGAAACAGAACTGAATGCCGTGGCGAAGAAAGCGCAGGACGGCACGATCAGTATGGATGACCTGACCGGCGGCACGTTCACGATCACGAACGGCGGAATTTTCGGTTCCATGATGTCCACCCCGATTCTTAACCAGCCGCAGAGCGCGATCCTCGGCATGCACTCGATACAGCAGCGGCCGATGGTCGTCGATGGCGAAATTGTCGCGAGACCGATGATGTACCTTGCACTGACCTACGATCATCGCATTGTCGATGGCAAGGAAGCCGTGCAGTTCCTCGTTTCGATCAAGGAACAGCTCGAGGATCCGAGCCGCCTGCTGCTGCAGGTTTGAACGAACCACGCTAAAACAGGAATTCATACACCAATGAGCAGAAGTTTCGATGTTGTAGTGATCGGGGCGGGACCGGCCGGATACATTGCTGCCATCCGTGCGGCACAGCATGGCATGACGGTCGCGTGTATCGATGAGTGGCAGAACAGGGACGGCAAGTACGCTTTCGGCGGCACCTGCCTGAACGCGGGATGCATTCCCTCGAAAGCGCTGCTGGAGTCAACGGAGCTCTATCATCGTGCGGAGCACGAGTTCAAGAAGCACGGCATCAAGACGGGCGGCGTCGAGATGGACATCGCCGCGATGCAGAAGCGCCGTGCCAGTATCGTCCGGCAACTCACAGGCGGTATCGGCGGCCTGTTCAAGGCGAACAAGGTCGAGGGGCTCGTCGGGCACGGCAAGTTGCTGGCCGGCAAGAAGGTGGAGTTCGCGCCGGTCGATGGTGACGTCGAAGTCCTCGAAGCCAAACAGGTGATACTGGCATCTGGCTCGGCGCCGATTGAACTCGGCATTGCGCCGTTCGATGGCGATAACATCATCGACTCCTGGGATGCGCTCGAGCTCGACGCTGTTCCCGGGCGGCTTGGCGTTGTCGGAGCCGGCGTCATCGGGCTCGAACTCGGTAGCGTGTGGGCCAGGCTGGGATCCAAAGTCACGGTACTCGAGGCAATGGACGACTTCCTGTTCATGGCAGACCGGGACGTTGCCAAGGCCGCGTGGCAGGATTTCAAGAAGCAGGGTCTCGATATCAGGCTCGGCGCCAAGGTCGCCAAAGCAACGGCGGGCAAGAAAGGCGTATCCGTCGATTACGAAGACAAGGACGGTGCGCAGTCGATCGAAGTCGACAAGCTCATCGTCGCCGTTGGCCGACGTCCCGTGACGGATGGTTTGTTTGCTGAGGACGCCGGGATCCAGCTCGACGATCGCGGCTTCGTGGTCGTCGATGACGAGTGCCGGACTCGCGTCAAGGGCGTGTACGCCGTTGGCGACTGCGTCCGTGGTCCGATGCTCGCGCACAAGGGTTCGGAGGAGGGCGTGATGGTCGCCGACCTGATTGCCGGCGAACTGGCGGAAATGAACTACGACGTGATTCCGTCCGTTCTTTACACGAATCCGGAGATCGCCTGGACCGGCAAGACCGAGGCCGAAGTCAAGGCCAGCGGTCGCGCTTACAAGACCGGTTCGTTTCCGTTCATGGCCAGCGGGCGAGCGAAGGCCATGGAGCAGACGTCGGGAATGGTGAAGATCATCTCGTCAGAAGACGATGACGAGATCCTCGGCGTGCACATCGTCGGGCCGATGGCGGGCGAGTTGATCTCGGAAGCGGTGCTGGCACTGGAATTCTCAGCGAGCACTGAAGATCTTCAAAGAACGATTCATGCGCACCCCAGTCTGGCAGAGGCCGTTCACGAGGCGGCTCTCGCGGTCGATAACAAGGCGTTGAACTTCCCGAACAAGTAGCGTTACGCGGCCAACATAATTATCGGCGGACTGACTCGCTGCGCTCGCTTCATGTCTCGCCGACAATTATCTTGTCCGCGTTTCAATCCTTTTCCCAGAAGTGCGCATTCTTGATACCGAGCTTCTTCGGATCGAATGAATAAGTCTGGACACCCTCCTTCATTTGAGCTTCGTAGTCTTTGAGAGTACGTAAGGCAGGGCTGCCCATGAAGAACAGGATCAGGATGCCGATGATATTCAGCCAGGCCATGAGGCCGACGCCGATGTCGCCCAATGCCCACGCGAGGTCGGCGGATCGAATCGTTCCGTAGAAGACTGAGCTCAAGAGGACGATCTTCAGAAGAATCAGTTCATGCGGGATCTTGAACGTGCGCCGTATGTAGGCGGCATTCGTTTCCGCGATGTAGTAGTACGCGAGCAGGGTCGTAAACGCGAAGAAGAACAGGGCGACCGCGACGAAGGTCTTGCCGAATCCACCCACGACGCTTTGGAGCGCTAGTTGCGTGAATGCCGGGCTGCTGATGATGACCTCGGTTCCAAGTGTACCGCCACTGACAGCCTCGGTGAGTCCCGTCACGTAGTACTGGTTGGTAATCAGGATCATGAATGCTGTTGCGGAACACACGAACAGCGTGTCGACGTAGACCGAGAAGGCCTGCACGAGACCCTGTTGCGCAGGATGCTGCACCTCGGATGCTGCTGCCGCGTGCGGGCCGGTACCCTGTCCCGCCTCGTTGGAGTAAACGCCACGCTTGACGCCCCAGCCGATCGCGGCGCCGACACCGGCCATGGGCGTGAACGCGTCGGTAACGATCAGCATGAAGATGCCAGGCAGTTCACTAATGTGAGCAGCAATGATACCGAGCGCCATCAGGATGTAGCCGAGTGCCATGAACGGCACGACGACCTGGGTGACATGCGCGATGCGCTTTACGCCGCCGAAAATGATGAATCCGAGTATTGCGACGACGACGACGGCCGTCACCATCTTGGTCGTGGGAATAGTGTCGCCGAAGAACTGCAGCGTCGATTCGCCGCCGATCGCAAGCTGTGCCGCATTGCCGATGCTGTTCGACTGTACCCCGGGAAGCAGGACGCCCACGGCGATAATGGTCGAGATGGCGAATATCCAGGCGTACCACTTCTGGCCCATGGCCTTTTCGATGTAGTAGGCCGGCCCGCCGCGGTACTGCCCTTCGTCCTCTTCCTTGTAGATCTGGCCCAGCGCGGACTCGACGTAAGCGGTCGACGCGCCGAGAAATGCGACGACCCACATCCAGAAGACGGCGCCGGGTCCACCGAAGCCGATCGCCGCGGCGACGCCCGCAATATTGCCGGTACCGACGCGGCCGGACAGTGAAACCGCCAGTGCCTGGAACGAGGAAATACCGCGCTCGGATTCTTTCGAGGAGAACAGCAGCCGCAGCATCTCCTTGAACAGCCTGACCTGCACGAAGCGTGTCAGTATCGAGAAGAACAGACCAGCGCCGAGGCAAAGATAGATGAGTGCCCCGCTCCAGACGTAACCATTAATGGTTGCGACGATATCCTGCATGCCGTCCCCCTCGTTCTTTTAAGTCTGCGGCGGACAGAATGGTACCGCATATGGGGACACGGCGAGTGTCTTTCAAGCTGCCGCGCGCAGGCATTTCACGATATAGTCAACACAGGCAGACAAGGGAGCGTGATATGGCGTGGTGGGGTTGGATGATTTTCGGTGCCGTCCTGCTCGGCGCGGAACTGTTTGCTATCGACGCGCAGTTCTACCTGGTATTCCTCGGTGTTTCGGCGGCACTCGTGGGTCTTGCCGGCCTCGTTGGCATTGCATTGCCTGAGTGGGCTCAGTGGATGGCATTTGCCGCGCTTTCGCTGATTTCGTTCTTTACGTTTAGAAAGAGTCTCTACGAAAAGATTCGCGGTGGAGCGGTCGGCTTCAAGGAAAGCTTGTCCGGCCACACGGTGAATGTGGAGGACGACCTCGCGCCGGGAGCAGAAACCCGACTCGCATACCGCGGCAGCGAGTGGACAGTGCGCAATACCGGATCGTCGCCGATCGCAGGCGGCTCGCGGGCGACGGTCGTCAGGGTCGACGGCCTGACATTACACATCGAAGCAGATTAGATCTGAATCAAAGGAAACACCTATGGACACCTCCCTGATCGTTTCTCTGGGCGTCGTACTTGTCGTCATTATCGTCCTGATAAAGACGGCTATCGTTGTCCCGCAGCAGAACGCTTTCGTTATCGAACGTCTCGGCAAGTTCTCCAAGTCACTCGATGCCGGATTTCATATCCTGATCCCGTTTCTCGAACGAATCGCCTACAAGCACACGCTCAAGGAACAGGCTGTCGATATCGCGGAGCAGGTCTGCATTACGAATGACAATGTACAGGTCGGCGTCGACGGTGTTCTCTACATGCAGGTACTGGATCCGAGCCGTGCTTCTTATGGTATCGGCAACTACATGTTCGCTATCTCGCAGCTCGCGCAGACGACGCTGCGTAGCGAGATCGGCAAGATCGATCTCGACCGCACGTTCGAAGAGCGCGGCACGATCAACGCCAACGTGGTGGCCGAGCTCGACAAGGCCAGTGATCCGTGGGGCGTCAAGGTGTTGCGCTACGAGATCAAGAACATCAATCCGCCGCACGACGTTTTGAGTGCGATGGAAAAACAGATGCGCGCGGAACGTGAGAAGCGCGCCGTTATCCTGACGTCAGAAGGCGAACGTGATGCCAAGATCAACGAGGCCGAGGGTGAGAAGCAGCGCGTGATCAAGGAATCCGAAGCGGCGAAACAGCAGCAGATCAACGAGGCCCAGGGTGAAGCCGAGGCGATTCTCGCGGTCGCGACCGCGACGGCAGAAGGTCTGCGGCGTGTTGCCGCCTCGGTTGTGGCACAGGGTGGCGCCGAGGCCATGCAGTTGCGCATCGCCGAGCAGTACATCGGCGAGTTCGGCAATCTCGCCAAGACCGGCAATACTTACGTTGTGCCGGCGAATCTTGCGGATCTCACATCGATGATGGCGCTGGCAACGGACATCGCCAAGGGCGGCAAGACAGCAATCGCCGAGTAGACGCGAACGACGATGCGGTCAGGCCTTGCGCCTGACCGACACCACGTTCGGTATCTGTTCGAGGCGCATGATCGCAGTGCTCAGGGTCGGCAAGTCGCTGATCTCGATGCTGATGTCCATGACGGTCTGCATCGAACGCTTGTCGGTGTGACTCTTCAGGTCGGTGACGTTGGCCTCATCGTCCGCGAGCACGGCCGTGATGTCGCGAATTAGGCCGCTGCGGTCGAACGCGTGCACGGTCAGGTCGACCGGGTAGGCGCCGGCATCCTGCTCGCCCCAGTTGATTTCAACGACACGCTCCGGGTGCCGCTGATTGAGGCTCAGGTAGTTGCCACAGTCCAGGCGATGAATGCTGACACCGCGCCCTTGCGTGATGTAGCCCACGATTGGCTCGGGCGGCACGGGACGGCAGCAGCGCGCGAAGTTGCACATCAAATCGCCGACGCCCCTGACGGCGATCGCGCCGGAATTACCGCTCTTCTTTCTGGCCGGCCGCCGCGTCCTGATGCGCTGCGGTAGTTCATCGCCGCGCAGGTTCTGGAGTGCCGTCGCTATCGAGGCCGAGGTCAGGTCGCCGGCACCGAGTGCGACGCACAGCGCGTCGGTGTCCTTGTGTTTGAGCTGCCGGGCGATGCTGTCGGTCGCGACATCCTTGACATTCAGTCGCGCCAGTTCCCGCTCGAGAATCTCCCGTCCCTGGCGCTGGTGCTGATCACGGTCCTGGTGGCGGAACCAGTTGCGTACCTTCGCGCGCGCCCGGGCACCGGCGAGGTAGCCGAGCTTGGGGCTGAGCCAGTCGCGGCTCGGTTTCGCCTGGCTGCCCGTGATGATCTCGATCTGGTCGCCGTTCTCAACGTGGTAGGTGAGCGGCACGATGCGGCCGTCGACTTTTGCGCCGCGACAGCGATGTCCGACCTGGGTGTGGACGTGATACGCAAAATCCAGCGGTGTCGCGCCCGCCGGTAACTCCACCACGTCGCCTTTGGGGCTGACCGCATACACCCGGTCTTCGAAGAAATCGTCACGAATCTGGTCGAGGAGGTCGGCCCCGTCGTCGGTCGGCTCCAGCAGCTGCCGCAGGAACGTGATTTTCTGGTCGAACGCCGCGGGCGAACCGCCGCCCTCCTTGTATCGCCAGTGCGCCGCGACGCCGAGTTCGGCATGGCGGTGCATCTCGTAGGTCCGTATCTGGATCTCGACGGTCTTGCCCTCGGGCCCGACCACGGCCGTATGCAGAGACTGGTAGTCGTTCTCCTTGGGGTTCGCAATGTAGTCGTCGAACTCGCCGGGGATGTAGGACCAGAGATTGTGCACGACGCCGAGCGCTGCGTAGCAGGCGCCAACGTCCTCGACCATGATGCGCATCGCGCGAATGTCGTAGAGCGACTCGATGCCGCGGTCCTTGCGCTGCATTTTGCGCCAGATCGAGTAGATATGTTTCGGCCGCCCCGAGATCGTGGCTTTGATGCCCTGTCCCTCGAGCTCGCGCTCGAGCGTCGCCTGGAACGCCTCGATGAAACTCTCGCGCTCGGTACGCTTCTCCTTGAGCGTACCGGCGATTTGGAGGTAGGTCTCCGGATCGAGATAACGAAACGCCAGGTCCTCGAGTTCCCACTTGAGCTGCCAAACGCCGAGTCGATTCGCGAGGGATGCGTAGATTTCGCGCGTTTCGAGTGCCAATGCGTGCTGCGATTCCCGCGTTGCGTCTTTGGCCGTACGCAGTCGATACAGCTGTTCCGCGATACGTACGAGTACCAGGCGCACGTCCGATACAACGGCAAGCAACATCTTTCTGAGCGCCTCGGACTGCTGCACGGCCAGCGCCTCGCCGGGCTGCCAGTGCTCGGGGAGGGAGAACTGGTTGAGTTGCTCCAATCCTATAATAAATCGAGAAAGGTCCGTTAAATTATTATTTTTTAAAGAACTATTGCTAATGAATCCTTCGCGATACAGCGGGTAGACGAGGACCGCCGCGATCAGGTCGCGCGGCAGCCCGAGCGGGCTGACGATCTCGGCGATGTGCCGGCCTTCGTCTATTGCGCCCGTGTGACCGGGCTTCCTGGGCAGGGTCTCGAGGTACGCGTCAACAGCCGCGATGGGGTCCGGCAGGTCGCCGGTTTGGCTTTGATTGTCTAGTGTCGTTGCGGACATCGTGGCGGCTTCCGAGGTATGCCTGTCGCGGTAATACCCGTTATCATACGCGCAGTTTCGTTGGGCATGAAAAGCAGGACAACATGGCAGGACACAGTAAATGGGCGAATATTCAGCATCGCAAGGGCGCCCAGGACAAGAAACGCGGCAAGCTGTTCACGAAACTCATTCGTGAAATCACGGTGGCCGCGAAAATGGGCGGAAGCGACCTGGAGGCCAATCCCCGCCTGCGCCTGGCCGTCGACAAGGCCAAGGGCCAAAGCATGCCCAAGGACAACATCGAGCGTGCCGTCAAGCGTGGTGCGGGTGAGACTGATGGCGCGGATTACATGGAAATTCGCTACGAAGGCTATGGACCGGGCGGCACGGCCGTCATGGTTGACTGCCTGACCGACAACCGCAATCGAACGGTCGCCGAGGTACGGCATGCGTTCACGAAATTCGGTGGCAACCTCGGCGCAGACGGATCGGTGAACTACCTCTTTAACCAGGTTGGCCAGCTGCTGTTTCCGACGGGCAGTGACGAGGATTCGGTCATGGAGGCCGCCATCGAGGCCGGCGCCGAGGACGTGATCGTCGACGACGACGGCTCGATCGAGGTGCTGACCGAGCCCGGCGACTTCGAACAGGTCCGCGACGGCATTGTTGCTGCGGGGCTCGACGCCGAGACGGCGCAGATCACGATGCGTGCATCCACGAACGCGGCCCTCGACGTGAAGGAGGCCGGTTCGATGATCAAACTGCTCGAGATGCTCGAAGACATCGACGACGTGCAGGATGTATACAGCAACGCCGACATCAGCGAAGACGTGCTGGCGCAGATCTGAGAAAGACTTGACCGACAAGCGACGCATACTCGGTATCGACCCAGGCTCACGCATGACGGGCTTCGGGATTCTCGACTTTGACGGCGACAGGCCGACCTATGTCACGAGTGGCACGGTCAAGAGCCTGGACGGCGAATTTTCCGACCGCCTGAGGCAGATCTTCGAATCCGTCGGCGGCATCGTCGCGGAGTACCGGCCCGACATCGTCGCGATCGAGAGCGTGTTCATGCACAAGAATGCCGGCAGCGCCCTCAAGCTCGGTCATGCGAGATCGGCCGCACTGTGTGCGACCTTCGAGTACGACCTGGAGGTGGTCGAGTACGCGCCGCGCGAAATCAAGCAGGCAGTTGTAGGCACGGGTTCGGCGACCAAGGAGCAGGTGCAGCACATGGTCGTTTCCATTCTCAAGCTGGCCGGCACACCGGCGCCTGACGCAGCCGATGCGCTCGCGGCGGCCCTGTGCCACGGCAACCAGCGCCGCGTGCAGCGGGAACTCGGCAGCGCCCTCGCAGGCTCGAGATGATTGGCTCTCTGCGCGGTCGATTGACCTCTAAACAGGCGCCGCACATCGTGGTCGAGTGTAATGGCGTCGGCTACGAGATCGAGACCCCCATGTCGACATTCCTGGACCTGCCCGACATCGGTGCCGAGTTGTTCCTGCATACGCACCTGCTCGTGCGCGAAGATGCGCAGATCCTGTACGGGTTTTCGAGCGACGAGGAACGGACGCTCTTCCGGACACTGCTGAAGGTGAATCGTGTGGGTGCGAAAATGGCGCTCGGCGTACTATCGGCGATGAGCGCCAACGACTTCCGTCGCTGTGTCGAATACGAAGACACGACCACGTTGTCGAAGATCCCCGGGGTCGGCAAGAAGACCGCGGAGCGACTGATTATTGAGATGCGCGACCGCATTGACGCGGTCGCTGCCCCGCCGGGCGTCGGCAAGGCCGTGGCCGTGGAGGCCAGTGCCCGAAGCGAGGCGCACGATGCGCTTGTCGCCCTGGGCTACAAAGCGAACGAGGTCAATAAGTTGATTGGCAAGCTCGACATCGAAGACAAGTCAGCCGAGGACATCATTCGGCAGGCCCTGCGCCAGGCGGCCCAGTAAATGGCCAGCATAGAACACGATCGCCTGACGAGTGCGGAGCCGGCCCCGGACGACCGCGCGTTCGACCGGGCCATTCGACCGCAGAAACTCGAGGAGTATGTTGGCCAGCCCGGTGTAAAGAAGCAGATGGGCGTCTTCATCGAGGCGGCCAGGCGTCGCAGTGAAGCGCTCGATCACGTGCTGATCTTCGGGCCGCCCGGCCTCGGCAAGACGACGCTGGCGCATATCGTGGCGAACGAGATGGGCGTCAGCATGCGTCACACCTCGGGCCCCGTGCTGGAACGCCCGGGCGACCTGGCAGCCATCCTGACGAATCTCGAACCCAACGATGTGCTGTTTGTCGACGAGATTCATCGCCTGAGTCCCGTGGTCGAGGAGGTGTTGTACCCGGCGATGGAGGATTTCCAGCTCGACATCATGATCGGCGAGGGGCCCGCCGCGCGCTCAATCAAGCTCGACCTGCAGCCATTCACGCTGGTTGGCGCGACGACTCGTGCTGGACTCCTGACGTCGCCGCTGCGTGATCGTTTCGGCATCGTGCAACGCCTGGAGTTCTACACGGAGCAGGATCTCGAGGCTATTGCACGCCGGTCTGCGGGAATCCTGAACCTGCCGATCGAGGATGCCGGTGCGACCGCCATTGCCACTCGCGCACGCGGCACGCCCCGCATCGCCAACCGGCTCCTGCGGCGAGTTCGTGACTTCGCCGAGGTCGAAGGCGATGGCGTCGTGACGGGCAAGGTTGCCGAAGGCGCCATGGACATACTCCAGGTCGACCCACATGGTTTCGATGCCATGGACCGCCGCCTGTTACGCACGATCATCGACAAGTTCGACGGCGGGCCGGTCGGCGTAGAAAGCCTGGCGGCGGCAATCGGGGAAGAGCGCGGCACAATCGAGGACGTGCTCGAGCCCTACCTGATCCAGCAGGGCTTCATGATGCGCACGGCGCGTGGCCGAGTCGCCACGAAAAACGCCTACCTGCACTTCGGACTCACGCCGCCCGCCGGGCCCGGCACCCAGGAGTTACCGTTCGCAAATGAGTGAAAGCAAACCCTTCGAATGGCCTGTGCGCGTTTATTACGAGGACACGGATGCGCAGGGCGTTGTCTACTATGCGAACTATTTCCGCTTCATGGAGCGCGCTCGCACAGAATGGCTGCGCTCGCTCGATGTGGATATGGTGGCGCTGGCCGAGAACGAGCGCCGGATCTTCGTGGTTGCGGAAATTCAGGCCAGGTTTCTCGCGCCGGCGCGACTCAGCGACGAGTTGATCGTAACAGTCAGGCTCACTAACCGGACACGGGTCTCTTTCGACATCGAACAGAATATTTATCGTGACAACACCGACGGTGACTTGCTCATCTGCGGCAACGTGAAAGCGGCGTATCTGGACGCCGACACGATGCGGCCGAAACGCATGCCGCCGTCTTTATTCGGGGAACACTAATCATGACTGCAGATTTGTCCATTGTCGGACTCCTGTTGGGCGCAAGCGTGCCCGTGCAAATCGTGATGCTCTTGTTGATAGGCGCATCGCTCGTCTCCTGGAGTATCATCTTCACGAAGCGACGCCTGATCCGCCGTACGACGAACGCGTCCGACGAATTCGAGGCGGCGTTCTGGTCCGGCGGCGATCTCAACACGCTGTACCGCAGCGCTACTCGTGCCAAGGGTGGCAGCCAGGGTATGGCGAGCATCTTCGAGTCCGGCTTTCGCGAGTTCAACCGGGCGCTGCAGGCGGGCGGCAGCAGCGCGGAAAAGATCATCGAGGAATGCCGCCGCGCGATGCGCGTGGCGCAGATGCGTGAGGTCGACCGTCTCGAGCAGAGTCTCGCAACACTCGCGACGATCGGGTCTACGAGCCCTTACGTCGGCCTGTTTGGCACCGTGTGGGGCATCATGGTCGCGTTCATCGAGATCGGCAATCAGCAGACGGCGACGCTCGCTGTCGTGGCCCCGCCGATCGCGGAAGCGCTGATCGCGACCGCAATGGGCCTGTTCGCGGCGATTCCAGCGGTCATTGCTTACAACCGCTACGCAGACAAGGTCGTCAGGCTGGAGTACCGCTACGACGGTTTCTCTGAAGAGTTCGCGAGCATCCTGCAACGACACGCACGCGCCAAAGAGGAGACCTGATATGCCGGCTTCCCTCAAGAAGCGCAAACTCATGGGCGAGATCAACGTCGTCCCGTACATCGACGTCATGCTCGTGTTGCTCATCATCTTCATGGTGACTGCGCCGTTGCTGACGCAGGGCATCGAGGTTGAGCTGCCAAAGGCCAACGCCGAGCCAATCGAGTCGGTGCCCGATCATGACCCGTTGGTCGTGAGCGTCGATGCCGACGGCAACCTGTACCTCAATGCCGGCGACAACGAGGATCAACCGCAGGCGGGTACGGAGATCGTGCGCCGCGTGGGTATCATTCTTGGCGAGAAACCCGAGACGCCCGTGTTCGTCAAAGCTGATCGTGCGGTCGCCTACGGTAGCGTCGTCGGGGCCATGGTCGTGCTGCAACAGGCCGGGGCTTCCAACATCGGCTTCGTCACCGATCCCCTGGATACCTACCCGATCCCGGAGTAGTCGCCCGCGTGATACGCGACAGCAAAAACATTATCCCGATCAGTATGGCCGCGCTGCTGCACGTCGTGACCTTCGGCTCGATGATCATGGCCTACGAGTACGCGCGTCCGACGCCGTTTACGCCGCTGGCGGTGCAGGCGACGCTCGTCACCGAGATTCCCGAAACCACGCCGCCGCCCGTTGTCGAGCCGGAGCCGGAACCCGAGCCCGAGCCCATCATCGAGAAGCCCGAGCCGGAGCCCGACAACAGTGCGGAGCTGCGGCGCCTGGCCGAAGAAGAGAAGCGCCGCCAGGATGCCCTGATCGAGCAGGAGCGCCTCGAGAAGCTGCGCCAGCAGGAAGAGGAAGCGGAGAGGAAGCGCAAGGAGCAGGAGGAAGCCGAGCGCAAGCGGCGTGAGGAAGAGGACAAGGAGCGCAAGCGCATCGAGGCCGAGCGACAGCGACAGGAGGACATCCGTCGTCAACGCGAGGAGAACGAGCGCCTGCGGCGGGAAGCTGAAGCGGCGGTGCGCGCCGACGAAATCGCCGATGAAGAAAGCCGCCTGGCGGCCGTCGACTCGGGTGCGCTTGCCGTATACACGGCGCAGATTCGGCAGAGGATCGAGCGTAACTGGTCGGCGCCGGCCAGCGCGGGCGCCGAACTCAAGTGTTCGGTTCGTGTCCGCCAGGTACCGGGCGGCGAGGTTGTCGGTGTTACGATCCTGTCCTGCAACGGCGACGACGCTGTGAGGCGCTCGGTCGAGGCGGCGATCTACCGGTCCTCGCCGTTGCCGGAACCTTCGGATCCGAGTCTGTTCGATAGAAACATCTTGCTAAACTTGAGTATTCGCCAGTAATGCTGGCAGGGAATTAATGGGGCGACAGTGCTGAAGAAACTGAGAATCTTGATATTACCGCTGGTCATGCTCGGTAGTCATGCGAACGCAGAGCTCGTCATCGACGTTCAGGGCGTCGCGCAGCCGACGCCAGTCGCGATCGTACCGTTCGGTTGGCGCGGAGATGCTGCCGATATGCCGCTCGACGTGGCCGCAGTCATTGTCAACGATCTCCGCCGCAGCGGGCGTTTCGATCCGATCCCAGAATCCAAGATGCTCCAGAAGCCCACCAGTGGTGCCGATGTGGATTTCCAGGACTGGAGCTTTGTCGGCGCGGAGGCCGTCGTTGTCGGCAGCGTCGAGCAGACGGGTGTCAACGCTTACACGCTGCAATTCCAGCTGTTCGACGTGTTCGGGCAACGTCAGCTCGTCGGCTACCGCATGCCGGCCAGCCGCGGCACGATGCGTGGTGCCGCTCACCGTGCCGCCGACATGATTTACGAGAAACTCACGGGCATCAAGGGTGTGTTTGGCACCAAGGTGGCTTACGTGACTGCGCAGCAGCAGGGTGAGGGCCGCCTGTATTCGCTGATCGTCTCCGATCAGGACGGCGAGAACGAGCACACGATCATGGAGAGCACCGATCCGATCATGTCGCCGGCCTGGTCGCCCGACAGCCGGCAGCTGGCGTACGTGTCGTTCGAGGGCAATCGCTCGTCGATATTCGTACAGACGCTGCGCACCGGTAATCGCTTCCGCGTTTCCTCGAAGCCGGGCATCAACGGCGCACCCGCGTTCTCGCCGGATGGCCGCAAACTTGCGGTCACGCTCGGCGGCGTGGACGGCAACCTCGATATTCATGTGCTGGATATCACGTCGCGCGAGACGCGGCGCCTGACGACGCACCGCGCGATCGATACCGAGGGTTCCTGGTCCCCAGACGGACGCTACATTTACTTTACGTCGGATCGCAGCGGCGGTCCGCAGGTTTATCGTGTCAGCGCGAACGGCGGTACGCCCGAGCGCGTGACCTTCGAGGGGAGTTATAATGCGCGGCCACGCCTGTCACCGGACGGTTCACGGCTTGCGATGGTGCACAACGACCGCGGGAATTACCGCATCGCGGTCATGGACCTCGAGCGCAAGAACCTGCTGGTGCTGTCGGAGGGTCGGCAGGACGAGAGCCCGAGCTTCGCGCCGAACAGCGATATCCTGATTTACGCGACGCGCCAGGGACGTAACGGTGTACTGGAGACCGTCTCGGCGGATGGCCTGATCAGGCAGAAGATGTCAGAAGGACGGGGTGACGTTCGGGAGCCCGTCTGGTCACCGTTTCCACGCTTCTAGTATTATAGAATTTACATGAACTTAAGCAGTAAGGACCTTGAAATGTTTAATATTAAATTGATTTTTATCGTCACCCTGACCGCCCTTCTGGCGGCTTGCGCGAGCCAGGATATTCCGGATCCGGATCCCACGGATACGACCTACAGCGACGAAAGTGGCGCGACGACCGACGGCATGGGCGGCAGTGACCCCTATGGTGGCGAAGAAATCGATGACCCGTTTGGCGGCGAACTCCAGCAGATTATCTATTTCGACTTCGACTCTTCGGAGGTAAGAGCACAGGATCAGGAGACCGTCTCGCGTCATGCCATGGAGCTCAACAACAATACTCGCATGCGCGTGCGTCTCGAAGGGCACGCCGACGAGCGCGGCTCCCGAGAGTACAACATCGGCCTGGGCGAGCGTCGTTCACAGGCCGTTCGCCAGATGTTGCTGGTCCAGGGCGTGTCGGCATCGCAGATATCCACCGTGAGTTTCGGCGAGGAGCGCCCGGCATCGTTCGGCAGCTCAGAGTCGGACTACTCGCAAAATCGCCGCGTCGAGTTCAAATACACGAACTGATGATTATGAATAGCAGACTCTTGCTACTGGCACCTGCCGTGGTTCTCGGAGGTTGCGCGCTCATGCAGCCGACCGAGGACCCGACGGCGGCCCGGCTCGATGAACTCGAGCGGCGTATGCAGGCCATCGAACGCGTCATGCAGAACCAGAGCCTCGTGAACATGACGCAGCAGGTCGCCGCGGTCGAGCGCCAGGGCGCTGAGGCTCAGGGGCGTATCGAGACACTCGAGTACAACGCCTCGACCACGGCGGACCGTCAGCGCCAGTTGTACGCGGACCTGGATGCCCGGATCCAGGAACTCGAGAGTTCGCTGAGCGCAAGCACGGCCGTCGGCGTCATGGACGGCGGCACGCTGGCGCCCGGGCAGCTGCCAATGCCGGGCGGTTCGGACCGGGATAATTACCAGGCGGCCTTCGAGCTCCTCAAGGAGGAGCGCTACGAACAGGCCGGCATGGCGTTCCAGCAGTTCCTCGTCGCATATCCCGGCAGCGAGCTGGCGGACAACGCCCAGTATTGGCTCGCCGAGTCGTATTACGTGACACAGCGCTTCGGTGAGGCCCTCGCCGCGTTCCAGGTGGTCATCAACGACTATTCGCGGTCGCGCAAGGTGCCAGACGCGCTGCTGAAGATGGGGTACTGTAATTATGAGCTCAAGAGCTGGACCGAGGCACGTGCTTCACTGTCACGCGTTCAGGCGGATTACCCTGAAACCACGGCGGCCCGGCTTGCCGGCCAGCGGCTCAAGCGGATGGACGAGGAGGGCGTCTAGGCGCTTGTCATTTGCGTTTTATCCGGTATCATGCCGCCGGCATTCTCGTGGCATCCCCGCCACTGCATGGGGCGTTAGCTCAGAGGTAGAGCATTCGGCTTTTAACCGACTGGTCGTAGGTTCGATCCCTACACGCCCCACCATTTTTCCCCGCCACTTCCAAAGACCACTTTTGACCAAGGTCTGACGCGTTGGGCCAAGCGCCCGAGCGCGTCTCCCGGCAAGCTGTACCTCACTGGCCGGGCGCGATCATGACGCCCGCAATGGAGGCGAAAATGACGCAACGCGAAGACCGAAAGTCGAAACTGCACTACCTGGTACTCTCGATCATGCTTGCAGGGTTCTGCGCCGTCGTGGCAGCGGCACCGCAGGCCGATCCGGCGCCTCCTGCGCATCAAGTCCAGATCTGATCCCCCCTTGGGCATGGCTACGGCCATGCGCTCCGCCCCGACCGGCCTCTCCATGGCCGGTTGGGGCATTTTTTTCTTTCCAACCTACCCTCCGTCCAGCAAGTTTCAAATAAAACAGGCGACGGCGCTGGGAAGTGCGGCTATCATTCCGCTTTTCTGCACAGGACCCTGCGTGAAGTGGCGGAGAATCGCTGGAAAATTCACAAGTTCGGAGGCAGCAGCCTCGCCGATGCCGATTGCTTCAGGCGCGTAGCCGGGCTCGTACTCGATCACGACGACGCGCGCCTGGGCGTCGTCGTCTCGGCGATGGGCGGCATGACCGATGCGCTCATCCACCTCGCGGTGCTCGCGGAGCGGGCGGACGAGTCCTTCGACGAGGAGCTCAATAGCATCGGCGAGCGCTACTCGACGACTGCCCGCGACCTCGTCTCCGGTGATCGACTGGTCAGCGTGCTGGACGCCTGGGGAAGCGACGCCGAAGACGTCAAGGACGTGCTGCGCGCTATCGCGCTCGTGAAGTCGGCGCCGCAGCGAAGTCGTGACGTCGTGGCCGGCTACGGCGAGATATGGTCGGCGCGCCTGCTGGCGGCATACCTCGAGCAGGAGGCTCCGGAACGCGGCGGTCACTGGATCGATGCACGCAAGATGATCACCGTGCACGAGACCGAGCTGGGGCCATCGGTGTCCTGGGACGCGTCACGCACGCGCTTCGCGGCCGAGGTTGCCGACGACTTCGAAGGCATCGCCGTCATCACGGGTTTTATCGCAAGCGACGAGGCGGGATTGCAGACGACGCTGGGGCGCAATGGCAGCGATTTCTCGGCGGCCATCTTCGCGGCGCTCAGCAATGCAGCCGAGCTCAGCATCTGGACCGATGTCGACGGCGTCATGAGCGCAGACCCGCGGCGCGTCCCTGAAGCGCAGGTCATCGACCAGCTGACTTACAACGAAGCCATGGAGCTCGCGTACTTCGGTGCCAAGGTGATCCACCCGCAGACGCTCGGTCCCGCGGTCGAAAACAGCATTCCCGTCATCATCCGGAACAGCCACAACCCGGCCCACCCGGGCAGTCGCATAGAGAGGAAAGCCGGGGAAGACGACAGCATCAAGGGCATCACGGCGATCGGCGGCATGTCGCTCGTCAATCTCGAGGGTTCGGGCATGATCGGCGTTCCGGGTACCGCGGACCGCTTGTTCGCGGCGCTGAAGAAGGCCGGGGTGTCTGTCACGTTGATATCGCAGGCGAGTTCGGAACACTCGATTTGTATCGCCGTGCCGCAGGATGTCGCCGAACGCGCGCGCGAGGTAATCACCGACGCTTTTGCCGAAGAACTCGAGACAGGACAGATACAGAGTGTCGACGTGCAGGAAGCACAGAGTATCGTCGCCGTCGTCGGCGACGGCATGGCGGGCACGCCGGGCATCGCGGCGCGCTTTTTCGGCACGCTGGGGCGCGCCGGCATCAATGTCCGGGCGATCGCCCAGGGTTCGTCGGAGCGCAACATCTCGGCGGTCGTCGATTCCGGCGAGTCGACCAAGGCGCTCAGGGCGGCGCATTCGGGCTTCTACCTTTCCCACAAGACGATCTCGATCGGGCTGATCGGGCCGGGCACCGTGGGCGCTACGCTGCTGCGGCAGATCGAGAAACAAAGCGAGCGGCTGGCCCGCGAGTTCAATCTCGATCTCAGGGTGCGGGCGATTGCCCGGTCGCGGACCATGTTGCTGGGTGACCGTCGCGTTGACATTCCGAACTGGCAGGACGAATTCGAGGCCGGGGCCGTAGAGACCGACCTCGATGTTTTTGAACAGCACGTCAACCCGGACCACCTGCCGCATGCCGTGATCATCGACTGCACGGCGAGTAATCATATCGCCGGGCGATATGCCGACTGGCTGTCACGCGGCATCCATGTCATCACGCCGAACAAGAAGGCGTTCAGCAGTGCGTACTCGGATTACAAGGCGCTGCAGCTTGCCGCGGACGAGGGCAGTTCCCACTACTTCTACGAGACGACCGTCGGTGCCGCGTTACCCGTCATCAGTGCGCTCTGTGACCTGCTTTACACGGGCGACGAAGTGCGCTCGATACGCGGTATCTTCTCGGGTACGCTGGCCTACCTTTTCAATGTTTATGACGGTACGACCCCGTTCTCGGAAATCGTGCGCGGCGCCAAGGAAAGCGGCTATACGGAGCCCGATCCGCGCGATGACCTGTCAGGTATGGATGTCGCCCGCAAGCTCACGATCCTGGCGCGCGAACAGGGTCAGGAGATCGAGATCGGGGATTTCCCGGTACAAAACCTGGTGCCCGAGTCGCTGCGCGACGTTTCGATCGAGGAGTTCCTCGAAAGACTGCCCGAGTACGACGACGAGATCGACGCCCTGTACAGAAAAGCAGTCGCCGCCGACAAGCAGCTGCGCTACGTGGCGTCGCTGGACGCGGATGGCAATGCAGCCGTCGGGCTCGACGCCGTGAATGACGATCATCCTTTCTGCAACATCAACCTGACCGACAATATCGTGCAGTTCGAGACCGATCGCTATTCGGCGAACCCGCTGGTCATCCAGGGACCGGGCGCCGGCCCCGAAGTGACGGCAGGCGGTGTTTTCGCGGACTTGCTGCGACTCGCCAAATACCTGAGTACGGGTGAAGGCTATGTCTGAATTCGTGACGGCATTTGCGCCGGCCTCGATCGGCAACGTCGGTGTCGGTTTCGATGTGCTGGGTTTGGCCCTGGATGGCGTCGGCGATCGCGTGCATGCGCGCAAAACGGATTCGCCGGGCGTCACGGTGGCAGAAGTAAGGGGCATTGATGGCGAGATTCACCCGTACCTGTCGACGAACCCGGCCGAGAACACGGCATCCATAGCGGCGCAGGCGCTGGTCGACGCGCGTAGCGCTTCATTTGGAGTGGAGTTGAAGGTGCACAAAGGTGTTCCGCTGCAGTCGGGCATGGGCAGCTCCGCGGCGTCGGCCGTCGCCGCAGTCGTTGCCGCGAACGCACTGCTCGACGCGCCGCTGTCCCCCGAAGCGCTGCTGCCGTACGCGCTGGAAGGCGAAAAGTTCGCGAGCGGTGGCTTGCACGCGGACAATGTGGCGCCGAGTTTGCTGGGGGGCCTGATCCTGTGCCCACAGGTGCTGCTGCCCGAGGTTGTGAGGCTGCCTGTTCCGAACGGAGTAAGCGCTGTCCTGTTACATCCGGACCTGCAGGTCAATACGGCGCAGGCGCGTCGCGGGCTCAAAAGAAGCGTTTCAATGCAGAAGTGGATAGACCAGCAGGGCCTGCTGGCCGGGTTTATCGCTGCGTGCGCGGCGAACAATATTGACCTGGTCAGGAGAACATTAAGCGATGTCATTATCGAGCCGCAGCGAGCGGCCGCGGTACCGTGTTTCGAACAGGTCACCGATGCGGCGCGGCGCTCAGGTGCCTTGGGATGCAGCCTTTCGGGCAGCGGGCCCAGCATTTTTGCACTGTGCCGTGAGAGCGACGGAGCCAACGTCGCGATGGCGATGGAGCAAGCCTGCCGCGGCCAGGGCATCGGTTGCCAGTCCTGGGTGAGTCCGATGACGGCGCCCGGAGCGCGCATCGAGGACTAAAGATGAAATATTTCAGTACGCGCGGCGATGGCCCGGTCAACCTGGATGACGCATTGCGCATGGGCATAGCCAGCGATGGCGGCCTGTTCCTTCCGGAGGAACTGCCCACGTTCGGCGCAAGCGACTTCGACGACGCGACCACGATCCCGCAGGTGGCCGGAGTTCTGCTGAGGCCGTATTTCGGGGGTTCAGCCCTGGAAGACGACCTGGAGGCGATCCTGTCCGAGACGTTCAGTTTCCCGATTCCTGCGACCCCGCTTCGATCGCAGCGCGGCAACGTCTCTTTGCTCGAGCTCTATCACGGGCCGACCGTGGCCTTCAAAGACGTGGGCGCCGGTTTCCTTGCGGCCTGTCTGTCGCGACTCGAAGGCGACACGGCTTCACCACTGACGATACTCGTTGCGACTTCCGGAGATACGGGCGGCGCCGTCGCTGCGGCCTTCGACGGGCGTCCCGGCATGCGCGTCGTGGTTCTGTTCCCGGACGGCCGGGTAAGCGAGCGCCAGGCGCACCAGCTGTGCTGCTGGGGCGATAACGTGCTGTCTTTAAAAGTGCAGGGGGCGTTTGACGATTGCCAGGCCCTGGTCAAAGCTGCTATGGCCGACCCGGAGCTGTCGACGTCGAATCGCTTCAGTTCTGCCAACAGCATCAATATCGGGCGCCTGCTGCCGCAGAGCACGTATTACGCCGACGCGAGCCTGAGGCACTATCGTGCAACCGGAAACAGGCCCGGGTTCATCATCCCGACGGGCAACCTCGGCAACGCGTTTGCCTGCATCATGGCCCGCGAAATGGGATTGCCGATTGGCCCCGTCATCCTTGCGACCAACGCCAACCGCACGATCGCGGATTACTTCGAGACGCTCGAGTGGCTGCCGCGTGCCAGCCTGCAGACGCTGGCATCGGCAATGGATGTTGGCGACCCGAGCAACATGGAGCGCCTGCGCAAGCTCGTTGGGGAGGCCGACGTGTTGCGCGAGCAACTCGGCGTGCTGTCGGTAACCGACGAAGAGATCGAGGTGTCGATCAGGCAGGACCATGCGGAGTTCGACCTCGTCAGTTGCCCACACACGGCAACGGCGACTCACACCTGGCGTCAACTCGATCAAGAGCTCGCGAATGCTCATGACTGGATCCTGGTCGCGACTGCGCATGCCGCCAAGTTCGAAACCATCGTCGAGCCGATCATCGGCGAGACCGTGCCGGTACCGCCTGAACTGGCAGAATTGCTGGCGCGACCGGCGCAGGCCGCGAGCATCGATCCCGATATCGATTCGCTTGCCTGTGCCATCGGCGACTTTTAGGATGCCCGTTACCGAGGCCGGAGCCTGATGTCACTACTTGCCGATTTTGAATTCACGCCGGGGATGCTGGCCTTGTTGGCAATCCTGGCGTTGCTAGTGATCTGGCTGGCGTATCGTTACGTCAAAAGCCGCGGTGGCAAGCTGCAGCGTGTCCTCGACGAGATTGCTTTCGAGCGCCTCGAGAAACTCGTGATCCCAAGCGCGGACGAGGGCGAGATCCAGGTCGACCACCTGTTGCTGACGTCACAGGGCCTGCTGATCCTGGAAATCAAGGACGTGCAGGGCATCGTTTTCGGCAGCGACAAGATGCAGGACTGGACCGTCATCAGCGATGAGCGCCGATACACGTTCTCCAACCCGCAACCTGCGCTTTATGATCGCATCGCCGCCGTGCGGCAGGTCGTTCGCCAGGTGCCCGTGGCGGGCCGGGTCCTGTTCCTCGATGGCGCGGAGTTTACGAAAGGGGTGCCCGGACTCGTATGCACGCTCGACGAACTCTCGGCGGAGTTCGGAGAGCCCGACAAGAAAGCAGCGAAGTTCAAGATCGAAGCCTTCCGGCCTCATTGGGAGCTTATTTCGAAAGCAGCCGTTGCCGATCGTTAATCACCTGCGACAGATCACTTCTCCTGGTCCAATCCGAAAAACCTGATCGCGTTCTCCGTGGTGATCTCGGCAACCTGCTCCACGCTCTGATCGCGAGCTTGGGCAACCGTCTTCAGGACCTCCACGAGATAGGTGGGCTCATTGCGGCGAGTTTTCGGCCTGGGCTGGATCGTGCGCGGCAGCAGGTAGGGCGCGTCAGTTTCGATGAGCAATCGATCATCGGGAATGATCGATACGATATCGTGCAGATGTTTCCCGCGTCGCTCATCGCAAATCCAGCCGGTGATGCCGATGTAGAGACCCATCGCGAGGTACTCGTGTAGTGACTCGCCTTCGCCCGTGAAACAGTGAGCGACCGCCCGCGACAATTTCGGTAGCTCGGGTTCGAGTACTTCGACGAAATCATCATGTGCGTCGCGCTGGTGCAGGAATACGGGCAGCCCCGAATCCCTGGCGATCTCCAGCTGCCGCCGAAATGCCTCAAGTTGCGCTTCGCGCGGTGAGAAGTTGCGAAAGTAGTCAAGCCCGCATTCACCTACGGCAACGACCGGGTCTTTCTCGATGAGCTTTCGAATCAAAGCATCGCTCTCGTCGGTGTAATCCGAGGCATGATGCGGATGCACGCCGGCCGTCGAATACAGGGCGCCCGGTCTCGTTTCGGCCAGTTCGGCCGCTTTGACGTTGCTGTCGTCACTACTGCCGGTCACTACGATCCGCGAGATGCCCGCGTCACTTGCGCGCAGAAGTACCTCGTCCCGGTCGTCATCGAAACTGTCGTGCGCGAGATTCGCGCCGATGTCTATCAGGTTCATCAGTATTGTCTCCAGCGGAATGCCGTGGCACCCAGTGCCAGGAAGACCGCACTCATGGCCGTTAGCGCCAACAGGGCCGGCGCCACCTCACCCAGCGTTGCCCCGTCGAGCGAGACAGCCCTGGCCGCATCGAGCACGTGGGTTAGCGGAAATATCTTTGCCATGTTCTGAACAACGGGGCCGGCACCTTCGAGAGAGAACCACACGCCCGAGAGCATCATCATCGGCCAGTTGATCATGTTGAGCAAACCGCCTGCGAGTTCCTCACTCGTGACCCGCGCCGATACGACGAGACCCAGGGATACCATGGAGATAGCGCCGACCAGCCCCACGAGGAACAGCGTGAAATAGCTGCCGTCCATGCGCGTGTCGAGAATCATGTGGGTTCCCGCGTAGACGAACGTCGTGATGGCCATGATCAGGACCATGCGCGACGCAACCTGCGCCGCAATGAATTCGAACGACGTGAGCGGCGTCGCGCGCAGGCGTTTGAGGAAGCCATTCTTGCGATAGCGCACAATGACATAGCCAACGCCGAACAGGCTGCTGAACATCATATTCATGCCGAGGATGCCGGGCAGCACCCAGTCGGCGTAGCGCACGGCGTCGCCCGCGATCTGCTGTTTCTCGATCGTGGCCGGTGCGACCGATTCCGATTGCATAAGGGCGATCTCTGCGAAGTGCCCCTTGGTGGAATCCGGGTTTATCCAGTAGCGCGGTGCGTGGCCGAACTCGACGAGAAGGTCGAGTTGGTGGCGTGACACTTTGCGTAACGCAGTGTCCAGGTCGCTGGTGGGCACAAAACGGATATAGCGCATCTCGAGGAACGGGTGTTCTGTCGTGTCGATCGCTTCGCCTTCCTGGAGCACTCCCACCGTGTATACATCGCGGTCGCCACTGAAAACGAACGACAGGCCAAATACCAGGGCGATGGGCAGCAGCAGGTTCCAGGCGAACGAAGCCCGGTCGCGCATAAACTCGCGATTGCGTCCAAGGAAGATGGCATAGATGCGTCGGAACATCGATTCAGGCCCGCAGTGAATGGCCGGTCAGATCGAGGAACAGGTCTTCCAGGTTGGGCTGGCGAATCTTGATGCGATTGAGGTCGCTCACGTGCGGCGATAGCTGCTGCAGGCTTGACGTAACGTCGGTCGTTACGATCTCGACGATTCCGAGATTCTCGAACTTCGTGTGCTCCACGCCCTCCAGGTCGTCCACGAGATCCTCGATAGGCAGTTCGATGATCAGGCCGTCGTATTGTTGCCGCAGCAGGACATCCGGCGCGCCTCGCGCGATGATCTTGCCGGCGTCCATGATCGCGATCTCATCACAAAGCACTTGCGCCTCGTCCATGTAGTGCGTCGTCAGGACGATGGTCGAGCCCTGGGCCCGAATATTCTGCACAAGATCCCAGAAATTACGTCGTGCCTGCGGATCGAGACCCGTCGTGGGCTCGTCCAGGAATATCAGGCGCGGCCGGTTGACCAGCGCGACCGCCAGTAACAGCCGCTGCCGCTGGCCGCCGGACAGTTTCCTATTATCGCGGTCCAGCAGATCGCTTAGCGAGCACTGCCCGATGATCTCGTCGATATCCCCTTTGCGGTCGTAGAGGGCCTGGAACATCTCGATCGTCTCGCGGACAGTCAGGAAATCCTGCAGCGCGGTGCTCTGGAACTGGATGCCGGTTTCCTGCCGAAATCGCGTGCCGGCGGGCTTGCCATAGTAGTAAACCTCGCCCGAAGTGGCTGGGGTCACACCCTCGATGATCTCCACGGTCGTGGTCTTGCCGGCCCCGTTCGGGCCCAGTAGCCCGAAGCAGATGCCCTCGGGCACCGCGAAGCTGACGCCGTCGACGGCCAGTACGCCGGGGTATTCCTTTACAAGGTCGCGGGCTTCGAGGGCGTTCGTCATCGCGGCCAAGAGTACCGGAGGTGGCCGATCTCAGCCACCTTGCAACCATTTGCCGCCGGGTGGTATCTAATAGATGAGAAACGGGATAAGGGGCCCTAAAAATGGCTAAATACGTCAGCAAATCGGCATTCACGATCGGCTTACTGGTTCTCCTGCTGGCTGTTCCGGCGCTCGGCGCGACGGTAAACAAGAGCGTGAAGATCGCTCCTGGCTCGGAGGCGAGCGGTGCCAGCTCGGTCAACGGCAGCATCTCGGTTGGCGAGGATGCCGTTGTGACGGGCAACCTCAAGACCGTGAACGGCACGATTCGTGTCGACGAAGGCGCTTCCATCGAAAAGGCATCGACCGTTAACGGCGGCGTACGCGTCTCGGACAGAGTCAAATGCGAGAGCCTGAGCACGGTGAATGGCTCGGTCAAGGTCGGTGAGAGTGCCACCGTGGACGGCGGCCTCTCGGCGGTCAACGGCCGCATAATGATCCGGAATGGCAGCGGTGTTGCCGATGATGTGACCAACGTCAACGGCGAAATCGAGCTCACGGGCGCAGAAGTGGGCGGAAATATCGAAACGGTCAATGGCGATATCTCGCTCAAGGACCAGTCCGTCGTCAAGGGTAATATCCTCGTTGAGAAGCCCAATAGCTGGGGCTGGGGCAAGTCCAAGAACCGCAAGCCACGCATCGTGATCGGGCCCGGCTCGGTGGTGGAGGGCAAGATTGACCTCGAACGCGAAGTTGAGCTGTTCATCAGCGAGACGGCCAGGGTCGGCAGTGTCGAAGGCGTCATGAGCATGGACGACGCGGTTCGCTTTAGCGGCGATCGGCCCTAGAATTCCGTAGAATAGGCGCTGTGCCAGGCGCAGCAACTCAGTTATCCCTGTTTTCAGAGGTGGACCAGCCCGACTCCGTGTCGGGCTTTTCTGTGCGCGAGAGCGGCCGGGCCCGGCGGCTCTCGATCAGGGTGTTTCCCCGCGGTCGTGTCGAAATCGTCGTGCCGAAGCGCACGCGGCCGGATGACGTCCGGGCGTTCGTAGAGGCGCATCGCGAGTGGATCGACGACGCGAGGGCGACGTTCGCGGCCGAACATCCGCCGGAACCGTTCGCACTGCCGACTGTTGTCGGCCTCAGCGGCATAGAGAAGACGTTCGGCGTTTCCTATGAGCCCGAACCGGGCGGGCACACGGTCCGGTTCCGAAAGCGGGGGGATAAGGTCGTGCTGTCGGGCCGTACGTCAGACGAGAAACTCTGCGTCCAGGCACTCAAGCGCTGGTTGACGAGCGTTGCGAAGACCGAATACGCGCCACGCCTGGATTCGTTGTCAGCGTTGACGGGGCACGTGTACAAGAAATTGCACATCCGGGGACAGCGGACCTGCTGGGGCAGCCATTCGAGTTCGGGCACGATTTCACTCAACTATTGCCTGCTCTTCCTGGACCCCGATCACCTGCGCTACGTGATGATTCACGAACTCTGTCATGCCCGGCACATGAATCACTCGCGTCGATTCTGGAACCTCGTTGGCCGCTTCGAGCCCGATTACCAACGCCTGGACAAGGACCTGAATAGTGCCTGGAAGCATATTCCGACATGGGTTGGAATCTATTAAATCAATACTTTAATAGAACTATTTAAAGTAATTTATTACGTATTGCGTTTGTCAAGCTTCGGACGCCCAAGCTTGCTAGTTGTTGTTGAAGCGTAGAGAATACTGCGCGATATGCGCAGTCTCTGCATCACACTCCTGTTGGCACTCGTTGTCAGTAACGCAATGCTCGGCATGCATGCGGCGACGCATGTCTCGGCCGACCCGAGCGAATGCGAGTTGTGCACTGCGTATGGCGATTCGTCCGCGGTTGTTCCGACCTCTGGCCTGGCCACTCCCACCGTCGCACACACTAGCGATGTACAGAGCGTCCTGCATACGCATGTTATTTCTCGCGCGGCCTGCGATCTTCGCCAGCGTGGCCCACCCCATTTGATCTGACTATTTCACGACACGCCGTGCGTCGCGCGGCGATTCTGCAACAGATTGAATTGGAGGACGATACCGTGCGTATCTCTTGTCTGCGAGTTGCCGTGATGGCGCTCCTTACTACTCTCGCCTGTAATGTACAGGCATCAGAAATCGAAGAACTTCGAGCCGCGGTCGATGCAATGCGTGCCGACTATGACGCCCGCATCGCGGAGCTCGAGCGGCGACTGGCCGTCGCCGAACAGAATGCGAGCCAGGCCGACTACTCGTCGCCGCAGCCGGTAATGAGCGCGGGCTCGAGTGCCAGGAGCTCGGCATTCAACCCCGCGATCGGCGTCATACTGCAGGGGCAGGCATGGCAGTATGCAGGCGATCCTGCCGAGGAACCCGTGCCCGGCTTTCCGTACGGTGGCGAAGCCGGCCCGATATCCGAGGGCTTGACCAGCGGTGAGACCGAACTGATCTTCAACGCCAATGTCGACGACAAGTTCACGGCGTGGCTCACGACGGCGCTTGCGATCGAGGACGGCGAATCGGTCGTCGAGGTCGAAGAAGCCTGGGTCGAGGCGACGGCACTGCCCTATGGACTGGGCGCACGGTTTGGCCGTTTCTTCTCGAATATCGGATACCTCAACGAGAAACACTCTCATACCTGGGACTTCGTCGACCAGCCTTTGCCGTACCAGGCGTTCCTGGGTGACCAGTACCTCGACGACGGCGCCCAGGTTCGCTGGCTGGCGCCGACCGATATTTACATGGAATTCGGTGGCGAGGTGTTCCAGGGCAGCCGCTACCCCGCGGCTGGTGGCGACAACTCGGGATACGGAGCCTACAGCGTATTCGCCAAGTTTGGCGGCGATGTCGGTACGGACAACAGCTGGTTGGCAGGTATTTCCTACCTCGATGCAGACGCGATCGACCGTCCTTCAGGCGATGAAGACGATCCGCTATTGTTCAACGGCGATTCGTCGCTGACAGTTGCACAGTTCGTCTGGAAATGGGCACCCGATGGGAACTGGAAACAGAAGAACCTCATTGTGCAGTCCGAGCTGTTCTGGAGGCAGGAGGACGGGATCTACGAAGTACCTGGCAATACACCTGCGAGCTACGACACGGACCAGGAGGGCTGGTACCTGCAGGCGGTCTATCAGCCGTTCCCGCGGTGGCGCTTCGGTGGCCGAGTCGACGGCCTGTCGGGCGACGATCCCGGCACGGTATTCGACGGCACTCCGCTCGCCGATCCTGACGATGACCCGCGGCGCTACAGCTTCATGGTCGACTGGTCCAACAGCGAGTTCAGCCGACTGCGACTACAGATCATGAAGGATGAGACGCGCGCAGACGACGAGACGCAATGGGGCATTCAGTACATCCACAGTATCGGCGCGCACGGCGCCCATACGTTCTAGCGGGAGAGCGACGTGAATCGTGTCATCATCGCGACCTGTCTGTGCCTGGCGCCGTTGCTGGCGTCGGCGGAGCTCAGGGTATTTTCCTGCGAGCCCGAGTGGGCGGCACTCGCTGACGAGGTCGGGGGCGAATACGTCGAATCGTTCAGTGCCACGACGGCGCTGCAGGATCCGCACTACATCCAGGCTCGCCCGAGCCTGATCGCCAGGGTTCGGCGCGCGGACCTTGTCGTCTGCAGCGGTGCCCAGCTCGAGATCGGCTGGCTCCCCGCGCTGCTGCAGAAAGCCAATAACCGCGACGTGCTGCCGGGCACCAACGGTTACATGGAAGCGAGCAGCTTCGTGATGCGTCTCAATGCAACCGCAAATGTGGACCGGGCGCAGGGCGACATTCATCCGCAGGGCAACCCGCACATCCAGACCAATCCGCACAATATCGCGGCAGTGGCCAGGTCGCTCGGTGAGCGTCTCGTGCTCCTCGATCCCGTGAATGAGACGGCCTACAGGGCACAACTCGACGACTTCCTGCTGCGTTGGGAAGAGGCAATCACGCGCTGGGAAAAGAGCGCGAAGCCGCTGCGCGGCAAGCGCGCTATTACGCACCATCGGTCCTGGGTTTACCTCGAACGTTGGCTGGGCATCGAAGGAGTCGCGAATCTCGAGGCGGTACCGGGATTGCCGCCCACGGCCACGCATCTCGGGAAGCTGACGGCGCGCTTCAGCGACGGTGGGGCGGATTTCATCATCCGTTCGCCTTACCAGGATGAGAGGCCGTCGGACTGGTTATCGGAGCGTACCGGCATCAGGTCGATCATGTTGCCCCTGACCGTGGGTGGAACCGAGGAAGCCAGCGATCTCTTCCTGTTGTTTGACGATATCGTCAATCGGCTGCTGGACACAGCCCACGATGACTGATTTCCTCGACTGGAGCATCATCGGTCCGGCATTCCTGGCGGGGCTTATCGTGCTCAGTACGCACGTGCCGCTGGGCCAGGAGGTTTTGAAGCGCGGCATTATCTTCATCGATCTCGCGATAGCGCAGGTCGCGGGCCTCGGCGTCATTGCCGCGCACACCATGGACTGGGACCCGGAAGGCATCGAGGTGCAGATCGCCGCCGTCAGCGCCGCGCTATTGGTCGCGGCGGGACTGCACTGGACCGAGAAGCGCTGGGCCGCAATCCAGGAACCGCTCATCGGCATCGTGTTCATACTGGCAGCGACTGGCGGCATTCTGCTGTTGGCCGGTAATCCGCACGGTAGTGAACATCTCAAGGAACTCCTGGTCGGGCAGATTCTGTGGCAGACCTGGTCGTCGTTGCTGCCCATTGCCGCGCTCTACGTCGCCGTCCTGATTATCTGGTTCGTATTCCGCCCGCGAACCAGTGCACTGATGTTTTACCTGGCGTTCGCTGTCACGGTGACTGCTTCGGTGCAAATCGTCGGCATATACCTGGTGTTCGCGAGTCTCATCATTCCTGCCCTGGCGACGACAGGAATCCGGCGCGGCAATCGACTGCTCGCCGGGTACCTGATCGGAGCTATATCGTTTTTCATCGGTATCGCGGTCTCGATAATGCTCGACCTGCCGACGGGTGCGGTTATCGTCTGGAGTATGGCCGCGATCGCCCTGATCGCGGGAACCCTGATTTCGGACAAGCGGACCGCAGGCTAACCCTGGTCGAGCAGCTCACGCAGGTTGATTACAGCGGCGTTGGCGCGCGCCAGGTAGTTGGCCATGACCAGCGAGTGGTTGGCGAACAGGCCGAAGCCGCCGCCATTGAGGATAATCGGCGAGCGTATCGGATCGAGACTGGCCTCGAGTTCGCGAATGATCTGCCGAACGCTGGCCTCTGCGTTCTTGTCGGCAAGTACGTTAGCGAAGTCGAACTCAGCGGCACGGAAAAAGTGCAGCAATGCCCAGGACGTGCCTCGCGCTTCGAAGAATACGTTGTCGATCTGGAACCACGACGTCCTGACATTGACCTTGTCGGGCTGCGCGCCCGCGGCTTCGGCCACGGCGTCTCCTGCAAGATCTTCGTTGATGCGGTCGTCGGCGACGCTGTCGCCAAGTCGTCTCGTCAGGCTGCCAAGGCGCTTCTCGACCTGGGAAAGCCACTCTCGAAGATTGTCTGCGCGAGCATAGAACTGGGTATTGGGGTCGCCAGCGGCGAGTCGGTCACGGTATTGCGAAAAAGCCTCGATGCCTTCCCGGTATTCGGATTCGGTTGTCGGGAATACCCAGGAGTCGTTGTTATAGAAGAACTGCGGCGCTCCAATGGCCACGTCGTCGTCTTCTTTCGATTGCGACTGGCTGCGCGTGTAGTCGTCGCGCATGACACGCCCGAGGTCGCGCATCTGATTCACGACGCCAAGCTCCCAGCTCGGGATATTGTCGAGGAAAACCATGGGCGGCAGCTTGTCATTGGTCAGGTAGCCACCGTTCTTCTCCAGCAGCGTCTCGGCAACGCGTAGCAGCGTATCCGTCGTTGAGAAGCCAACGACGGCTGAGTCCGGGTCGGCCGAACGATTGACCCAGAATAGCTCGGGCTCACGTGAAACCCAGAAGCCGATGATAAACATGACGAGGAGGAATCCACCCAGCGACCAGAGGGCGACTTTCCGCCATTTGCCTGTCGCAAGAATGTTTTTCGCCGAACGTTGCATCGTATGACTCCCTGGGTCTGCGTTTCGCTTATTCGACCGCCAATTCTACCAGTTCCGGTAGCGCAACTCCGGCATTACCGGCGATCACGAAATCGCAACGTGTGGCCGTCGGTTCAGGGTTTATTTCCACCACGGTCGCGCCGTGTTCGCGCGCAAGGTCTGCAAGGCCTGCCGCCGGGTACACGAGCGACGATGTGCCGATCGACAGGAATACATCACAATCGGCGGCGGCGGCGAACGACTCGTCGAGCGCTCGCTCGGGTATCGCTTCGCCAAACCACACGACGCCGGGGCGGAGATTGGCGCCACAGCGCGGGCAGGCAGGCACGGCTGCTTCCTGATCGTGTTCGACGATGCAGCCCTCCGAAAAACACCGGTCGACGAAAATGTTGCCGTGAAACTCGATGACGTCCGCGCTGCCGGCGCGCTGGTGCAGGCCATCGACATTCTGCGTAATCAATGTGAACCGCGGTACGAGTTCGGCAAGCCTCGCGAGTGCCCGGTGCCCGGGATTCGGCTGCGCCCTGGCTACGAGGTCGCGTCGCCAGCGATACCACTCCCAGAGCAGTTCCGGGTTCGCCTCGAAGGCCTCGGGCGTGGCGAGTTGCTGCGGGTCGTATTTTTCCCAGAGTCCCTGCTGCGCTTCACGAAAGGTCGGCACGCCGCTTTCGGCGGAGATACCGGCGCCGGTCAGGACACAGACATGGCGGGAGTCACGCAGCGCCGCGACCAGGGCGGGATCGAACCGGACGGTCTGGCCCGGAGTTCGGCTCGATCCCATCGAGTCATGCTGCGAGCTGGCGCAGAACGTAGTGCAGGATGCCGCCGTTCTCGTAGTAATCGCGTTCCTTGGGCGTGTCGATTCGTACCTGTGCCTCGAACGCAATCGCGTCGCCGCTGTCGGGTGTTGCTGTAACCGAGACGGTTTTTGCGTCCGGATCCGTATGACCCTTGATGGCGAATACTTCCTTGCCCGTCAGGCCGAGCGACTCGGCATCCTGGCCATCCAGGAATTGCAATGGCAGAACGCCCATGCCGATCAGGTTGGAGCGGTGAATGCGTTCGAAGCTCTTTGCGATGACGGCCCTGACGCCCAGCAGGACCGTGCCCTTGGCGGCCCAGTCGCGCGAGGAACCCGTGCCGTATTCGCTGCCAGCGAGTACGACGAGGGGTGTGCCTTCTTCCCTGTACTTCATTGATGCGTCGTAGATCGACATCTGCTCGCCGCTGGGCTGGTGGCAGGTCCAGCCGCCTTCGGTGCCCGGCGCGAGACGGTTACGCAGTCGGATGTTCGCGAAGGTGCCGCGCATCATGACTTCGTGATTGCCGCGACGCGAACCGTAGGAGTTGAAGTCCGCCGGCTTGACGCCGTTTGCTTCGAGGTACTTCGCCGCCGGGCTGTCCTTGGCGATGCCGCCTGCAGGTGAGATGTGGTCGGTCGTGACCGAGTCACCGAGCAGCGCGAGCACGCGGGCACCCTCGATATCGGTGACCGGGTCCGCGGTGCCCGTCATGCCCTCGAAGTAGGGCGGGTTGCGAACGTAGGTCGAGTCCCCCTCCCACTGGTAGATGCCGCCGGACGGGGA
>Ga0209456_10000102_pt1 | contig 45017 bp, 22 predicted proteins | sample COG_11_FD_184755 | JGI IMG/M metagenome (GOLD analysis project Ga0209456, IMG submission 184755) | Pelagic marine sediment microbial communities from the LTER site Helgoland, North Sea, for post-phytoplankton bloom and carbon turnover... | ecosystem: Environmental > Aquatic > Marine > Neritic...
ACATAATATTGATATATCCCAGCCGGAACTGTAAATACATGAGTATTGCCTCCGGACATTGGTGAATAAGCTATGCCATCCGTACTATATTCATATGGTGCGGTTCCGCCTGTAGCCGTCAATTCAATTTCCGCCGGGTTCGTACACGTAAGCGGAACCAATTGAATTAATGAACCGGAAACGTCTGTTGGCTCAGTAATAGTAACCTGAATTGTCTCCACATCGCAATTCCATCCATCAGAAACGGTAATGCTGTATATACCAGCACCAATGTTGTTGAATACCGGACTGGTTTGTCCACCACTACTAAAATCTATTACCGTTCCGGTTGGATCATAGTAATTTAATTGATATTGATAGATACCCTGTCCTCCAATTACATTTATAGCGGTAACCGTGGCATTGGTATCACCATAACAAACCAATGTTGCAGGTGTTGCAGTAATGTCTGCCGTGATTAGAACCGGCTGCACCAAAATTTCGGTATCGTTAAGAATACACCCTCCATCATCTGTAATAGCAATGGTATAATTACCCGCTGAAAGCCCTGTAAACAGGTAACTATTTACATCTGTAATAGTATATACCACAGCAGTTGTTGTATTCGTTAATACTACATCATAAGGCGCATAACCACCTTCAGGATCTATTAAAATTTCACCCTGATCATTGGTACAGGTCACATTTGCAACCTCACTAACAGTAGCCGTAAGAGGCATATCAGGTGAGATAATGGTAATAATATTAGAATCTTCGACACACAAAGGAGCTGCAGTTTCGGTTATCCTTACAAAATAGTTTCCACCTGAAACACCAGCGATAGTTAAAGGGTTCGTTGCTGTATCTCCTAAGCCTGTTATTCCTGTGCTAACTCCGGCACCGGTAAATACTTCATAGCTGTAAGCCCCTGTATAACCAGTAATATTTATTTCAAGAGCTCCATTTGTATCTCCGAAACACACCACCGGTAATGTTGCCGTTGCTATTGCGTCTATGAGATCATATGGCGCAATAGTATATGGTGCAGAATCTACATAACATCCGGTTGTCGTATCTGTAACTCTGAATGTATAGCTTCCCACGGCAGTTAAATCAAATTCTGCAGTTGTATTTGATGGCGTGGCTGTTAGTGCACCATTTGGATTACCCAATGGGAGTAATTCATAAGTGTATGTATTTGCGGGATTTCCATCATCCGTTACAGAGATGGTAATCTCTTCCGGACCTGCACAGGAAATTGCAGCATCCTGAGAAACAGCAACGGTAAATACATTTAAAGGATTTATAATTACCGCATCTATTGCTGTACATCCATTTGCATCCTGGGCATAGACCGTAATATTTTGAATAAGACCCGTGTCTACAACATCGAATATGTTTGATGTCTGGAAATTAACATTATCTATACTATATAAATACGGACTCGTTCCTGTTCCTACTCCAACAGTTGCTGTAATGGTAGCCAGATTAACCGTATTGTTTGGGTTACAATTGAACGCAGTTGTAATCGCGGCAACAGTTAAGATAGCTGGTTCATTTATAACAACAACTTCCCTTAATGAACATCCTCTGTCCGAAATAGCTTCAACTTCATAGGAACCGGCAGGCAGACCATTAAAAATTGGACTTGTTTGGGGTCCTGTAATAAGAACCGATAAGGCATCATAAAGATTATAGATATAAATTGGGTTATCATTTACACCAGGCGCGCTAGGCGTTAGATTTACAGTAATACTACCGTCGCTTAGTCCGTTACAAGACACGTCAACCACGGCATGTGGATCAAATGTTACAGGAGTTGGAGCATCCAATTCCTGCGTTATGTTTTTGGTACAAACCGGATTAGTAGTGTCCAAATCAGACACTATAAATGAATAGGTTCCAGGTTGATTTAATCCTGTGAAAACACCTGTATTATTTACTACTGATGTAATCAAATCCGGGAATGTAACTGTATAATTAAGATTGGCAGAACCCCCGGTAACGGTAATTGTAATTTCTCCATCTGGAGTTACAGTACAATCAATAGGTTTAACAACCGTGCTTATTAAAGACATTTCCTCATAAAGTACTTCGGGGCCTATAGTTGTAGTACAAGACCACTGATCTGTAATTTGAACTTCATAAGAACCAGCACCAAGGCCAGAAAATACTGTTGAAGTTTGTGGCGCACCAAAAGGAGCTGCATCTTTTATTAATTGATAGGTATAATTAGTTCCTTGGCCACCAGCTGTTCCGATTACTTCAATTTCTCCCTGAAGATTGGTACAGTTTTCCTGATTAATCTGCAAAGTGGCTGTAATAGGAGCAGGATCTGCAAGAACAATATTATTCTGGATCATCTCTTCACATCCACTCGAATCAATTACCCATGCTTCATAAGTACCAACCACAAGGTTTTCAAACCTTGGACCAGCAACATAATCACCAGGGCCGGTTGGCGAAACAGTACCTACATAGTAGGAATAGCCGCCCCATCCACCTAAAACATCAATAATTTCAATAATTCCGTCATTACCGAGACATGTAATTGGCGTTACATTGGTGTTGGCGGTTATTGCTGCCGGCGGACCGGCAATATTGAATAATTGAGTATTTGTGCAATTAGGATGGTTATTTTGAATAACTTCTACAAGATAATCACCCGCAAATAAGGTTATTACAGCAGTTGGTCCGTTTGTAGGACTAGTTCCATTTTTTACTAAAATATCATCGGCTGTATTCGCCGGAGTGCCATTCGTATCATAGATAGTCCAATCAAAAGGCCCTACGTAAGTAGCGTCGGTTAATTCTATGGTAACTTCTCCGGTTTCGGTACCAAAACAAATAACATCCTGTAATTTGGTAAGTACTATGTTGAAAGTATTCGGATCTGTGATCGTCTCCGAAGCAGTTAAAATACAACCTGTGTCAATGTGTCTTATCAGGAAATTATGAGTGCCAAAATCCAAACCACTAAACACATTTGAGGCCTGGTAAGTAGCACCATTGTCAATGCTGTATTCAAATTTAGCCGGATTGTTCGTAGTGGAGGTTACAGTTATCGTAATTTCACCATCCATTCCCGGATTACAACTAATTGGGTTGGTAATGGCCGCACTAGCCGTCAATAATTCATCGTATGGTAAAATTATTGCTGTTGTAGAACCAAGACAACCATTACTATCATAAACATTAATAATATAGCTGCCACCAGCAACATTTGTTTCTATATAGGTAGTGTTAGAACCTGTTTGAACTACCACATCATCCCCTGGCGCAGGAGTACCCTGATCATTTATGAATTCATAAACAGCATACGTTCCGCTTCCACCTGTAATTGAGGCATCATCTACCGTTATAGTAGCATTATCAGGATTATTTCCTGAAGTACAGCCAAATTCAACGATGGTAGGGGCCGGAACATTCATAATAGCCGGTTCTGTAATGGTAATTGAAAAAATATCAGTAAAACAATCATTAACCCCTGTTCCCCTAACATCATAGGTTCCTGCAGGAATGTTTTCGAAGGTTTTGTCATTTAAAACAACACCAACCGGCATAGGAGTTAAGGTATAGGTTAAAGGATTATTACCATTATCTATTTCGATCATAGTTATTGTACCGTCGGCCCCACCATTACAAGTAACATCGGTATGTATTTCTGTAAAGTTTGGAAGTATAGCAGAGGGAACATCTACTATAACACTTTGTGTACAGTTTGGTGGAGTGGTGCTAATATCATGAATTCGTACGTCATAGGCACCTGCTCCGCTTGCTCCCGTCCAAACATAAGGATTGGATGGCAAAGCTATTCTAGGTTGATCAATAGCACCCGGGCCATCAATTTCAAATTCATAAGTACCAGAACCTGAAGTTACCTCTATAGTAATTTCAGCATTGGCTGCCATGCCTGGTTCGCAATCCAACAATGCGGTCTGCATTACCGTAAATTCCAGCGGAGGAATTATCGTAAATGGCTCGGTATCTGCGCAACCATTTAAATCACGAACGGCTATGTTTTGAGCTGCCCCTGAATTTAATCCGGAAACGAGATACTGGTTGCTGCCATCAAAAACTATATTTTGGAATGGACCTCCATTGGTGCTTAACTGATATGGAGCAACACCGGGAACATCAAGGGTTACCAGAATCTCAAACAAGCCTTCTGCTACACATTCATCTATTATTGCAAGTGAAATATCTGGTGTTGGATCTAAAGCTACGGTAATAGGATCAAGTTGTATACAATCATAAGCATCTTTTACATATACAATATAATCTCCCGATTCTACATTTGCAGTTGTACTTGTGGTCCAGCCTGGGGTGGCCGCTGTAGGCGCTGGTGCTGTATTTAGTAAATACTGGAATTCATATGGCGCGGTACCAAACTGAGGAGTCGCGGCAATAACCCCGGCATTTACATTACAATTGTCATTTATTGGAGATGCTGCTGTAACTGTCAGTAGGTTGGAGGATTCGTCAATGGTAAAATTAGAAGAACCAATTGAACAGCCGGCAAATGCTCCATTAACCTCTGTTAATAAAACATAATATATACCCGGAGGCAAGGTTGCAAAATTAGTTATACTTACTGGCCCTGCAGGTGGATTTACCAATGAGAAACCTGAAAATCCAGTAGTTAGATTAGACTGTGCATTAAAGATCTCATAGTCCACCTGTGTGGCACCAACGTCATAATTATCAAAGGTGAAACTTACATTACCATCGGCAGCTCCCAAACATGTGACATTAGCCTCAACCAATGAGGACAAAGTCATATTGGATGGAGAATTTATCGGAGTAGCGGCTGTTTCAAAGTAATAGCAGTTAGTCGTTAAATCATGAACCACAAAGGTGTAGGTTACCCCCGGTATAAGTGACGTAAATGTTGCGGTATCTCCCCCAACTACATCAGGGAGCTGATAGGCACTACTATAAGGAATGCTATAACTATCTAAAATTCCAAATTCATAATTACCACTACCTACCGCAGATGACACAGTTACGATTGCAGTACCTCCTGCAGCACAGCTAGCTGTAAGCGTAGACACGTCAATATCCAAATCATTAGGTGGAGATGCAATGATATTTGTAGTTCTTAAAGAACATCCATTTGCGTCTACCACATCAACTTCATAAATACCAAATTCAAGGATAGCAAAAGTATGATCCTCTCCTCCGGCTGTTGTTAGGTAGGAAGCGGAATATCCATTATTACCTGTTAAGTAATACGTGTATTCTGCGGTGCCTCCAGTTAGGTTTTCTACAGTAATAGACCCAGGATCTGTTCCCGTTGCCGGGTTACAGGTAATAGGGATCAAATTAATACTGTAAACAATGGCGTTAGGTTCATTTATAGTTACCGGAAAAGGAACCGACATACAACCTTTGGAATCAGTTATGGTAACTTCATAATCACCGGCAGGAAGGCCGGTTGTCTGTGTACCATAATTGGTTACCGAAATAATCTCTATTACCTCTATGACATATGGAGGGCTGCCTATTGAGGTATCTATAACCACATCCAATACACCGGTGCTTTCTCCATTGCAAAGTATATGAGTTGGAGTTACGGTTGTAATTACCGGCGTGTCTGCAGGGCTTATGATAACTGAATTAGTTATTACAATACAAGCAGCGGGCGCAGTTGTATCAGTTACCCTGAAAATATACGTACCATCTGTGTTGGAACTAAAAACATTCCCAACAAAATTGGTATTAAAGTAAGTTGTACCCGCATCATTAGACCATTCATAGGAATATGTTCCCGAACCACCACTGGCGTTTATTGTAATAGATGCAAGCGCCAAACAAGTAAGGTCTGTGGTTAAAACCGCGTTTGCTGCAAGCCTTGGATTAATTGTTACGTTTTGCTGAACCCCAATACAACCAAAAGAATCTTTTACATCTATGGTATAATTACCTGATGACAGGCTATCAAAGGTGTAGCTTGTTGCTGTAGATGGCGTAGGTGTTAGCCACGGACCACTATTGATGCTAAACTGAAACCCTCCATTTCCTGGGAGCGAAGTTACATCTACCAGTATGGTTCCATCGTTAGCCCCACTATAACAGGCCGTTGGAGTAGTAGTAAATGTTGGATTTGCAGGTGCAACTACTGTAATAGGCGCATCTATTGGATCCTCGCAGTTATTTGTATCCCGGGCTCTTATGATATAATCTCCTGCAGGGACACTTACGAAATCAACTCCGGCTTGATAAGGCGTAATTATACCACCTACATTATCTTCCAATTGATATTCATAACTTGGCGTTCCTCCAATTGCACTGGCAGTTATCCTAGCCCCTGTATTGTTACAAGTAAACTCTACCGTAATACTTGCAGAAGCAACTAAAGGAGCTGGTTCAGTCAGGGTTTCAGAAAGTGTAACAGTACAAGAATTATCTAAAAAATCCCTGACTTCAATAGCATATGCACCAGCACTTAAACCATTAACTGTTACCGGAGAAACTGTTTGTGGAGCTGAAAAAGCACCTCCATTTACAGAATATTCAAACCCATTAACAAGATCAAAGTTTTCAACTTCAAACGTAATTGTGCCATCGGCCGAACCGTTGCAACTTAAATTGGTAAAATTGGTGATGTTTGCGTCAAAGGCATTACCAGCTACAACATCAGTAGCAGTGTCCACTGTACATCCACTGCCATAATCTACCGTAATGGGATGATTACCTATGGCAATATTATTAAATATATTAGAAGCTTGCAGAGCCCCCCCGTCTATGCTGTACATATAAGAAGGATCATTTGGCAATACTGTAATATTGCCCGTACCATCGCAGTTGTATGTGATGGTTGTGCTTAATACTGGCTCAACGGGTAAAGGAGCTATTATGACATCCGGGATTGTTATTGAGCAGGAAACCGCATTGGCATCTCTTACTCTTATTGAATAAGTACCATCTATCAGACCTGTAAATGTTGTTCCACCTGGCGTAGATGCCGTCCAGGAACCTCCGTTAAGACTATATTGGTAGTCTCCTGAACCTCCTGTTGTTGGAGTTATACTTCCTACAGTTATTTCACCCAATTGAAGACAGGTATATGGCTGTGTTTGTACAGCTTCTGCTACCAACTGATTTGGTTCAAGCACGTCAATTGAAGAGGTTTCTTCGCAGTTGTTCGCATCTCTTACCCTGATTGAGTATGTTCCTGCAGGAAGATTTACAAAATTCCCTGATGCCTGGTACGTTGCCCCGTTATCTATGCTGTATTCATAAGGCCCCATTCCATTGGCAGCCACTATAGTTATGGTTCCATTGCTGTCTCCAAAACATATTGCAGGAGTTGAAGTTGGGGTAATAGTTATAGGCGCATCTTGCACAATAGTTATGTCGTACATAGCTTCACAAAAGGCTATATTTCCATTGTTATCGCGTACATATACATCATAATCACCTGCACCTGTAATAGTTATTGGATTTACAATTCCGAAATCTCCAGGAATTGGCGCAACGCCATCGGCTACAATTGCATAAACAAAATTACCGTCGCCACCAGCTGCGGTTATTGTTACATCCGTTGTAGTTCCACAAGCAGTGATGTTACCCGCAGAAGCGGTAACTGTTAATTCAGGATTTATGGTAATAGTATCTGTACCAGTACAGTTATTTCCATCAATCACATCTATAGTGTATGTGCCCGGACCTAGACCTGCAAAAACATTGTTTGTATCATAGAGCCCTCCGTTAATTCGGTATTCAAAGTTGCCATCACCACCAGATGTTACATTTGCTGTTAATGTTAAACCAGTTAGGTTATCATAACAAACATCATTTGGTACTATGGCTAATACAGGAGGTAATGCGGCATTCAAATCAAATGTTGTAGTAACAACACAACCATTCGCATCAGTAACTGATGCAATATATGTTCCTAATTGGACAAGACCAGCGAAAGCACCAGTTGCATTTGTCACAATTGTTACTGTATCAGGATATGTTAAAGAATAATTATAACCTCCCCAACCATCAGCCGCAGTTAGTATTACGCTACCTGGGTCTGTACAAGTGGGCTGAGTTTCACTAGCCGATAAGGCAAGGGCCGCTGCAGGGGCATTTACCGTGACACTTGCTGTGTCAGTACAGTTTGTATCGTTATCTGTTACTGTAATATCATAAGTTCCTGCGGCCAGATTAAGCAGTGATATTGTTGCGTTTGTTTCTCCTGAGCCACTAAATGCAGATGGTCCGGTTACCGTATAGTCGTATGAAGTGGCGAAACCCGAAACGGTGTATAAAACCTCTCCATCTGTATCACCAAGACAGGTAATATTGCTTATCAACTGTCCAACAACCCCAATAGGAGTTACTGGAGCAATCGTAAAACTTTCTTCGTAAACACATCCTTTATCGTCTGTAACCCTGAAGGTATAAGTGTCTGGTGTAAGGCCATCAAAGTCTGCAGAATTACCGGATGTGGAGGTTGCGGAAATTGCCGCAGGGGCTATAATTTCAAAAACAAAAGGGGTATTTCCGTCAACGACAGTGGCAGTAATATCAGATGTAAGCGCTGGACACGTGGGCATTGAGGCTGTGAAAATCAAGTCACTGGGTTCATTCAAGGGATCAATCGTCACAGGATTGGTTATAAAAACACAACCATTGGCATCTCTGACCGTAATGTTATAGGTCCCATCTGTGAGGTTGGCAAAAGTTTCTGCTCCAGCTCCTGACACAAAATTCACCCCATCAATACTGTATTCATAAGGAGCAAAGCCACCAGTAACTCCCTGTGCTTCAATGACACCTAATTGTATACAGGTATAATTTTGAGTTAGAACAGCAGAAGCAGATAAACCATTTACTGGCCCTGAGATTGTATAATCCTCAAAGAAATCACAAGAGGCACCTCCTTTACGCTGATTTAACCTAACCGTATAATCCCCTTGTGGCAGCCCGTTGAAAACACCAGAAGAATTACTGGCTATCTCAACACCACTAGAATCAATAAGGAAAAAAGTTAATTGATATCCGTTGCTATTTGTTATATTAAATGAAATTGAGCCATCAGAAGCACCATAACAAGTTTCATCTATAACTGTAGTTGGGTCATAGGATATTGAAGGAACCAGAACAATAGTTACAGTATTTGAAATAGCAAAACAGTTGTTTCGATCAACAACAACAAATGTATATTCACCTGGTATTAAAATATCAAAGATCTGACTAGTCTGAAATTCAGACGGGGGGATGTCTCCGGGAGTTGGGTATGAAGTAACCGTATTCCCTAATTCATCCACAAAGGACCATATAGCATAGGTATGTGGTGTTTTGCCTCCATTAGAATCCATTAGAATATTCCCTTCTTTACAACTAATATGTTGCGAAACCCTGGCTTCGAGATCCAGGTCAGATTCATCAACAATAGTTACTTGTTCAGTATAGGAACATCCATCATCCGTAGTTACATCTACATCATAGGTGCCGGGATTAAGATTTAGAAAGGTATAGTTATTATCTACAGTTGGCCCATGTGTATCTACGGTTGTACCGCCTTGTGATATTTCGTAATAATATTGTGGCTCTACATCTAAAACAGAAATAGATATCTCGCCCAGACCATTACAGTCCGTATTTTTAGTTGTAATGTCTACTTGAAAATTACGGCTAAGTACACCTATATCTTCCAATCTGAAAATACAACCATCAACTACACCTTGCTGACGCATTTCTACTGTGTAAGCGCCATTTGAGTTAATTGTAAAACTAGGACCATTTAGTGCACTATATGGTACAAGAATGGCCCCATTAGTGGCATCCAGAAGTTGATATTCGTAATCAACAGGCATATTTGTTACTGTAATGTTTCCGGGTGAAAGGCAAATAAGATCAGTAACGTTGTATTGTGGATCCAGCGGATTCTTGAAAATATTAAAGTAAAATCGGCTAAAACACCCGTTTTGATAATTGATAATCAACCTGTATTGACCGGCATCCGCAGCAACGAAATTGTTCCCCGTTCCTACATTGTTCCAGGAACATCCGGAATCCTTATTGGCACAATCTGCCACAGAAGCACCGCAACTCGCTTCATCAAGCTGCTCCCACTCTATACTGTCGGCATCCGGAATATTAATCTGGATAAGTTCGGTGTCGTTGAGCCCACACAGGAATATTTTTGGCAATAATTCTCCGTCATTCGGACAGGTTACAACCTCTCCCTCAACAGTATTTGAAGTGTCATTGATTAAGGTAACTATAGGGTTTATCTGGGTAGTGCCAAAAAATTCTACAGTTATGATTTCCTGAAAACCTTTACAGGGGTCGGCGACAATTTTATCTACGATAAAAATACCTGTTTCATTTACTATAAGGGTACTGGGGTCGTTATCCGGATCTCCGTCATTTAATAAAGTATCACCCGGATCAATTAAACCATCCAGATTTTCATCTTTGTACCAGACATAGGAATCAAAATTGTCTCCCGCATCGAGAATAACATTGTCTCCACATAGTTGTACAGTTCTGTTATAGTCACAACTATCAAGATCATCCAATAAAAAGTTTGTGGCACCCGGAGTTACAAAACCACAATTATCAAAATCGGAAACACTGGGATCATCCGTAATTTGTGCACTATTTATAACTCCTTCATAAGTGGAATAAGCCTGATTTGCAATCAGATCTGTACAGGCATCCACAAAATCAAAACAGTTTTCAGCAACTTTCACCCTAAGTCTTATTTCAGAAAGCGGGTCTCCTTCCTCAATTAGATTTGGAGGGATACTGAAGGATATTTCGTGAGCCACAGGATCGTATACATAGGTTACACCGGGGGGCAACACCAGATCCGATTCTATTATAGTCACATTAGTAGGCAATACATCTCTTAAGACATAATTGGTAGCGTCATCATTGCCAATATTTTGAAAACCAAGAATATAGTCTAATAACTGCCCTAAGTTTACACCTAAACCAGTAATGTCATTACCTGCAATATCTTCTACCGTCTTCTCTACAACAATATTGGGTTCTATTATCTCAACATTAAAGGAATTAAAGAAAGGATAATATTGATCTCCACTTGATGTAAATCTAAAAGTGGCAGCGGTCTCTGCATTAGGAATAACAGAGTTAAAGGGGTTATTCAATAAAAATATATCGGTATCATAACCTAGGGTATTGATACTATTTGGTGTTCTGTTATTGGTAATCACTCCGTCAAGAGTGATATTACTATTAAAGAAGTTATTGGCAGGATTTACAGCATTACTCAAGGTGGTAAAACCGGGATTACTGGCAGCCCTAATTCGCATTCTGTCGCCAGTAATTCTGTTATCTCCTTCTAACGCAGCGGCCCCTAAATTAGCTCTAACCGGACCCACAGGAATAGTGTTAAAACCGCTGTAGTTGATATCCACAGTGGGATTAGCACTTCTTACTCTGGCAAAACCGTCAAAGGTTGTAATTAATTTTCCTGATAATGTGGGGTTTTCATAGACAATGATAAGCGTCCACCCGCCTGCTGCACCACCACCAGGAGATAGTGATCCAACGACAGATCGAATATTTGCAATTGTATAATCCCCTGAAGGATCTGCCAATGGGGTGATTAATGCAGTAACATCTGCATAACATGCATATGGACTATTTTGTGTAACAGAAGGATCACCACTGGTGAACCCATCAAATAAAACCTCATCTGCGGTTACATCTACATAGGCCCCTCCCGGAACCATGAGTTTCACCTGGTTAAAATCGTTTTGTCTCCCTGTGCCTAAGGCCTGACCAGCCTGTGCACTGGGATAGGTAGCTGACCAGTAGAGGCCCGCATAACGAATTAGATTGCAATTTGCTTGTGGAAAGTTAAAGGTTGCTCTACTCGAACTAAAAGTAGTGGCATCACTATCCACATCAATATACTGCATGTTTAGCCAGTCGTTGTAGGTGGAAGAGTTTCCGGTGGAATTATATGGGTCTTCCGGTTGTGTACTTCCGGTACCTCCGTTCCTGTTAACAATATTATTGGCTATAAAAGTTAGGTCACCCCTTAGGTTATTCTGGTACCTAACTTCAAAATTGTTAAATTCTTGTGAAATGCCTATATAGGAAAAAAGTACCACACAGGCAAAAAGAAATTTTTTAGCAAAGGTTGGTTTCATCTAGGTTATTAAGTTTGGTGTGACACGCATGATCCACATTTTATCATCATATGCGTCATTTAGTTTGGAGTAATAAGATATGAGAGCATTGTTCCAGGATTCATGTCGCTTTAAATAAACATACCGATAGTTATTTACGGGATTTATAAAGTAACTGGCACTAAGCCCCTGGGAGTTTAATAATTTTACAAATCGGTTGGCATTTCTGGGATTAGCAAATACATTAGCTATAATGTAATAACCTGAGCCAACTCCATTAATAAATTGACTTTTCGATTTTGGTTCGCTGCCAGTTACATTATCCCTGACAACAACATTTTTTTGAAGAACATCTGAGTCATATTCGGATGATTTCTCACGAATTTTATTTGCATTTTCAGCATAGGCCTCGTTGGTGTAACGGTTATCTACATTCATAACCCATAGTTCACCGTTATAGGTTCCATCTAATCCGGATTTATGTGCGGCAAGAGCTTCCTTCCAGGTATCGTATCTCTTTAGGTATACATACTTTAATCCGTTTTTAGGATTGTCAATATAATCAGGGTTTAGGCCTTGATTATTAAGGTTGTCTATGAATTTATTCAGGTAATGTTCGCCTTTGTAAACATTCGCAACTACATAGTATCCATTTTCCACACCATCCAGGTCTCTGAATTTTTGACCTTTAACATTGTTGCGTTTGGCTTCCTGAATAAATACATCTGCCTGAGTTTTCTTCCTGACTATGGGCTTATACTCAGTAGGTCTTGGCTTCTCAACATTTTCTACAAGCGCGGTTTTGTCATTATTAATGAAATACATTTCCCTGGCCTTTTCTTCGAGATCAGGTCGCTCCCCATTGGTTTCATTACGCACCATACGCATAACCATCTCAAATCTTCTTTCAAGATCTTTTTCACGATTGGTCTCCATGGAGTCCTGCCTGAACATGAGTTCAGCAAGAATCGCATCATTTTCAGCCAAACGGCGCTTGAGTTCTGTAATTTCTTCATCATCAGAAGCGAGGGATTCTTCTATAGCCTCTTGTTCTTCTTCAATATTTGCAATAGCTTCTTCATTCTCTTCCAGCATTACCCTGTCTTCAGTTAGATTAGGAGTGAATGAGTAAGCAAATGAAATTTCGTGTGTAACACCAAAGTTGTCAAAACTATTAGATAGACCTTTTTCCATGGTATATCCAAGAGAGAGTCTTTTTCCAAGGTTAAAACCAATTCCGGCCGAGGCTCCATAAAAACTATCATATCCTGCCTGTACCCAACCTAGTTTAGGTAAGTCGAAAATAATATTACCACCTAAAACAATATTTTCCTGACCAACTTTTCTTGCCCTTGCTATCGGCATCAATCGGGAGTTTTCAAATACTCCGGAGTTATTTTCCAGCTTATAAGTATATTGTAAATGAGCCGAGAAAGTTTTGTCCTGAAAGTCTGTAATAGACTCATTTGTTTTCAGGTTATAATCAAAAAGGTTTTCGGCAAAAACACCGAAATCAAACTGTTCATATGAAATGTTAAATCCTGGTTGAAAGGAAAGCAAAGAACTATCCTGAAATCCGCTTAGTAATGGATCCAGTTCTATAGGGTTAGCTCTGTTTTGATCCAGGCCACTACTGTAATAGGATAAATTTGCTCCAAAGGTAAAATTGCTTTTATCGCTTAATTTGACACCATAAGCATAATTAGCTAATACTCCGTAATTACTAATAACTCCTTCCCTCTGCGTATAAAGGCTTAATCCCAGTCCGGATCTATCGTTTATCCTACCACTGTAACTAAGAAAATATAACTGGTTATTATCATCAAATGATACCGATTGGTTTCTATGTAAAAGATTAATATATGACAAGTCTTCACGTACTGTTGAGAAAGTCGGATTTATTAGAAATCTATTAAACTTTAATAGGTTCTGTGAAGGCACATCATAGGTGATAAAAGGAATATCTTCCTGTGCACTTATTTTAGTAAGCGCCATGATGAACAATAACAGGTATGTGAGTTTTAGTTTCATTTTTCTGCTTAACGGATAATGGTTATGGTACCCTGTTTTAAAACTTCATTTGAACCTTTTATCTTATAGAAAAAGACCATATTTTGCTTGGCAAAAGTCATTGAAGATTCAGGCCAGTTGTTTTGATAATTGAATTCGTTTAGTACTTCCTTACCTGAACTATTGAAGATGATTACATTCACTTCAGCCTTATTGGAGTAGGAATTAGGAATAATCCATTGATCATTTATTCCGTCGCCATTGACAGTTATAACATTAGGTATTTTAAAGTTGTCAAGATATTCAACAGTCACGTTCCTGCTTACTTCACAATTCCCTATGGTTGCTATAAGAACATAAGAACCTTCCTCTGTAAATGTTACGGAAGAGGAAGTACTCATTTCAGTATTGCTAGAATCATACCACCTGTATGAGTCACCACCACTTGCGGTAACTGTTCTGGAACTACTTTCAGGAAAAACAATCGTCCCGGAAGGGTCAAGAGTTATCAAATCAGGATCCAGTCCGGATATAACAACTTCATTAGAAGGAAGAGGACAACCATTTCTATCTAATACCAATTGGTATGTTCCTGGCTCTATAACTGTTAAAGCTATATCTGTAATATTTAGATTTACACCATCTTTATACCAATCATAAGATTCACCAGACAAATTCGTGGTGGTGTTTATTGTAATTGGTTCGGCAGGACCGCAACTAATAAGACCGGTACTGTTAATGGTTAAAATCTCATTTACCAATAGCTGAACAGTCAAGGAATTTGAAGTTGCGTTGTAGGTAGAAATATTACCATCTACTTCATAATTACCATTTTCAGTAATGTCAGTTAAACTTAAGCTTGCTGAAGTTTCTCCACTTACTGGACTGCCATCTTTTTTCCATTGGTATGTAAATGCAGAGATAAGAGAAGCAGTGACATCAGTCGCCCCTCCACCTGAGTCTATAGCATTAATGGTCGTTACATCAAGTACAATACTGTTATTCGCACAAGCCGCATAAGCAGATGCATAATCAATTATAACCTCAAAAGAAGTCGGAGTAACTACCGTAGTAGTTTCGGAATCAATGGAGGTTGAAGAACAAGGCCCGCCACTTAGTGAAACTCTGGCAAAATATAAACCAGTTTCTGTTTCGCTTACTGACAAACTGTTGCTTGTGGCACCCGATATAGGGCTCCCATCTCTATACCATTGAAAAGTGGGAGAAGAAGCGTCAGTAGTGACGCTTAATGTTTCGTTTTGTCCAGGTAAAACTACTACGTTGGCAGGATTATCTCTGGTTACCGTAAAATTCCCGGCATTAGTAATGGTCACCGCTGAAGATCTTTCTACACAAGCTCCGGGACCAAAAATTTCGACCTGATAATCACCTTCAAACCCAGGTACGGAAGCATCTACAGTATAAATATAATTATTGGATGAAGGAATGGCCGTACCATCTTTAAACCAGGTATATGTTAAACTGGCATTATTTATATTTGCCTCAAGATTTTCAGTTTCACCTGCACACAAATCAGTTTTAGTTGGTGTGTTAATAGCTATTCCTAAGCTGGCTCCTGTTGTTACATCAATGATGTTTGAAAGGGTATTACCTGATCCGGAGCATGCGCCATAGTCAATTTCTACATTATACATTCCTGCCTGTGAAACCGTTATGGACTCGCTTTTTTCGGCTAAAGGCGATCCGCTTCTATACCAGTTATACTGATAGGTATTTGCATTAGGAAGATTATAAACCTCCAGGGTAATAGAGTTCCCGTTGCAGACTTCAGCTGTACCGTCTCCAAAGTCGGCATTGCCTTGCTGTCTGATTGTAAGTCCGGAATTTACATCAATATAATACATTGGATAGGCGACAGATGCCGCTCCATTAACAGCCGGACTGGTACTTCTAACGCGCATTTTATAACCTTCACCCCTGGTATCTGTTGGGATTGAAAATTGAATATAGAAGTCAAAATTTGTATTTTTTGTAGCATCTCGGGCAAGTTCTACCGGACTTGCAAAACTCCCACTCGCATCGGAGAGTTCAAGAATAAATTCATTGTCACTGTTAACTAAGGGAGGACTCCACGTGAAATTAACCCAGTAATCATTAAAAGAACTGGAGGCACACGCCTTATCCCAAGGAGAACTTCCGGGAGGTGGTGTCTGGTTAGGTGCGGCAACAGGAGCATTTAGAACCTGTGCACTGAGTTGCATGCATCCTAACAGCAGTATGGTCAAAAAGAAATACTTGATTTTAAAGGATAGTTTTGCTCTCATAAGTAGTGTAGTTTTGGGGGAACTACAGTTTTACCTCTTACTGGATTTGGGTTTTGGCAAACCGTATGGGCGTTCGTTGTTTTTTTCGTTTTACATGCGTTGTTAAAGTTTTACTCGAATTTACCAGTGTATGCAATAACAAATATGTCATTTAATTACCTGTATAGAAATTTAATGTTGTAGCACCATTTAAATATGTTGTGAAATCGGGTTATTGTATGGTGAGGATCTTTTATTAGTTGTCATACCCTCATTTTTCCTACATTTGTGCTTCAAAATTAAATCCATGAGTGAATCACCTAAATCACTTAATTTTATAGAACATATTATTGAAGAGGATCTGGCTAACGGGTTTCCTTCTAATGCGTTGAGATTTCGGTTTCCACCAGAACCAAATGGCTACTTGCACATTGGCCATGCAAGCTCAATTTGCCTTAATTTTGGCCTTGGTCTTCGGTATAATGCACCTGTAAACCTGAGGTTTGACGACACTAACCCCATAAAAGAAGAGCAGGAGTATGTAGACGCTATTAAGCGAGATGTAAAGTGGATGGGATTTGAATGGGATACTGAACGTTATGCTTCTGATTATTTTCAATCTCTATTTGATTGGGCCCTACAACTTATAGAACAGGGTAAAGCCTATGTAGATAGCCAATCATCTGTAGAAATGGCCAAACAAAAAGGCACCCCTACAGAACCAGGTGTCAATAGCCCGTATAGAGACCGGTCGGTTTCGGAGAACATTGAACTTTTTAAAGGAATGAAAGAGGGACTTTATGAGGAAGGAACGCATGTTCTCAGGGCTAAAATAGATATGTCTTCACCCAATATGCTAATGCGAGACCCGATTATGTATCGCATCCTGAAAAGAGCTCATCACCGAACAAATACCGATTGGTGTATTTATCCTATGTATGACTGGACACATGGAGAAAGTGATTATATAGAACAGGTAACTCACTCACTATGTACTCTTGAGTTTGCTCCACACAGAGAATTATATGATTGGTTTCTGGACAATGTAACTGATAATAAAAAAATAAGACCAAAGCAGCGTGAATTCGCCCGAAGAAATTTAAGCCATACTGTTGTAAGTAAACGTAAATTGCTTCAATTAGTAGAGAAAGGGCTGGTAAATGGTTGGGATGATCCGAGAATGCCCACTATATCAGGACTGCGCAGAAGGGGTTTTACACCGGAGTCTATCCGGAATTTTGCTGAAACCATAGGAATAGCTAGGCGGGAAAATGTTGTGGATGTTTCACTTCTAGAATTTCACATTAGAGAACATCTCAACAAAATAGCACCCAGGGTAATGGCTGTTTTAAATCCCTTAAAATTGGTTATAACCAATTATCCCGAGGGCAAAGAAGAATGGCTGAAGTCAGAAAATAATCCGGAAGATGAATCAGCCGGTTTTCGCCAGCTACCTTTTTCTAAAGAGTTATATATTGAACAGGAAGATTTTAAGGAAGAAGCTAACAGAAAATATTTTAGATTAAAACTAGGAGGCGAAGTTCGTCTTAAAAGTGCATATATCATAAAGGCAGAGAGCTGCACAAAGGATGCTGATGGTAATATTTTGGAAGTTCAATGCACCTATGATCCAAAAAGCAAGAGTGGAAGTGGAAGCGAAGAAAGTTTACGAAAAGTTAAAGGCACCCTGCATTGGGTATCCATTAAACATGCTTTACCGGTTGAAGTAAGATTGTATGATAGGCTCTTTACAGACGAAACGCCAGATGGGTATAAGGATAAAGATTTTCTCGATTTCATTAACCCAAATTCGCTGGAGGTCATTACCGGTTATGTTGAACCGAGCCTGAAAGAGGCAAACATTAACGACCGTTTTCAATTTCAGAGATTAGGATATTTTAATGTTGATGAAGATTCTACCCCGGAAAATTTGGTATTTAACAGAACGGTGACCCTTCGTGATACATGGGCTAAAATAGAGCATAAGCCCTAGAATAGAGAATAATTATCTATAATAATATTACGATTGGTATTATTTATATAAATAGATAAATTTGTAGCTTGTTTAAGAGCTTTTGGCCTTTACGCTATACTATTGTAAAGGCCGATAATAAAAAAAACCAATAGAAATCATCTTTGCCGGTTTTACTATTATTTAGGGAAATAAATCCATATTATTCCAAAATACAGTATCAAAAGAAAAACTACTACCGGATTACTTTCGGGCAGGAGTTTTAGAAATCGTATTAATATTTCTATACTTATTTTTTAGGATTTTGTTTCTTCATAGATTCTCCTATCATATTGCTTGCAGTAAACGAAGCCACCATATTATTGAGCATGTCACTTCCTGCCTGTGGTGAATTTGGCAGTAAGATTAGATTAGTGTTGGTTTCCTCACCAATAGATTGAAGTGTATCATAATGCTGGGTTACCACAATAAGAGCCGAGGCTTCCTGAGAATTTATTCCCACTTTATTTAATACTTCAACAGACTCTTCCAAACCTCTTGCAATTTCTCGTCTTTGATCAGCAATTCCCTGGCCTTGTAAGCGTTTGCTTTCAGCTTCTGCCTTGGCTTTTTCAACGATCAGGATTCGTGCTGCATCTCCTTCAAACTGTGCCGCAATCTTTTCACGTTCTGAAGCATTAATTCTGTTCATAGCCTCTTTTACCTGAGCATCCGGGTCAATATCGGTAACCAATGTTTTTATGATATCGTAACCATAGTCCAACATGGCTTCCTGTAATTCAGATTTTACGGCTATAGCAATATCATCTTTCTTTACGAAGACATCATCTAATTTCATTTTAGGAACCTCAGCCCTAACGACATCAAAAACATAAGACGTAATTTGATCATGAGGATATTCTAACTTATAAAATGCTTCATAGACTTTTTCTTTAAGAACCACATATTGTACAGAAATTTTCAGCTTTACAAAAACGTCATCCAAAGTTTTGGTTTCAACAATGACATCCAATTGCTGTATTTTAAGACCCAGACGGGCCGCGATACGATCTATTAACGGTATTTTCATCTGCAATCCTGAATTTCTGGTACTGTGAAATCGTCCAAAGCGCTCAACAATCACAGCAGTTTGTTGTTTAACAATGAAAAATGAGGCCATAAGAATAAAAAGTCCTATAAAAACAATAGGTATAAGAAGTAAATTGCTCATAGTGTATAAATTAAGTTAGTGAATACTGTTTGAGAGATGTAGAAGATATGTCGGAATTATTACCAATTTGTTACAATTTGGCCAAAGCTAATACAATTCTTTTTAGAGTTTCTTCCTTTCCAATCATTGCCATGATATCAAATAAATGGGGACCTTTTAAATCCCCTACCATAACCAACCTTAAAGGAGCCATAACTTGTCCGAATGTCAAATGCTCTTCCCCAATCCATTTCTTAACCATTTCTTCAAGTACAGGAGAGGAAAAATCTTCTAAGGATTCCAATAGTAATGCAATTTTGTTCAAAATGGCAGGTGTATTTTCTTTCCATTGCTTTTTAACCACCTTTTCATTATATGAATTTGGTGTCTGGAAAAAGTAGCTGCCCAGTTCCCAAAAGTCATTCACAAAAGACGCCCGCTCTTTAATCAAAGAAATTACACGGGCAATGTAATCATCATTATTCGATAGACTGATATCAAATGCTTTTTGATTCGCTAATTTTTCAACCAGTAAAGGTTTAAATGAATTTAATAAAATTGAATCTTCCTGCTCTTGAAGGTAATGATGATTATACCACTTGGTCTTTTCAGGATCAAATCGGGCTCCGGATTTGTGCACCCGACTGAGGTCGAAAGCTTTAATTAGCCCATCCAATTTAAAAAGTTCCTGTTCGGTACCGGGATTCCAGCCTAATAGTGCAAGAAAATTCACTACTGCTTCCGAAAAGTAACCAGCCTCTTTATATCCTACGGAATCTCCCCAGGAAAGTGGAAATATAGGAAACCCGCCTTTTTCCCCATCACGTTTACTCAATTTACCTTTTCCTTCAGGTTTCATGATTAATGGCAGATGTGCAAATTTAGGCGCCTGCCATCCGAAAGCATCGTATAATTGTTTATGCAGGGCCAATGAAGGCAACCATTCTTCTCCGCGGATAACGTGACTTATCTCCATAAGATGATCGTCAACAATATTTGCCAGATGATAAGTGGGCATACCATCGCTTTTGAATAATACTTTATCATCTAATATGTTGGTGTCAATCTGTATATCGCCCCTAATGATGTCGGTTAACCGCAATACTTCATCCTGTGGGTTATAAAAACGGATAACATAATTTTCATCCCTGGCCAGTCTGGTTTGGAGCTCTTCGGGAGAGAGAGAAAGTGAATTATCTAGTTTTAGACGATTGTGCCAATTATATATGAAGGTTTTACCCTTACTTTCATGATCCTTCCGGTGAAAATCAAGACTCTCAGTCGAGTCAAAAGCATAATATGCCTTTCCTCTCTCTATGAGTAGATCTGCGTATTTCTTGTAAAGTAATTTGCGTTCGCTTTGTCTGTATGGGCCAAGGTCTAATTCTTTACCCGGACCTTCATCAAAAGGTATACCGCACCAGTTTAAGGCATCAATGATATATTTTTCTGCACCTTCGACATAGCGATTTTGATCCGTATCTTCTATTCTGAGAATAAAATCCCCATTGTTTTGTTTAGCAAAGAGATAATTATAGAGGGCAGTTCTAACCCCGCCTATATGTAACGGACCCGTTGGACTTGGAGCAAACCGAACACGTACTTTTTTACTCATTTAAATTAAGTTAGGCGACAAAGATAGTTGTTAAAAAAGCACAATAAAATAAATTATAAACTTGACTTTTTCATTTCATCGGGTATTCTGGAATTCATTACTCTAAACCATAACGGAGGCAGAAATGACAGGACCATTGAAGTTGGATAACCAAATGGCATTTGGGGTGAACTATTATGATAATCTAAAATCTGGTATTTTTTGGATGATTTAAAGTGGTGGTCACTATGTCTCGTCAATTCATATAAAATGATGCGGCCCATTATATGATTACTGTTCCAGGAATGAACCTCTCGAACTCGCTCATAACGGCCTGAAGGTAGTTTTTTTCTAATCAAACCATAATGTTCTATATAGTTAACTGTTTCAAGCAGTAAAAATCCGACTAAACCTGCTAAGATGGCATATACTAGTACTGAATAACCAAAAAGGTAGTAGATAAGACTTAAGTGCACAAACTGAAATATGGTATACCACAGCATATCATTATATAAAGAGAAGATACTCTTGTTCTGTGATTGCAACAATTTTCTCTGAATAACCCAGGCATTTATGTATTGTCGCGAAACAGAGGTTAACCAAAAAGAATATACCGATTGGTTGTATTTAGCTGTTGCAGGATCTTCTTTGGTAGCCGCGTGAACATGATGCCCGTAGTTATGTTCTATGTAGAAGTGCATATATAAAGATGGAAGGAGTAATAACTTACCCAAAAAGCGTTCAATACCATTTACCCGGTGACCTAACTCGTGCCCTACATTTATACCATTGGTTCCCAGCACAATTCCAATTGATATTATAATACCGACGAGTTCATAGGTTTCTTGAGGGCTGGTAGCAAGTTCATTTAAGGAATAGTAAAACAGGCCAAAAACTAAAGGAATATTTAGATAAAGCAACCAGTCAAAAAGCTTATTTTTCAGCTTAGCTTCTCTTTCCTTTCCTTCATAGTTTGTGGTACTTATAGGAAGTAGCAACTCTAAAGCCGGGATCAATAAAAATGCATAAGCTGGCGTAATAAAACTCCAATATCCCTTAAAGTATATTCCAATAAAGGCGGAGATTGGTATAGTAAATGCGGCAAGGTACTTCAAATCTTTCATTCACTACTTTTTAACAAATAATTGAGGCAAAAATCTAGTTTAACAGGTATCTTGGTATTAAATATAGCAGAATTTGAGCAGTTATGACAACATACTAAATAAACTGAATCAGTTTAGCCGCAAGTATTATACGAAAATGTTGATAAAAGGCGGGTTGCTTTTTTTAGCTTTTGGGGTGTTGTATTTTATGGTAATACTAGGAATAGAATACTTTTTCTGGCTTAATTCAGAAGGGCGTTTTATACTGTTATTATTGTTTTTAGCAGTTGAGGCATTCTTACTTTATCATTATATAGCAATTCCCATTTTCTATCTGTTCAAACTTAAAAAAGGAATAAGCAATAAAGAAGCTTCAGTATTGATCGGGAAACATTTTCGGGAAGTCGGGGATAAATTGTACAATCTGCTTGATTTAGCTGAGGACAATGACAGATCTGAGCTTTTGTTGGCAAGTATTCAACAGCGTTCAGATAATTTAACAATGGTGCCTTTTACTGGAGCTATCAACCTTAAGGATAGCTATAAGTACCTTAAATATGTAACGATTCCGGTTTTAACCGTGGCATTGTTATGGATTTCGGGAAATATTAACTCATTTTTTAGCTCTTATGAACGGGTTATAAATTATGATATGGCATATGAACCGCCAGCTCCTTTTAAGTTCAGGCTTTTATCCGGAGATTTAGAAGTATTGGAAGACACTAGCTACACAGTTCAGGTTGCAACTGAAGGGAAAGTCAAGCCAACCGATGTTTTTATCGTTGTAAATGGAAAAGAAATATTGCTTCAAAAGACAAATGATTTATATGAATATACTTTTACTGCTCCTTTAAATACAACGAAATTTTTCTTTAAGGCTAATGACATTGATTCGAAGATTTATGAGTTGAAAGCATTGAAAACGCCATCAATACAACTTTTTGAGATTACGTTGGATTATCCGGCATATACTAAAAGACCTTCAGATATTCTTAAGAGCACTGGAAATGCAACCTTCCCGGAAGGAACTAGAGTAAACTGGAAACTGGAAGGACTAAATACGGAAGAAATTGTAATAATTAGCAAGGACACTACTATTTCATTAAATAATAATCAAAACACATTTTCACTCAGTAAGACTATTTATAATGAGTTTTATTACGCTTTAGCTACATCAAACAGTAATGTTGTAAACTATGAAAAACTGGAATACCATTTTAGGGTAGTAAAGGATGCTTTTCCGTCAATTACGGCAAAGAAGGTTACGGACTCGCTTAGTCCTAATATGGCCTATTTCATTGGAGAGGCTTCAGATGATTATGAATTGGTTTCAATTAAGCTAATTTGCTATCCGGATAATAATAAAGATGAGAAACAGGTTCTTAGCCTGGGGACACCGAATACCAATTATAATCAGTTTTATTACACTTTTCCTACAGGTTTAAATTTGGAAGAGGGGCGGGCTTATACTTACTATTTTGAAGCTGTAGACAATGATGCGATTCACAACGGAAAAACTTCTAAAACACAACTATTTACGACTACAATATTAGACAGTAATGACCTCAATAATAAGGAGTTAGAAGCTCAACAAGCTATTATTATAAGCATGGATAAGGCTTTGGAAAAGTTTAAAACACAAGAACAATCATTAAAAGAATTAAATAGAGAACAAAAAGAAAAGAACAGCCTCAATTTCAATGACCAGATGCAAGTAAAGGAGTTCCTAAAAAAGCAACAGGATCAGGAGCAGTTAATGCAAAAGTTCAGCAAGCAATTAAAGGATAATCTTGAACCAACTGACAAGGAGAATAAACTCAATAAAATGCTCAGAGAGCGCCTGGAACGCCAGGAAATTGAAGCAAAGAAGAACGAGAAACTCATAGAAGAGCTCAAAAAGGTTGCGGACAAAATAGACAAGGAGGAATTATCAAAGCGACTTGAAGAACTAGGTAAGAAACAGCAAAACAGCAAAAGAAATTTGGAGCAACTGCTAGAATTAACAAAACGTTATTATGTAACAGAAAAGGCAGCTCAATTGGCTAAGGATTTGGAAAAACTAGCTAAAAAGCAAAATGTGTTATCCGAAGTAAAAGTTGATGAGTTAAACCCGAATTTACAGAAGGAAATGAATAAACAGTTCGAAAATCTTGCAAAGGAACTGGAGGAACTTAAAAAAGACAATAAGGATCTTAAAAAGCCACTAGATCTGAAAATAGATAAGAGTAAAGAAGAGGGAATTAAAGATGATCAGGAGGAGGCTTTGGATGAGTTGAATAAATATAAAGGGGATGAACAATCTGCTAATGATAGCATAAAAGAGAAATCTGCGAATAAAGCAAAACAAAAACAAAAGTCTGCCTCTCAGAAAATGCAGGAAATGAGTGAAGAGTTGAGTGCATCTGGCTCTTCGAGCGGGGAATCAACTATTACTGAGGACGCTGAGATGTTACGTCAGATTTTAGATAATTTAGTTACTTTTTCGTTTAAACAGGAGAAGTTATTTGATCAGCTGGAAAACTCAGACTTTGATATGGCAAATTATTCGGGAAGTGTAAGGAAACAAAAGGATTTACGAAATTTGTTTGAACATATAGACGATAGTTTATTTGCCTTATCACTTAGGAGGGCGGAATTATCAGAGTTTGTAAATGAACAAATAACAGAAGTTTATTATAATATAGACAAGTCACTTGAGAGTATAGCGGATAATAAGATATATCAAGGCGCAGCCTATGAGCAATATGTATTGAATGCTTCAAATAGCTTAGCCGATTTTTTGGCAAACCTCCTCGATAATATGCAGCAAAGTATGAAGGCAGGATCTGGATCTGGGAACCCAAATGATGAGTTTCAGCTACCAGATATAATTAAGGGGCAAGGTGAACTCAAGGATAAGATGGGTGAGATGGGTGAAAACGGAAAAGAGGGGGGTGAAGGTAAAGAAGGCAAGGGTCAAAAAGCAGGTAAACAAGGACAGCAAGGTGATCAGGGGGACGAGCGCGATGGGAAACAAGGAGATACTGAACAGGGCAGGGATAGTAAGGAAGACGGAGGAAATACGGGAAATATGGGAAAAGATGGAGAAGAGGGTACTGGAGGTGTAGGAGGCATGACTGAGGAAGAAATGAAAGAAATTTATGAAATATATAAAGAACAGGAGTATTTAAAACAGCAATTAGAGAAGCAATTACAGGACATGATAGGAGCCGGGGATAAAAGGCTTGCGCAAAAACTCATTAAGCAAATGGAGGATTTCGAAAATGATCTTCTCGAGAATGGAGTAACACAGAGAACAAAAGAAAGGATGAATTTTATTGAGCATCAATTATTAAAACTTGAGAATGCTGCTCTTAAACAAGGTAAGAAGGAGGAGAGAGAGAGTCAGACTAATACTAAACAGTTTCAAAATCCTGTTTTAACCAGGCCTGACATACTTGAGAATTATAAAAATGAAATTGAGATTTTAAACAGGCAAGCATTACCTTTGCGGCAAAATTATCAAGAGAGGGTAAGAAGTTATTTTAGAAAGGATGATTGACTTTCATTATGAAGCGAATTTTGATTTAGAGAATAGCGAGAAATATACCAGGTGGATTAATAATATATTGATCAGTGAAAATGCCAATTTAGGCGAATTGAGTTATATATTTTGTACTGATGAGTATTTGATTAAACTTAATAAAAAGTATTTAGGACACGATACTTATACAGATATTGTTACTTTCAATTATTCCGAAGAAGGTGTTATGTCAGGTGAGATTTATATTTCGGTAGATCGGGTTAGGGAAAATGCACTGAAATTTCAAGAAGATTTTATAACGGAATTACATAGGGTAATGGCCCATGGAGTTCTACATTTATTGGGCTATAATGATAAGACCGAGAGTGAAAGAGAAGAAATGAGGACTAAGGAGAATGAAAAAATTAATTTGTTCCACGTGAAACAATAAAGGAAAAATGTTTGAAAAGAAGTATGATGTAATTGTTGTTGGGGGAGGTCATGCTGGAGCCGAAGCTGCGGCAGCTGCGGCTAATATGGGTTCAAAAACCTTGTTAGTTACGATGAATTTGCAGACTATTGGACAAATGTCTTGTAACCCTGCTATGGGCGGAATAGCTAAGGGACAAATTGTTAGAGAAATTGACGCTCTTGGCGGTTACAGTGGAGTTATTACGGATAAATCGGCAATTCAATTTAAGATGCTGAATAAGTCTAAAGGCCCTGCGATGTGGAGCCCTAGAGCACAAAATGACAGGATGCGTTTTGCGGAAGAATGGAGACTGGCTTTAGAAAAAACCCCGCTAATCGACTTTTACCAGGAAATGGTCAAAGGATTGCTTGTTGAATGTGATAGGGTGATAGGCGTTAGAACTTCTTTGGGAGTGGATATTAAGGCTAGAGCTGTAGTACTTACTAACGGTACATTTCTAAATGGACTAATACATATTGGGGATAAACAATTTGGAGGTGGCAGAGCTGGTGAAAAGTCAGCAACCGGAATTACAGAGCAATTGACAGATTTTGGATTTGAAAGTGGTCGCATGAAAACTGGTACCCCGCCAAGAGTAGATGGAAGATCTTTGGATTATACCAGAATGATTAGGCAACCGGGAGATTTAAATCCGGAAAAATTTTCATTTTTGGAATCTTATACTTTAACGGAGCAGCGCGATTGTCATATGACCCATACCAATGCCGAAGTGCATGAATTATTAAAGGAGGGTTTTGACAGATCACCAATGTTTAATGGACGAATTAAGAGCATTGGTCCAAGATACTGTCCATCTATTGAGGACAAAATAAATCGATTCGCGGATAAAGACAGTCACCAGATATTTGTTGAACCTGAGGGATGGCATACTGTGGAAGTCTATGTAAACGGTTTTTCCACTTCACTACCGGAAGATATACAATACAAAGCTTTAAGATCTGTGGTTGGTTTTGAAGGTGTAAAATTCTTCAGACCCGGATATGCAATTGAGTATGATTATTTTCCACCTACTCAATTGAAACATACCTTGGAAACCAAACTAGTGCAAAATCTGTATTTTGCCGGGCAGATTAACGGCACCACAGGATATGAAGAAGCGGCGTCTCAAGGCATTATGGCCGGCATAAACGCACATTTAAAAATAAATGAAAATGACCCTTTTATTTTAAAAAGAGACGAAGCTTATATTGGCGTTTTAATAGACGACCTTATTACTAAAGGCACGGAGGAACCTTATAGGATGTTTACGTCAAGAGCAGAATATAGAACCCTGCTGCGCCAGGATAATGCTGATCTGAGGCTTACACCTAAAAGTTATGAAATAGGGCTAGCCAAAGAGGAGCGATTTTTTGCAATGAGAGAAAAGGAAAAAAAATCTAATGATTTTATTGAATTTTTCAAGAAAACAAGCTTTAATCCGGAACAAATTAATCCAATTCTAAAAGATGTATCCTCGGCACCGGTTAAACAATCGGATAAGATGTTTAAAGTATTTTCCAGACCAGGGGTCACAATGTCTCATATGCTGAAATTGGAAAAGGTTTCGAATTATGTAAATAATAATGACTTAAAAAGAGAAGTATTGGAGCAGGCTGAAATCCAGGTGAAATACGCAGGATATATAGCTAAAGAAAAAAATAATGCGGACAAACTTCAACGATTGGAAAACATTAAAATTCCAGAAAACTTCGACTATAGTGAATTGAAATCTCTTTCTTTTGAAGCCAGGGAAAAGCTGGCAGCCATACAACCTGGTACAATTTCTCAGGCCTCCAGAATAAGCGGGGTATCACCAAGTGATATAAGTGTCTTGCTTGTATATATGGGAAGATAGAAAAGGATTGTTCCACGTGGAACAAAGATTAGACTATACCATTCGTCATCTAAAATATGGAGTATCGGCATCTACTACTAAAGCATGGAATGGATTTCCATTAAAATTAAGTAAACAATACTTAAAAGCTCAAAAGTAATCAGGAATAAAGTGAGGTACACCTATTACAAATTCGTTTTTTCAAGACAAGGTTTTAAACTATCTTCGAAATACAAAAAGAAATTCTAGGCAATACTAATTGAGCATGAAGAGATTTTTAAAGACAAAAGATTTTTCGGTTTCAGGTGAAGAATTCGAATTATTATTGGATACGGAATTAAATATGTTACGAACAAACCCGGAGCCAAAAGATCTCGAAAATTATTATGACAGCGAAATATATATTTCTCATACAGATGCCTCAAAAACTTTAGTTGAAAAGGTCTATCAAAATATTAAAAAGTACAACATTAGAAAAAAAGTTAACCTAATTAATAAATATACCACTTCGTACAAAACATTATTGGATATTGGAGCGGGGACTGGTTCTTTCCTTGAATCTGCAAAGCATAGTGGCTGGGAAACATATGGGATTGAGCCCAATAAAAAGGCGAGGGATTTGGCAATTAATAAAGGATTGGAACTAAAAGAAAATATTGATCTTCTAGGGAAACAGGGTTTTCAGGCAATCACTCTTTGGCATGTTCTTGAACATTTACCAAATTTGGAATTACAGATAAAGAAAATAGCATCCCTCTTAAATAAAGACGGGACTTTGATCCTTGCAGTTCCTAATTTCCAATCTTATGATGCTAAATATTATAAAGAGTATTGGGCCGCTTATGATGTTCCCAGGCATCTTTCTCATTTCTCACAATTGTCTATTAGAAAGCTTTTTGCTAAAAACGGGATGACGGTAGTAAAAACAAGACCCATGATATTCGATTCCTTCTACGTCTCTCTGCTTTCCGAAAAATATAAACACGGGAAGGGAAATTTTTTAAAAGCATTTTTGGTTGGACTAAAATCAAATCTAAGCGCATGGAAAACAAAAGAGTATTCATCTCTTCTTTATATTCTTAAAAAAGGCTGAAAAGGCATTTTAAAGCGATTTAAGCTCATATTATTCAACTCAGTATAGATTTTCCTAAGAGTCTTGTAATTTATCAATTACAGGAAGCTAAATAACTTCGGCAATAATAGATAATGTACATGTATATTTTAAATTACATAAACAATATCTATTATTGATTTGATCACCAATGGAAAGGTATAAATTCTCTTTTAAGTTCAGCCGGACTAATTATTGAATAAAATTCAAATCATTACAAAAACCTTTACTATTTTTGCCGAACTAAATTTAATGACCACATGAAGAAAATAGTTTTAGCAATATTTTTAATCGTAGCAGTTGCTTGTGAGCAAAATAAAATTGGCTTTGTTGATAACGTAAAAATGATGGATGGTTATCAGGAAAAAATTGATATCGAAGCCAGATTTAAAGTTAAAGCAGAAGCATTAAATAAAAGAAGAGATAGTATCTCCCAGGCGTTTCAATTAGAAGCACAGGCTTTTCAGACCAAAGCTCAAAGCATGCCCCAAACTCAAGCCCAGGAAGAGTATGGTTTATTACAACAAAGGGGTCAGTTTATGGGCCAGCAATTACAGCAGGAAGAACAACAAATGCAATCTGAAGGTCAAATCGAAATGGATAGCTTAATAAGTAAAGTAAAGAAGGAGATTAATAGTTATGGAAAAAGTAATGACTTTACTTATATCTTAAGCGGTGGAGATGGTGGCAGTGTGCTATATGGAACTGACGCCAGGGATCTTACACAGGACATATTGAAAATCCTCAATGAGAAGTACAAGAACTGATATTGAGGCTTAATTTACCCTTAAATCTCTAATAAGAAAATTTCTTTAAAGCTGAAAGACGAGTTCATCTGGTGTGTTAAATTTGATTTTGATTTAAGGCTGAAGTAGAAAAACAAGAAAAATTGCCGGAATAAAATAGATTGCAATGGTTCTTGCCCCGTCATAATCTTTAGCAATTCTTTGACCAAATAACAGCATTAGCAAGGCTATACATGACAAGATGGCTCCATAAAGCGCAATGGTACCTTCTCCAATATAAATTAGTTGCCAAAGTCCTACTGCACATATTGAGCCTGCAGCCACTTCCGTAAGAAGAATAGTAGCAAGCAAGAATGGAACCAGGTCTTTCAGAGGCGTATCTTCAAAATGCCCTTGCAACCAACCCAGATTTCCTTTCCAATCAATTATCTTATCAAACCCGCTTTGTAAAAAAGTAATTATCAGGAATAGTAAGATTAAAATGGCGGCCGCATTATTCAGTATGATTTCCATAATATATTTTATATAACTATTTTATTATCAAGTATTTAGATTAGATTATAATAATTGAGCTGCCCGTTTATGCAATAAACGGGTTAGTTTTATAGATAAATCGGTCAGTATAATTTTTGAATTCCCGTTGCGCTCAATATGATAAATCGCTTCTTCCAATTCGTTTACTATAGATAAAATATTTCTTTCGTGAATAAAAGGGGCAAATTTCTCAAGCTGAAAACCGTCAATATGAATGCGCATATAGACCAATTCCTTGACATTATAATTTAATAGCATGGCCTGTCTCATTACAGCCAAACAATACTTTAGAAATTTTTTCTGAGTTTCTCTTCCGGTTTTGGCAACTTCTTCACTCCAGAGAATTAATTCATGAATAGCCGCTTTATTACCTTTTGCTTTAAATGCACTGCGTACCCATTGTACAAACCACTTTTCAAAAATTAATTCTTCAGAATCTTTGTTCATAAGATCCATGGCCTTGTTAAAATTTCCATTCGCTTCATGGGCAACTCTTAACGCTTCTTCTCTCATTAGCCCTTTTTCTATCAATGCAGCGGCAATAGCATCTTCAGATAAAGGCGGAAAGTGTAATGTCTGACATCTGGAACGTATTGTTTGTAGGATCTGTTCTTTGTCTTCCGCAATAAATATGAATACAGTCTTATCCGGAGGCTCCTCAATTAATTTTAGAAGCTTATTTGAAGCAGCGATGTTCATAGTTTCAGCCATCCAGAGAATCATTATTTTATATCCACCCTCATAGGATTTTAAGGAGAGTTTTTTTACAATATCATGTGCTTCGTCAACCCCTATATGCCCTTGTTTTTTTTCAATGCCAATAAGTTGGTACCAATCAAAAAGATTTCCATAAGGTTGTTCTTTCACAAATTGACGCCATTCTTGTAAATAATTATTACTTACAGCATGCGATTTTACTTTATTCGAATTGGATACGGGAAATGCGAAGTGTAAATCTGGATGGGATAAAGAAGTACATTTCAGGTTGCATGGATCTTCAATGGGTAAGTTCTCACCATCTGAATTCTTACACAATAAATATTGGGCATATGCCAGAGCGGTTACAAGTGTACCGCTACCCTCGGGACCTACAAATAATTGTGCATGTGGTATACGCCCTGAATCAGCACTTGACCAAAGATGATTTTTAATATGAGAAAGCCCTAGAATATCCTTAAATAACATACCTTCAAATATAGGACATTTGATTATCTAACAATAAATTATTGAAGCCACCTTTAACTGAATTGTAATAATCTTTACATTTGCCATTCTCAAAACAATTATTCCGAATGAAAACAGTAGATGATTTTAATTTTGAAAATAAAAAAGCATTAATACGTGTAGATTTTAATGTTCCACTAGATGGGGATTTTAGTGTAACTGATTCAAATCGAATTGAGGCAGCCAAACCAACAATAATTAAAATCCTGGAAGATGGTGGAAGCGCTATTCTTATGAGTCATCTTGGGAGACCTAAAGGCGAGAGGAATTCTGCGTTATCATTATCGCACATTTGTGATAAAGTTTCAGAGGTCCTAGGTGTTCAGGTGAAGTTTGTAGATGATTGTGTAGGTGAAAAGGCTGAAAGAGCGGTTGCAGAATTGCAAAGTGGAGAAGTACTTTTACTGGAAAATCTTCGCTTTTATGCTGAAGAAGAAAAAGGAGACACATCCTTTGCAGAACAATTGGGACACTTAGGAGATATTTTTGTCAATGATGCTTTTGGCACAGCCCACAGAGCTCATGCATCTACGACAATAGTGGCAGGTTTTTTTCCTGATAAAAAATGTTTTGGGTACCTGTTGGCAAAAGAAATCAAGGCCATAGATAAGGTTATGAAAACGGGAGAAAAGCCTGTTACAGCAATACTTGGAGGCGCTAAGGTTTCCTCAAAAATTACCATTATTGAAAATATCCTGAGCAAAATAAATCACTTGATTATTGGGGGTGGAATGACCTATACTTTTATAAAGGCGCAAGGGGGCAAAGTAGGAAATTCAATATGTGAAGATGATAAAATGGATCTTGCACTTACCATACTCCAGAAAGCTAAAGAATTGGGAGTTCAGATTCATCTTCCTGTAGATGTCATAGCTGCCGATGACTTTAATAACAATGCAAACACAAAAATTGTGGCTGTTGATGACATCCCTGATGGCTGGCAGGGATTAGACGCCGGACCAAAGACTTTAGATATCTTTAAAGAAGTAATACTTTCCTCCAGGACTATACTGTGGAATGGTCCAGTAGGCGTTTTTGAAATGGATAGCTTTGCTAAAGGCACCATATCCGTAGGGAATTTTATTGACGAAGCCACGAGAAATGGTGCATTTTCATTAGTTGGGGGAGGAGATTCAGTAGCTGCTGTAAAACAGTTTGGGTTTGAAGATAAAGTAAGCTATGTATCTACAGGTGGAGGAGCTATGTTGGAAAGCCTGGAGGGTAAATCTCTACCTGGAATTGCGGCAATATTAGAGGCTTAAAGGCGTTATCGATAAACAGGTTTTTTTGTTTTTTAAAAATAGTTTTAGAAGCATTATTTTAATGTTTCATAAAAAAATGCGATTTTCGCTTACACCCTACGGCCAAAAATCAGATTTATGACCGCAATAAGAGAAATCATTCTTTACATTTTTCTTCTTGTTTTTGTTGGGCCCTTGTTGGCGCAAAAACAAGAAGCATCTCCTATTTTAGAGACCACGACCTCATTAAACAAATCGACTAAAGAAAAGGTTGAAATAATCAAAAAACCAATTAACCTGAATGCTGTATTCGGGGAAACTTTGACCAAAAATGACAATTCAATTGAATCTACCACAGCAAGTGAAGGCTACAACCTTAAGGATAATGCTAAGGCTGCTAAATATGACAGTTTATGGATGAAGGAACTATATGAAAACGCAAGTCTTTATGATGACATGTATAATTATGTCTCAAATCTGGATATAGACTCCTTAGAACAGCGTACCATTGAAACTGATGTGTTAAAGGAACGGCTGGAATTACTTAATCAGAAAACTCCATTTAACATTGCATATAACCCTTCGTTGGAAAGAGTAATTCAGTCTTTTTTGTTGAGGAAGCATGAATTTATGGAACGCATGATTACAGCAAGCCAGTTTTATTTTCCCATGTTTGAGCAGGAATTAGACAATTACAATATTCCATTGGAAATAAAATATCTGGCAATCGTGGAATCTGCGTTAAACCCCAGGGCAAAGTCAAGAGTGGGCGCAACCGGTCTTTGGCAATTTATGTATAGCACTGGTAAGATGTATGGATTGGATGTTAGTAGTTATGTGGATGAACGTAGCGACCCCATTAAATCAACTGCAGCGGCATGTAAATATCTCTCTAAACTCTATGAAACCTTTGGGGATTGGGATTTAGCTTTGGCAGCGTACAATTCAGGCCCCGGCAATGTAAATAAGGCTATTAGAAGATCGGGCGGTTATACAAATTATTGGAATATAAGAAGGAATCTTCCCAGAGAAACCGCGGGATACGTGCCAGCATTTTTAGCCACTATGTATTTGTTTGAGTATGCAAATGAGCATGGAATTAAGCTAAATAAGGTTGAACGGCCTTATTTTGAAACTGATACGGTTCATGTCAAAAAGCTTATTACTTTTGATCAAATTTCAAAGTTGGTCGGCGTAAGTAATGAAGAACTAAAAGTTCTTAATCCTTCATACAAACTAGATATAATTCCCAAAATAAAAGGGAAAAATTATTTCTTGCGTCTCCCAAAAGATGCTATTGGGAAATTTGTAGCCAACGAAACAGCGATTTATGCATTCGCAGAAAAAGAGAATAAAAGCAAAGAAAGCGCCTTACCCAAATTGGTTACAGCGGAAGACAGAATTCGATATAGGGTAAGGAGCGGGGACTACCTGGGGAGGATAGCTGAAAGATATGGTGTTGGAGTTAGCCAAATTAAAAAATGGAACGGCCTTAGAAGTAATAATTTAAGAATAGGTCAACGACTGACCATATATCCCAGAAAGCCTATAACCGTGGTATCTTCAAATAAAAAAACACCAATAAAATCTACTCCCGCAGTTAGTTTTTCAGGCGACTCTAAAGTTCACACTGTAAAAGAAGGCGATTCATTATGGACTATTTCCAGAAAATATCCCGGAATTACCATTGAAAAATTACGACAATGGAACGGTATTAGCGGTAACAATCTGCAGCCAGGTACAAAATTGAAACTGTGCGATTGTTCATCCTAAAATGAAATATATGAAATACTTTGGAATGCTATTTTTATCTCTTTTTATATTAATTTCCTGTAACGATAAAAATAAAAAAAAATATAAACCTGTTTCGGTGGGTGCAATCAATTCACTCGCTGTGGTCATGGATAATGAGCTTTGGGAAGGCAAGGTGGGGGATAAGGTAAGGGAACATTTTGCGGCACCGATAATTGGACTTACCTGGAACGAACCTCAATTTTCTATAGAACACATGCCCCAACAAGTATTTACAGGGATGACAAGGCATAGACGTTCCGTTTTATTCGTTAGTTTAGACAGCCTGGATTTAGCACATATAAAAACCGATTTATACGCAACACCTCAAAAGGTCGGGGTAATCAAAGGTAAAACAGAAGAAGAGCTTATTAATAATCTGGATGCCGGGGCAGATAAAATCATTGCGTCTTTCAAAAGTACAGAAATGAAAGAGGCACAAAAAAGATTTTTACGCTCTCTTAATAAAGATACAATACTGCAATCCAAATTTGACATTTCTCTTAGGCTACCATCAATTTATAAGGTTGGGAAAGAAGAAGATAATTTTGTTTGGATAGACCGTGAAATACCCAAAGGAACCATGAACATAATTGTGTACTCTATGCCTTGGGACAGTTTTGAAAATGATTCCACATTAGTCAAAGATATTGTAAAGATGAGGGATTCGATTGGGGAAAAGTATATCCCGGGACCTGATATACCTAATAAAACAACCTATATGGTAACGGAAAAGGCATTTGCCCCATATGTTTTCCCGGCAGAGATTTCCGGAAAAAAGGCAGTAGAAGCCAGAGGGATCTGGGAGATACAAAATTATCCTATGGCAGGTCCTTTTTTGACCTATATTATAAATGACAAGGCAAATAACAGAAAATTGATCCTGGAAGGATTTACTTTTGCTCCTGCAACTAACAAAAGAGACTATATGTTTGAACTTGAAGCCATTCTCAAAACAGTACGCTTTAATTAGGCCCAAATAATATTTATTCAAAAGGCCCTGAAAATATATTTTAAGGGCCTTTTGATATTTTGTACCTCAGGTAATTAGTCAAAAGCAAAACCAGTGGCTACTCTAAATATAAAAGCATATATAGTAATGAGCAGTAAAGCAAAGCAAAACCAGGAAAATACTTTAAAATATTTATTTAGAAAAATGTTAGTCCAATTTCTGAAAGCTTCTAAGTAGATTTCTTTAAAAAGTAATATTTTATCCATATAGTGTATTTTTTGAAGTTAATTAGAACAAAGATCTTTTTATGGATTAAATATTGTACATAAATCGGTTGAAGAGCAAAAATATTTGGCGTAAGAACAGGCTTGCTTTCCATCATCTTTAAACGGCATGAAATGAGCGTTTAAATGCACGGAGAGCAGACATTATTTGAGAACCTGAGAAGAGGGTGTAGAAAATAAAAAAGCGCCTGGTTAGAGGCGCTCTTTAGTATTTAGGTTGCTTGGTGTTAATCGAAAGCAAATCCCGTAGCTACTCTAAACAAAAATGCGTAAAGCACAATAATAAAAGAGATAAAACAAAACCACGAAAATGCTTTGAAATAATTTTTTATTATTACATGGCCAAGATTTTTGAAGGCCTCAGTGTAAATTTCTTTAAAAAGTAATATATGTTTCATAGGTTGGACTTTAAGATCTAAGATTATATTTATAACTAAAATTTCTTTTAATACGTATTTAGGGAAGTAGCTTTGTTGTGAAAGTGCTACATAGAGTTGTGAAATTCAATAGATTAAAGAGAACCCATGGATAAAAATCAGCGTATTTAAGTATACGGGTGAGTATAAATAAACAGAATGCTTTGGGTTAATTATTCCTATTTAAACTACATCTTTACAATTATGAATTCTGAACGCCTGTTGAGCTGATGCTTTGCTGAACTGCACCTAACCGTACCATCACATTCATTGAGTAATCTTTCTTCTCCATATCCTATAGCGCTTTGAATGCGATCAGGAGAAATTCCTTGTGATATCAGATATTCTCGTGTGGATTTTGCCCTTTTATCTGACAGATATTTATTATAAGCTCTTTTACCCCTGGAATCTGTATGAGATTCAATTTTAATAACCATAGTTTCGTGCTCATTCATTACCTCAACCAGTTTATCCAGTTCATTAGCAGCATCTTTTCTGATATTAAACTTGTCAAAATCAAAGAATATCATATCTATTTTTAACTTTCTGATCCCATCTTCCAGAATAATTAGTTCTTCAAGTTTTTTCAAAGACACATCGGCCTGCACTAACTCATTTTCCTTAGTATGTACAGATTGCTCGTCAATAAAATAGGTGCCTTTAACAGTCTTTAAAATATATTTTGTAGAACTATCAAGATCCTCGAACACAAAGCTTCCATCTTCACCGGTAACTACTTCTTTTAGCTTAATATTATTTTCATCTAAGAGCATTACCAATGCTTCAGGCATTACTTCTCCCGTTACTAATTCAGTTATAACCCCTGCAATTGCGTTTTCGTTTGCTTCCTCAGGAATTAATCTTTGAAATGAATAAATATCATCATCCCCTTTACCACCCCTTCTGTTTGATGCAAAAAAGCCTTTTTGCGTTTCTTCATCTACAATATATGAGAAGTCATCTCTTTTACTATTTACTGGTTGACCTACGTTCCTTACCTCCAGAAAACCTGCATCGTCATCATAAGCCACCTCGTATATGTCCAGACCCCCCAAACCAACATGCCCATCTGAAGAAAAATATAGTTTCTTTTCGTTAATAAACGGGAACATTTCTTTTCGTTCGGTGTTAATTTCCGGACCAAGATTTCTAGGTTCGGAAAATTGACCATCACTAAGTACATCAACTACAAAAATATCGGTCATACCCATACTTCCGGGCATATCGGAAACAAAATACAGTTGTTTTCCATCAGGGCTAAGGGCAGGATGGCCTGTAGAAAAATCATCGCTATTAAATGGGAGTTCTATACCTTCAGTCCATTCACCATCAATTTTTTTGGACATGTATATTTTCAAATTATTATTTCCGTTTTTATCTCGTTTTAACTTTTTGCCATAATTATTCCTTGTGAAATACATCGTTTGATTATCCGGGGAGAATGTCACGGATGCCTCATGGTATTTGGTATTTATTTTTTTCGAAAATTTAATGGCATCCTTAACTTCCTGAGATTCCTTGTTTATTTTAGCGACATATAGATCAAGAAAGGGCTGGTTATTCCATTTATACCGCCTGGTATTAAAAAAAGAGGAATCCATAGCGGAGGAAAATACCATCTCGTCATCATTATAGAACATCGGAGAGAAATCTGAATATTCAGAATTTATTTCCAAATTGGCAATGTTAATTATTTCCTCTGTGTTTAATATATTGTCCAATACAATTTCATTGGTAGTTGCCCTTGATAAATCTTCTAATGCACGGGGATTTCCTTTTTTCATTTCTCGATCATACAATCGCATCAAACGTTTGGCTCTGGCGTACTTCCCGGTACCCTTTGAAGAATGGGCATATTTAAAGATATTCTCGGCAGACATCTCATTTTTGTAATCGGTATACAGCTTATCATACCAATAATATGCTCTTTCCATATTAGTATTATAATAATGTGAATCCCCGGCCTTTTCTATTATTTTAAAAGATTGATTATTAGGATCTTGTTCCAGAACCTGCTCGTAGAGTTCGGCAGCTTCGGCATACCACATTTTACTAAAGTAAAAATCTGCCTTTTGAAGTAGTTTATCATTAGTAAAAATAGAGGATCCTTTTTTTAATATTCGGGAAGGCACAAGTGGTTTTAGATGCTCCGGATATATTTTATTTAGGGACTCTAACACGGTTTTCCTATTCTTAACCGATGCATGCAAATCTTTTGTGATTGTTACTTCATTTGGATCAAAGACGTTCATGATCCATAGTTTATCGTTGTACTTTCCTTGCAGATTGGACTTACAGGCATTTATTGCCTCTTCCCAACCTTTAGATTCTTTGATATATACATAGTTTAACTCACTTTCAGGATGAGTTGCTACTTTGGAAACCAGATTTGATTTACTCAATTTTTCCTGGAAAGATTTAACATTATCAATATCCCCAAATACACCAGCTACTATATAATAGCCATTCCTTAAACCCTTGAACCCGGGAACTATCCGGGCTGCGATTTTATTCTCCTTTGCTGCTCTAATAAATTCTTTTGATGTATTGCGCGTGTTTTCTTTTGATTTCTTGACGTCGATAGTCAAATTCTCAGTGCTTTGAGCCAAATTATTACCCTGAACATTCAGAATCCAAACTTCGGACTGATATTTTCCATTCATTCCCGAAGAACATAAGTTAATTGCATCTTTCCAATTCTCATGTTGGGCCAGGGATACATAGTTTAATTTGCTAACAGGATGGGTAATGATAATAGGATTTAGTCGCTTAAGCCTCAATTTTTTAGCAAATTTACTGGCGTTCCCTCGGTCTCCGTAAACTCCGGCAATAATGTAGTATCCGTTTTGAGCAGCTGAAAAATCTTTGACTAATCTTGTAGGGATGCCGTATTCTCTGGCCATTCGTCTAAAATCAACATCTGTATCGGGTGTTGAAGTCTTAACATCATTTTTAGTAGGTTCAATGCTTGTATAGTGATAAGTTGTTACATCTACCGATGTAAATGCTATTATTGATTCATTCCAATGTGCACTTACCCCATTTGTAATTAGAAATAGTATAGCAAGAAAAAGCTGTATTAATTTTGTATTCATTAGTTCAATGGCTTGGAAATATGACTATCGGCCTTAAGTTATTATTGTTTTAAATGATTAGGCTGAGTTTCACCAATATGATTGTTTTAACGACCAAATTAGAGGTATTAATACTCCTGATTTATTTTTTGTTGTGAAAGAGATGTTTTTTGTCGTGTACGATCAACTTATGTATTTTATCGATAAAAAGGAAGGAGGAATGTTTCTAAATTCTGTATGGAAAATATTACAAAATTACTTGAAACGTTGTATCTAATTGTCTATTAGACCAATAAAATAAAGAATTAAAAGATAAACTGATAGGTATAAAACAAAAATAAAATATTTTATATCCAAAAAAAAAGCGCCAGTAAGGGCGCTTTTTATCTGTTAAGAAATTTCTTAATTATTCTTCTTTCTTTTCCTCAAGTTGATCGTCTTCTTTAGAGGCGTCCTTAAATTCTTTAATTCCACTCCCCAAACCTCTCATTAATTCAGGTATTTTTTTGCCTCCGAATAAAAGTAAAACAACCATGACGATTATGGCTATTTGCCAGGGACCTATTGCTAAAAAGGTAATTAATGATACCATAATTTTAAAATTTAATGGATTACAAAGATACTAAAAAAAGTACTTATATTACTGTTAACAGTAACGGGAAGATCTATTTTAAATTGTAAAAGTCAAAAAATGTGTTCAATCCGTAAATTATACATAGCTTGAATTTTGGAAGACTATAAATTTAAAAGCTATTTACTAGTTAATTCAAATCGAAGTTTATCTTTGTGTTTTATGGCCAAAAAAAGAAAAAAGAGAAAAGAAATTCGGAGAAAGCTTCTACATAAGTATCGACTAGTGATACTTAACGAAAGTACTTTTGAAGAAAAGATTTCTTTTAAACTTAGCAGACTAAATGTGTTTGTCACTGGGACCTTATTTATTATAGGGCTTATCGGGTTAACAACATTACTTATTGCTTTTACACCTTTAAGGGAATATATACCCGGTTATTCTTCCACTAGACTCAAAAGACAGGCGACAGAATTAACATATAAGACAGATTCTCTGGTTACAGTACTAAATTATACCAATAAGTATTTAAATAATATTCGAATGGTCCTGCGAGGTGATATTGAAAACAATCAAATTAATAGAGATTCCCTTTTTGAAAAATTTAAAATAGACCCCTCAACTGTAGATCTTTCTCCAATCAGAGAAGACTCTATTCTGAGAGCAGAAGTGGCATTAGAAGATAAGTACAACCTTTTTGAAACAAATAAAGAAGGTGAGGGCCTTGTCCTATTTTCACCCGTAAACGGTACAATTACTCAAGAATATGACACTCAAAACAAACACTATGCTGTGGACATAGTCGCTCTTAAAGATACTCCCGTCAAAGCGGTAGCTGCTGGAACAGTAATTTTTTCTGAATGGACAACTGAAACAGGTTATGTCATAATTATGGAACATAAGAACGGAATACTTTCGGTCTATAAGCACAACGGCTCATTGAACAAGAACCAGGGAGACTTTGTTAGGGCCGGAGAAGTTATTGCCTCCGTAGGAAACACCGGAGAATTAACTACGGGACCTCATTTGCATTTTGAACTGTGGAACAATGGAAATCCGGTAAATCCGGCTGATTATATCGATTTTAACTAGAAAGGATGTCTTTAAAATCTTTAGCAGCCAGAATTTTTGCGAGAAATATAGCACGTAAAACAGCCAAATGGGCCGGGGAACCTTTAAAGAGTCAGGAAAAGGTTTTCAAACATATAATACGGAAGGCTCAAAACACCAAATTTGGAATTGATCATAATTTTAAACAAATGAAGAGTCACTCTGAATTTGTAAATGGAGTTCCAATAAGAGATTATGAAGCTTTGCGAGAGTATGTAGAACTGGCGGTAGCGGGCAATGAAAATGTACTTTGGCCAGGAAAGCCAATCTATTTTGCAAAAACTTCAGGAACGACTTCAGGTGCCAAATATATTCCAATTACTTCCGAATCCATTAAAGAACAGGTTCTTGCCTCAAGGAATGCAATTCTGAATTATATCCATGAAACCGGAAATTGCGATTTTGTTGATGGGAAGTGGATATTCCTACAGGGGAGTCCTGAATTACAAGAAAAAAACGGAATAAAGCTTGGAAGATTATCGGGTATTTCGGCGCATTACGTTCCTAACTACCTACAAAAAAATCGCTTGCCTAGCTGGGAAACAAACTGTATAGAGGACTGGGAAACTAAGGTCGAAAAGATTGTGGAGGAAACAATAAATGAAAATATGACACTGATCGCTGGCATACCTTCATGGGTTCAAATGTATTTTGAAAAATTACATTCCACGAGCGATAAAAATATAGGTTCACTATTCAAAAATTTTAATCTATTTATTTATGGAGGGGTCAATTATGAGCCCTATAGGGCGAAGTTCGAAGAACTTATTGGCCGCAGAGTAGATAGCATAGAATTATTTCCGGCGAGTGAGGGATTTTTTGCTTATCAGAATACTCAAAAGGAAGAAGGAATGTTGCTGCTGCTGGACTCAGGCATATTCTATGAGTTTGTTAAGGCAGATGAATTTTTTGAGGATCAACCAAAACGACTTACTATTGGTGAAGTAGAATTAAATACAAACTATGTAATGATAATTTCAACCAATGCGGGTCTTTGGGGTTACAATCTGGGAGATACCATTCGGTTTATTTCCACCAAACCATATAAAATTGTGGTTACAGGCCGCATAAAACACTTTATTTCGGCATTTGGGGAACATGTCATTGCAAAAGAGGTTGAGGTTGCAATGCAAAAGGCGGTCGAGGCGTGTGATGCTTCTATCAACGAGTTTACTGTAGCACCACAAATTACACCTGAAGAGGATGAACTTCCATATCATGAGTGGTTTATCGAATTTGAGAGAAAACCTTCAGACATGTCTAAATTTATTGAGATTCTGGATACCTCTCTTCAACAACAAAACAGTTACTATTTTGATCTTATTGATGGTAAAATACTACAGCGTTTAAAAATCACGTCTATTAGAAAAAGTGGTTTTCAGGAGTTTATGAAATCTATTGGAAAATTAGGAGGGCAAAATAAGGTACAACGCCTTTCTAATGATAGATCCGTGGCAGATAAGTTAGCATTGCAGCGAGAATAAGAACATTAATTTTGTTTTCAGGACTAAGGGTTTATCCCCACAAGCAGACTTAATTTTATAGACTTAATTAAATCATAAATTTTAAAATGTAATTTTGCCATAGTTAATGGAGAAAGTCAAAGACAATACCAGAGCACAGGAATCTACAAATGCTATTGAGCGGATGTATATTACGATGCGGCATTTATTCAACAGAGGCTTTTATAAACCAACAGGGGTCTCTGGTGAAACTTTGAGAAATGCCCTTCTATCCTTACATCCGGAGATTTATGGTTCAGTGGCAGAGGAGAAGGCTGAACTTAATGGGCTTGTTTATGTCCTGGAAAGACTTCCATCCGGAATAGAGCAGTGCAGGTATATTAATCTTACCTCAGATGAAGGTTATGGAAAATCTCACTTTAAGCCTATTATCCCGCCCAAGAGGAGAAGAAATTGCTACCGAATAGATAGTGAACAGATGAATATTGAGATTACAAGAGGTCGTTCAGATATTTATGATATTCTCACTCACCTAACCTTTTTGTATATAGAAGCAGATAAGATCTGCTGGCGTGTATTAATTGAAGACACAAATAAGACCATTAGAGATTGGAATAAACTGGAAAAAGCAGCTACTAAGTCCAAGCTCACTCAGGAGGAAAAAGAAACTGCATTAATTCATACTGCTAACATCCTTGGAAGGTCATTTGTTGAGGTATTAGAAGTATATGAAAAACTGGCAACAAAGAAAGAACCTGAAAGATTTTTGAAGATTCTGTATTGGTTAGGCAAATTATCTATTGAGGAAGAAACAGGAGGCGAGAAAAGAGTAATTACCTTCAGCAGCATGTTAAGGGATCGTCTCGGACATCATATTCATGGTGAAATATGGGCAAAGACCATAAAGAAAACCCTAAAAAAGCATAATTTATTAAAAAGGCCAATTCATATTATTAGTGCTAATATGCATAGTGTTGTAAATTCTTTGTTTGCCAGAAAAGCACTTAGTAAAGAGTTTCCTGCCAACGGATCATTAGAGATATATGAAGCATTAAGCTCCACGGATAATATTGTTTTGCGCAATAAAGTAATTGCCACTGCAAAACGGAATGGGATGATTACCGTAGATGATACCTCAGGGACAAACATTGATGTTCAAATATTTGATATGGCTAAATTAGGGCAAGACGCCTGTTGTTATGAACTTAATAAGGACGTTCCTGATGATAAAAAACCTGTTATATTTGTAATGGACTATGCCTTTGGCGAACAGGCGTATGAAACAATTGATGAACTTTTAAAACCCTATGTTTTAGAAAATGGGGAAAACATCTTTTTAGACGTGGCTTCAATTTCAATTATGGGAAAGGCTGGTATTCTTGAGGGCGGTAAAGGGGATTTAATGATCCCATCTGCGCATATTTTTGAAGGCACGGCGGATAACTATCCCTTTGAGAACGAACTTTGTAGCAATGATTTTGAGGGAAATGGCTTAAAAGTTCTTGAAGGCACCATGGTAACTGTCTTAGGAACTTCCTTACAAAATAAGGATATCCTTAGATTTTTTCACGAATCTACCTGGCATGCGATTGGGCTGGAAATGGAAGGGGTGCACTATCAAAAAGCCATTCAGGCTGCATCAAAGATCCGGAAGAGTATCAGGGAAGAGGTCGAGGTAAGATATGCCTATTACGCTTCAGATAATCCCTTGGAATCTGGTAGTACGCTGGCTTCCGGAGGGCTGGGAACAACAGGGGTAAAACCAACCTATTTAATTACAGATAAAATACTTAAGCAAATTTTTAATTCCTGAATATGGCAGATCAACAAACACCGAAAGAAACCACATCAAACGATGAAATAGATTTGGGACAGTTATTTAGAATGATAGGAAATGGTTTTAATAACATATTCAATTGGTTTTTACGTATTTTCCTCTATTTTAAAAAGAACTTAATTATTTTAATTGTACTTGCCGTGGCCGGTGCAATTCTTGGCTTCGGATTGAAACAAATTGTGTCTGAAAAGTTCAAAACAGAGGTGATTGTAAAACCCAATTTAGAAAGCAAGGATTATTTATATGATGTCGTGAATGAAGTTCAGGCTAATATAATGGCCAGGGATACCACTTTTTTTAATAAAATTGGGTTTAAGGCTTCAGTTTTGAAGGGCTATGATATTACAATAGACCAGATTTTAGATAAAAAAAATTCTGATGATAATCTTGAATACCTGGAGCTTTTGGAGAAATTTCAGGAGAATGGACTGGTTTCAGACATCATTAGATCAGAACTTTTAAGTAAGAGCTCCCTTGAACATAGAATTACATTTACCTATAAAGATCCAAATAGTGGACCAAAATTTACTCAGAAGGTCATGGAATATATCAATTCTAATATTTACTACAATGAATTGATCAAAATAAACCAGGAAAATGCATTAGCACGAATAAAGCAAGACGAAAGCTTATTGGT
>Ga0209456_10000103_pt1 | contig 44681 bp, 44 predicted proteins | sample COG_11_FD_184755 | JGI IMG/M metagenome (GOLD analysis project Ga0209456, IMG submission 184755) | Pelagic marine sediment microbial communities from the LTER site Helgoland, North Sea, for post-phytoplankton bloom and carbon turnover... | ecosystem: Environmental > Aquatic > Marine > Neritic...
ACAGATGGTCAAGGAAGTTGCTTCCCAGACGTCTGATGTCGCCGGTGACGGAACGACGACCGCTACGGTCCTTGCCCAGGCGATCCTGCGCGAAGGCCTCAAGTCGGTTGCCGCCGGCATGAACCCGATGGATCTGAAGCGCGGAGTCGACAAGGCATCTGCCGCTATCGTTGCGGAGCTGGAGAAGCAGTCGAAACCTTGCGAAGACGAGAAGGCAATCGCCCAGGTTGGCAGCATCTCTGCAAACTCCGATGTCGAGATCGGCGAGATCATCTCTGGCGCCATGCAGAAGGTTGGCAAAGAGGGCGTCATCACGGTTGAAGAAGGTTCAGGCCTTGCTAACGAACTCGATGTCGTAGAAGGCATGCAGTTCGATCGCGGTTACCTGTCGCCGTACTTCATCAACGACGCACAGAGCCAGCAGGTCGAGCACGAGAACCCGCTGATCCTCCTGTACGACAAGAAGATCTCCAACATTCGCGATCTTCTGCCAGTACTCGAAAGCGTCGCCAAAGCTGGCCGCCCGCTGCTGATAATTTCTGAAGACGTCGAAGGCGAAGCACTGGCTACGCTGGTTGTTAACAACATCCGTGGCATCGTCAAGGTCGCTGCAGTCAAGGCACCCGGATTCGGCGATCGCCGCAAAGCCATGTTGCAGGACATCGCTGTTCTGACAGGTGGCCAGGTTATCTCCGAGGAAGTGGGTCTGTCGCTTGAAAAAGCTACCATCGAAGATCTCGGCGAAGCCAAGAAGGTGCAGATCACCAAGGAAGCAACGACGGTTATCGACGGCGCTGGTCAGGCTGCTGACATCAAGGGTCGTGTTGAGCAGATCAACGCCGAGATCGCAGAGTCTTCGTCGGACTACGACAAAGAGAAGCTGCAGGAGCGTGTTGCCAAGCTGTCCGGCGGTGTTGCCGTCATCAAGGTTGGCGCTGCTACCGAAGTCGAGATGAAAGAAAAGAAAGCACGTGTCGAAGATGCACTGCACGCTACTCGCGCCGCTGTAGAAGAAGGCGTCGTACCAGGTGGTGGTGTTGCTTTTATTCGGGCTGTAAGCGAGATCACGAAGCTTAAGGGCGACAACGACGACCAGAATGTTGGTATAGCGATCCTGAAGCGCGCAGTTGAAGAGCCACTGCGCCAGATCGTTCGTAATGCCGGCGGTGACGCCAGTGTCGTGCTCAACGCCGTTGCCCAAGGCAAAGGGAACTTCGGTTTCAATGCTGCGACGGGCGAATACGGCGACATGATCGAGGAGGGTATCCTGGATCCGACCAAGGTCACGCGCTATGCACTGCAGAACGCGGCCTCCGTATCGGGCCTGCTGCTCACGACCGAAGCGATGGTCGCTGATGCGCCGCAGGACGAAGCGGCTGCGCCGGCAATGCCCGACATGGGCGGCATGGGTGGCATGGGCGGCATGATGTAAACGCCTGGCGAAACCCGCCAAATCAAAGCCCGGCGAGCGATCGCCGGGCTTTTTTTGTGTCTGTCTCTCCAAATGTCTACAAATCCAGACATGAAGTAAAAAATATTTGACATCATGTCCGGTTAGGTTTACATTGATCTGCAATGTGAACCTGCCTGGGAGGGCACCATGGATATGACGTTTCAGGAAAAGAGCGCCTGGGGTCTGCTGATTGGCATCGGCCTCGTCTCATTCTTCTATTTTCCGGCCGCGTTTGACATTGCGGACAGCGCACCGCACCCATCAGCGCTCATCGGGATCAGTATTGCCGGGGTCATCGCGCTGATTGTCATCGAGGCGACCTATCACGCCGTGATTGCAGGCTCATCCGGCAGCGACGGTTCGATGGACGAACGCGATGCGATGATCGACATGCGCTCCGAGCGCAATTCGGGCTACGTACTGGCAGTTGGCCTGTTCTGGCTCGTGGGACACATCGTTGCGACCCATTCGCTGGCCGAGACGGAGCCGGTCGGTGCGCTGACGGTCGCCGTGTGGATACTGTTCGTGCTCACCGCGTCCGAGGTTGCCAAGCTGATCTTCCAGATATGGGACTACAGGGCGGAAGCGTAATGGGCAAGACACGCGTGCGCAACAACATCCGCAAGCTGCGTTTCGAGCATGGTGAGATGACGCAGCAGCAGCTCGCGGAACACGTCGGGGTTACACGCCAGACGATCGTGGCGATAGAGAAGGAGAAATACTCGCCGTCACTCGAAGCGGCCTTCCTGATCGCAGATGCTTTTGCCGAGCCGCTGGAGAACGTCTTCTCGTTCGAGCGTTAGTCTATGGCCCATTACCGCAGGCTGACACCAGGTTACTAGGGGTCGGCATCGTCGACGCAATCGATGAGCTACACTAAATAAGAGACATCGCATTGTTGATGGCCTGACCAATGTACCTGCCATGCCTGAAGAACTGACTTTCGATCCGAGCACGGGACTGATCCGTATTCGCGCATGGGGCGACGAATTCATAACCGATTGGGTCGCGTCAAGAAACGAAATACTGCGGCTGAACGCGGCAAACGGCGCAAACAGGCTGTTTGTCGACGCACGCGAGATGGTTGGCGTACCGTCGGTGCTCGATATCCTGGATTTCGGCGATGCATGGCCAGAGAATGTGCGAGCCGCGATCCTCATCGGCAAGGGCACTCCCGAGGACGTCATGTTCCTCGATGAAACGGCCACGCATCGGCATAAGCCGATTCGTGTCTTCTATGACGAAGATGAAGCCATGCGATGGCTACAGGAGTCGCCCTGAGCGACAACAGTCGTCAGGCGACCGAAGGCTGCCCAAGTTGCATCAACCGTTCGAAGCTGTCCCGATCGAAGAGCATGTTCTTGACGATCGTCTGTTTCTCAGCTTCCTCTTTGCCGTCCTTGTCCTTCTCGACGACGACGCTGTTGAGCGATACGCAGCGCAGTTCCGACCCTTCTGCCGTCGCTACCGCTACCTCTGTATAGGCCTCGGCCGAATCCTGGTTCGGCTGCAGTGCCTGCAGCAACGAGTTCGGAGAGGTTACGTTCGGTGCGTCCAACGGGGCGAAGTGTCCTGTCAATGTGGTTTCCGTCGCCCACTGGCCGGTGTCCTCGCAGAACGGTATGTCGATCATGCCGTGCGCCGAGACCGTGCCCAGCCCTACGATGACGATGGCCTCGATGCCCCAGATCGCCCAGAGCGCGAAGCCTGTCGGTGTCCAGCCGAAGATCGACCAGGGCCCGAGCGCATTGACCGTGGAAACGAATGCCCAAAGCGTGCCGGGGTCGACGACCTGTGCCTCGGTCATACGACCGACCCAGACGGACCAGTGGACGTAGTAGGCGACGGCGGCGACGATGAGGGCGACGACTGTAAGCACGCCCGCGTTGCGGATCTTGCCGATTTTGCCCAGCCCGCCTACGGAAACGGCGAGGCCGAAGCCGAAGCCGAGCGTGATAAACGCGTTGATGTAGACGAACGGGCTCCAGTAGATCAGGAAACCGTAGATAGCGCCCAGCACGATGCCGGCAACTGTTCCGCCGATAAGCGTCAGCAAGATGCCGCCAAGCGGCGCCTTGCCCGAGTGTTCATAGTGAGTTGCAGGGTTCATTGACAACCTCCCTTGCCAGAGTGCAAGTCACCGTAGTAAGGCTCAAATAACGGGTCAATAAATGCACGGTAAAACTGGGAGGTCGGCCGGTAAACCGCCGAAAAAGTGTGAACTGGTCGACAGTCGGGAGGAGATACGAGAATCCTGTCAATTCGCATATCCCCGAATTGATTCATTGCCGCGCGGGCGTATAAATGATCTGCTGGCGTGAAAATGCCAGCAATGCAAAGGGAAGGAGGTGAGTCTATGTCAATCCTGCGTAAACTCGAACCCCGCAAAGGGGAGATTGATGTAAGACGGACGGCGCCTTTGGCCCGCAGCATGGAGGAGTTCTTTGAGGACTTCCCACCGAGCCGCTGGATGGAGACGTTTGGACCCTTTGGGTGGAAGTGGCCGAGAGACATCGACACGGAGCGGACTTTTCGCCTCGATGTCATTGACCGCGACAAAGAGTTCATGGTCCGTGGTGAACTGCCCGGCGTAGAGAAAGACGACGTCGAAGTGACGATCTCCGGCAATCGCCTGATGATCGAAGCTGAGAGGGAGTTCGAGGAAGTTGACGAGAAGGAGGAGTTCTATCGGCACGAACTCGGTTACGGCAAATTCATGAGAACCCTCGTTTTGCCGGAAGAAGTGGACATCGAAAAAATCCACGCCGAGTTGAAGGACGGCATCCTTGAAGTCACGCTTCCGAAAATCCGGGCGGCGGAAAGACACACGGTTAAAGTCGCCTGACGACAAACTCGTGTGAGATTGCCGGGACGGTTGCGGCCGCCCCGGCTTTTCTTTGCGGGGGCAATTAAGGTCACTGTCCCCTTAATTCTGTCCCCTTCGGCGGCGCCACCAGAGCCTGGCGCCGAGGAGCACGGCCAGGATCGCCGCGTAGATCAGCGGCTCGGTGATGTCTTTCTTGACCTGCCACCAGTAATGCCAGACACCGAGTATGGCGATCACGTAGACGGCATTGTGCAGTATCTGCCAGCGTAGCCCCAGGCGCCGGCGCATGCCATTCGTCGAGGTTGTGGCAAGGGCGATGAGGAGCAGCAGCGCCGCGAACCCGATCGTGATGAAGGGTCGTTCGACCAGGTCCTCGAGAATCGCCGACAGCAGCAAGCCCTGATCGAGAATCAGCCAGGTCAGGAAATGCATAAGCGCGTAGAAGAACGCAAACAGGCCGAGCATGCGCCGGAAACGAACAAGCCAGTTCCATCCCGTTATGCGCCTGAGCGGAGTGACCGCGAGCGTCACCATGATCATCCTGAGCGCCCAGTTGCCGAAGCGGTCGAGGATTTCCTCGACGGGGTTCGCTCCGAGTCGTCCGGTCACCTCAAACGCGTCACCAATAACGAGCAATGCGGGCAACAGGCACAGCAGGAAGACTGCCGGCTTGCCGACAAAGCGCACTATCTGGAGCGTGTTCAAGGCAGGCTAGTAATAGCGACGCAGGTCCAGGTTCTTGTAAAGGTGTGCGACCTGCTCACCGTAGCCGTTGAACATCAGCGTCGGCTGCTTGCTGGCGAACAGTCCCGAGCCGATGCGTCGTTCCCGTGCCTGGCTCCAGCGCGGGTGATCCACGTTCGGATTGACGTTCGCGTAGAAACCGTATTCGCGGGGCTGCGACAGGTTCCAGCTCGAGTCAGGTTGTTGCTCGGTGAAACTCATGCGCACGATGCCCTTGATTCCCTTGAAGCCGTACTTCCAGGGTACGACCAGCCGGATCGGCGCACCATTCTGGTTCGGCAGGACTTCGCCGTAGAGGCCGACTGCGAGAATAGTCAGAGGATTCGTGGCCTCGGCCATAGTGAGCCCTTCCCGGTACGGCCAGTCGAGCGAGCGGCGCCGTAGTCCGGGCATGCGCGAACGGTCATTGACCGTCTCGAACGCGACGTACTTCGCTTTCGACGTGGGCTTGAAGTGCTTGACGATCTCCGCGAGCGATATGCCCACCCAGGGTATGACCATCGACCAGGCCTCGACACAGCGCATGCGGTAGATGCGGTCCTCGAGATCGAACGGCTTGATGAAGTCCTCAAAATCGAAGGTGCCGGTCTTCTCGGCGTGGCCATCGACGGTAATCGACCAGGGGCGCGGCTCGAAGTCCTGGGCATTTTCGAACGGATCGGATTTGCCCGTGCCGAACTCGTAGTAGTTGTTATACGTCGTGACGTCCTCGTAGCTGTTCGGCGCCTCGTCCGTACTGAATTCGCTGCCCCTAACGTCGGGGAGTTTCGCTCGACGGGAATCGGGCACAACCGCGGCCAGAGCAGATGAAGCCAGGATCGACCCGCCCGTGACGGCGCCGACACGCAGGAAATCGCGGCGATTAAGGTAGTTCCGTTCGCTCGTGATCTCGGACGGGCGAATATCGGCGGGTTTCTTGATTAACACTGCTGGCATCCTCGAATAAGGTCTCAGTTATCAGACCGGCTATAGACCCGGAATATTGCACAAAATCGCGAGCAGGGTGATGCTTGCAACAAATTGTTACGAGGAAGCACAGCGTATGGCTGAGCCGCGCAGCACCGCCAGCAGGATCCTGGTCCTTTATTATGCCGCGACGGCTGTGTTCCTCGTCCTCGACTACTTCGCCGGAATTAATGTGCGACTGGCTTTCCTCGAGGCTCATCCATTGGCCCGCGCGGCCTATTACGGATTCTGCTTTGCCTGCCTGGCAATCATGATGTGGCGCCCGGAATGGACGACGTTGGTTAGCGCGTTTGAATCACTGGTGACGCTGATCGCCCTGATCCTCGGTATGGCGATCAAAACGATGGTGGTCACCGACCGGATGATCGAGACGGGCGCCGGCATCGTGACATCCCAGGAAATCATCAACTTCATGCTCGCCGGCAGCATTGCCTACCTGTCGTGGGTCAGGGGCCTGAACGCCATAAAGCGCGAAATCGGCCTTTAATGCATCGAAAATCGGCGAAATAGCTTTAAAAAGGCAAGCAGAAATCCACTAACCAGACCGACAGGCCAGCTCCACGCTGCATTCATCTCGAATTCGCACCGCCGTTTCAGTAAAACTCGCGAAAAAGTCACAATAATGTGCTTAAGTTACGATAAATATGGCTTATTATTCGATAACTGGAAAAATTGATTTGACCTCCTTCAGCCAGGATTTCTACGTGCATGATCTTCCGATAAAAGACAATCGACACTTTTAACGGCACTTTAGCGTTTATTAAGCATGTTTTACGAAATTTCTCTGCAAATCACCCAAACATTTGCCCGTGGGCGCTGTCAAAAAAGGTAGCGAGGCTGTTCAGGCACGGTTCAATACCGAACCCGTAAGCTTGATATCGAACGAATGGCCCTCATTTCAGCGTCTGACCAAGAGGTGACTCAGGTGAGCGAAACACTATCCAACATCGTCCGAAGCAATGACCGTGTCGCACCGACGGCGGCGCTGCATATCGAGGTGATCGCGGACCTCGTGTGCCCGTTTTGCTTTGTCGGTAAACGACGTCTCGACGCCGCGCTCAAAGCCGTGCAGGGGCCCAGCGACGTTAGCTGGTACCCGTTCCAGCTGAATCCAGAGATTCCGGCCGAAGGACAGTCCTTCGAGGATTACCTGACGCGGCGCCTGGGCAACCCGCAGAACGTCGAGCCGATCCTGCAGCACATAGCGCTGGAAGGTAAGACGGCCGGTATCGATTTCCGCTTCGACCAATTGCGGCATGTGCCGAACACGTTATCCATTCACCAGGTCATGCAGCTTGCAGAGACCCGGGGCGTGGACCAGTCAGGCCTGGCGGAAGACCTGATGTCGGCGTTTTTCGAATCCGGGCGCAATATCGGTGACCCCGACGAACTGATCGAAATCGCCGGTCAGCACGGCCTTTCTCCCACGGATGTCATGTCCGCGATAGACGATGATCGGATACGCCAGCTCGTGCTGACGCGCGAAGCACAGGTGCGCAGCAGCGGCATGGATGGAGTCCCCGGCTTCCTCGTAAATCGACGCCTGCTCATCGTGGGTGCGCAGGACACCGATAACATGATCAACGCGTTCGACCGTGCGATGTTCGGTGAAGGCACGGATTCGCTGATCTCACCGGCGCTGCATTAGCCAATCGAGCATTACGCGGTTTACTTCCCCGGGTTTCTCCTGCTGACTCCAGTGTCCGCAGCTCTCGAGCATATGAATCTCGAGATCCGACACGAGCGGCTTCATTGCTTCGATGTGCTCTGGCCGGATTAGCACGTCGTCGACGGCGCCGATGAATAAGGTCGGTATATCGATACGCTGGTCGACGCCCTCGAGGATCTCCCAGTTGTGCGTGAAGTTGCGGTACCAGTTGATAGGACCTGTGAACCCGCTCCGATCGTAAGCACCCGCAAAATAATTGCGCTCATCTTCCGCAAGTAAGGGATCGCCCCTGAGCGTCTCGCGGCGGACAGCCCTCAAGAGGCTAACGACCTTGCGCTCGTCCGGGAGCCGGTCGTAGATCTTTCGCGTAACGATATTGCGCCGCATCAGGACGTCGAAGAAGTGTTTCGTGTCTTCAGCAAATGTTCGGTCCGCTTCATCCGAGTCCTGGAAATTGACGATGTAAAAGTCGTCCCCGAATCGCCGTCGCCATATCGCAATGGGATCCGCGGGTGGCCGGGGATAGTGCGGAATGTTGAGGATGATGAGCTTCTCGATCCGCTCCGGCGAGAACACGGCCATGTGCCAGAGCAGCATCGCACCCCAGTCGTGCCCGACAAATATGGCACTCTCGAGCTGCAGTGCGTCCAGCAGGCCGAGGATGTCATCGCTCAGCCGCCCGATGCGATAGTCTTCGATGTCGGCAGGAACGCTGGTCGCCCCGTAGCCGCGCTGGTCCGGCGCGATCGCGCGGTAACCGGCGCCGGCGAGCGCTGGCAGCTGGTGCCGCCACGAAAACGCCAGCTCGGGAAAGCCATGCAGCAATATGACGGCGGGCCCTTCACCCTGCTCGTAGACGGCCATGCGGATGCCGTTGGTGTCGACGAAGCTCGGCTCAGGAAACATGCGATTCAACGGGAGCTGCATGGTCTACACTATATCGATTATGACTGTTCTCGATGCGGACAAATTTCGAGCGCGGCTCGAGGAGCTGCGCAGCGAACTGGAGAGCGTGGCAGCCGCCGGCGAGGAGTCGGCAGCGGTCGTCGAACTCGACCAAACCAAGGTCGGGCGATTGTCACGCATGGATGCCATGCAGGCGCAGGCGATGGCGCAGGCCTCGAGCCAGCGGCGAAAAAATTCGCTGCGGCAGATTGCGGCCGCGCTGCAGCGCCTGGATGAGGATGAGTACGGGTTGTGCGCGGAATGCGGCAACGACATCAACCCGAAACGACTCGAATTCGATCCAACAGCCATGCTTTGCATCGATTGCGCCAGTAAGGCGGAGCAGCACTAAGGAGTTAGATCAATGGCCAACGATCCCGATTTCGTGAACTTTGTAGTGGATCAGATCGACGAGAGCCGCGACGTAAGTTTTAGACATATGTTCGGGGGGACTACCTTGTACTCCCGCGGCAAGGTGGTGGCGCTGATCTGTGACGATCAACTTTTTGTGAAGCCAACAGACGCAGGCCGAAGTTACATCGGCGACGTCGTCGAGGCACCGCCGTATCCGGGCGCGAAAAACTCGTTCCTGATCGAGGACAGGATCGAGGACCGTGAGTGGCTGACGGAACTGGTAAGAATTACGGAGGCAGCGCTACCGCCGCCGAAGCCGAAGAAGAAAAAACGCTAAGCTGTCCGCATCAGCTGGACGCACTCGACTTCTTGCGCACCAGCGCCCTTGCCTTGCTCGACATCGGAATGACGCGATAGATGGCGTCGGAGACGGGCTTGCTCGAGTAGGTGCGCCACTTGACGAGTTCGAAGCCGGTCTTGTCCAGCAGGTATTTGAAACTTTGCCGGCAGTGCTCATTGACGTGGCCGGGCCGCCACTCGGGCGAAAACTTCCTGTTCCGCAGTCCACGGTTCTTGAGGACACGTTTCAGGCCATAGCCGAGCGAACGCGTATTCGGAAACTCAAGCAATGCGAGGCCATTGTCTTTGAGCAGCGCATTGATCTTTTGCATCGCGAGGATAGAGTCGGGCAGGTGCTCGAGAACGTGCCTTAACACGACCACATCGTATCGCTCGTCACTCGCCGGCTCGTATTCCAAAAAGTTGGAGACGGCGACGTCGATACCGGTGTCGTTACGAATATTCTCAGCGGCACTGGCCGACAGCTCCATGCCGCGAACGGTCCATCCCGCTTGGCGCGCCAGGTGCAGCAGGCAGGCGTTGCCGCACCCGATGTCCATGATCGAGCGCGGCGTATCGGCGTAATTCGACAGAAACTCCCAGCTTGCCCGATTGTCCCGGTTGAACTTGTGCGCGGTGTCCGAGGGACTGATGTAGACCTCGGTGTACTGCTCCTGGTCGACGCCGCAATCGAGATCGTAATTCCACAGCGAACAGTCGCCGCACTTGTAATAGACAAGGTCGCGATTGAGTCCGTCTGTCATCCATGGCTGCAGCTTGTCGCCACCGCAGAGCCGGCATTGCTCGATCAAGATAGGTACTTCGATTGCCCGGGTCGGGTTTCGATCTTACAGGCTTACAGCTTCACACCCAACGCGGAGAGGATGCTTCGGCTGAACGGCATGCGCAACAGCGGCACCAGGAATCGATAGAGGCGGCCAGACGTATAGACATCGCGGCCTTTGTCAAGCGCCGCGAGCCCTTCGCGTACGACGACATCGGCGTCGTACCAGATGAAGCCAGGTGTGTTTCCTTTCATGCGAGTGAGTTTCTCCGACGCGTGAAAATCCGTGTGCGTGAATCCAGGGCAGAGTGCCGTTACATGCACGCCGCTGTCGCGAAGGGAGCCGGCCAAAGCCCTGGAGAGTGCGACGAGGTATGCCTTGGTCGGGCCGTAGCTGTAATCGCCCGAGACCATCATGAGCTGGAGGTAGTCGTGGCTGCGCTGCCAGTCCTTATCATCGATGAGGTCCGGTCCGGCGGAGCCGGCATTGTTGATGAGGATATCCACCTCGAGACCGCGCTCCCGGATTTCCTCGAACAATGTACCTGGTGCCTCCGGATCGGAAAGATCGGCCTGCAGCACCTCCACGCTGATTTCATGCTTGCCGGCCAGTTCGTCTGCGAGCGCCATCATGGGCTCCCTGCGTCGGGCGAAAAGTACCAGGTTCGCGCCGCGTTGAGCGAGTTGCCGCGCGAACTCGCGACCGAGCCCTGCCGATGCGCCTGTGATCAATGCTGTGCTCATCGAGTCTTCCTGGAAACGGTGACGGGCCATCGTATACCGGATTTTCTGCTCCAAACCCTTGTGTTTTGCGGCTGCGGTGAGTAATTTGCCGGGCAAGACGCTGATGGGGACAAACAGGCAGTCCGCCCAGGCCAAAGCGACCGGAGGAGAGTGAGAGCTCCGGGCCTGAGGCTGCTGAATATCACCCCGGAGTCGCCACCCGAACGGACTTTGTGTGTCCTGGTAGGCCTGGCCGGCTGGTCCACGAGACGGATGTCGGGTCATGAAGACCCAAGAGGCGGCGCAAGCTGCGAAACCGGGTGGTACCGCGACGAATATTGATCGCCCCGGAGTTATGGGGACAGTGACCCTAATTCACCAAATTAAGGTCACTGTCCCCATAACTCCGGGGCGTTTTTCGTATCTGGAGTGATGAGTTTTGGCATTTAAAGAAGTACAGGGTCGATACAACGGGCCGCGCCTCGAGGAGGAGGTCCTGGAGTTCTGGCGCGAGCACGACGTTTTCGCGCAGACGCTCGAGGCCACCAAAGACGGCCCGCAGTTCAGCTTCAACGAAGGTCCGCCGACGGCCAACGGCAAGCCGGGCATCCATCATGTGCTTGCGCGCAGCTTCAAGGACATCTTTCCGCGCTACAAAACGATGCGCGGTTATCACGTGCCGCGCAAAGCCGGTTGGGATACGCACGGGCTGCCCGTCGAGCACGAGGTGGAAAAACTCCTGAAGAAGCACGGCAAGATCGAAAGCTACGACAAGGCCGAGATCGAAGCCGCCGTCGGCATCGCGGAGTTCACACGACTCTGTCGCGAGTCGGTGATGACCTACATCTCCGACTGGGAGAAGATGACCGAGCGCATGGGCTTCTGGGTCAATCTCGACGAGGCGTATTACACGCTCGACAACAGCTACATCGAGTCGGTCTGGAACCTCCTCAAGACGATCTGGGACAAGGACCTTATCTACAAGGGCTACAAGGTCGTACCTTACGATCCGCGCATCGGCGCTACGCTTTCGTCGCACGAGCTCGCGCTAGGCTACAAGGAGGTCGAGGATCCGTCGATCACGGTGCGCTTCAAGGTCAAGGGCGAGAGCGATACCTATTTCCTCGTCTGGACGACGACGCCATGGACGCTGCCGTCGAACCTGGCGCTCGCCGTCGGCGAAGACATCGATTACAGCTACTGCGAATCGGACGGCCAGACGCTGATCGTCGCCGAGGCGCTGCGCGAAGCAGTATTCCGCGACATCGATCACGAAGTAGTCAGGACCGTGAAGGGCACCGAGCTCGTAGGTATGGAGTACGAACAGCTGTTCGATTACCTCGAGGTCGATGCCGAGAATGCGTTCTCAGTGTTGCCGGCCGATTTCGTCAGCACCGAGGACGGCACGGGCATCGTGCACACGGCGCCGGCCTACGGCGTGGACGACCTCGAACTCGGACAGGCGAATGGGCTGCCAGTCGTGCATGGCGTCGGGCTCGACGGCCACTTCGTCGATGCGGTGGAGCCCGTTGCGGGACTGTTCTTCAAGGATGCCGACAAGCCGCTGATCCGCATCCTCAAGGACCGCGGTAGCATGTTCCGCTCCGAGCGCTACAAGCATAACTACCCGTTCGGCTGGCGCACCGGGGACCCGATCCTCTACTACGCGAAGAACGCCTGGTACATCCGTACGTCGAAGTTCCGCGAACGCATGGCCGAGCTCAACCAGACCATCAACTGGGTGCCTGAACACATCCGGGACGGCCGCTTCGGCAACTGGCTCGAGAACAACATCGACTGGGCGCTGTCGCGAGAGCGTTTCTGGGGAACGCCGTTGCCCGTATGGTCGGATGGCGAAGGTGAGTTCCATTGCGTCGGTTCGGTCGGCGAACTCGAAGAACTGACGGGACGGGAGCTTGGCGAGCTCGATCTGCACCGCCCCGCTGTCGACGACGTGACCTTCGAAAAAGACGGCAAGACCTGGCGGCGCGTACCTGAGGTCATCGACTGCTGGTTCGACTCCGGCGCCATGTCTTACGCGCAGTGGCATTACCCTTTCGAGAACAAGGAGAAGTTCGAGAAGCATTTCCCGGCCGATTTCATCTGCGAAGCCATCGACCAGACGCGCGGGTGGTTTTACACGCTGCACGCGATTGCGACGCTGGTGTCGGACGACGTGGCTTTCCGCAACTGCATCTGCCTCAACCTGATCGTCGACAAGGACGGCAAGAAGATGTCGAAGTCGGTTGGCAACATCATCGACCCGTACGACGTGTTCAACACGGTCGGCGCCGACGCGTTGCGCTGGTATTTCCTCGCGCGCCTGTCACCCGACGTCCCGAAACGTGTTTCGGTCGATATCGTCGCCGAAGTAGCCAGTTCCTTCATTAACACCTTCTGGAATACCTACGGCTTCTTCGTGTTGTACGCGCGGCTCGATAACATCGACCTCAGGAAGAACGTGCCGATGACCGAGCGCCCCGAAATCGATCGCTGGGCGCTGGCGCTGTTGCACGACACGATAACGACGGTGACCGACGCACTCGATCACTACGATGCCAAGACGGCCGGTGAGGCCATAGAGTCATTCGTCGACCAGCTCAGCAACTGGTACGTGCGTCGCAATCGCCGGCGTTTCTGGAAATCGACCGACCCCGACGACAAACAGGCGGCGTACCTGACCCTTTACGAATGCCTCAAGGGCGCGCACGAGCTCATGGCGCCGTTCGTGCCTTTCCTGGCTGAGAACGTCTACCAGAACCTGGTCCGTTCGATGGATCCCGACGCACTGCCGTCGGTGCACATGGGCAACTGGCCGGAGGCCGATCCTGCGTGGCAAAACGAAGTTCTGCTGCATGATATCGGCGTGGTGCAGAAGGTGGTTGGGCTCGGCCGCGCGGCGCGCAGCCACTCAGGCGTACGCACGAGGCAGCCGCTGTCCCGTCTCCTTGTACGCGCGCCCGACGACAAAGCTGCACGTGCGCTCGAGGACCACAAGGACCAGATCCTCGAGGAACTCAACGTCAAGTCGATCGAGTTCATTGCGAGGGACGCCGGTCTCGTCAGTTACAACATCAAGCCCAATCTGCCGAAACTCGGCAAGCAATACGGCAAGCTTGTCCCCGAAATCCGTAAAGCACTCGCCGCAGCGGACGGTGCCGAGATCGCCGGTGCAGCGGCACGCGGCGACGCGTTCGAGATCGAGGTCGGCGCACAGACGATTCCGCTCGAAGGCGACGATATCCTGATCGAAACGCATTCGGCCGAAGGCTATTCCTGCGAAGCCGACTCCGGTTTCCTGACGGCACTCGATACGACGCTCGACGATGCGCTCATCAGCGAGGGCCTGGCGCGCGAAATCGTGCGTTCGGTGCAGGATGCGCGCAAGCAGGCCGGCCTGCAGGTATCGGACCGGATCACGCTGGGTGTCTCGGGTTCCGAGGCAGTAGAAAAGGCGCTTGCCGAGCACCGCGACTACGTCATGAATGAGACGCTGGCGACCGACTGGGCGGTGGGGCAGGCCAAGCCCCGTTATTCAGCCGAACGTGAAATGGCCGATGAGCACTGGAGCATCGAAATCAGCCTTTGACGAGGCCGTGATCACCTGCGCGTCGGATATAAGCCACACTTGCGCCCGCTTTAGAAACTCTGATATAAGAAACATGCGCAAGATCCTGAAAGATCAGGAGTGCAAAGGGAAATTGCGAGGCTCTGCAGGGGGCCTGACAGGACTACAGGAGGTAGTCCGCTCCAAGAAGAAAAAGCGTACATAAGACAATAACGAAACGCTGGAGTGGCAATGGCAGACCACGTCGATCGATTTTACGCGGCACTTACCGTGCTCGCAGGACATGGCCATATAAAACAACGACTTATCAAGGCCTATGAGGACAATCTCGTTGAGATCGACGAGGACGACATACCCGTCGCGCTGAAGCAGACCTTCGCCGACCTCAGGCAGTCGATGCATCGCGTATCCCCCCACAACGGCGAAAGCCACGTTTGCGCCTCGGTGCGCAAGATGTCAGTAGACGAGGCGAGCGAATGCGCAATCCGGCTCGTATCGTTGTACGGCGAGATTTCAAGATGGTCGGGCGACGCGCAGGTTTCGCTGCCGCGCAACGACGAGACGCCGCCGCGCATACCGCCGTTCCTCGTAGAATCGGTCTAAAAACTTCCCTGGCTACCGCCGGTAGACTCATTCCGGGCGGATCGGGTAGTAGACATAGGTCAGCAACTCGTTTTCCGGAACGTCGCCCGGGTCACTGACGTAGGATTCCCAGGCATCGCCGTTACGTTCGATGCCATGCGCCGCGAGATACGATGAAATCTTGCGATGCGTGTCGCTCAACGATCGATACGAACCGATGTGCCTGACGCGGATGACCGGGCCCTCGTAGGTGAAGCCGAGTTTCACGGGTCCTCCGTCGCGCGGCATCGCAGCCGTCACGCCTCGGACCGGAATCGCGGCGTCGAAAACGAGCCTCGAGCCGCTGAAGGTACGCGTAATCGACATTGGCGCGCCCGAATCCTGCAGCTGCTGTTTATCGATGAAATTCAGAATCTGGAAGTATGCCGTGCCCATCGCCTCGGAGATTGCCGCCGGCTCGGGCCGCGACGACGTCGACAGGTAGGCGATCTCCATGGCCTCGACCACGATCTGTTGTGTCTCGATGTCGCTGAAGTCAGCAGACGGCAGACTTTCCGCGAGTTCCTTGAGGTTCAGCAAGCCTGCGTGGTAGTCACGTGCGACGATGCTACCCAGCATTGGCGCAAAATATCGTCCGACGATATTCATGCCGTAGTCGGCCTCGAAGCCCCAGGTAACCCGCGTTGTGCCTGTCCCCGGAGACAGGTCGAACCAGGACCTCGATTCGCCGGGCTCGCCCGGGCTCATCACAATGTCGACATGCTCGAACGGCGTGCTTGCCACGATGGTCTGGGTGCCTGTCCCCACGATGGCGCCGTCCCAGGTCATCGTTGCGCCAACGCCGCGCCGCTCGCCGGAGTACCGGATTCGCACGTTGGGGTCAGTTTCCGACAGCGGCGCCCACAATGCGTAGCGCTGGAAGTCGTTGACCAGCGCAAAGACCGTTGCGGCGTGTGCGTCGATCTCCTGCGTCACCTCGACCTGGTGGGTGCGCGGCATCAGGAAGCCGACAAGGATCAATAGAACGACGAATGCGCCTACGCCGTAGAGTAACTTCTGCACGTTTGTGTGGCCCGACCGGCAATGAATACGGGCAGGATTATTCCACACTTGGCGATCCTTCGGCACAATGCAGGTATGAATGTCGGCGAACACAACGAACTCCCGATAGGCGTCTTCGATTCCGGTGTCGGCGGGCTGACCGTGCTGAAAGCGATACGCAGTGAGCTTCCGGGCGAGAATCTCGTATACCTTGGCGATACGGCACGTCTTCCCTACGGGACCAAGAGCCCTGCCTCGATCGAGCGTTACGCAACCCAGGCAGCCGCGAAACTGGCAGTGCAGGGCATCAAGATGCTCGTGGTGGCGTGCAACACCGCTTCCGCCGTGGCGCTTGACGCCTTGCGGGCAGAGCTGCAGCCGGTTCCGGTGGTCGGCGTCGTTGAGCCGGGTGCCATCGCGGCTGTCGGCGCGCGCCCGGGCGGGTCGCACCTCGTACTTGCGACCGAGGCGACCGTTCGCCTGGGGGCCTACAGCAAGGCCATCAAGTCGCGGGACGGCGACGCTCAGGTTCGCGAGCAGGCGTGCGAGATGCTCGTCTCGCTTGCGGAGGAAGGCTGGACCGAGGGTGACATCGCCGTCAGCATTATTCAGCGCTATCTCGATGAGGCCAGCGACGCAGATTTCGAGGCTAACAGCATAATTCTCGGCTGCACGCACTTCCCGCTGCTCAAGGACGCAATACGCGACGTAGCCAGTGATGCCGTCGCGCTCGTCGATTCGGCGGTCACAACTGCGCGGGTTGTACACGAGACCCTTGCAACAAATGGCTGGCTTCGGGAATCGGACGGTCCGGGTGAGCAGCGTTTTCTCGCGACCGACGGGGCGACCCGATTCGCGCGAGTCGGTGGCCAGTTCCTGGGCCACGCGCTGACCTACAAGGATGTCGAACTCGTCGACCTTTGAGTCTCACCGGCGCCTCCATGACGTCGCCTGTGCGATAATGGCGAATTGCAGATGCTGCAGGGGGAAGTCGTGAAATCTCGAGCTTTATTTCGTCCCAAGGGCGCCGTTCTTGTTGCGGCCGTTGTCTCGGCATTTATCGCAGCGTGCGGGACTGAAGCACCCCCTGAGGTCGCCGTAGATCCGCTGGCGACGGTCGAGCCGCGCCCCGATGTTTATGCCGACTTCACTTTGGCGGCGGACCTGGGTCATCTTAGTGACAACCAACGTGCGATGATCCGGCTACTTGTCGACGCGTCACAGATCATGGACGACCTCTTCTGGAGGCAGAGTTTCGGCTACGAGCACGAGGCATGGCTGGACTCGATCGCCGATGTCGACACGCGCCGTTTCGCCGAGATCAACTATGGCCCCTGGGACAGGCTCGACGATGAGAAGCCATTTATCAAAGGTGTCGGACCGAAGCCTCTCGGCGCGCAGTTCTATCCGGCAGACATGAGCAAAGAAGAGTTCGACGAGGCTTACCTGCCCGGCAAGAAAGGTCTCTACTCCCTAATCAAGCGTGACCCCGACGGCAAATTAAAGCTCGTCCCGTATCACGTCGAGTATGCGGAAGAGCTCAAGCAGGCTGCCGGGCTGTTGCGCGAGGCGGCCAGGTTGGCCGAGAGCCCGGATTTTGCCAACTACCTGAAGCTGCGTGCCGCGGCGCTGATCAGCGACGAGTTCCAGGTGAGTGATCGCTACTGGATGGATGTCAAGGATAACGATATCGACGTCGTCATCGGCCCCATCGAAACCTATGAAGACCGGCTGTTTGGCTATCGCGCAGCCTACGAATCGTATGTGCTGATCAAGGACCTCGAATGGAGCGACAGGCTGAGCCGATTCGCTGCGTTCCTGCCGGACCTGCAGAGTGGCCTGCCGGTCCCGGAAGAGTACAAATGGGAATCGCCGGGAACGGATTCGGACCTCAACGCTTATGACGTCGTCTATTACGCGGGTCATAGCAACGCCGGATCGAAAACCATCGCCATCAACCTGCCGAATGATGAGGGTGTGCAGCTCGAAAAGGGCACGCGTCGCCTGCAGCTCAAGAATGCGATGCAGGCGAAATTCGAGAAGATACTCGAGCCTATCGCGGACATGCTGATCGATGAATCGCAGCGACAAAACATTACGTTCGACGCGTTCTTCGCCAATACGATGTTTCACGAGGTGGCACACGGTCTCGGGATCAAGAACACGATCAACGGCAAAGGGACGGTACGCGAAGCGATGCTCGACCTGGCTTCCAGCATGGAAGAGGGCAAGGCGGATATTCTCGGCCTCTACATGATCACCGAGCTGCACAAGGCAGGCGAGCTTGGCGACGTCGATCTCAGGGATTACTACACGACGTTCATGACCAGCGTTTTCCGTTCGATTCGCTTCGGAGCGTCCAGTGCGCATGGCAGGGCCAACATGGTGCGGTTCAACTTCTTCATGGAGCAGGGCGCGTTCGTGCGCGATGCCGAGACCGGCCGTTACCAGGTGGACTTCGAACGCATGGAAAACGCGATGACGGAGTTGTCGCGCCTCTTGCTGACTCTACAGGGCGATGGTGACTACGAGGGCGCGTCCGACTTGACGTCAGTCAAGGGTGTAATCACGAAGCAGTTGCAGGCGGATCTCGACCGGCTGACGGATGCCGATATACCGGTGGACATTACGTTTCAACAGGGTATTTCCGAACTCGGCCTGGAGTAGCGCAGTTCGACTACCTGGAGTTTGCAAGCCAGCGCTCTGCCTCGCGTTCTTTTTCGAAGGCACGTAGTACCAGGTTGGATCGATTCCCGATCACCATTTCAGTCAGACGCAGGTTGGGAAGGAGTTCGGGGTTCCCCGCTACCCAGGCGATGCGGTGATCCGGGGTGACGCCAACCGACTCGAGAATGCCCAGGTGTTCATAAGCGTCCGCTTCGGGAAGTGGTTTGTCCAGATTTGAGATGCCGAGTACGCGTTGGCAGTTGTGCGTAATGCAGGCCAAAACGATCTTTTCCCACATTTCGTAGGCTTCAAGAAAATCGAAGACTCCTTCGGTTCGCACGTGTATGACGGAGTCTTCTTTCGTTATCGAATATCGAAGGCTCACGGTACCAAACGTAACCGGGAATCTCAGCTTCGTCCATCCCCTTTACGACATTGTTACAATCGTTTACAAGTCGCGCTTGTCAATGCGAGGAAGTTGATTGCCCAACAAGGTCGTCAGGTAGAGGGCGCGAGAAGTTTCGAGAACGCCCGTGAGCATCGGAAACCTCGCAGAAGGATCATGCAGATTCTCGAGCACTACGCCGTTACCGTCGAATGCGATGATATGCGATGCTGGAACAGCCTTCGGGCGAACGAACGCCGGCAGACGTTGAATTATCTTGCGCAGCAGCGGCCGATCGGACAAGCGATCCAGGAGATCGTTGCGGGGCGCTACCAGGCCCAGCCAGAACCGGCCGGTGGCACCGCTCTTGAGGTTGTCCGGGAACCCCGGCAGGTTCTCGAGCAGCACTGCGCTGCTACCCGCCCGCTCACCGCGTAACCAGTACTTGAGAACCCGGTAATGGCCCGTTTCACTGACGAGCACAAAACTCTCGTCCTCGCTCAGGGCAACGCCATTGGCATAGTTGAGACCGTCAAGCAACAGGCGCACGGCCCCTGATCCAGGGTCAAATACGTACAGCCTGCCGTTGCCACCGTGTTCCATGATATCGAGGACGCTTGCTCCATAAGTGCCCTCGTAGTCGAGTGCCCGGAACCGTGTGCTGGACACGCTGAAGAATACGCTGCCGTCTTTCGCGATAGCGAGACTGTTCGCGTCATAAAGGGCCTCACCGTCGATCTCGCCCAGCAACAACGTGACATTGCCATCGCGATCGATGCGTTGCAGGCCGACGTAGGCATTGGCGACGACCAGGGAGCCGTCCTGGTCCGTCTCGATTCCCAGGGGTCGGCCACCGGGATTCGAGAATTCACGAACCCGGCGATTCTGGATCTGGATAACCCGGCCGCTCTCTGTGGTTGCATAGATCCGTCCGTCGACGCCAACGGTCGCGTCCTCCGGGCCATGAAAAGGCTCGATACTGATGCCGCGTGCGACCTGGAGACGATCGTTGATTTCGAACGGGTCGACGAGGCCCTTGTTCTCCGGCGCCTGCCAGGAGACCGGCTCTATGGGGACGGGCCAGGCGAGCAGATACAGGACAGCGGCGGCGAGCAACGACGCGGCAATCGAAAGCTGCTTCTTCATGGCCCGGCCCGGACAGTGCGTTAGCGCTTCGCGTCGATCATGCGCAGGAACTCGACACGAGTACGCGCATCCTTGCGAAACGTGCCGACCATCTGGCTGGTGACCATGGAAACATCGGACTTGTGCACACCGCGTGTCGTCATGCACTGATGCTTTGCCTCGATGACGACGGCGACCCCCTTGGGTTGCAGCACGTCCTGGATACAATTCGCGATCTGCGCCGTCATTTTTTCCTGTACCTGGAAGCGTCGTGCAAAGGCCTCCACTACGCGCGCCAGCTTGCTGATTCCGACGACCTTGTTGCTTGGCAGGTAACCGACGTGGGCCTTGCCGATGATCGGTGCCATGTGATGTTCGCAGTGCGACTCGAACTCGATGTCGCGCAGCACGATCATCTCGTCATAGCCTTCCACCTCTTCGAAGGTGCGGGCCAGGTACTCGACCGGGTTGCTCTTGTAACCACTGAACCAGTCTTCGTAGGCGGCCGCGACACGTTTGGGCGTATCGATCAGCCCCTCGCGACGCGTGTCCTCACCGGCCCAGAGTAACAACGTACGAACGGCGTCTTCCGCCTGCCTGCGGCTAGGCTTCCGGGGCTTCGTTGGTTTCTTCTTCTTCACAGCCAATCATTCATCGTCTTGCTGAAGGGGCAGACATCCTACGCAGACTTCTTGTCGAGGTCGAGTCCGACAGGGCAGCTCACTCCGGTGCCGCCGAGTCCACAGTAACCGCCGGGATTCTTGGCCAGGTATTGTTGATGGTAGTCCTCGGCATAGTAATAGGTGTCCAGCGGCAGAATCTCTGTCGTAATCGTGCCATGCCCGGTTTTGCTCAATTCGCCCTGGTAGGCCTCGAGCGAGCGACGCGCTTCGGACTGCTGTGCGTCATCGGTGGTATAGATTGCCGAGCGGTACTGCGTTCCCATGTCGTTGCCCTGGCGCATGCCTTGCGTCGGATCATGGTTCTCCCAGAAGACCCGGAGCAGGTCCCGGTAGCTCACCCCGGCCGGATCGAAAACCACCATGACGACCTCGGTGTGGCCGGTCTCACCCGTGCAGACTTCCTGGTAGGTGGGGTTCGGGGTCAGGCCACCGGCGTAGCCGACCGATGTCGTGAATACACCGGGCGTCTGCCAGAAGACTCTCTCGGCCCCCCAGAAACAGCCGAGTGCGAAAACGGCTTGTTTTAGATGCGTGCTAAACGGCCCACGCAAAGGCGCGTCATTGACGAAATGGCTCTCTGGCACTGCCATGGGCGTATCTCGGCCGGGCAGTGCCTCGTCCTGCGATGGAAGAGTCAGCTTTTTCATTGTGATCCAGTCTTCTTCAGGTTTCGGAGGTTTCTTCGGGCTCTTTCCGCACGGCTTTCTTTTCCTGCAATTTGTCCAGGTCGGATTGGCGGTAGAAAAAGTTGTGCTTGAACACCTGGTCGCCCGATTCCACGGGTTCCGCACCTACGATCATGGGCCGGAAGACGCGCCTGCGGATTTCGCGATGCACGATTCGCTGCATTTCGGTGAACTCAGGAGGAATCGCCTCGGTTCGGATATTGCGCACGCGGCCGCGTCTCGAGACCGTGTAGTCGACCCGGATCGTTCCCGTAACGTATTGTTCATCGGAACCCGGCGCGCCGTCCGCGTAACCTGGCAAGGCATCCTCGATTAGCACGACGGGTTGCCCGAGCGTCTCGTGCCGCATGCCGAGCCGCTCCTCATCGGTCGACAGGAGCTCCCAGACCTCACGATAGATCTTGCGCGCGCGGTTGTGTGAGTCGACAAACACGTAATAGTCAGCCAGCGCAAGCTTGATGTCCGCGAGTTCCTGCCACCTGACTTCCTCGGATTTCTCGGCGATTCTAACGGCGCGCTTGAAGTAGATCTCACCCGTAGCGACGATACCTTGCTGCTGGCCGCCGCCCTGGTTGATGTCGATGTAGTAAAACGATTCGCCGAGTTTCCGCAGCGGATAGATCAATTCCGGGTCTTCCTTGCCTCGCTTTGCCTCGACGATACGTATGGCGCGGCGATACGTCGCGCGTTCGTCATTGAAATACCCCGCCCGGTGCTGCCAGTCTGCGCGCCGCATCAACGACGGGATGAGCGCCAGTTCGTTGTTGTCGAAATGCCTCACGTTGAGCGCATGAATCCGGTCCAGCAGGTCTCGCGCACCGTCCATATCACCCATTCGCAAGTTCGATTCAGCCAGCGACTCGAGAATTTCGACCTGCTCGATGTTGTGGGGTCCCTCGTTGACGTGCGTGATGTGCGTTGCCCTGTTAAACGACTGCGCGGCGAGATCCGGTCTGCCATTGGCAAGCTGCGAAGCACCGAGGCCCTTGAGCGGGCCTACGAGCCGTTGATTCAGGCGATCTTCGCGGATCTCGATGATCTCGATCGCGGACTCGAAGTTCTGGATGGCGGCGCCGTACTGCGCTGTCTTGTGCTGCACGAGTGCGAGATTGTTGAGTGCCTTGGAAGTCTCTATCGACTGCGGACCGTACAACCTGATCGCCATTTGCACGACACGTTTCGCCGAAACGTCGGCTTCATCCATCGAGCCTTCGTTGATGTAACGCTTGTAGCGCTCGAATTCCTGGATGATTCGCTCTTCGGCGGTTAAGTCCTCGTCGGCAGGGTCGGCCAATTCGGCCAATTCGGTGGATTCGGCAAGCCCGGGCGCTTCATCGGCGACCGGCACAACCTGATCTTCGGGGGGCTCTTGCTGCTCAGTCTCCTGGGCATACCCCACTGCGGTGGCGGCCAGAGCCACCAGCGTCAAGAAAGTTTTCGATTGATCGATCATGCCTGGAATACTAAGCACACACCTGCGTGTTGAGACCGGCCTGAATTGGAATAGTTCTAACTACGCGAATGGCCGCTGATTAACAACTATACCGGCTGCAAAGAGCTCGCGGTAGCGGCGCTGGCTGCGTCAGAACTGCAGCCCGAGTTGCCGCTGGCCAGGTCGTGAAAACTGATTGCAATCAAGGACATGCTGGTAGTCGCGGGTATTGAGTCCGAGGCGCCTGGCGGCCGTATTGAAGCGTGACGCGAGCATCTGGGCGTATGGGCCGCGCCCGGTCTGCCGAATGCCGAAGCGGTTGTCATAATCCCGGCCGCCGCCGGCCTGCCGAATCAGGCTCAAAACGCGCTCGGCGCGGTCAGGAAAGTGCGCCTCCAGCCACTCCCCGAAGAGAAAACGCAGCTCGTGCGGCAGGCGCAGGAAAATGTACCGGGCCTGGCCAGCCCCGGCCTCGGCCGCCGCAGCAAGTATGTTTTCGATTTCGTCATCATTGATGGCGGGGATGATGGGAGCAATGAGGACGCTCGTGGGCACGCCGGCAGCCGCCAGCTCAGAAACGGCTCTGAGCCGCGCGGCGGCGGCAGGGACTCGCGGTTCCATGACACGCTTCAACTCGTCGTTCATCGTCGGCACGCTGATTGCCACCGACGCGAGCCGACGGCTCGCAAGATCGCTCAGGATGTCGAGATCGCGGACGACCAGGTGGCTCTTGGTGATGATGTTGACGGGATGGCTGTGTTCCTGGAAGAGCGCCAGCAATTGTCGGGTTATTTCGAGTTCGCGTTCGGCGGGCTGGTAGGGGTCGGTGTTTGCGCCAATCGTGATGGGCTTGCACTCGTAGCCTTTCTTCTCCCACGCATCGAGCAGCCGGGCTGCCGCGTTGGGTTTGAAGAAGATCTGCGTTTCAAAGTCGAGGCCAGGTGACAGGTCGAGGTAGCTGTGGCTCGGGCGGGCATAGCAATAGACGCAGCCGTGTTCGCAGCCCTGGTAGGGATTGATCGACAGGTCGAAAGGGACGTCGGGCGAGTTGTTGCTGCTGATGATCCGGCCGGCGGGCATGGCGCGCAGCACGGTGTCCGGTGCTTTTGCCGCGCGCTCATGAGCCTCGTCGTCGTCGAACTCGACGGGCTGGCTGGCGTAGCGACCCGGTGGCGCCGAAATGGCGCCGCGGCCTTTATGTCCCTGGTTTGGCATCGATGAGCCCATTACTGTATAAAAACACAGTACTGATACGGACCCCTCGGGTCAAGCAGCTGTGCCTAGTTGAGCACCCTGTAGCCACGGCCGCGCATGCAGCGCTTGAAGACCTGCTGTTTCTCGCGGTCGGCATCGAGGCCGGAACGCGTGCCGCCGTAAACCGCGCCGTAGCCGGCGCCCTTGCCCGCATCACCGTCGATAGCGCCGCCCGCGGCGCCGACGACCGCGCCCACCGCACCGCCTTTAGCAACGCCTTTCTCTACCTGGATCTGCTCCGAGTAGGCTTCGCATTCCTGCCAGTCCTGGGCCAGCGCCTCGGGGTCGACGCCCTTCGTATCGATGATCGGGTCGGGGTGAGCCGCGCACGCGACGATCAGCACCGCGCACAACGGCATCAGGAAGTTTCTGCTCATTCTTCGGTTCCGCGTTTAATGCCTTGCATCATACTCTTAACGCGCGAGCACCGGGTTTGGTTGACTGGCCGTACCGGACGTCGCTGATCAGTCCTTCGTTGCGTTGTACAAGTGCACGTCCTGCTGCGGGAACGGGAAGGAGATGCCGTCCTGATCGAAGCGTTTCTTGATGGCTTCGGTCAGGTCAAACTTTACGCCCCAATAGTCTGTCGTCTTGGCCCAGGGTCGTACCACGAAGTTGACGCTGCTATCGGCAAGCTCGGAAACGGCGATCGTGCAGGCCGGTTCGTTCATGACACGATCTTCCGCGGCGACAAGTTCTTCAATGGTCTTCCTGACCTTGTCGAGGTCGTCGTCGTAGCTCACTCCAACTACCATGTCCACGCGCCGTATCTCGTTGGCTGAATAGTTGGTGATGATGCTGTCCATGATCTGGCTGTTAGGCACGATGATCTGCTTATTGTCACCCGTTTTCAGAATCGTTGTCAGGATCTGAACCTGTTCGACGGAACCTGCAATCCCGGCGGCTTCAACCCAATCGCCAACTTTGTAGGGCCTGAACAATACGATCAGCACGCCGGCTGCGAAGTTCGACAACGAGCCCTGCAGCGCCAGGCCGATCGCAAGGCCGGCTGCGCCGAAGATCGCGATGAAAGATGCGGTGTGGATACCGAGAGCGCTGATCGCGGCGATGATCACGACGACGAGCAAGACCATGCGCACGAGGTTGCAGACGAATGTTTCGAGCGTCTTGTCTACTTCGTGTCTCTGCAAGGCCTTGTGCAATGCTTTGACGACGAGCCCCGCTATCCAGCGACCGGCGAAGAAAATGACGAGCGCAACGATGACCTTGCCGGCTAGGTCGATAGCATTGATGGACATGTAATCGACGATGCCTTGCCAGTCGATGCCTGTGAATGCCGTAGTGAGGTCTTCCATAGCTGTTCCTTTGGTTATTGTCCGGGAACGCCCTCGAAGCCGGGTTGGAACCGGAAGATCCGGTATGGCCCCGCGGCTTCGATGTGTTCGCGAGATTGGAGAATCAGGTCGGGGAGCGCGCTATCGGCGAGATATAGCCAGCCGTCCGGGCCGAATGACAGCGCATCGGCCCAGCGCACTTCGTCGGATTGAATGAGCGTGGCAAGCGTTTGTTCGGGACTTACGACGAATACGGAACTGTGCTCGACGTCGGTAATGTATATGTTGCCCGCCAGGTCGCGGCTAAAACCGTCGCTGAGCGGCTTGTCGCTGAAGCGCTCCACGCGATTGGCGAGTTGGGCTGCCGGCAGACGGGAATTGCGCAGGTCGCTGAGTCTCACTCGGTAGAGGCCGGACCCGCTCAATGCCCCGAAATACAGCCACTCGGGCCCGAGAGCGATTCCGTCAACGCCGCCGCGCAGGGTGACGATGCCGCCCATGAATTCCATCTCCTTGTCGCGTGCGCGGATGATGTACTTCTCCGCCGAAACGGATTCGTGAGACTCGAGCACGCGGCGTGCCTGGCCGGTTTCCACGTCGTAGACGACGATGGCCGGCGACTTGCGCCAGAAACTCGCATCGGCGATCACGACCGTATTGCCGTCATCGCTCACCTGCAGGTCCTGCAGGAACGAACCCGCAGGCGCTATCGTCTTATCGAAAGCCTGTTGGCGAAGGATCGCACCGGTATCGAGATCGATCGCGACGATCCTGGCCGTGCGCATGCCATGGTTGCCGTGGTCGACGGTCCATAGACGGTTGTACTTGTCGATGGCCAGTCCCAACACCGTATCGAACAACTCCGGCTGGGCGGCGCCCGACGGGTACGGAACAGCCGCGCCGGACACGTATTCGAGCAGCTTGTTGCCCTTTGGCCTGGCTTCCGGATGGACGGTGAAAAAGATGCGGCCGTCACGATTCACCGCAACGTTCCCTACTGGCTCTAAATACGAAAGGACCTCCTCGAGCATGTCCGAGCCGAGTTTTGGTGTCGTAGAAAGATCAGGGTAGGGCGCGCCACCGCCGTGGCGTACCCACAGGACGGTTGTCGCGATCAACGCAATGATTATCAAGAACAGCAGAATGTTCTTCATTTTTGGCTGCTGTAGTCCGGCATTACTTCCCGGGCGGAATTCTACATGATTGTGAGCGGATGTCAGACCTGTATCGCCACAATCCAGGCGGTGACGACCAGCAGCACGGCGATGCCGCCAGCAACGGACTGCGCGCGCCGATCGGTCGGGACGGGCCCGAGTGCGATCAGCAGCATGCCGATGCCGAAACCACACACGAATCCCAGCAGGTGAGCGCCGATATCCGTGTTCTCCCCGCCCGTACCCGTAAACATCAGCAGTGCGAGGCCACCGACGATCGGGCCGTACCGGTAGGACCAGCGATCCTGCGCCATGAGTTTGCCGCGCCAGACGAAACCGGACACGAGCCCGAGCGCCGCGAACACGGCGGTTGACGCGCCGATGGAGCGGTGGGCAGACTCGAGCAGCAAAGTGTTCATCGAGTTGCCCATCGCGGCGGCGACGACGATAGCCAGCCACGCCACGCCAGAGCCCAGCAAGCGGCCCGCAAACACCCCGAAAAACACCCCGAAAACCAGGTTGCCGACGAGATGCCTGGCATCGGCGTGCAGTGTCAACGCGGTTATGGTGCGCCACCACTCGCCGTTCCGTATGAGTTCGCCGTCCACACGCCCGGCGTCGTACCAGTCGTGCCCGAAGATCGAGTATCCCGCCAGCCAGGCGACAGCGCAGACGATGAGAAAATAACCCGAGACGCCCGGTATCGGATCCTGGTATGCGACACGTTTTTTCGGCTTGCGAACCACGGGCGGGTTCTCTTCGTCGTAGAGCCGGAGTTCCTCGACCGCCCGCGCCGAATGTTCGGCGGGCACGACGATAACGGCGGTGAGACCTTCGTGAATCAGCCGGTGAGGAATGCCGGAGGCCGCGAGGACGAGCGCCCGATCGGCACAGCTTTGCCGATTAGGGCTCTCAAATACGACGCGCAGGTCTTCATCCATTTCGCGAGGAGTCTCTCGGGAATGTGCCAAAAAATCAATATTGTCAGACAGTTACAGTAGCCGCCCAGCCTTCAGCAAACGTTCACGCAGGCTGCACGACAATACAGTCATACCTATTTATGCACTTTGTATGGGCGTTTCAATGACATTCTGGAAAAAACTCTATTTCGCTATCGCGATTATCAGCGCGGTCTTCCTCGTTGCAACGCTGTTCTGAGACAGGCTGGGATTGCGGTAAGCTTGCACTCCGTACATGGGAGTTCGAATGAGAGTAGTACCAGGCGCGGTGTGTGTCGTTTTGCTGTCGGCCTCGATCGGCGCAGCCGCCGAAGTCAGGGATTCTACGGCCAGCGGTTTCACAATCGTCAACGAAACGGTCGTCGACGCGAAACGCGCGGCGGCCTGGCGTGCCGCGATCCGCGACGTCGGCAAGTGGTGGAGTTCCGACCACACGGTATCGGGCGAGGCCAGCCGGCTCAGTATCAACGCGAAACCCCAGGGCTGTTTTTGCGAAGATCTCGGTGACAACGCCGGTGTCGTTCACCTGACCGTGACCATGGTCTATCCCGAGGCGGTTCTGCGCCTCACGGGCGGACTCGGTCCGCTGGGCCTCATGGGCGTCACCGGTAACATGACCTGGGAATTCGATGATGTCGAGGACGCGCCGAATCGGACCCGGATAAAGTTCACCTATGCCGTCGGCGGATATCGTCCTGAGGGTCTCGACGGCATGGCAGGACCGGTTGACACGGTGATCGGTGAGGCACTCTTGCGGCTCAGGTCTTACATTGAAACGGGCAGCCCGGAGCAAGCCAGAATTGAGTGATATCGCCTACGCACGCCCGTCATCGACCGTCGTACTCGTGCGCGACGCTGAGCGCGAGCCCGAGCTGTTCATGGTGCGACGACACGCGGAGTCATCGTTTGGCGCCGCGCACGCGTTTCCGGGCGGTGTTCTCGATTCAGACGACGCTGCCGTTCACGAATTTTGCACAGGCCTGGGCACTCTCGAGGCCGATGCACATCTCGGCGTCAGGACGAAAGGTCTGGATTATTATTCGGCCGCCGTCCGCGAGTTGTTCGAAGAATCGGGTGTGTTGCTGGCGGATCTCGGTGGAATCGACGAGGACCTGGGTGCCGTACGCGACGGCCTCAACTGCGGATCCGACGACTGGGCGGATTTCGTAACCCGCAATCGGCTCGAGTTGCATTGCGACAGACTGCATTACATCAGCCATTGGATAACGCCGCAGATGATGAAGCAGCGCTACTCGACGCGTTTCTTCCTGGCTGAGATCCCGGCCGGGCAGCGGGCGACACACTGTGGCGGCGAGCTGACGGAGTCTTGCTGGATGACCGCACACGATACCCTGGAAGCGGGCAGGGCGGGAGAGATCAAGCTGCACTTCCCGACCGTCAAGACGCTGGAGAGTATCGCCCGGCACAAGACACTGCAGGAACTCGTGGAATGGGCGCAATCGTGCGTACAGTGGGGGGTGACGTCGATGCTGCCGGCCGTGGTTGTTCGGGACGGGGAGCAACACATCGCTCTGCCCGGCGAAAAGGACTACCCGGGCGTGAAGTCGTGACTGCGTTCGGACCGGAAATGCCCGCATTCAGCGAGCTGGGCGCGGGCGTACGCCGACTTGTCGCACCGAATCCCTCTGTCATGACGGGTCCGGGCACTAACACCTACCTGTTCGGTGAGAAGGAGATCGCGGTGCTCGATCCCGGTCCGCTGATCGATGAACACATCGAAACCATCCGACGCACCGCAGGGGCGCCGATACGGTGGGTGCTGGTCACGCACACGCACGAGGATCATTCGCCGGCCGCCGCGGCGCTGGCAAGCATCACGGGAGCGGAGTTACTGGGCCGGCCTGCGCCCGAGGGCAAGCACCAGGACGCGACGTTTGCACCGGACAAAGTGCTCGAAGATGGCGAGGAATTCGCTACCGGAGAATTGACATTGAAGGTCGTGCATACGCCCGGACACGCCTCGAATCACGTCTGCTACCTGCATGTCGGAATGAACATGTTGTTTACGGGCGATCACATCATTGATGGGTCAACGGTCGTCATCAACCCGCCCGACGGCAACATGAAGCACTACCTCAAGTCTCTGCAACGCGTGAAAGACCTTCAGTGCGACGCGCTCGCGCCCGGGCATGGTGAGGTTATCGAAGATCCTGGACGTGCGATCGACTGGATCGTCGATCACCGGCTCGAAAGAGAGGCAAAGGTTGCGACGGCGCTGGCCGCGAATCCGGGCCTGACGACCCACGAACTCGTGCCACACGTCTACAAAGATGTACACAAGAAGCTTTATGGCTGGGCCGAGCGATCATTGCTCGCGCACTTGCTGAAACTGGAGGATGACGGTAGCGCGAGTCGCGTAGATGAGCGGTGGGTCTGACTGTAGGGTCGGGTCGCTCTTTCGCCAGAAGCGGCCGGATTACTCTTCTGTCTCGTCGGCCTTCCCTTTGTCCCACGGGTACTTTCCAAAGAACGCAACGTACAAGAAGATGAAGCCTGCAAAGAAGCTCGCGAAAAGCACCACATCCGGCTTGAGACCGCCATCCTGTGAGGCATTGAACGCAATAGCTGCAAATCCGAGCATGCCGATCACTCCGCTAACGACACGGATGAATGGCGAAATTCTCTCTTGGTTACTCAATGATCAATGCCATTTTGTGACCGGTTGAAACCGCAGCCAATAGCCGCCGCTCAGATCCAACGCTGAACTGCATCGACCGAATCCGTGGGGCCGGTGTTGAAACAGATCTTTGCTTCCGGAGCGTGTTCGTGAACAACATTTATGAGTTTCTCGAACAACAAGAACTCTTCGTTGTCCGTTCTGACACCTGCCCCGACGAGCACGCAGGCGAAATCATTCTCCTCCAGCATCGCCTTGACGACTCCCTCTGCGGTCTCCCCATGGTCGACAAAGCAAATCCGGGCATCGTAGCCGCTGTCGTTCAGCGTCGCTTCGTCTCGTCGCAGGCCTGCTACGAGCTTCTCAGCAGTCAGCTCGGGCCAGCGATCGTAATTGACTACTTCTGGATCGAGGCCTATCAAAAGAATATTCTTCGCACCCACGATTCGCTCCCTTTCTGTGCTTCCTGAGCAATGATGGCTTTGGTTCAGTGGCCGTCATTCTACCCCAGGCCAGGTGAACTTCTGCGTCCGGCCATGAGGAGACTACCAGTTGTTCTTTTTCTCGGAGTTCAATGCGGGAAAAAGTCGACGCTCAGAAATCACCTTCTTCCTTGAGTCGGATTCTCACATCAACGTGCTGCACCTTATCTGCGGTCTGAACTTCCAGGACCCAGGCAAATTCTCCAGCGTCTTTGGATCGCCGACGCTGGTTGGCTGTCACCAGTGGGTCGTCCGAAAAGAACACCTTGGGGGCCCATTGACGCCCGAAGTCGCTTGACTCAAGTGTGAAGTGAATATGGGCTCCTTCCCTACCCAGGTGATCGGGGGCCGGTCGGATCGTCCGGAATTCAAAACGCCCCTCCGCGTCCGTCTTCACCCAGCCCTGCAGCTTCCAGGTCGCAAGAGAATTATCGTCGGGCCCGAAATCGAAGCCGTTATGATCTCTATGATAGGCATGAACGACTACGCCATCGGCGGGCATGTCATCGGGCCCAAAGATCCGACCAGAGATGATCAACGGAATGCCGGGCTCATTCTCCGAGGCAATTCTGCCACTAGACTTCATGCTTGCCGGTCGACTCTCCTGAGCCTCATTCCAGCTTTTCAGCCACGCTGGATCAGCCTGGCCCCGGCTTTCAGTCGCAGTAAGTATCGTCCCCGCAAGGAGCAGTATGCTGACTAGCGCGGTGTGTCGTATCTTCATAGGACGTTCTAATTGGGCAGGGTCTGGTGTCTGCCGCGACGCATATAGTGTTGCTGGACACTATTGTAACCTGGTGGCCTGGTCGAGCGGGCGCAGACGGTCCCGAATGGCATTAACGATGGCAGAGCGCAGTGCTATTCGACAATCCAGCTGCTCGGGCCCTTGATGAAGTCGCTGGTTTCTTTTGTGCGCTCCATGCGCGACGGGTGATGGGCGTAGAAAGCATCCTCGTAGCTCTGTGCGGGCTGGCGATAGATGACTCCCATCGCGATGGGTAGCTGCAAATCGATCAGCAGCCGGGCCAGCACGGCGTTGCTCTCGTCGTGTACCAGCACACCGTCGGGTGACTCGGCCGCGTCGATGACGTCGAGAGACCATGTGTCCTGGTTGAAGCGAATACCTCTGTCCCCGTTTTTGCCAAACAGCATCGGTTCTCCGTGGCGGAGATGCAGCTGCGTGCTTGCGGCGTCCTTGCGGTCCGTGAACCCGGCAAACACGTCCTCGTTATAGACGATGCAGTTCTGGAAGATCTCGACAAACGCCGCGCCGCGAAACGCGTGCGCCTGTTGCAGCACGTGCCCCATACCGTCCTTGTCTGTATCAATCCCGCGCGCATAGAACTTCGCGCCCGACCCCAGGGCAAATTGTCCGGGCGATACCGGCGTATCAAACGAGCCCGACGGGCTCGAAGGCGATGTCGTGCCGATGCGCGATGTCGGAGAGTACTGGCCCTTGGTCAAGCCGTAGATCTCGTTGTTGAACAACAGGATCTTGAGCCCCACGTTGCGGCGCAGCGCATGCATAAGGTGATTGCTGCCGATCGACAACCCGTCGCCATCTCCCGTTACCACCCAGACGTCGAGTTCAGGATTGGCGAGCTTGAGGCCCGTCGCAATCGCGGGTGCTCGTCCATGGATCGTGTGGAAACCGTAGGTCTCGACGTAGTAGGGGAAGCGTGCGGCACAACCGATGCCCGAGATGAAAGCCGTCGACTCGGGTTTCGCGCCCGCGTCGGCGAGGGCCTTGGTCACGGACTTGAGTATCGCGTAGTCGCCGCAGCCCGGGCACCAGCGAACTTCCTGCGACGTCGCGAAATCCCTGGCCGTCAGTTTGTCACTCATGTCGCGTCACCGTTAATGGCGTCGATCTTCTCAACGAGTTCATTGATCAGGAATGGTTGCCCGCTGACCTTCGAAAAGGGAATCGGCTCGACGCAGAGCTTGTCGCGGAGCAAAGTCACGAGCTGGCCCGTGTTCATCTCCGGGACCAGCACCTTGTTGAAGCGACTGATGATCTCGCCGAGATTCTTCGGCAACGGATTCAGGTGTCGCAGATGCAGGAAGCTGGAGTTCGTTTTTCGAGCGGCCTGGTATACCGGGCCATAAGTGGATCCCCAGGAAACGATCAACAGTTCACCTTCGTCCGGCCCGAGCTCAACCTGCTGGTCTGGTATGAACTCGGCCACAGATGCGACCTTCGCCGCGCGCAGCTCGGTCATCTTCTGATGGTTCGCGGGGTCGTAGGAGATATTGCCCGTCTCGATGTCCTTTTCGAGCCCGCCGATCCTGTGCATGAGCCCGGGCATTCCCGGTGTAATCCAGGGTCGGCCGTGGCTGAGGGCGTCGCGCGAAAACGCCTGTTTTTGCGGGTCTTGTGCTGACTTCGGAACAGGTTGCGTGTCGATGGCCTCGAAACTCGGTAAGTCGGGAATGCGCCACGGCTCCGCAGCGTTCGACAGGTAGCCGTCGACGAGCAGGATCACAGGCGTCATGTGGCGCAGCGCGATGCGCACGGCTTCGATCGCCATCTCGAAGCACTCGCCCGATGTCGATGCCGAGACGACGGGCAGTGGCGTGTCGGCATTGCGACCGTAGACAGCCTGGTAAAGATCGGACTGTTCAGTCTTGGTCGGTAGTCCTGTCGATGGACCGCCCCGCTGCCAGTTGACGATGACGAGAGGCAGTTCAGCATTTACGGCCAGGCCCATGGCCTCGGTCTTGAGCGCAATGCCCGGGCCGGAGCTGGACGTCACGCCGATCATGCCGCCGTAGGACGCGCCGATCGCCGCGCAGATCGCCGCGATCTCGTCTTCGGCCTGGAACGTGCCGACGCCGAGTTCGCCGAGTCGCGTCAGTCGATGCAGCAACGGCGATGCGGGTGTGATCGGGTAGGAGCAAAACATCACGGACCGGTCGGCAAGTTCGCCGGCCGCCGCAATGCCAAGCGCCAGCGCTTCAGCGCCGGTGATGCTGCGATATTCTCCCGGCTCGAGGTCCGCCGGTGGCAGCTCGATCTGTGACAGGCTCGCAGCCAGTTCCGCGGTCTCGCCGTAGGCATGACCCGCGTGCAGCGCCTTGATATTCGCATCGCGCAGCGTCGAATGATCCGCGAGCCGCCGCCTGATCCAGGCCTCGACAGGCGCAAGTTCGCGATCGAACATCCACAGCAGGACCCCGAGGGCATAAAAGTTCTTGCAGCGATTGCCCTCGCTCTTGCTGAGGCCGAACTCCCGGACAGCCTCGAGGTTGAGATGGCTGATGTCGGCTTCCACGACCTGGTAGTCGTTCAGGATTCCGGTCTCCCTCGGATCGGTGTCGTAGCCCGCCTTGGTCAGGTTCCGCGGCGTGAAGCCGTCGCTGTTGATTATGACGAGCGCCCCGCGGTGCAGCATCGGCAGGCTGACCTTGAGCGCCGCCGGGTTGAATGCCACGAGCACGTCCGGCGCGTCCCCGGCGGTGGTAATCGGGCCCCCGCCCAGGTTGATCTGGTACGCCGAGACGCCGAACGTAGTCCCGATCGGCGCCCGGATTTCGGCCGGAAAGTCCGGGAACGTGGCGAAATCTGCGCCCGACAAAGCCGTGGACACTGCGAACTGCGATCCCATGAGCTGGATACCGTCGCCCGAGTCTCCCGCGAGACGGATGACAATCGAGTCTACGTCTTTGTTCTTGTTCACAAATTCTAAGAGGTCAGGTTAGCTTGGCGTTGCGGAATCGGGCATGTGATCGAGAGTCTAGCGCAATCGCCGCGTTCCAGGACATGCGCACTGTTCACGGCTTGATTAGCGGCCTGACTTCGCATAGTTTACGCGGTCCGGAAAGCGAGGTAGCCAGCATGACATTCGTTGTCACAGAAGCTTGTATCAAGTGCAAACTGACCGACTGCGTCGAGGTTTGTCCCGTGGATTGCTTCCACGAGGGGCCCAATTTCCTGGTCATCGATCCGGACGAGTGTATCGATTGCACACTGTGCGAGCCCGAGTGTCCCGTAGAGGCCATCTATTCCGAGGACGAATTGCCCGCGGGCCAGGAACAGTTCCTCGAGATCAATGCCGAATTGTCCCTGGAGTGGCCCGTGATCACCGAGATGAAAGATCCGCCCGAAGATGCGGACGACTGGCGGGACGTCAAGGACAAGATGCAGTACCTCGAACGCTAGTTCGGGGACAGTGACCCTAATTGCCCTAAAGGCAATTAGGGTCACTGTCCCCCTTTACTGCCGGACGAAATCTATTAGCACTTCTGCAAGCTCCGGCCCCTTGTCTTCCTGCAGGAAGTGGCCAGCGTTCTTTATCTTCACGTGTTCCCGGTTCTTCGCGCCTGGCACAGTTTCCTGCCAGGGCACTTCAAGCCCACGAGTAATGGGGTCGCGATTGCTGAAGGTCGTCAGGAAAGGTTTTTGCCACTGCCTGTACACGTCCCAGGCCGCACGATTCGCGTCGCTGGCAGGGTCGTCGGGACGCGTCGGTACAAGTTTCGGGAAAGCGCGCGCGCCGGCCTTGTAACTCGAAGAGGGGAAAGGCGCGTCATAGGCAGCGATGACATCGTCGCCGAGATCCGCGACCGTGCCATTCTGAATGATCCTGCCGATGGGGAACCACGGGCTGTAGAGTGCGAACGCTCTCCAGATCAGGAACGCCTTCGGCATTTCCTGGTCGCCGGTCGGCATGCCGCCGTTGCCGAGAACAATGCGCGCGAACCTGCGTTCGTTTTCCGCGGCTACGCGCAGCCCGATGAGCGAACCCCAGTCCTGGCAGAAGAGCGTTATGCCCGTGAGGTCGAGCGACTCGATGAAGGTTCTCATCCACGCGACGTGACCCGCGTAGCTGTAGTCACTTTTTTTCGTCGGTTTGTCCGACTTGCCAAAGCCGACCAGGTCCGGCGCGACAGCGCGCAGACCCGCCGCCGCAAGTGGCGGGATCATGTGCCGATAAAGGTACGACCAGCTCGGCTCGCCGTGCAACAGCAACACTACGTCCCCGTCTTCCGGCCCCTCGTCAACGTAGTGCATGCGCATTCCATCCACATTCACGTAGTGTGCTTCGAAATCGTAACCGGGCAGATTCTCAAATCGAGCATCCGGTGTTCGAAGTGCTTTCATGGCGGTATTCCTGACCCGTGAATAGGCCTATCATAGTCGTTTAAGCTCCCGGAGATTGCATGGCCAGCCTGCGCGCCAGAACTCTACGCTGGATCACGTCGCGTTATATCGACAAGATCGATGTGCATAAAGCAGACCCGCTGGAATTGCGTGAGAAGCTGATTCGTGTTTCCCGCTTCCTCCGCAGAGTGCGCGGCGTGAGTGTCACAGAGACGACCGTCAATGGCCTGCACGCTGAATGGCTGCGTCCCGCTGGCGCACGTGAGGGCAAGGTTCTCCTCTACCTGCACGGTGGCGCTTACGTCATGGGCAACTGTCACACGCACCGCAACCTGGCCAGTCATATCGCGAAGGCCGCACGCATGAACGCGCTTGTGCCTGAATACCGGCTGGCGCCCGAGAATCTCTTTCCGGATGCGATCGATGACGCCGTGGGGGTCTACAGGTACTTGCTCGCGGAGGGAATCAGGCCCGATGACATAACGATCGCCGGCGATTCGGCGGGCGGCGGGCTCACCGTGGCCACGTTGCTGTCACTCAGGCATGCGGGGGACCCGATGCCGGCCAGCGCCGTATTGCTTTCCCCGTTTCTCGACCTCTCGGCGAGCGGCGAGTCGATGCAAACCCGCGCCGAACAGGACCCGTGGTTCGAGCAGAGCGACATCCAGGTTGTCGCCAAATATTATTGCAATGACGAGAGCGAGGTCACGAACCCGCTCGTCTCGCCCATGTTTGCCCATGTTGCCGGCTTGCCCCCGACCTACATCCAGGTCGGCGACGACGAAATCCTGCTCAGCGATTCGACGCGATTCGCCGACAAGCTCGAGCAGGCGGGCGGCGAAGTAAGGATCGAGGTCTTTCCGGAGATGTGGCACGTATTCCAGTTGTTCGTCGGCAAAATGCCCGAGGCCCGTGCGGCCATTACCAGGATTGGCGCCTACCTCAATGACGCGCCCGGCGAGCCGGAAGCGTCAGAAGCCTGATTGTTTCTGCGAATCGTCGTACATTTTTGTCAGGAACGAGCGGATGGCGGGTTCTGCTTCCTCTTTGCTCATGAGTTTCTGTTTCTCGAGCACAAGGGCCATTTCCTTGATCGAGCGTTTGCCGTCGATCAGAGACATGATGAACGAGTAGATCTGCGTGGTCATGGCCTGCGTGCGGAAAGATTGCAGCAGTGGCACGGGTTCCTTGCCCGTTACGACCCAGTCGGGCAACGCCTTGTGACGCGCCGGCTTGTCGACGGCCCGTGCCTTGTAGGCCGAAAAAGAAAACACTTTTTCCTTTCGGCCGTGGCGGCTCGCAGGCGAACACATGTAAGGAATCTTCTTTTGCGAGACGTAAGGGTCCGAGAAGCCGTTCTCTGCGACGATGGCCTTGGTTTCCTCGGGGCTGTAGCAGCGTGCCCGCGCATTGCTCGAGAAGGCGAGCGAGCCGAAGTTCACCCAGCGGCCATTGTCGGACAGCAGGTTGTTGATACGTGCGGCCAGAACCGGCAGGTCCTCGGTGATGATGTCGATGAGCCAGGGTGTGACAACGGTATCGAAGGTTCCGTCCGGGAAGGGCGTGCGCAACGCGTCGCCGAGCACCAGGTGGAACCCGTCGCGTACCGGCTCGGGCGCGGCCAGGCTACGCAGCACGGCGTCATCTTCGAGTGCGGCTGGCGCGATCGGAAATTCGTAGAGTTTCAACTTCTTGCCGTTCATGACCTGCTTCGCAACGAGCATGAGTAGCGGATTGAAGTCCATTGCAACGGTGATCTCGCAGTCGAGCTGCATGTGGATGTCGTAGGCGAGACGGCCGGCGCCGGCCCCGAGCACGAGTACCTTGCCGAGCTGTGCGTGATCATGCAGCACCGATTGAATCTGCTTGAGCGAGGCGTTGTTTTCCTCATCGCCCCACGCCCAGTCGCGATGGATATTTGCGTAATACGTGTTCAGGCCCTGGTCGGCTGGCAGCCGGGTCCTGAGCGCCAGGTAGGTTTCATAATTGCCGTGTAAGGATTGTACGTCCACGGGTCTCAGGAGCTTCTGCAGCTTGCGCTGGTGCTGCTCGAGGGCCTTCTTGTAGCGCTCCACACGGCGGCGCGTCAGTGGCGGCAGGTCCTTGTTCCCGAGTTCCCGATCGAGACCCGCAATTTCATGGCTAAGTTGCTGCAGCGCGAACTGCAGGCGGCTGCGCCACTCGCCGAGGCTGGCTTGCGGCTCGGCGAACATGAACGGGATATCGCCAAGGGACGGAAAGTCGACCTTGCAGGCAGCGCAGTGCAAGTGGTCGTCTTTCTGCTCCAGCGGCGTTTTGTCGCAGCGCGGACAGGCAAGGAGTGCAACGAGTTCGGTCATGGACGGATTATGCCGCAATTCGCGATCGAAGCCGCCCCGACCGTGTCTCAAAAAAAAACGGCCAGTTGAAGGGAGCAACTGGCCGTCTGAGTGCCGGGCTGTCGGGGACAGGCCGGCTGTATAGCGGGCGAGCTATACGGGTTGGCAATTATTAAGCTGGCTAGGCGGCTGGCACCGTCCCGGTGACGATATTCTGGAACGCGATGTAATCGTCGATATTACTGCCCAGGCCGTGGCTGGTCTGCAGGCTCTGGTAGAGGGCGTCAAAGTTTCCTTCTTCGCCGTGCAGCGCCATGTAGTTCAGGATCACGGAGTTGACCAGCAGGTTGACGTTGTTGGCCATCGGCGTCGCCGCTCGTTGTACCGAGCCTCCGGCGTCCATGTAACCGATCTGCTGGTGTTGCATCTGTTCCTCAAGCGTACCGCCGCGCAACACCGCTCGGCCACCGAGTCGGGGCGGGTTGTAGACGAGGAAGAACGAGCCGGCGGTCGACGAATTGTCACTCGTCCATTCGCCCTTGCCACGACCATCGACCGAGTTGTCAATCGCACCGTTCGATGACAGCGAGCCATCACTGAAGACGTACAACATGACCGGGACGTCCATACGGGCCGCGTACTCGAGGCAGGCACCCATGCACTGGCCGGCGCGGAAGTCCTTGACCTCGCCTTCGGCGCGCGCGCCGCCGTGATAGTCGTAACCGCCCATCTCGACGCAGCCCGCACCCGCGAAACCGTTCATGACGAGCTTCATCACAGAAGCTGTCTTCTGGAACTCGCGCCCGTCACGGTCGCCGGCGAAGAATTCGGCGTTGGTGAAGATGCCGGTTGCATCGTCGACGATGACCGCATCCGCACCCGGATCGATCGGCGTACCGCCGAAGCGATCGGCGATGTGCGCCGCTTTCAGATAACCGCAACGAACGGCTTTGTCGATATCGACATCCCTGGCAACCAGGCTTTCGACACTAGCCACCTTCTCGTCGGACAGGCGATAGATCGATTCCATGACCATCGTCGCGTCATCCTTCGAGAGAATGCCTACGAGATCGCCGGTATCGACCAGGTTGACCACGTCACTCGGGCGATCGACCTTGGTCGGGCGCAGTTCCGGGTTGATCAGCATGGCCGGTGCCATCGAGTTGCCGCCCGAGTCCGAGTTCTCGGAACCAGCGAGCGAAAGGATCGAGCCTTTGGCGCCCGCGAGCGCGATACCGTACATCGGGTTGTGTGGATTGTTGCCTGTGTCGTTATCCGACCGTGCCGGTATGACGGCGCCATTGATATTGGCAGCCGTCGCCGCGCTCACCCGCGAAAGGATGCCGCGTCGGAACGCACTGTCGAAGTGGAAGCCGAGCCCCAGGTCGAAGTTGGCATAGTCATTGCCATTCGCGTCGGTAAGACCCGGCACCATGTCACCCGGCAGCCCCATCTTTTCGTAGCCCTGCGTACCCAGGAAGTCGCTCTGGCCGCCCTGTCCGCCGACGAGGACGTTCGAGTTCGCGATATTCACGCCGCCCGCCAGGTCGAAACACATGAACGGAATCTTGCCTGCGCCGTCGGTGATGTTGCACTCGGATGGGTCGCGCAAAGCATCCAGGTCGCCGGACAAGTCGCCGAACGCGTTACCTGCACTCAGCAGCGGCGCGATGCCGCCCACCGTGTACGCCGCTCCCGTCATGAAGCCCTGCGACAGGAGTTGTCGCCGCGTGACAGGACGGGGATGATCTGGGTGAAGCAGTGGCAAATCCCAGTTGCCTTTGTCTCTTTTCATGGTCATCTCTCTAAGTTCCTTCTATGTCCTGTCTTTACTGAACCAGCGTGGCTGCGCTGCCGAGTACCGAAGCGCAGACACCCTTCGCGATCGCGCGCGTGTCACTGGTGCCTGACAGCAAGCGATCAATCAGGTTGTCGGGTCGTAGCCCACCACCGGATTGGTAAGAAGCCAGTTCGCTGTAAACCGCCGCGTAGCTGGGCTGCGTAGCGATCTCTGCGCTCGTCGACGAGTGTCCTACCGCACGAGCAATCAGGGGCTCAACAAAATTTTCGCGGTTGCCAGCACTGAAGGCCTGGCTGGGCGCCGCACCGAAGTTGAATCCGGTCCAGATCGTCTCGTCCTCGACCGCGGCATCGCAGTACTGAATCGCGAGTTGTGCGATTGCTACCTGGTGCGACGACAGGAACGCCTCGACGTCTTCAACAGCCGGCAGCGACTGGCGCAGTTCCTGGTAGGTTTCATCCACCGGGAAGTTACCGCCGCTTTGATAGCCCGTGCGGTCGACGCCGGTGATAGCAGCATAGGTTGCATCAATCTCGTCAAACGTCTTGACACCAATGTCAGGAGCGAGCTCTTCGGCGGTCGCCATGTAGTCGGTCACGACGAGCATCGGGTCTTCATCGCGGTCGAACAGCGTGCCATCAAGATCGTCGAACGTCAGGAAGAACTCGTCGGCGTCGGGTCCTTTCTCGAGCGGCAGAACCGCACCGAGCACCGACAGCGGCTGGCCGAGTTCGTCCTGCACCGCGGCGACGAGGTCCAGCGTTACATCCATGTTGGCGTAGCTTTGTCCGACTGGTGTCTCCTGGCCGTTCATCGCGACACGCATGCCCTTCATAGAGATGCCGGAGGGCGTCGAGCCGTCAAGCGTTGTGAAATGCGGCTTGTCGAACAGATACGCGTACGAGTCGAACTGCTGAGCTTCGAACAGGACGTACGACGTCTGCACGGGCGCAGCGATGCGCTCCGAGATATCGAACAGCAGGTAGAAGCGTTCACCGACACCTGCATCGAAGTTCTGCTGAATCTGTTCTTGCGCCAGTGCGCGGCGGTGAATGGCCGCGAGTCGGAACGTACCTTCGAACACCCCGTCACTCGAGGTCTCGTTACCGAGCACGACCGCGAAAGTGTCCTGCCAGTCGACGAATGTGCCGCCCGGTACCGGGTCGACTGTCGAAACCAGTACGCCATTGACATAGATTCGACGACCATCGATCGGATTGTAGGTACCGACGACGTGCTGCAGCGTGGCCTGGAGTACCTCGGCAGCGTCTGGCGTGGACAGCTGCGGGTCACCGTTGAGCGAGGTCAGCGGGTTGCCGTCAGCGTCCTGTGCGTTCGTGCGCAACAGGAAGTCGTAGTTATAAAGTGTCTGCTGCAGAGCGAAGTTACGCGTGGTCTGTCCACCCGAGTAGGTGACGACCCTGGCCATCTCCTGCGTTACGTTGGCCGGAACTACCCAGGCTTCGATCGAGAACTCACCGGACTCCTGCAGTATATCGGCGAGTTTTCTGCTCGCGGTCGTCGAGCCCTGGGCCTTGCCCGGGCCCTGCGCAGCACTGGCGCCAATCGTAATGCCCCAGCCGCCGTACCAGGTGACATCGCCCGAGAAATTCAGGTCGATGGCCGGATCCACGCCGCTCGAGTCGAATGCCGTCGTGCCCGAACCTGTCTTGAATTCCCACAGGGCGATCTGGTCGTTCTCGTAGCGGTTGCCGCCCGAAGCGACCGTGCCGTCCACGAGGCGTACGGCCTTACTATAAATAAGGTTCTCATCAATCTCCGTAGGCAGGATTGCGTTGGCAAAATTCGTAAGCGCGTTCAACATTTGAGTCGACGCCGTCGGGCAGTCGTTGTTCCAGCAGTTATGCGCTTCACCACCCTGTGCGCCCGGCGAAACCTTGGCCACGAAACGCGAATCGCCCGGCTCGTCGAGGTTGATTTTCGACTTGGCTGCTTCGTACGCGCTCGCGACGCTGGGACTGGTGACGGGAGGGAAGCTGTCGCCCGATTCCGCAAAATAGGGCTGCTGCGGGGTCGAGGACTCGGAGCTGTGGCAACCGGCGCAATAAGCACCAAGCACAGGCTGGTAAACATGCTGGTAGAACAGGTCCGGAGTATCCGGGAAGTTCTTGCTGTCGCTGGGATCAGTCGACGGCGGTGGCGTCAACACGATCTGGCGACCGCCACCCGCGGTAGCACCGAGCCAGTTCTCGATCCAGGTCGTCATAATCGCGCTGCAAACCTGCGGGTCCGCGACCCAGCAATTATGGCCAAGCGGCGGCGAGCCGACCTTGCTGACGATTTGAGACAGCGACGGCTGATCCGTATCTACGACGGTCAGAGCCTCGTCATAGGCCATGTTGACATCGTCGCTACGGACGAACATGGGAAGCTGACCCACGGTCTCGTTATGGCATGAGCCGCAACGGTCCGTACCCTTCGCGTTCGACCAGAATTCCTGCTGGAATTTCAGGACGTCTTCGCTGGCTGCGACGGGACCGGTGTAGGGATTGTCATTGTTGTTTCCCGGGCCCTGCGAAACAGGGTTCTCAACGGTTTCCGCTCCGCCACCACAAGCCGCGAGAATAATGCTCGACAACAGTACCGTCGTCGCTGCGCGCAGCGAACGGCGATTAAGGGCCCTGGTAGCAATTCCGATTGCTTTAGTCATTATCTTGATCTCCCTACTGGCCCATGCAGTATTCGGCGGTGCTCGCGAACACTTGCTTCATGTTGATCGGTCCCTGACCAATCGACTGCAAAATTGTGTCGACCCTGTTGTGGTCGTTGTTTGTCTCAGGCTCGCGCAGGCAAACTGCCCGGAAGACCTTCCTGACCTGGCATGACGCGAACTGGTTGCTATTCGAGAGTTCGACGCCGAGGGACTTGGCGCCATTGTCATCACCATTGCCCGGCCCGTAGAAATCGAGGTAGCGGTTCTGCCCCATTCGCCAGTAGTTCGTCCAGTGGTCATCCGGAGTGCGGAATCCCTGCGGGAAGTTCAGGTCGTTGTTGAAGTACTTCGGCTGTACGTTACCTGCCGTGTACTGAATCGAGCCGCCGGCCTCATCGTAGTTGTAGTAGGCAAAAGCCTGGGCCATCGGATCCATGCCGGTATGGCAACCCACGCAGTTATTAAGGAACAGGCGGCTGTCACCACCCGGGCTGCGGCTCACGTCCTGGCGGATGCGATCCGGAGGCATTCGGGGGTCATGCAGCTGTTCCATGTCTGTGCAGAAATGGTTGACCATCGTGAAACGGAACATCGCCCGGTTCGTTCCGGCGACGAAGAAAGCTTCCGACGCTGCGCGCGACGTGATCACGCCGGCAGTTGCGTTCGGGGGAATACCGTTGATGCTCGACTGCGTCGTCGGTTCGAGCACGGCCTTCAGGTCGTGGTCGCCTGCTTCCAGCTGCTCGTAATGATTGTTGTTGTTCGCAGCGGGCGCTGACGCAACCGTTCCTGCGCGACCGACATACTGCACGTCGGCTGATAATACGGTACGGAAATCCACGTCGTCTCGAATCATGCCGATTACTGTTGCGACGTAATCGTTCAGCGGGACAAAGACGGACTGGTCACGATTCGTCCACGGCGCTGCAAAGTTCTTGAGCGTTACTTTGTAGAAGCTCGGATCTTCCATTGCAATGTAGGCGGCGCACTCGGGCCCCGAAACGCCATTACTGACGCAAACCGGATCCGTACCTGCGTTATTCACCATCGCATTCAAGACCGATTCGGTCGGTGGCACGCCAGCGAGACGATCATAAATACGTTTGGCCTGCTCCCTGGTCTGGGCAGCTGCCGGCGCCGCGAGCATTATCGCAAGCAATGCTGTCAGCGCGATGCGTACCTGTGTTTTCCACATCCTGTTATTCATATCGTTTCTGCTCATCACTCGTACGATCCAAAAAATGTGCTTTCCTGTGTGCCCAAACGTCTTCGGGATTCACGCACCCTTTGTAACGTGCTTGTCAGGTATCGGGTTGCGAGGACTTAATAAGGTCCCTGCCAATTCCGTTGCTCCTTACAGCTCCGCTTTACGCGGCGGACTCCTGTCCACCAGATCGGTTGCTCTACTGGCCGTAAAACCTTGCCAGCTCTTGTGGCTCTTAGCCGTGAATGCATTCACAGTCCAGGCATATCGGGCTTCGAAAACAATCAATCTGCAATCTATAAAGCAAGTGCTGTGCCAGTCCTCGCTCCTTCCTGAAGATTCTTCATAAAAACTAATAAAAACAGTTACTTAAATGTGTCGTATACGGACTTACCGAAACGAGGATATGTCAAGTAACTGTCGGCACTTTGGCACAAGGATTATGACCGGCGGCCATAAGCTACTGATTGTGAAAGACAGTGCAACTGTCGCCGAAGGGAGACAGGGGGTGACCGGTATGACACCACCAAACAACAACAGGAAACGCATAAAAGCTCATGTTGTTTGTGAATGTGGCTGGAAAAACACGTTTCCGGGCGCGCAGGTTTTTCGCGCTATGGAACCGCAGCCGTTGTTTTTCCGTGTATCAGGGGAAGGACCGTCTATGAAAAACGGTTTTACATTATTGAGTGTCGTGCTTTTGAGACATTACATCGTCGTAATTGTGTCTCTTATAATTAGTGTCGATTCGCTCTGCTTCGAGAGCAACACTCCGTCGAAGTTAATCGCGGTTTGTGACTGCGTTAACGGTATGAGCGCGGGGTC
>Ga0209456_10000104_pt1 | contig 44469 bp, 40 predicted proteins | sample COG_11_FD_184755 | JGI IMG/M metagenome (GOLD analysis project Ga0209456, IMG submission 184755) | Pelagic marine sediment microbial communities from the LTER site Helgoland, North Sea, for post-phytoplankton bloom and carbon turnover... | ecosystem: Environmental > Aquatic > Marine > Neritic...
GTTGTTGATAAAGATATTGATAAAGAAGTTTTTGAGAAAGTTGTTGAGAAAGTTGATGTTGATAAAAAAATTTAAAGCGTAAATTAGAATTTAGGGAGAATTAATATGCATTTACCTCCGTATGGTGATGAATTTAGAAGAACCGGTGCATTCTTTTCTTCTTTACAGGTTATGCCCTCATCTGAGCCAGATATGCACGTTCAAATTAATGAAGGAGGATTTTGGCTCAAAAATAAAGAATGGGTTGAGTTTGTTGGTGGTAGATCTCCTGGATTTACAGCACCTACAATAGGAGCAAAGTGGACTATACTATGCTTACATTACACCGGAGCTGCAATGTTAATTGATGGAGATCCGGGTAGTGACCCAGAATTACCTGTATTAGAAAGAAAATCATTCCCGCTTGCAGTTGTTTATTTGCAAGCGGGTGATACAAAAATAACTGGTGATAAAATATTTGATGTAAGGAACCTTTGGGGTTCGACAAGTTATTCTCATGTCGATTTAGACGATAGAAATTATCCTGGTTCACATTCTATCGAATCTATTGAGAATCTTAGAGAAGAATTAGATAATAGAGCTAGTGATAATGTATTGAATAACTTGTTGGATAGTAAAGCAGATATAAACGGAACAGTTAATGATGTTTTTGTATTAAATAAAGATTTTGTTGGTACTCCTTCTTCTCATGTAGGATTTGAAGTAGAAAGAGGGACAGAAAATAATGCCGCATTTAGATTTAATGAACAACTTAATGTTTGGGAGTATTCAAACAATGGGTCAGATTTTGTACAATTAACAAATGAAGGACCTTCAGTTACATTACCTACCGCATCAGATACTGTTCTTGGCGGAATAAAAGTTGGTAGTCGCTTAAATATGAATCCAACTACACAATTATTAAGTGCAACACTTCAATCAACAAATGATTTTACTGATTTTTACAAAAATAAGCTTAATGATATTGAAGACGGTGCAACAGCAGATATGACTCCAACTTCTGTGAAATTTGCATATGAAGCGAATTCAGATACTAATGCATTTACAGATGCCGATAGAACTAAACTTGATAGTGTTGAAGATGGAGCTACTGCTGGAAATATGTCTCCTGCGGATATTAAAACGTCATATGAATCAAATATAAACACAAATGTTTTCACAGATTTAGAGAAAATAAAGTTAGCTAATTCTGAGGATAACTCAACTGATGATATGACGGATTTGGAAATAAAAACTGCATATGAGAATAACCCAGATACTAATCCTTTTGATGATGCAGAGAAAGCAAAATTAGCGACGGTTGAAGTTGCTGCTAATAATTATGTGCATCCAACAACTCACACATCTGTTATGATTGTAGAAGATGAGAATCATCGTTTTGTTACAGATATTGAAAAAGCATCATGGAATAATAAAGCGGCTACAGCAGATTATTGGTCGAAAGCTGAATTAGTAGCAACTGGAGGATCATCTGATAGAATTGATTGGACTCATATTCAGAATATTCCTGCGTTTGGTTCTGCTGATTGGTTAAGTCCTGTTGCTGATATAGCAGCTCGAGATGCTTTAACTCCCACCCCAGGTCAATGTGTTTTGGTTCAAGATGATGGGGATGGAAAATCGGCACAGTATGCATATAATGGTACACAATGGTCTAAGATAGCAGATGTCGATTGGATTCCAATGACAGATCTCCAAGTTAAAACTTCGTACGAAGCAAACGCAGATACTAATGAATTTAGTGATGCAGAAAAAACTAAATTAGGTGGTATTGAAGCTGGAGCTAATGCTTATTCATTAACAATAGCGACGGATTCAGTTCTTGGTGGTATCACAGTTGGAACGGGATTGCAAGTAGATGGTGCGGGAGAAGTATCTCTTAATTATTCTTTTGATGATATAGAACATGGAGATAGAACTGGTGGAACGTTACATGCTCTCGTTAGTGGCAGTAGTGCAGGTTTTATATCAGTTGCTGATAAAGCAAAATTAGATGCAATTGAAGCGAGCGCTAATAATTATAGTTTACCTGTTTCAACGACAGTTGGAGTTGGTGGTGTCAAAACTGGAAGTCATTTGTGGATGGATGTCGATGATACAATTAATGTAACGGAAGCAAACAATTCTGGTGGTCTTGGAGTAGTTGGTGTGAATACAGGATCAAATATTGACATTGATCCTGGTACTCATCAAATATCTGTTGCAGATGCGGATGTGTCTACTCCAGGTGTTGTGACAGTTGGATCTAATATTGCTGTGTCTAGTGGGACAATATCTGTTCCTCATGCTCAAGGTTCAAATTTAGGTCTAGTAATTGCAGGTACAAATATTAGTTTAGATGATGGATCAGGAACAATCTCTGTGCCTATTGCAGATGATACAACTCCAGGTGTTATTAGAATTGGTTCTGGAATAGAAATTTCAAATGGTATCGTATCTGTTGATTGGAATGAAATGACTTTTACTGATATCGAACATGGATCAAGAAGTGGCGGTAATCTACATTCTACAGCGACGACAATTGTTGGTGGATTTATGTCTGCTGCTGACAAGTTAAAATTAGATGGTGTAGAAAGTGGAGCAACTGCAGATATGATTCCTGTTGAAATAAAATCTGCATATGAACTAAATCCGGATACAAATGCATTCACTGATAGCGAGGTTTCAAAGTTATCAGGTATTGAAGCTGGAGCAACAGCGGATATGGATGCAACGGAGATTAAAACTTCATATGAGTCAAATTCAGATACAAATGCTTTAACTGACGCTCTTCTTACTAAGTTAAATGGAGTGGAAGCTAGTGCAAATGCTTATGTTCATCCTACTTCACATGATTCTATCACAATTGATCATCCTATAACAACTGAATTAATAGTTGATGGAAATCGTGTAGATTCGTACACCGCTGATGGTTCTCTTGGTAGACCTTTTAAGACTATTACTGCGGCAATTGGTGTAGTATCTGGTGGGACACTAATTTCAGTTGCTCCAGGTACATATGTTGAGAATCTAACAATTGAAGCAGGAATGCATTTTGTTTGTAAGTCACCTGAAAAGAATAATATATGTACTGTGTCAGGAACTGTCTCATATAGTACAAGCAATACTTCAGGTGGAGCAAATGGTAATATATCATCATTTTGTGGTATTGATATTTTCTCTGATGGGTCGAATCCTACTGTTCAGTTTTATGGGTCTAATCCACAAAGACTTAATTTAATAAATTGTGAAGTTGATTCTAGTGGTTTACAACCAGCTTTGCATATGAACAATACTGGAGCAGATTCTTTAGTTGTCACAGAAGATGCTAATTTTAACAATACTGGTTCTGGAATGGCAGCTATTGTTGATTATGGTAAATTAAGTCAATGGAAATCTCGAAATAATTCTCAAAGTAATTCAGTCTCAGTTCAGTTTAATAATACTTCTCAATTAGATAGTTTTCTTTCTTATTTTACGGGACAATTGAGTTTTAGTGGTACATCTGGAGGTATTGCAATTCATCCAGTTATTGATGCAGGTGCTAATGATGCTATTGTGATGAATGGTAGTACTCTAACATTAACTGTTCCTTTCTCATTAGGATCTGGTGCATTAATAGATGCAGCATCGACTGGAACAGTATCAAATGAAACAGTAGCTGAAGCGTCTAAAATTGATTACGCACCAACAACCTCTGGGGATTGGACTGGTTCCCCGACTGAAGTATTAAGTGCTTTGGATGAATTAGCAGGTAGACCTTCTGGTGGTGTGAGTTGGAATTATACAGCTACTATGGGTGGACTTCCTGGATCTCCATCGAATGGTGAGATGTGGTTTGTTGGAGATGTACCAAACGCTGGGAATGCTGCTATGCCTGTATGGTGGAATAGTTCTAATTGGGTAAGTGCAACTGGGGCTATTGTAGATGGTGGTGGTGGTTAATATTTTTGGGGAGGGTAATGCCTCCCTAATTAATCAAAGGAACGACTATGCTTGTAAAACCTGAAGACACTTATAGAATTTTAAATGAGGCATTCCCTGAGAGATTAGATATCACAAAAGATGCAGCAAGTATAGCTAATAAGTTTACAACAAAACCTCAGGGATTTCTCATACAAGACACATATAACAATCCATTTCTTCCTGTAAGACCTAGACCTAGAGTTGACACATCGAAGATGGATCTTATTGAGGTATATAAGAGGGTAAGAGAAAATTATGGTAAATTTGCTTCTATATTCTTACCTTGGCATTACATTTGTGAATTTGTTGGTAATCGATATTATATATTTAATACGAGACCAATCGATGTGAAATTTCCTTTAACAAATAAACAGTTGAGTAAACTTGATGATACTGAATGGGATGATCTAACTAAATTATTTTTCAAAGAGAAAATATTTGATATTAGTGAGGGTATTCATATTTGTATTATTGGAGACACAAGTTTAGATATTTACACAAAGAAAACTTATGAAGCAATTGGTCGTATGTGTATGGCCCCATTTATGCGTTATTTTAAATTGCCTCGTGGATTGTTTCAAAGAACTTTTCCACTTAACGTAGGTAAGAAATTTAATTTAGATTATTTAACAAAGTTTGTAAAGAGGTGATTGATGTTACCTATTACTCCTTTATTTGATAACACAAATGAAAAATATATGCTGAATAAGGATGAATCTCTTAAAAGGTTTTTTCCTTCTCTTTGGAACGCAGTTTCTGGTAAATTTCAATCTATTTTTCCAATATTAACTCGTGAATTACCAGATTCGAAAAAGTTTTGGAATGCGCATACTAAGGGGCTTCCTTCAAGTGTAATGTTGAACAATTCTAATTCTCCTGTATCATATATTTTACCCGCAGTGTCATCGAAGATTAGTCCCCAATCTAATGTAGTAGCTGTACCATTTTATATAATTCATGGATTTTTGAAGTTATCAACACATAGTTTCAGTGGTAGATCTTTTCAGAATAAAATAGTTTTTAACTCACCGTCCGATTTCAAAGTTTTAATGTGGGAGTCTAAAGGTCTTAGAAGTTTGTTACCAGAAGAGGATTTAAGATTTGCTATTATGATTCATAATATTGGACATTGGGTTAATTATGGATCACCGGTGATTAGTAAATTACTAAAAATTAGTAAACTTATTTTACCATTTTTGAGTATACCGCTTATAATAGCATCTATTATGATTTCGAGAGTAGGTGAAAGATCTGCGGATCGTTTTTCGAAAGAAGTAGGATATAATAAAGAATTAGCAATAGCTTTAGATAGAATAGGTCATTATAAAAGATATGATGTCAGTGTGATTAATAAAATAGGTGATGTAATAAGAGTTACTATGCACAAAGTTCATGATGCATTTGATAAATATGCTCCTTTTCTTTATAAATCTCCTAGTGTTAAGTCTAGAGAATTCGATCTTAAATCGGGACAAATAAAAGAACTTCAAAGTTATTATTTTAATGGTATTATAGGAATTGATGAATATGTTAACGAATTATATGAAATGGACATTTTAGAAGAAGGAGGACTTGATTTTATATTGAATGAATTAGCTAAATTTCTTTCTCCTATAGATCGTTTAGCAGCAAAACATGCAGGACATTTCTTTCCGCTTTCACAGAAATAAATATCGATTAATTTTTTGTTCTGAACGTATATAGAAATTTTATATTTAATTTAACTATCTATAAAATTTTCTAATCTAAGGAGAAAATTGTGGGAGCAGAGTCTCAACTTCAGGTAGAGGAGCACCCAACAAATTATTCTAATGATATTACATTAGAGATATCATACAAGACATTATACACATGCTTGCATAGTGAATTAGAGAAACTAAAAGATATGGAACCGGGTATGCCCATTAATTGCTTGAAGTCTCGAACTTTAAAACGATATGTTGAGAAATTAAAAGCCACCCATTTCCAAATATTAGCTAGTAGATCTAAAATTGTTCAGGATTTATTTGTAATACAACAAACGGTGAATTGTTTATATAGATATAATAATGAATTTTTAAATTTTTCTTATCCTGAATATCGTTCAAAAGTATTATACCCTAATATTATCTATATACTAATAAGAATTCTTTCGAGTGCTCATAAATTTCTTCAAAACACAATTAAAAGTGTTTATAATGAAATCTGTAGAAAATCATATGGTGTTGTATATTCTCATATTAACACATTTTATTTAGATCATGATGTTATTAAAACTGATGTATTATATGAATTTTTAGGTAATGGTTTAAAGAAGTTTAATCCTTTAGACATAGATAACATAACGGTTTTCTATAAGAGTAGTTTCAGATACGTATTTAATTATTATTTTAAGAAAGAGAAGAGGATAAATACAGTATATGATTCTGTCTGGGAAATTGAGCAAACTTTGGATAATATGGTAAGCATACCAATAAGACTTGGTATATATCGTGATGTATTGTATGATTTGCAAACAAAGAAATTTTATCAAAAATCACCAACGATGACTCAATTAAGTTATAACTATAAAGTATTTAAAAACGTAATTGTTGATAATCAATTTCAAGACGTATATTTTAGTAGTTATAGAGATAGTTTTGTATTGAATAACAGAGAATATAAATTGATGAAGCTTTATAATGATGATATAGAGAAAAATGGAACATTAGAAAAGATTAAAAAATTACCAACTATATATCGTCTTCTTAAATGTGTTCATATTATTAATCCAAATTCAAAACCTTATAATGAGATGTTGATTAAACCTAGAATGGTCAAAACTGCTGTTATGGAAGAATTAGTACAACCATTTAAGAATATGTTTAATGATCATTATATATACGGAATTTTAGATAAAGTTGCTGAGAATTTTACGAAGACGATTTTGTCAGGAGAGTATATTAATTTATTTACGCTTTCAAATGTTAAGATTGATCAGATCACATTCATTCAGCAAATGAAAAAATTTATTAATATATGTTTAACAGAAGGAGTCATTGATAACTGATGTCTAGCGAACAAGAAAGTGGAGATTTTGATTCTTATGATTTCATAGGATCAGATTTTACAGCACAAAAAGATAAATTAGAAAAACAAATCACAGGAGTAGAATTAAAACAACAAGAAATTCAAAAGCATATCGCAGACATTGATAGTAACATTCAATTTTTACAACAATATTTACAGACTCAAAAAGATCAAGAGAAACAAAGAGTTATTCGTGGAGCTGTTGCTAAAAATATTGAACTTATTGCTAAACTCTATAGCGTAAATCGAGAGTATGAAGACGTCAAGGTTAAATATTTTCGAGACATATCTGATAATATTTATAAAATGCATCATTTAATTTCAGTAGAGATTAGAAGAATTGATGAAAAAGTTGATAAAATAGATGATGGAGATTTTGTTGGAGTAATGAAACAAGTTATGGATTTAATATCTCACGAGAGAGGATTGCATGATGGAAAGATCCCCTTGTCAGAAAATGTGCAGAAAGAGATGGAACAAGAAGATGAGGCATACAAATTATGATTGCTATATCAAATTTATTTGAGAAACAGACACATTATGAGCCGTTTATGACGGGTACTGCTAAACAAATTGGTGGTAAAGGTTATCCTACAGGACAATATCGAGTCGGAACAGGTCCGCCTGGTGTCATGATGGCGAAACAAAAAGCAGATGAAGCTCTTGTTGCTTCACAAAAGGGAACGCAGTTAAGAGATATGCGTCGTCGGAAAAACCCAACTGCTAGTGAACGTCAACAAGGTGCATACTAATTTTAGAAGAGGATATATTCATGATTCCTTTGAGCAAGATACTAAAAGATTCAGAGGCAATAGTTATAAGACGAGTTAAGAAAAGATCTTACCCTCTTGTGGAGGACACTTATGATCCAGTTGTTTCAGATAAAATTATATCGAAAAAGAAGATTGTTATTTCGGAACAAAAATTAAAAAATTCTAAGAATAATAAGAAAGTTGAAGAATCTTTTGTTGTAATTAGAAAAAGAATAAAGAAGTAAAAAAATGTTTGGAGGCGAAAATACATGGCGAGGAAAAAAACAGCAGTACAAAAAATGGATCTGGATAGTCTAGAAAACGCGGAACAGGATATAACAGAAAAATTAGGAGAAGCTTTTGATAAAATTATATTAAGCGAATATGGTCACTTAATGGCTCCTGATCCTATAGTTACTCCGTTTGGTATTCAGCATGTTGATGCTTTATTAGGTGGAGGAATCGTTTCATCCGATCCAATTATATTTAGTAGTACTCCCGAGACGGGAAAGACAACCTTAGCATTTCAATTCAGTTCTGTGTTCCAAAAGATTTATCCAAATTCGGTTGTTGTTTATTTAGATATCGAAGGATCAGGGAACAATAAAAATAGTGAATTTAGACAAAGCAGAATTGAAATATTTGGACTAGATGAGAATCGATTTAAATATGAACCTATTGTTGTAAATGTAGATGGAATATTTGAGTTGGTTAATAGATTGGTTGAAATTAAGAAAATGTTTGAAGAAAAACTTGAAAAAGAATTTTATGTTGCATTTGTTTGGGACAGTATTGCTTCTACTCCTGGTCCAAAAGCGGCCGAAGCGGAAAGCCCAAATTCAATTATAGGTAATAAAGCGCGACAGGTGGGTTTTCTTTTGGACAAATATGGACCCCAAATTAAATTCAATCGAGTTACTTTTATTTGTATAGATCAAATTCGTGCAAATATAAAGATTGATGGTCCATATATGCAACAAGAAAAATCTGTTGGGGTATTTAAAGATTTTAAATCAGCTACCAATATTTATTCTTTACAACATAAAACTCAACAATGGCTTTTTCTTAGTAAAAAGAAATTAATTTCTCCAGCTGATGGTTTAGGTATTGATGGTTGGTTTATGGATATCTACACCGAGAAAAATAAATTGGCACCGAGTCAACATGCTGTTACTTGTGTTTTTGATAAAAAGACAGGTATAAGCAAATTTTGGTCTGAATTTTATTTTCTTTTAGAACCAATTCCTAGCGAGAAAAAGATTTATAAAAATTCACCACCTGCTAGCTTGTTCATGATGAAGAAAGATGGATCAAGAGTTAAACTTGTAGTTGTTGATGAGAATGGTGCTGAGAAATGGAGAAGTGATTCTTTTTATAGAAAGAATGCAAAAGAGAAATATGATACTGATGAGACATTTAGACAATGGTTTGATTATGCAGTCCAGATAAGTGTGTATAATCGGATTACCCAAGGTATTTTTAAATGTGAAATGGGAGATTATAATGAATCAGAAGATAAATGTGTAATTGATGAAACCATTCACAATGTTGTAGCTGATACTTTAAATGAAAATCCTTTAGATTTTAATCCAGAAACTCCTATTGCAGAACAAGGAGAGGGCGTTCCCCAAGTTAATGAGGATTTTTTCTTAAATCAAAAACAACCTCCTGGAGATGAAGGGTATAAACCTGTTTTTGATGAACAACAGACTACATAAGTATTGGGCGGGGTAGTGTAAACAAAAAATAGAACTGAATGCTTCACTTTGCTACCTCGCTCTCTTTTTAGTAAATTAAAAGGGAGAAACATAAATGGATGTACGATTTCTTAATACTATCGCCGAAGCATATATAGATCAAAATCGCCTTCATGATAAACTTACAAAAGAACAAATTTTTGAAGATGTTTACTCTTTAATTAAAGACCTACGAGAAAATGATATAACTCTTTATGATCATCTCTACGATACAAATGTTCTTCAACAGCAACAGATTATTAAAACATATTTTGACTATCAATACAAAGATCATATTTTACATGAAGCAGAACCTTTAACTCTTTTGACTGTTGGTGGAATTGCTGCTCTATTTTATTTCATATATGGTAATAGAATTAATAAATCAATCTTTTCTGGTGGACAAAAGATTGGAAAAGTAGGAGAATCTATTGGAAAGTTTCTAACGAAACATGGTAGATATTGGAAATTTCGATATGCTATTATTCAACAGAATTCTAAGAAATGTTACAAGGTTTGCGGTATTGATGAACGTGATTTAAGTATGTGGTCTTATTTCTCAACAGGTAGTAAGAAACCTATATTATCGAATGTTGAAGGATTCAAACAAGGGGATTGTCTTAAGAAATGTTATGTCACATATTTGATAGAAGCTTTAGCCCTTCTTTCCAAAAGTTATTTTGTTTGTCTTAAAAATACGGGCGGATTTGATCAAATACAAAATCTTAGACCTGATGATATGTTGAAAACGGTTTCGGGTCTTCAGCTATCTGCTGCTTGTAATGATTATTTTACAGAATTGAAAGCTGGTTTTGATTCATTTTATGATTTACTAGATTATGTTCACGGAAAAGATGAGGTACAAAAAAGAAATTCATTACAAGAATTAAAGAATAAAATGATTGAATCTAGAAACGAAATTAGTAAAACGAAACGTATGAAGCAATATAGGTAGGAGGAATTAAATGGAACAATCAGAAAAAGAATTATTAGAAAATGATATATCTGATGATGAATTGAAAGAGACTTTAATTGAATGCATTGATTTTATGGATGATGAAACGATTGAAGAAGTATTAAAGATGTCTATGTTAAGAGTTGGACGTAAAGAAAAATTGGCTCGTTTAGGTGGGTCAATGGCATCAAGACTTGCCAAAACTAAGAACGATGCAGATTACAAGAAGATGATTAAATACAAAAAACTTTGGAAGAAATTTAAATCGAAGGTTATGCGTAAGTATGGTATGAGAGGGAAACAGGCCGCTCGTAAAGCTGCAATGAAATCTAAGTAACTGTGAAGGATTTTAAAATGGATAATATTTCAACAACAGGAATCTGTGCTGGTCTTGGTGCTATGAATTTAGCAAAAAAATTACGGCGAGTGAACGAAATGGGATTTATGAAAGATATGAGTAAATCACTTCGTACGCATGGTTCAAGAATAGGTAAAGAAGTATCAACCAGTTTTAAGAAGAATTACCCAAAAGAATCTAAAATGATTAAGAAAGAGTGGGAAGATACAAAAAGAACAGTTAGAGATATGGCTAAACCAGCTGAAGAAAAGAATCCCCGTGGTATGAATATAGATGTCGGGAAAACTATGCAATATCTTAAGAATAAAGAGAAAAGAAAGAATAGAGGAATTTTTGGAATAAAGTATTAACTTCCAAAGATGCATTATATTAACTAAGAGAAATCATACAAAGGAGAATGAAATATGTCTTACAAAAATTTTATGGAAAAATTAGAGAGTGGTGGTAAAAGCGTAAAGAAATTTGAGGAAGATGTTGAAATTTGGCGAAAAATGAGTGCTACTGAAAAAGCGGAAGCAATTCAGGAAGCTAAAGCGGACGAGGATTCAAAGAAATATATTCTGGAAGTTGCAGAAGCTGCAGGTAAAGAAGCTGGTGGAGCTGGTGATGAAACTGGTGATGAAATCCTTTCCAAAGGTGCTGGAGAACCTAAAGAAGCAACCAATATGTCAGATGAAGATGCGAGAATGTCTGATAAAGGTAAGATTGCTTCTGCCGCTGGAATTGCACAAGGTTTAGGAGCATTAAATCTGGCTAAAAAATTGCGAAGAGAGCAAGTATCCACTCCTTCTGGAGAATAAAATATTAAAAGGAGATCAAATATTATGGGTTATCAACAATTTGTTGAATCTCACGAAAAAGACCCTCTAGATGGTGTCGAAATACGAGAAGATGTTCTTGCTTGGATTATCTCTACTCCGGAACAAAAAGTGAGTTGGATTGATGAAGCTAAAGAGCACAAAACTTCTGATATTATCTTGGAAGTTTCTAAATTATCAAAAGAATATTCTGAGGGTGTTGTAACTGCTATTCTAGAAAAGAGTGATATTGTAGATGCAGAAAAAAGGGAAAGTCTATACTCTAAAGTAGGAAAAAGATTGAAAGGTTTATCTAAAGAAGATTTTGGCAAACAACTTAAATCTAGTGATGATGCTATTGATAAACTTCAATCGGTTGGTGGTAAATTAAAAAATGTACCTTTGATTGGGAAACTTGTTAAAAAGGACCTTAGCAAATTAGGATCTTCAGAGGCTGGTTTAAAAGTTGCCAGAGGTATGAATGCTGTAGGGTTTAGTCCGGAAACAAGCACTAAAACAGGATTGAAAACAATGGTGGGTGTTCATAAAACAAAAGAAGCCGTTGGTGATGCTCGTGATGCTGTTAAGAAATTTGTTTCTGGAGGTAAAGAAGCAGCAGAGGAAGCTGGTGGTGCTATCAAAAAGTTTGCGTCTGAACATGGTGGAAAAGCTGGTGCTGCTGTAGGTGCCGGTTTAGCAGTTACTGGTCTTGCGAAGTATCTCGCTGGAAAAAAGAAAAAGAAAGAACAAGAAGGATAGTGTGAAGGTAGCACTCTAAATTTTTGGGGAGGTTGTTATCGCCTCCCTGAAAATTTATCTTTTCTAGTTTTATATAGAAATAGTATTAAAAGACATTCTAATACTAACGGTGAAGATATAATCTTGGAGGCGAGCAATTGAGTGAATTTAATAGCGTAGTATCTTTAATTAATGGTAAAGCTGACGAAAATAATATCACAGCATCCAAGGCATCTAATGTACAGGAAAGTGTACAAGTAGAGAATAAACCAGTAATTAACGAAAGAGCTAAACCATTTGATGTTGCTGTATTCTCAAACGAAGTAGCTCAAAAAGCAGAAAATAAAAATCGAGTTTATGCCGAAGTTGCGTCGAATATTAATGCGTATGATATCGCAGAGAATTGCAGTAGACAAATTTGTTATAAAATTTTTGGAACCCCTGTTAGATCATTTGGAGATAAATGGTTACCTCTTTCCTTTAGGGCAACGCTTGGTAGTGCATGCCATGATTTTATTCAAGGAGTAACCGACCAATTCTCAGAAACAGAAGTTTCTCTGAAGATACCATCTATTAGGTTTAGTGGTAGATTAGATAATCTAAATGGATTTAATGTTCTGGCTGAAATTAAAAGTTGTACATATAAGGATTATCAAAAAATTATTAAAGATCAAAGACCTAGAACTGCAGATTTTTACCAGGTTATGGCTTATAAGTATGTGTTAGAAAACTATCTTGATGAAGCGAAGGATACAAGTATCAAAACTAGATCAAATAAACCTGCATTAGATCATTATGACATTGATACTTTACAGTTTCTATATCTTGCTCATGATATAACTGCGAGCGATATTGATGATTTTTCTATGGCGATTAAGATCGTTGATGCTATTAAGAAGCAGTTAAATTCGAAGACAAATCCATTTTATTTTATAACATCATTAGTTCTTGATACGAATTGTTTTGATGTAGAACCTTATTATGATTTTATCAGACGTAAAATTGAGCAACTTAATGGATTTCTAGATTCAAATACTTTACCACCTGGTGACAATGAGTTTATAAATCGCAAAAAATGCTATTTTTGTCATTACTACTCGATATGCGATATTAAATAAGTTTCCTAGTGCAGGGACAGGATTAAATATGGGAGAATTTGATGAATGATAATTTAATCATTGAAGAGATTGAAAGAGATTTTGAATATATGATGTTCGAAGTTGCTAGAGTGAGATCCCCTATATTGAAAAAGATTGATAAAAATTTTGATGCAATTAGAAAGAATCCAAAAGATCGTAAAGAGATAGTAGATCTTGTTAAAAATATCAAGGAGTTTACAGGAATTAAAGTTGTTGTTTTTGTGATTAAACAAAATGATCCGGGAGCATATATTTTTACAAAATATAATAACTTATTACCAAGTCTTTTTAAAGGTAAAGAAAAATTAGAAGTTCACAAATTTAAAGCAGAAGAATCACCAAAATATATTAAGGGAATTTATATTTTGTTTGGAGCAAAAGCTTTAGATACATTTAGTTCTAGAGAACTTACAGCAATATTATTGCATGAAATAGGGCATGTATACCAACATACTGCTAATTTTTCTTTATATTTTCCTAGCATCGTAAATCGTATGTCGCAAGGAGGAATAATTTTAAGTCCTGTCGTTTTGTCATCTGTAGTAGCACTACCTTTGATTGTGTCTTTTTTTGCTTTGTCTAGAAGTTTGACTTTTTTTGAGCATATGGGAGAATTAAATGCAGATGAATATGCAGTCAAATATGGGTATGGAGATGAATTAGCAAAAGTGTTTTTTAAATTTAATAAAATGGTTGGTGAAAAGAAAAGACCACAAAACTGGATTCAAAAAACTTGGGAGTCTATTAAATCATTCTTTTCTCTTTCGAGTCACCCAATGGATTCAAAAAGAGTGTGTGACATAATAGATAAAATGCGAGTTGATTATAAAAAGAAATATCCTAAATTATCAAAAGAAATAACGACAATATATGCCGATATTAGATGTTAACTACGAGAGGTAAAGTATGAATTTAACAGGTGTACAGCTTTATTCGAAAGCGACTCGTAATTTGAGAAGTGTGAAGAGAATTAGTGAGAAAGATATAGACCAACAATTTAAGTTAACATTTATATACCCAATGTTATTTGATAAGCGGTTACGAAAATTCGAAGATACCATGAGAAATTTTATAGCTGTTTCTATGTTGAAAGAAATATTTGTCAGTAATGCTTTGAACATAGTTGCAATGGCTTCGAAAAACTTTTCTTTGACAGATGAACATGGTGGTGAAACAGATGTTCAAACTAGAATTTCAAAATCTGCTTTAGGACAGGGTGGAGGTGGAGGATATTGGCAAACGGATTATAGAGAAAGTGCACCACAACAAATAGACCAATATAAACTCCAGGAAAAGATTAAAGAAAAGACCGCTGTTATCAAACAATATTTAGCAACTGAACCACGGGTGAAGAAATTGAATCCATTTGTTGAGTTAATAACTTTGGATAATTTAATTGATGTCCCCGTGATTGTTGGTACTAAAGGTTATAGTATTGATTCTTTGACACTTGCTTATATTTTAACAACAGCAATAGCTTTAAAAAAACCAATCGGTGGACCACAAGGGGAAGTCAATATACAATATATTATTAATGTTATTAAACGTCTTAAGGAAGATGAAGCTTGGAATCTTTTAGCAAATATGTCGAAATTTGAAGCTGGAAAGAAAACTCCTGCTCATGAAAGATTGATTGCTTGGTTGGCTCCTGATCATCCTAAAATATCCGAAGCATTACAATCCTTTGGTCGTAGTGTAAAAAGAAGATATGAAAATATTATAGGTGATCGTGTGAAGAGTGTTAAGACATGGAAAGAACGGTGGGTTAATCCTAGAATACCTTCACGTGTTCCTTCTTCTATTAAAGGTCAGATTGATCCGGAAGATTTCTACAAACCTGGAAAAGAAGGTGTCCCCACTGAAATACCAGAAAAAATGCCACAAGATAGTTTTAAAGCCGCTAAGGAATTTGGTATATTAGATGTAGTTCAAGATAATTTAAAAGAGGCAGATCTTTTCTTTAAATTTATGTTAAATGATGACCTATTAAGATCTCAATTTGGTTTAAGAAAAGAACCTGGTCAAATATCAGAGGCTGTTAAGAGAGTAAGTGGGAAAGCTGGGGAATTGCAGGATCTAGTAATTCATAATTTTTCTGCTTATTTAGGGTATAATATTAATATGTATATGAAATCATTTTTCAATACTATATACCCACAAGAATCAATTGTTAATTATCAAAAGGCTAAAGAAAAAATTTTTGATAAAGACTTATTAGAGGTTTTAACGGTGATAACTTCTAATATATTTGCTGCTATTCAAAATGCTTTTGCAGGTTCTACTATTGATGAACAAAGAGCTAAAGTGATGAAAAATATTTGTAAAAATAGTCTTGATGATTCGATACAAAAAGTAGAAGATAGAACTAATCAATTAAGAGGTGTTAGAATTGGTACATCAAGATTTACTTTAGAACAATTTGGTCATTTTAGTTCTGTTTCGACTGATATAGGACAAGAATTTGATAGTTTACATCAAGGCTTACGTCATCAATTATCGTTGGTTATCGACAACCCTACTCCAATATTTAACAGCGTTGAACAAGCTATAGATAATGCTGTTGATGAAATGCTTAGAGTTCATACTAATGAATACCGAGATGATGCTGATGGAATACCTGTCAATATGGCATTATATCGACAAGGTGTATTTGATAATATAGAAAATAGAGATCAAATAAAGAACGCTATAGCTGCATACCTTGATGAGACAAAATCCTATATCATAGGCTTTATAAGAACATTGTTTTATATTTCGACGATGGGATCTCTTTGTCAATACGTCAATTATGTTGATATTGAAATAGAAACAACTGCGAATGATGCTTTAGATTTACCAAATTATACATTAGTGTTACCGCTTGAAACAATTGTGATGCTTCATTCTGCCGTTGTCTCAAAATCTTGGCGACATTTGGTGTCAAAAGGAATAACGGAAGGACTTAATATCACAGATAATTATGTTAAGGGTATAGTGAAATTTATTAATAAAAGATTGGACGTTCCAAATTTAATTGTCATAGATTCTAAACGTGGTCAAGTTTATTATAAGCTTCAATATATGACTCAGATCAATAAATCTAATCTTCGAACTTTTGAGACTTATATTGAAAATATGACAAAGAATGAATTAGAGAGAAGATTTTAAAATTTCATTTATGGAGGAATCATTATGTTTACCGAAGATGTTCAAATGGATATTATGCGAGAATCACGAGGAGCTTTGAGCAAGATTCATGAAAATCAAGGTAAAAAAGTTACTTTGCTTGAAGAGGCAGAACGGATTTCGAAACAGAAAGATATGGGGAAAGGATTTTACAAACCTTATGATCAAATTGCTTTTGAATCCAAGATTAGAGTAGATATGATGTACTACGATCAATTATTTCAAAAGCTTGATGAAAACGTACATCCTCAAATTGAAGGAATAATGAGTTCGTTGTTCACAAATGTACGGAAGATTTATGAATTTGTTAATATCGCTCCTGAGTTTTATGGAAAGGGGATTAACGAGTCTATTATAGATGATTCTCTTGAAAGAGCTCAAAGGCGATTGTCTAAAGCTATTTATGAAAATCTAGATCGAAACTTTTATAAATTAAACGAAGTCCAAAGAAAAGAGCGTTATTATGATAAGTCGAAAGAAGTAATTTCAACTTTAATCACTGATGGTAGTGATGCAGATGATGCTATCAAGTTTGGTATTAAAACTGTGGTTATTGAGAATCTTTTGAAGAATATTTCATTTCCTTTTAGTACATGGTCTCGTATTCAGTATCTAACTGATAACATTGATTATGGAAAAGTTTTTGATCAAGATAAATTAGTCGATCTTGTTGAATCTTTCGAGAAGAAAATTCATAATCTCGCAAAGATAATTTCTACATGTGTTTGATTCTTATCAAAATAGGAGCATGAAAAAGTGTCAGAGACAACTAAAATCTATAAAGAACTACAGCAAATATTTCATGCTGACCCGCGAATAGAACGTCAGGTGTATCAAGATATTTCGAGATTTGTCAGCACAGCATTTACTCAATCTATGTCATCTGACGAAGGATATTGTTTTAAATTTACGCTTCCAATGGCTGGGGTTTTAAAATTATACAAAGTAATTGGTATTGATCAGAAGGATGTATTTCAAGCATTTACTAAGGATTGGGGTACGGGCGCTATGAAGAATGCTATGCATAGTGACCCGTACTATCAAATTCTACTAACCATTACTTATTATGGGCTACTAGGAAGAAAAGAACATTTATATAAAAACGCAATGATGTGTTGCTTGATGAAAGTTTGGAATGGTCGGAAAGTTCGATATATCAAGTATTGTGATAAGAAAATTATGAAGTATGTTGTGACTCATATGGTTACAAAGAAACATAGTGTATCTAAATATGATAGCCCCATTAGTTTGCTTCATGATTATCACGTCCCTACTCTTGTGAAAAAATATGGTCCTGAGATTCAAAGAAACCCACTAAAATTAAAACGGTTATTTGAACAAATGTATAGTCGCATTAATCAGATTTTCATGTTTAATCCAAGAAGGAATATAACAACAGGGAAAAATGAAGCACAAGGTGGATTATTGCCGCTTTATATGAAAGCCCATAAAATGGGTATGTCTATCTCTAGTCCAAGTGTTGGAATGGGTGATGACGAACCAGGATTTGATCAATATTCTACTGTACATATTCGTGATGAGATAACGAATGATGTGACTGATTACATTACGATGAATCCAAACCCCACTTATCCTAATACTTTAATTAAAAGTTTTAATCAAACATTTAAGGTTAAGGAAGTCACTATTAAAGCAATATTACGATCTATTCATAACCATAAATATAATGATATTTTATATGACTTGATTAGTGTAATTCTTTCTCGTACAAATGTAGTCGATAAAATTGATATATGTAAAGCGAGTTATAGAAATCTTGTTAAAAAAGTAATTATTTCAAGTAAGAATAATCCCGATACTAGAAAAATACAGACTCTTAGTAATATGTTATTAAAGAAGATTTTTGATGATGATCTTAGAGACATTGACGGGAAACCTCTGGCTAAAATATATGATCGATATAGTGAAGTAACAAGAATTCAAATCCGTAATGTTTTAATCTATGGTCTAATTTATAACATGAATAAGACTGTATGCCGGGGACAGTACGGGGGATAAAAGAATTTATAGGATCTAATGTATAATTGCATTAGATCCTATTATTCATGGAGAACATTATGGACCAATTATCAAATGTTAATATTATCGACATTATAATACAAGACACTGAAGATCAAAATTTACTAAAATTTTTTTATGACACTATGTATCATAGATACAATCCTGATATAAACGGTTATACTTTTATGTTTATGGTTCCTCCTCCTTTAAGTGGGCTCACTATTGATCAAGATTTTAGTAATAAGAGGGTATTTGGATCGGGTGGAGATCAAAAATATACAGGAAACAAGTCTCTTGCTACTGAATTAAATCGAATATCGAAATTTATCACATTCGCTGCTGTTGATTTCACTCCGCCTCAAGAACAAATAAATTCAGAAAGAGTGTCTAGTAGAAGTGGAGCTATTCCTTTTGCAACAGAATTTACTACTTCGGAACAAGTATCTGTGACATATATTGATGATTCAGAATTATCAATATATAAATTTCATCAAGTATGGATACATTATATATGGGACATAATTGAAGGGAAAATAAAACCTCATTCTGATTTTATAGATCCAGATAGAATTATATTTTCAACAAATAGTGGAGGAATATATGGTGGGATAGATTATGCGGCTTCTATCTATGTTGTTAAATTCAAACCAAACCTAAAAGACATAACTTATGTGGGCAAATGTATTGGAATATTTCCTCAAGCATTACCTTCAAAAGAACTAATAGGTCAAAGAACAGGTAATGAATTAACTACTTTACCTTTTAGCTATTTCTGTGCAGCATATCGAGGATATGTAACTTCAGAAGGTGTAGATAGTTGGGTATTACAAGAGCTTAAAGATTTAATCTTCCCTGGATTTGAATATAAACCTAATTAAATGGGGTGTTGAAATGCCGGAAACATCTGTAATAAATTTTAGAAGCCCACAAGAATTCATAGAATATTACTCTGCAATATTAAAAAATGAATTAAGTGTTTATGATTTACAAATTAATAAATTAGGTTTTGTTGGATTTTTATTGAATATTCTTGGTCATACAAACTATGATGCAAAACAATATTATGATTCTTTATTTAAAGAATCTTTTGTTGCAACAGCACAAGAGACAGAGAATCTTTATTTTCATTCTGCAACTTATGGATATTTGCCAACATTTGCTACCCCATCTCGTGGATTTGGCGACATAATATTTGATTTTGCATTGTTACCTAAATTACCTAGTGGTGTCATAAGAAGAGAAGCAGTGATAGGAGATGATACCTCAATTCTTTTTGAAAATGAAGGTTACAGTTTTTTAACTGAATCTAAATATAAATTTATTCAATCTTTAGATGGTTACAGTACAATTATCACTTCAAATGAAGGTAATGTTATCCAATTGCCTTCAGCTACTGCTGAAGTTAGTGCTCCATTTCAAGACGTTACACAATTTAAGACCCAAGAATTCTTTTTAACACTACCTAATTATAGTTTTGGTACATATTACCCTTATATAATTGAAATTGATGAAGGGCATATTAGTAACATACGTGTTTGGATAAAAAGAAAAGATGATGCATCAGATCTTATTGAAGAATATAACGTGAGTTATATAAAATATTTTGAAGAAAGTTTTTCTAAAACAGTTTTTCTAAGAAAGTTAACTTCACGAAAATTTGTCGTCGAATTTGGATCTGGAATAAGAGGAGCATATATTCCTTCCGCGGAAGTATCGGTTAAAGTTGATATCACAATGGGAGCAAGTGGTAATCTAGTAAAAGAATCGTTTATTGGCCCCAAAAATTATATAACAATAACTAATTATTATGATGCTGCTAATAGTAATAAAATAGAATCTCTTCCTGCTCAAAATGCCGAAAAATTTGTAAAGGTGAACTTTAAATATTCGAGAGATGGGTTAGATCCATTAAGTGGTGATAATCTAAGAAATGATGTTGTTGCTCATATTCAAAGTTATGATATGTTAGTTAGTGAAAGAGATTTTTATAATATTGCTGAGAAATATTTGAATGATTTTAGATTTCTATTTAAAAAATCTGTTGTTTCGAGTAATACATTTTATTTGTGTAGATCATTTAGAGATAAATTTCAAGTAGTTTCACCGACAACCAATTATTCTTTTCAAAAAATAGATCCTTCTGCTGTAGTCGATAATCTAAATTTATCAATCATAACTGGAGGATATGTTAAAGAAGAAGATGTAGAATATAGAGTAGTGCCAACAGATCAATTTACAGTTGGAGATGAATCGTTAATATCAGTTGATTTAACAGGAATTGATAATATAGTAACAGAAGGTTATACTTTTGAATTAGATTCTGATCAGGTACTTTGTGACGATCAACCTGCTTGGGATGCAGTGAATATTGGAAACCTTGTTTATCCTAGTGGTGGTAGTCATTATAATGCTCTAGAAATTTTAAGTAAAGATGACACTGGTGGTGTTTATACGTTGACTCTTTCAGCTGCATACACTGGTGATAATTACACAGGAACGATTCAGGTTTATGATCCAACTTCAGTATCTTTAACATGGGATGAAGTAGATAATGCTAATGAATATATAGTATATAAGTATAATGGAACAGATTATTTGTTTGCAAAAACCAGTACTAATTCTGTTGTTGATGATGGTACTAATTTTTCTTCTTGTAGTTATCCTCTCAATGAAAGTATGTCATTTTTCCCAAAATTTATGATTAATGGTGAGGAAATGGTAAGTCCATTTATGTATTATTATAATACATTTATGGGATGGTATGATGGGTATCTTTTTTATGACTCTCTATCTATATATTTTTCCGAAGCTAAAAATACTGGACTTTCATATTATGATATACCTGTTTTGTACTTCTTTATTGAATATGATTATGATAAGAGAATGACTAGTATTAAGCTTAAATCACATCAAGATATTTCAGAATATGAATTTGATATAACAATAAGCGAAAGAAGTATATATCATGAATCTCTATTAAATGTAGATAATACTACATTTGAATTTGAATATACAGATGATGATGGTGTTTTTTGGGATGAATTTCATATTGAGTTATTTGGAAGAAAAGGAACAGATCATTCATTTGAAAGTTCGACGTATGTTATTAATCAAGTTTATAAAATAACTGATCAACTCAATGTATTATTATATGATCACAATGTATATGTTGGAATAGTTTTAGATCATACAGATCAATATATAATTAATGTTCCACTTATCGGTTATGATGCCTACATGGAGGACCCAAAATATTATTTAGATAAACTCAAACAATTCTTAATTGATAATAATGTTACTGGGAAAAGAATGATATCTGATAATCTACAATTTAGATTTTTAGATAGTTTAACTGCTGACGCTTATTTTCTCGAGAATTTCACAGTTCAAAAATATGATTCATTCGACATTGTTCTTCCACTTAAACTCCAAATTAGTATCATTGTTGATTCTGAGATGATCGTTAATAGAAAGATCAATCTAGCAGAAAAGAAGGATGAATTTCTTTTAATGGTTACTAATTGGTTACAAACTACTCATACCGGAACAGAAATTGTGTTTTATAATAGTCAAGTTGTTGATCTAATACACACAGATCAAGAGTGGATTAAAAGTGTAACAGTAACGATAACTGATTATGTGGACACAGAAATTCCAAGTGGATTAGAGTCGATTTCAGATGAAGAGGGAATGAAGAATATTGCAGATAATAAATTGGGTATTATTACTTATACTCCACATTTTTGGCATTGGGATGTAGATGATATTGAAATTAAAATGATCATCTAAAAAGGGAGGGGGTAGAATTACCCCTCCCAAAAGAGGGAAATATAATGGATCGAGTAGGCTTTTTTGAAATCGCTTCTTTGGTTGTTTTTATGATGGTGTTTCCAATGTTGTTAATCATCATATCCCCTATTATGGTAGGACGATCATGAGCACGTACGATTATTATATAATTACTAGATTTAATTTAATTGTTGAAAAAAGTGGAAACGCTTGGGGTAATAGTGGTGAATTACTTTGTAGTGATGATTGGATGGTTCCTAGAATTGAAGTTTTTAAAAAAACATGTTATAGATCAATATGTAAACAAAAAGGGAAATTCAAATATATCATTCTATTAGATTCTAATACCCCTAAAAATTACATAGATTTTTTTAAATCCTTAGATCGAATATATGACATAATATTTATTGAAGGTGAATTTAAGTTTGCTGCTAATATAGAAGAAGGACATATTTTATCAAAATATATTAAGGAAGATACAAATTGTGATTTCATAATTTCGACATCATTAGATTCTGACGATTGTATTCATGAAGATTATGTAAATGTTGTTGCTGGATATTTATCGAATCAAGATTTTGAGTATATTGATTTTTTAAATGGGTATTTTTATCATGTATCTTCAGGATTAGTTATGGAAAAGATGTTTAAAAATAATCAATTTGTTAATTTAATAGAAAGAAATGTAGACAATATTAAAACTTGTTTATATACTGGTCATTCTGTAAGAGAATCTCGATATAATCTTCCAGTAACATATATTGATAATAATAAAAGAATGTTTATAACTGGATTTGGAGTAAATGATTGTATGAATTTAAGTATTAAAGATATTCTCCCACACAGGATTTCTAATCCTCAAGAAGTATTGTCCAAATTTCTATAAAAAATAAAAAGAAAGTTCCCCTTGCGGGGAAACTTCCTCGCGAGGGGTTAAAACTCGGTATATGCCGAATTCATGTTTTTTACTTTTTCGGATTGAAGGATTGTTTTAGCAACCTTTTTCTTTCCGGCTTGTTTTCTCTCGGTTTCGAAATCGTCTGAGAGAACGACGATGTTACCATTTTGATCTTTAATCGTTATGGTAACTTCAACCGGACCGTTAAGATCCGGTAGGATTGTGTCAGCGCGCATACGCACGATAACGTTGGTGTGATTTTGTTTCACCTTCCGGACATACCGAAATTGGCGAACTTTACCATTCCCTTTCTCCTTATCAGAGTCGTCAATGATGACATCTTTAATAGATTCTTCAATTGTTGTTGACGTTATCATTGGTTCCTCCACAGGAATGTCCCACGGTTTCTCTTCTAGATAAATCTGGATGATTACAGTTTTTACCAGAACATCACCTTGCCAGCCTTTCAGCAGGACATTGTAATAGTTCAGTAATGACCCAGGTTCAATTTTGTCAACGATTTGTAAATGAGTCGTAAATGACTCTGTATTATTAACATTTTGAAATCCTTCCGGTCCCGTATATGCTAACCAGTATACTGAAGTAGGTTCAAAGTCGAGAAATGTCTCAGCTTTAAGTTCTACGTTTTCTCCGAGAAATGCGTTCATTTCTGCGGAACGACCAATCCCTACCATTAAGGTTGAGATTATGATAACGGCTACGGTAATTGTTAGAATCGATTTAATTGATTTCATTTGATGAACTCCTTTAAGTTGATTTTTACAGGGTTGGCTATTCTCTAGGAATAGCATCACGTGCCACTCGGGGTATCGAACCCGATGTCTTATAATTTCTCTATATTAATTGTGAATATTAAAAAATAAAAAGGGGTGACACCCTCCGTTTAAAGAGGGTGTCAAACATATTACCCTCTACGAGCCAGAAAGGCTTGTAAACCTGCCCACGCAATCCCTGCTATTAGGATAAGTACACCTAATTTAATAACACCAGTCAACAACGCTATAGTTGATGACATAGTGCTAACGGTTATTGAAAGACCTACTACTCCTAATAAACAAAGGATTACTAAAAATGTGAACATAGTTCACCTAATTCTTTCCCCCACACACTGCAGTAATAATTAATAGTGCTCTGCGACATGCAGCCTTTATTTAAGGACGAATGGTGTGAGGAGTCTTCGTAATATAGTAATTTCTATATTAAATTTTTAAATATAAAAGAGTATAATCATGTTATCAATCATAAGATTATTTGAAAATAAAATCTTAACAGCTATGAAACAATTTCCAAGAGAGAATTTCTTAGATATAGAAATTCGACATTTGGCTTATTCTGATAAACCATTACCAATCAAACATGAACAAACTACTTCTGCTCCATCTCTTATTAAAATAGTATTAAAAGCAGCGAAATTGAATAAGAATAAAATTGTGTTAGAAGTAGGTACAGGGTCTGGATGGCAAACTGCTATTATGGCAAGTATGTGCAAACATGTTTATACTATTGAGATAAATAATCATCTTCTTACTAAAGCAAAAGTAAGATTAAATAAATCTGGCATTACTAACATATCGACTAAATTAGGAGATGGTAAAAAAGGTTGGAAAGAAAAATCACCTTTCGATGTTATAATTGTATCTGCTTTGGTTAATAGTGTACCATCATTGCTATTCAAACAGTTATCAAAGAATGGGTACATAATTGTCCCCGTTAGAAAGGGGCATAATCAACAATTAATAAAAATGGATAAGACAACTTCAATCACAAATTTAGGGTCTGTTAAATTTGTAGAGATTAAATAATATGATTCCTTTACAATACTTGTTAGAAGAAGAAGCACGACTCCGGATATATTGTGATATGGATGGAGTTCTTACAGATTTCGTCAAAGTAATGAAAGATATTGGTTGGACAGGATCGCTAGATTTTAGAAACGATGAAGTAGATAAAATGTGGAAATTAATTGATGATCATGGTGGTTCTAAATTTTGGAGTAAAATGCCCTGGATAAAGGGCGGAAAAAAATTGTGGAAGTTTATTAAAGATAAAGACCCTTATATACTTACCTCTGTTGGTCAACCTTTACATAGCGTTCCAGGGAGAAAAAGAAGGATAGGTAAAGAACAATGGATTAAAAGAGAACTTGGGTATAAATATTTATCTAATGCGATTATAGTTCCTAGTAAAAGAATGAAAGCAGAATTTGCTAAAGACAATGCTGTTCTTATTGATGATGAAAAACAAAATATTGAAGATTTTATTCAAGCAGGTGGAATAGGAATACTCCATAAGTCTGCAGACACTACAATTATTAAACTCAAAAAAATTATGAATAGTTGGAGTAGATAATATTAAAAGATGATTAAGGATTACAAAACAAATATTGAAATAGCTGTAAGAATATTAAGAGTACTTAAACAGAAAAAAATAGAATATTGTTTAACCTATTATGATGAGAATACTGTTCATTTTAAAGTAATTAACTTAACAGAAAAACATTTTCTTATATTGAAAAATATAGATGGAATAGAAGAAGTGAGAGATAAATGAAACTTTGGTTTGTGCCTTTAATAGTTGTATTCGCTATTTTCAGGATATTAAGTACTACTTACACTGTAGAACTTATTAGTATATCCCCAGAGAAAATATATGATAATAAAATTTTAGAGAAAAAGATTATTAGTAAAAATATTGAATTAAAATTAGTATCGAAAAGTAAAGTTGTCATTAATGGTGTAATTGGTGGTATTTTTGGATGGGTTGTGAGTAAGTTTTTAGATTTTGGATTTTTTATAATTAAAAGGAGAAGATTAGAAAAGAATGCCTGAAAAAATAAATCAGCGCTATAGTATTGATAATAGTAGCGCATTAGTATCAATACTTAAAAAGATGAAGGAATACGATATTACTTATAAAGTTGAATTTTCAAAGAAATGTTTTCATATCCGATGTTATAATATGGATTTAGGTCAACAAGATATTATATCGAGTTTTGGTAAAATTGTTAAAAAGATTAATTGGGATTAGGAGAATGAAATGATTTCGATATCATATTTATATGAACAAGAAGAAATGGCTCCAGAAGAACAAGGACCTCCGGGAAATATAACAGATCGTATATATGCAAGAGCAATGGCTCGAGTGGTAACACCAGAACAGAGTGAAGAAGAAGGAATTGAAGCTGAAGTCGGTGAACGTATGGCACAAGAAAAGAGAGCTGCCAAAGTAAGCGCAAGACAAGCAGAAGAAAGAAATAGGGACACAGAATTAAAGCAACTTAAAGCTGCTGAAGGTGCTCTTAGTGCACAAGCTGCCGAAGACACAAAATCAATGGAACAAGGTATTGTGTCTCCTAGAGTCTTAAAAGATAAAGAAGAACAAGTTGCAGCATCAGCAACTCCGCCAGAGGGTAACAGTCAAGGCCAGACAGTTCGTGAAGGCCTTTCTGATTATATCTAATGCCGGATGAACGGAGGCGATCATGCGGTATAGTAGAAATATGAGTAATCTTAGGACAATGGTTCGTTCAAGAGCATTATCTCATGTATCTGAAGAAAAAAAGAAACATAGAGCTATGGAGGTTTGGAAGTGTAGGACTAATCCACTTTATTTCATACATAATTATTGTTATTTAGATGAGGGTGGTGGTCAAACACTTTATCAAAAAGAATTGATGCATAATAAGATGCGTCGGGTAGTTCGATCAATATATAGATTTAAAAAATGTATACTGATGGCTTCACGTCAGTTGGGTAAAAGTACAATCGCAGCTTGTTTAGTTGTATGGGCTATGGTTTTCTTTCCCAGGAATAAAGCAGTTATTTTGAATATGAAACAAGATGCTGGTAAAAGGAATTTAAGAACAGTTAAATTTATTATCAGTAATTTGCCAGATTGGATGGTAACAAATAAACCTTTTAAGAATAAGAGTGATATTGTTACTTATTTAGAATTGTTTAATGATTCTAGAGTAGATGTATTCTATCCTGCAACTACACATGATCCTAGTACTCTTGCTCGATCATTAACTGTTGGTATATTATATATTGACGAAGCTGCATTTATTAGATATATGGACGAGATTTATGGATCAGCCCAACAAACTCTATCTAAGGCAAGGGAACAAGCACAGAGGTATAGTTATCCATACTTTATGTTAATTACTAGTACTCCCAACGGTACCCAAGGGGATGGTGAATGGTTTTATAATAGATGGACAAATGGTGTTGAATCCGATGATTTGTTTATCGAAAATCCTGAGACTGGATTAGAAGATTGGAATCCAGATGTTGTTATAGATGATGCTGTAAGAGATCCTTCCAAAAATACATTTGTTAGAATTAGATATCATTGGAGTGAGGATCCAACTAAAAGTGAAGAATGGTATCAAGAACAATGTCAGGAACTTAGTGATCAGCGTAAAGTTAATCAGGAACTTGATCTTCTATTTGTTGGTACAACTCAATGTATTTTTGATGATGAAACTCTTGCTGCATTTCAATCACAAAAACCTGTTCTTACATTACCCTGTCCACATCATTCGAGATTAGATGTTTATACGAATATTGTTGATCCAACAGATTATTACATCATTGGATGCGATACAGCTCAATCATTAACGGGTGCATATTGTGCTATAGAGATTTATAGTTTTCGACATTTCAATCAAATTGCCGAAATGAATAACAAATTTGGATCGTACACGAATTTTGCGGAAGTTATTCATTTTGTTTTTCAATGGCTATTTGCACAGGTCGGAGAACGGATTATTTTGACAATTGAGAACAACACAATAGGTCAGGCACCTATTGAATATTTGACACGTCAAGTAACAACGTTCAATTATGTCCCATTTCTTGAGAGAGATGTTGATAAAACTGGTGATTTAAAAGATGAACTTGGTGTTAAAACAACCGGACTAACTAAACCCTTAATGGTTGGTTGTTTGGTTGAATGTATCACTGAAAACATACAAGGATTTAAATCACAGAATTTAATTAACCAATTTGGTGCTATTGAGAAAACAAATTCAGGAACTATTAAATCTAAAGCATATACTGATTTGTTCATGGGTTCTGCTTTTTGTGCTTTTACTAGACACAAAAGGGCTATGGAAATTATGCCCATGGTTCAATTCACTAACATTCAAATACAGAATCAATTGTTGAACACAGTTAAAACAGCTGCTAGTGTAGCGAATCCAAAAGATTATATTAGATTTAAACAAAAATTTGAATCGGGCGCAATTATTGGTGCAGATGATGACTATTCACTTGTACCTGTTTCCCCAGAAGACGATGCATTGGAGAATTCATTTATGCCATTCTTCAATACTTAATTGAGGAGATAAAATGCCACCAAATAATCCGCAGTATGGAACATCACAACAACAAATCGCTCAAATGGCGGGAATGATTGAAGCTTCTCGACGTAAGTCTGGAGGAGGAAGCAGACCTTCCCCAGGTGTTTCTGATATGAGTGAAATGTTAAGAGGAGAGTTAGAAGCTCAACGTAAAAGTAGAGTAGGAACCGCAATTCAAAAAGCAACAATCATGCCTGGTATGGCACTTACCGCAGCTTCTCGAATGCCTAATTTAGATGAAATGATAGCTAAGGCAGTTGGTAAAATATCTAAAGTGAGAGGAACAGGAGCTGGTGGAGCAGGTCAAACTGAAGCTTTAACTGATGCAATCACTAAAATGGGTGGTTTAGGTTATTTAGGTACTTCAGGAATTATGAATGTTCCGCGTCAAAAACAATTAGCTTATGAACAACAATATAGAAAGCAATTAGGAAAAACAGGAACTGCTAGCAGTGCTCTTAGTACTTTAAGTATGGCCAATAGATCGTTAGCTGTACCTAGAGTTTTAAGTATGATGTATGGTGGAGGGATGCCTACCAGTCTACAAGGTTCAATGGGAATGTATGATGTAGGTAGACCTATGGCTAAGACTGCTGCTAGTATGGCAGGAGTTAATCTTCCTGGTGCAATGACTTCTGGTTTTGGTGGAATGGCGACTGGAATGGCTCCAATGATTGCCGCTCAAATGGGTCTTGGTATGATGAAGGCTCGTAAGATGGCAAAGATAACAGCTCAAAGGAGCTCTGGTGGTGCTGAAGAAGCTAAATTTTCTTTTTCTAGTTCACTTGATGCTCAAATTAGTATGCTTGCATCTAGGGGACAGTTACAACCTGGTGATCAAATACAAATTCAGATAATGAAATGGATTGAAGCACACACTTCTGTTTTACCTGAAATGTGGGCAGATCAAAAGTATTTGAGAGAAGAAAAAGAAAAAGGTGTAACTGGGATGGGTACAGCCTACAGTAAAGCTACTACTGGTATGACTGATGATGGTGTTATCAGTAAAGCAGTTGGTTCTGCTGAAGGTTTTATGTCTAGAACTGTTGCAAAGTATGATATTTTTGGACAACTATTTAATTTTCTTAGTACAGGTAAGTTACCTAAGGATTTTCAGGAAGAATTAGAAGCTGCTTACGCCAGTGGTAGCGATCGGAAAGATTGGAAGAAGACTGCTAAAGAAAGAGGATTAGGAATAGCCCAAAGTAGGTTACTTGATTTGACTTCACAACAGATTATTGATATGGCTCCTAGTTATGAAGTTAAAATGTTAAATATATTAGGAGCATCTTTCGATATTCAAAGATTGTCTGCTAGTGAATTGTTATCTATTCGTAAAGGTGGTTTTGGTATTCCCGATACCGCTGTTAAAACTGATGATTATGAACGTTCTGCTATTGGTAAGGTGTGGGATGTTCTAAAAAGTCCAGTAGATATGTTGACTAATATTCCTGGTGTTAATGCTTTGTTTAATATGTTAAAACTTCCATTCTCTATTGGTGGAAAAGTTCGTGGTGCAGCAAAAGGAGTATGGGGAGCTGCAAGAAATTTTATGTTAGGTGGAGAAGAAACACAGGAACTTTTATCTGATGAAGAAGCTTTAAGAAAGAAAGCAGGCATATATAAATCTCCACAAGAAATGGCAAATGAATTCATGGGTCGTGGACTTCCTGATATAATGGAAGAAATGCGGAGTGTTGGATGGAGACAGATCCAAGAATTAACAAATATATATGGTGTTCTTCATGTTTTAACACAACAAATGACCGGTATAACTCATAAACGAGATGAAAGAACTTTTGGTAAACAGGTTAAAAAAGGGGTATGGAGTTATACTGCTGGTAAATATTTAGATGAAAGAGGTTTACAGGATCAACATCAACAAGATCGAGAAAGAATGGAACTTGCTCTAGAAGGTGCATTCAAGGGAACAGGAATGGATCGACTTGGATGGTTGATTAATAAGCTTGGTGGTGGAACTGGAGAAACAGTTCAAGAAAGAATGGCAAGTGCAGCCGGAATGGTTCGCGGTGTTGAAGCAATGCCTTACGATATGGCAGAAGGTGGAGCTAAACGTGGTGGTTTAACTGGTATGATGCAAATGGCTCTTGCTGCACCACTTATTGAAATTGGTCAAGAAATGACTCTTACTCCTGAAGAAGTAATGGAAACTGCGATGTATCGTCAACGTGGTGTAAAGGGTAGGGGTAGAGCTCGTGCTGTACCAGGATGGTTTGGTGCTGAACAAGCTAGAAGACAGATGTCATTTGAGCAAGATATATGGCCTCAGATGCAACGTAAAATGATGGGTGGAGTAGGTGGTATAGCTGCAGGTGCAGGTGCTGTTGGTTTAGGTGGTGCTGCCTCATTAGCAACAGGTGGAGCTCTATTACCGTTATTATTAATGGGTGGATTAGGTGGAGCTACTGGTGCTATTCCTCAGAATATTCTAGAATTTATGCAGACTCAAAAGACATTTGAAGGATTAAGTGGACAAGATATTATAAAAATGACTGCTGGGTTTGCTGATATGCCTGATGTACTTCAAGGGGAAGACAAAAAATATGTTCAACAATATCTACAAAAAACATTAACTTCTAAAGCGTATTCTACTCTTGGAGTAGATTCAGATGAATTTTTCACTAATATCAATAATTTAGGTTTTATTCAGATGGCCTTACAAACTAAGGGTGGGTCATCTGCTGGATTATCTATCGGTGTAGGTACTGATAACGTTTTTAAAGGGGATGCTGATATACAAAAGGGTGTAGGGAGTATTCCTGGAGGATTGTATGGGTTAATCTCGAGTATCCAACGTGGTGAATCTGTTCCTCTTCCAATTCAGATAGCTGATGTTTCTGAAGAAATGATTTTAAAATTTCCTGGTCTTTTTCAAGTCTCTGAAGAATGGAAAGTAATTAAAGCGGAAGCTAAAAGAAGAGATGATGAACTTGAAAGAAGGGAAACCGAAAAAGATAGGTTGAGAGCTGAAGCTGAAAGAATGAAAGGTATGTCTGCAGCAGATAGACAGAGGTTTATAGAGAAAGGGTCTATGTCTGTTGCTGAATCTAGACAACAAATGATAGAGGAAGAATGGGGCGAAGTTGAAAGTCCAACAGTAAAGAGAATGCGTCCAGGTTCTAGAGCATCTCAATCTCTTATAGAACGAGAGTGGAGTAAACATCTAAAAGAAGAACAAGACATTGAACCGGAAGGTTCTGAAAGACGTGGTGTAATTGGAAAGATTGTTGATTTTATGGAATATAAAAAGAGTAGACCTAAAACACCTAGAGGACCTAGTAGGTTTGCTCAATGGCTAGAGAAGGCTGCAAACGAAAATCAAATGGCTGCTGCTGAAGGTGGAGTTGTTGGTCAAACTGGACTCGCATATGTTCATGAGGGCGAAATAATTGGCGCACCTAATGTTCTTATGAAGATTTTAACAGGAAGTAGTGAAGATGCTTTAGGATCTGCTAAAGCATTTGGTAGAGGTATGAAGGGTGAATTGTCTGAGTTAAAGCAGAAGATGAAAGAAACTCGAATGTTTGGGATATTCGAGGATATAAGGGATAAGCTTGGTGAAATCGATGAGAACACTGAAGATATAGATCAAAAAGGTATAGGAAAGAAAAGTAAGAAGAAGAAAGAAAAGGGATCGTTTGATATTAGTAGCATTATGTCTTTCTTACCAATGGTAGTTCCTGCTGTACTTGCTTTATTAGGAGCTGCTGCTGGTGGTATTCCAGGTGGTCCTACTGGTGCTGTTGTTGGTGGAGCAGCTGGAGTAGCTGCCGGATTATATGGTTCAAAGAAAGCATTAAGTGCTACTAAAACTGGAGTTAAGAAAGTAACAAAGAAAGCTGCTAAAAGCGGACTTCCCCTTCTTAAGAAGGTTGCACCAAAGCTTATTAAAGGAGGTGTTAAGAACCTTCCTTTGATCTCTGCTCTTTTTGCCGCTTATGATGCTGGTCAAGGTTTTTCTGGAGCACAAGAAGAATATGGCGATGTTATGGATAGAGATCTTAGTTTTATGGAGAAGTTAGCATTTGGAGCAAGTGATGCATTAAAAGGTGCTACAAGTTTTTTAGATATACCAGGTATGCTTGGAGTTCATATACCAGGTGTACATTCAGTTGATATGGCAAAAATGTTCGGAGTAACGCAAGCAAGAGACGCAGTTAAAAAGAGTAAAGATCAAGGTAAGCAGGCTAAAATTAGTATGACTAAAAGATTACTTGCTCTTTCAAGTCCTGATGCTAAAAAGTTATATGAGTATGATGAAGATGGTAACATCGTTAATTGGAATGCTTTAAGGTGGAAACAAATAGTTGCATCTTCTAGTGATAGATATGGTTGGGTTACCAAAGAAGAAGGAGATGCTGAGGGTGAAGTGAAAGCAGAAATTAAGAAAACAACTGGTATAACTGTGAAGAAGTTTAATCGAATTAGTAATAATTTACATAAAGATGCTATTCGAAAATATGAAATGGCTCAAAATGAAAATAACACAGAGTATATGAAACATTATGCTGAAATGATGTCTGCTTGGTCAGATCTTCCACCTGACGTTCAAGTTAAAATGTTACAACAACAAGAAGGAAGATTAAAAACAAAAGCTGGAGATGTACCGAAAGCTCCACCGAAAACAACAGCACAAGCTATGTCTATAGATAATGAGTCAAGAAGACTTGATGCTAAGAAAAGAGAGGAACATAAAAAATTAGTTAATATATCTGTATCTAATGAAGAGAAAAAACTTCAAGAAAAGAGAAGAATTTCTGCTGAAGCAGAAAAGAGACAAAAAGCGAAAATAGCGGGTGGATATTCTATGTCTGGTGCATCGATGGGTGTTGATACTGCATCTGCAGGTAAAGTAATTAAACCGGGTACTGGCGGTATGGCAGGGATGTCTGGCGGAGCTGAAGCTATAGCTGGAGATTATGATGGTATATATCGTGGAGATGATAAAAGAATTTATGATACCAGTGAATCTGCTGGAATTGATCAAGTTACTGAGTCAAAAAGTTGGTGGGGTAAATTAAAGTCTGCTTTAGGATTTAGTGAGAAGAAAAGATTTAAATATAAACCTTATAAAGTTGGTAAAGGTATGGGTAAAGGAGGAGTCATGTGGCCAGGAACGACCACTGTAACATCTCCTTTTGGTCCAAGAAGAACTAAATTGAGGCAGGCAAGTAAGATGCATAAAGGCGTTGATATGAGAGCGGATGATGTAGTTGCCGCATTTAAAGGAAAGGTGACTGGAAGTGGACCGAATTGGGGATCTATAGTAATAAGTCATGGAGATCTTGATCCTAGGAAAGGATTCACTACCCATTACCTACATTTAGCTAATAAACAAGTAAAAATTGGGGATGACGTTAATCCAGGAGATGTAATTGGTCAAGCTGGTAATGTTGGTCCTATTGCAGGCATGAAGAAACATCTTCATTTTGCGATTAAACATAAAAAACAATGGTATGATCCAGAGTTAGTGTTTAAGAGTCTAGATCCATCTTTTAATCCTGAATATGCAAGTGATATAGTTCCTGGAAGACAATTAGGTGCTAAATTAGGTGGAAAAGAAATTGATCTCAGTAAACTTGGAATAGAAGGAGAAGAAGCTGCGGGACCATTTGGTATGAGATATGATGCCGCTGGAATTCGTAGCTCTTTAGCGGATAGAATTAAGGATGTTCAAGCTGAAAAACAGGAAAGGGAAGCTAAAGAATTACCACCAAGAGGTAATAGATTACCACCAATGGGTATTCCTGTCCCTGTTGATGTTGGACAGACAGGTAGAGTTATGGATGAAAAAGATTTAGAAGTCACAGATCCTACATTGGATAGATTTATTCAAAGTTTGTTTGTGGATTGTGCTTTTGAATTTAACAATCGATATAAAAATTATGTATACCAGAGTAATATGGGGCATTCTTTTAGTTAATCAAAAGTGGGGATAATTCCCCACTTTGATAAGGAGAAATATTGATATGCCAGAGAATGTTAATGAAAAGAAAACAAAAGAAAGAGAGGCGGGTACAAAATCAGCATTCGATAAAGCAAAAGAAATTGTTGATGCCAGAAGTGCTTCAGACTTAAAGTTTTTTAAAATTGGTAAGCCGTCTGCTTTTTCTATGAATGTTGATCCAAGAGGTAGGATTCAAGAATATATTGAATCTAAAATGAGTGTTATTGATTTAATACCTTGTGATTATTTATTTCCCCTTGCTAAAGCATTAGTGGCAAAAGATAAAGAAGGAAAAATAAATGTTCTAGATGCTTTAACACCTGCTATTAGTTATGAACAAGCTATTGATAGATTTCAAATAATATCTGGAATATATGGATTACCTACTGGTTATGGTGGACTTAGATTATATTTGACTGATGAAACAACATCAACTGATGAATTTTCGAGTAGTTACACAGATAATATTCTCAAAAGCTCTTTTAATGCTGCTGTTGATAAAACAAAAACGTTTCGTGATATTGGTAGATCTGTTACCTCTGCATATGACGAATTAGCAAGAGAAGTAGGAGAGCAAGTTGGGACAACTGCTGGTGGATTTGTTGAAACTATTGCTGGCGCGGTTGGTCTTGATATAAATGCTAAAGGTCTTGGATCAGCAATTGGTGGTGCAATTGCTGCAGGTAATAAAATAAGTTTACCAAAATTGTGGTCAGATTCTAGTTATTCTCCTAATATGTCTGCTGTTGTTAAACTTGTTTCACCATATGGTCACCCTTCTGCAATTAAAGAGTTTATTATAAAACCTTTAATGTTTTTAATTATAATGGCAGCAGCGAGAACAGCTGATGGTATATCTTATGGTCAATCTCCTAAATTAACAGTTAAAGGATATGGTATCGGACATCTTCCATTAGCTCACATATCCAGTATAAGCCTTCGTCGTGGAGGATCAGATACATCTTATAATATTTACAGACAACCACTATCGGTTGATGTATCTATTTCTTTTCAATCTCTTATGGATGGATTTGCCGTATTTACAAAAAAGACAACAGATAATAAAAATAAAGATGTTTTTAAGGGAACTGATCAAATTGTTGCAGACCATGACACTGCGGAAGCAGGACAGAAGGCTTTATTCCCTACATTGGGAACTCTTGTTGATTCATTAAGGCCTATAGCTATTAATCATATAGTAGAAAAACATAATATTAGTGCTTTACCAAAAGACCCAGGACTACAATTATCAGGTAGGGAAGAAGCTAGCAATAAAAAGAGTCCTAATTTGTTTAGCAGTGTACCACCACAGCCAACACAAAGACCAGTGATTAATATGGATGATAGAGTTGCAGATGCGAATAAAGTACAAGCTTCTGAAACAGCAAAATCTCAAATAGGAGAAACACCGGTAGACGTTGCCAAAAAAGCTACTGTTCGAGAAACAATTGTATTCTCAAAAGTTCATAATCCGGCTCAATATTTTGCTCCTGGACACTATTATGGAGATGGTGGAGTACCGACAGACACATAAAGTTTAATGAATTAATGGAGAACTAGAATGAGTAATCTATCACACGCGTATGCCTCATATATGAGTCACTTTCATAGATATCAACCAAGGCTTAATACTCTGTCAACAGCATTCAATCATGTTTATAATTTAATTAAAGAAGGTCAATTTATAGATTGTGGTTTAAGTGATAGAGTATCTGGTTACCCAAAATATCCTTGCATATATCAATTCTTCGATAAAACAAGTCAGTTCGATTTATGGGCAATACATAATTGCGCGTTAGATACAGTTGATGTGCTTAAAGATTATATAACGGATAAAGATGCATTAGCGCTAAAATTAAGATTAGATAAAATCCCAGGTGATATAGTTAAGATTAGAAATGATATATACCTTCAATATACCTTCTTTTCTTCTGTTAATGATTTATTTCATTTGAAACAACATTTTCATGATTATTCTGAATTAAAAAAAGTTATAAATTATTATAATAGCTTAGATGAATTACCTTATAATCCTAATATGTTCGAGGGGAATACAAGCTTTGTTCATACATTTTTATTTGATTTCTTATTCAGACAACATTTAAAGAACGCAACCAATGTTTCAGGAAAACTAAGTGTTTATTGTATAGATAATGATATATTCAATAAAAATGATATTAAATCATCTTTTTCTAATTTTATTGATGATAATAAAACAGAGTTCTTTAATATATCAAGTAAAATAATGTTACAAAGTTTGTACTCTATGTCAAAGATTGATGATGTATTAGTAAATTCTACTATTCAATCTATAGAACATAATATTGATAAATTAAAAACGTCTTTTGATACATACGTTGATAATTTTATTGGATACCCAACTGGTGAAATAATTCAATATGTTTTAAATTCTTTTTATCTTGTATTTGGGTCTAGAATGGTTTCTAATCTTCATAATGATTCTGGTATATTTGATCAGGGATTTATACAGTCAACATCTACATCAGAAGATGAAATCTTTCAAGAATTTATGGAGAAAGTATCATCGAATAGTATTCAAAACTATCTCTTTGTTTCATATCTTTATAAATTCTGGCCGATTAAGTTTATAAATATATTACCTATTATTATTTCTAAATACACAGAAGAAATCATTAAACCTGAAACGAGTTTAGCGTTTTCTCGTAGTAGCTTAGAATCTTTATTTAGTTATTTTTTATCGGATTCAAAAGTAAATTATAATGATTTAATTACTTATTTTCAAACGAATGTTGATAATAGTTATTTGGCAGATATGACGAATGAAGAAAATGTTGTCGAATTTGCTTTCTTTTTGTACTTTATAAAATTGTTTGACGATTTTATGGAATCTGATTTATATAATGATTTTGTAAAAGATGTTTATAATGATATGTTTGTGATTCTAAGAAACGAGGGATATGTTGAAAATACTTTTAATTGGTATACGTGTCAGATTTTATTTCATTTGTTTTTTAAATCTTTTATTCGTTCTGAATTAGTATCTGGTAATGTTTTCACTAATTTACAGGATGAATTTAAGAATATATTTCTGTCAATTTTAAATAATTCAACAGGTGATTCTAAATATGATATTAATATAGAATTCGATGTAGGTAGAGCTAAAAGTTTATATGGGAATATTGTTAATTCACATTTTGAAAAATTACATAATTTTATTGAGAGTATTTATTTATCGACGATTACTAATCATATCAGTGTTAATATGTTGGGATATTTTACGAAAGTTTAAAAAGATTTCTTGTTTTTCAAAAGATATAAAGAAATAGTTTAAATGAAAATGACATAACAAACATTTAAACTATGGAGGTGATTGTGCAACAAAATGTTTCTAACTTTAGTCAAGGCTTAACTGCCGGACAATCAGGTACATTAATTAAAACATTTTTCGGGAAATTTTTTGAAGATTCCTTATTTGTTGACTTAATTAATGTTTGTCTATATCCGGCTACTTTTGGTACAGTGACAGTAGGATCAAATAATTCGACTGTTGACTATATCAGAGATTATCTCCGTGATTTAGACAAAATTGTTAAAACATTAAAACTTGGAAACATTAATGTAATAAAAAATAAGATTAGATTAATTGAAACATTACTCACAATTCGAGAATCAGGATCTAATATTCTAAGTTATCAAAATGTTTTTCAACATTTACCTACCCAAGATGTAGCAACACAATCATTAATTAAGAAAGCGATAGATGGTAGAATAGATTCAATAGATTCTTTTCGAAAGAAAACAGATTATGCATTAAATATGATTAGTTTGTTCTATGAATTGTCGCATATTAAATCATCTCTTATATTAATGAATAACTTCACTGATTATGCAGGGAATGGTGATGTCAGTGTATTTGAGACTGTTAAAAATTGGAAAGATATAATTATTAATTCATATAATGATCTTTCTAAACTTCAATCGATTAATAAAGCAGAATCAATAAGTGATTATTTTGTACTTAATGATAGAGCTTCATCGGAGGCATTAGCAAATACTCTTTTTACATATGTATCTCAAGATTATTCTTTCTTCAAAACAGGATTTGATTTATTTGATAAATATATTGAGGGATTTGAATCATCGAGTGTTCATCTAATATCTGCCCCATCAAATCATGGTAAAAGCATATTTATGATTAATTTGGCGCATATGATGTCAAAAATGAACTTAAATGATTTTAAACCGAATGATGCTGTTGTATTTATAACACTCGAGGATGATATTTATAAATTGAGTCGACGATTTATGGCAATATTTGGAAATTATAAACACAATCTATTAAGGATGGTATTTAAACAGTCCTATGAAATTTCTAGAGCAAATGAATTAACAGATTCAAGTTCAAATATTGGTATTAAAGTAAAATCGATGTTTAAGAACTTATTAGATTCAAGTGTAACAGTATTAACAAATGGTAAATTCGGTATTGTTGTAAAGCATGCAAATGAGAATACTTTCTCTCCTGGGGATTTAGGAAGGTTTCTAGATCGTTTAAGAGTTGAAGGTTGGAATGCGAAGTTAGTATTTATGGATTATGTTGATTGCGCACAACCTACAATTCAAAGATATTCACACAACTCTGATTATGATTTACAAGGTCAAATTGTGCAGGAACTTCGCAATTTATCCCGTGAACATAAGATTCCAATTGTAACAGCTACTCAGAATTCAAAAATATCTGAGAATATGAATATGGCGATGGATAATACTCAAATTGGTGATTCTTATAAAAAAGTTAGATATGCAGATTTCTTGTATATGTGCCGCATGAGAAGAGATCTTAATCCTTTAGCAGATCCTGTATTATCTCATGTAATTGATCCATCTCTTCATTTATTAAACGGTCAACTTAAACCAGAAATTTTAAAGATGAAAACTTTAATCACAGAAGTATTAATTCCGTTCGAAGTAAAAATTACAAAATCAAAAGAATCAGGAAAAGATTTTAGTAAATTTTCATTATTCTGTACAGAAAATCTTAGAATTTATAATAGTATTCAAGAATTTATTGAAGATGCAAAAATTCTATATCCAAATAGTAAACGATTAGAGAATGATATTAAATCATTAACTGATTTAGCGATAACAAGTATAACAGAAGAATTTGATCAAACAACAGATTATCAAATCCCAGATATGACAGATCAAGAAAATATTCCGGAGTTTCTAAATTAATCGATCCCTGCTTCTTGTGGGGAACGTACGCTATTCTACTCCCTTGGGTGGATGTAGGGCTAGGAGTACCCCTTGAGGTGGGGATTTTCATCAGAACTCTAATCTTGATTTCATTATTGTTAATGACTCATGAGTAAAAGTTTCAACCCTTTTTAATAACCCTTTAAAACCACATAGTGAAAATCCATATTCCAATACAGCTAACTAATAATTACTGGGGTAATTGGTCGTGATTTTTACAGACTCATATTTTAGTCAACTAAAAAATTCATTAATGCAAGGAGAAAGTATTATGCTTCGTGAAGTTGTAGATCTAGTAAATGAGGCCGTTGATGAAGGTCATGAAAGAGGTGTTGGTCTTTTTATGGAGAATTTAGAAGAAGACCTCGCAAAAGACCATGTCTTTGAATCAAACGGTGGGGTAGATCCGGTAATGGTTCAACTCTTTGAAGAAGCCGGTATTGAAGTCGATGAGAATCAAATGCTCGAAGAAATGGACGAGGAAAAAGTCGACAAAATGCTTAAAGAGCTTGAAAAGGATTAAGGAACAGGGGCTTTTAACAGCCCCTGATCTATCATTATGAGTTCAGAACTACTTACCATACTTTTAAACGCATCAGATAGCATTTTTTTATTTGCAATATTTATTGTTTTACTTATAAAACGAGATAATTCTCAAACAGAAATTGAAGAATTTAATGTTACTTTCAATAGTTTAAGTACGGTTCTAACTTCATATAAGAACAATGTTTTACAACCAAAAATTGACGCTTTATCAAAGGATCATAACCTTGATCCCACCTCGGAATCAAATAGTATTAAGGCTTTTAAAAAAGCAAAAGAACATTTAATCAAAGAAGCGGGAAATGAGATATTCTCAAAATTTATCAACAAACGAACAATTCGAACCCTAGATCGATTTTACACTCGTGAAGGGTTAATTCTCTTCATTATAACTTATTTCAGAGGGTAGTAATGACCTTTTTTAGTCATGTTTTTAAAGATAAAGAACTACAGGACATCAGTAATAAAATCGATGATCTCGTCAGCAATATCCCTATTCCAGCAGAACCATCCCCAGTAGAAAATGTGACTGGAAAGTTTATTGATCAAGTTCTTTTAAAAAGTGATGATAGTGGGTTAGGAGCAGATCAACAAAAGTTATTTGAAGATGTTTCTGTTCCAGCAGAACGATTAGCTAGATATTCTGTATATAGGGAAATTAATCGTAGCGTACCAATCATCAAAAGGATCATTAAAGTTTACACATCACATTTATTACAAAAGAATCCAGTAGATGGTAAATGTATAATTTACCGAGAATCTCCAAAAGTTACAAAAGATGACGATGATCAAATCAAAGAAGCTAGGAAATTTGCTGAGTCTGTAGAAAATCATTTTGATTTACCTAAAAAGTTAAAAAATTCAATATGTCCTAAGAAACTATTATTTGGTAATTGCTTTGTTGAAGTTGTAGATGTTAAAAAAGAATCAGAAAAAGTAGATCTCTCAAAGATAAATCTTATTCAAGAAACAAAGCAGTTAGAAATTGAATCAAAAGATATTAATGGTAATACATCGACTCTTGAATCTGATTTGTTAATTAATAAGATATCTAATCTTTTACATGAGGTTATTGATAAATCTGAAAATGTGCTTGAACAAGAAGAGATTAAAAAAGGTAAGATGTCCGAAGAAAAAGAAGATGAAGAATCAGCAAAGAAAACTGAAGAAGACATCATGAATCCTTTTTTGGACGTATTAGTAAAAGTCCATGATCCTCATAGTATAATAATTCTTCAGAGCAAGTACGGGACACGTATTGGTTATCTTGAAGTTCATAAAGACACTACAGCTGAGTTTCAAAGTGTAGCACAAAATATTTCAAATGTGGTCGGTAAAATAACTACTTTGAGCCCAGGTGGTACACCAGAACAAGCAGTTATTGATAAGATTATTAGTAATATACTTAAGAAAACCTTACTTCAATCTAATAATTTCGATTCTAAGAAGATTGAAAGTACATTAAAAGCTTTAGGTGAGGATGTTTATATTTTTATTAAGAGGTTGTTTATTGAACAAAATCTTGGTAGAAAGACAAAATATAATAGGGTTAGAACTAGGTTTATTCCTGTTAATAAGATGGTTGACTTTAGTGTGCCATCGTCCGATTATAGTCCGTTAATAACCTAGCGGCTTTCACCAGTAATGGTGATCGAATAACTCCTCTAATTCAGGGGAACTCCTAACGGATAATGCCGAGGACAATCCTGAGCGAAGCCCAGTGGAACTGCTAATGAAACTGGGAACGTGCAACGACTATCCCGAAAGGGAGTACACTCAAGTGAGTGGAAATGGGGAGCAACCAAAGAATAGTAAGGAAATGGATAATTGATAGAACTTTTAGCTAAATCTGATTTAAAACGATTATTTAATAAGATTGATTTTCCTAATGATTGGAAAGAAAATCCAAAAGTATTAGATTTATGTTGGAAGTATTTAGGTGGAGTAGATAAAGATGGATATGGTAGATTTTGGTTAAAATACTTTAATAATAATGTATATGCTCATAGATTAGTATACGAATACTATATGGGAGAAATCCCTAAATCTTTATGCGTTTGCCATACTTGTGATAATCCACCTTGCTGTAATCCAAATCATTTATTTGTCGGAACCAGTCCAGAGAATACAATGGACAAAGTGAGTAAGGAAAGACAGAATAAAGGAGAATCTGTTTGGACTGCAAGACTAACTGAAGACCAAGTTATTAAGATTCTTGAAGATATATTAGATCATAAATATAATCATTATTATGAAATAGCGATTGACTATGGTGTTCATAGAGATACTATAGGAAAAATAATATTCGGAAGAAATTGGAAACACATAACATGCAATTACGATTTACAATCAATAAAAGAAATGGTAATAGCCCGAGTTTAGCAGACTCGTTTTATAAATTTGGTTGGTGATATAGTCTATTCTTATAGGAAACTATAAGCTGCAAATAATGTTGCGAACAAGGATTAACGACCCTTGTTGAATATAAAAGATGGAGAATCTATAGTCGATCCCTTAATTCTTCCCTGTAAATTGTATATGTTAGCTCAATTGTCTAATGTTATCATCAAGCTTTCGCGAGCTGCTGTAGTCAGGAAGTGGATCATAGATACGGGCTCCACTCAAATGCACAGTGGTATGATACAGAAACTCAAAAGAGAACTCTATAATACTCGAGTATCTCTTGATGATTTGTCTTCATTTAAAAGTATCCCAAAAATTTTAAGTGATTTTAAGGATATGTTTATCTTTTCAAAGCAAGGCCAAAGAGCTTTGGATGTTGAAATCCAAAATCTTGGTGACCCATCAATAAAGGTAGCAGATCTAGAAGACGCTAGAAGAGAGATAATAGCCCTTAGCGGTGTTCCAGCGCCTTATCTAGGATACATGGATGTAGTCGAACTACGAGAACAATTGGTTCATACTAATGTGACTTTTGCAACAGAAATATCTGATATGCAAGAAAACGATAATGAAGCATTAACAAAACTTATCGATATTATTGCAGAAATAAAAGAGGTAAATTTTAAACCCTCTAAGTATGTAAAAGTTTCACTCATCCCGCCTGTTGTATTGATTGTACAACTAATAGAAATGACTCTGTCGTCGATTGGTAATATTGCTGGTGTTTTTACTAACTTGCAACTGCCGATAGATCCTTATTTCTTCTTAGAAAAATATGTACCTCATATTGATTGGGTGAAATTTAAAGAAGCTGCTGCGGAAGATAGTGTTGAAACGAAGACAAGAACGGATCTTGGTGGTGGTGATAGTGGAGCTGGTGGCGGACAAGGGAGGATGTTTTAATGCTACTAAACTATATGCACAGAGACCCTATACTTGAGCAGCAATTCGGTGGTATGCCAAACGAAATGGTTGATCCTGATGAAAATGCGGATCCAGCATTTCCCGAAGCTACCCCTCTTAAAAAATTTGATTTGTTACAAAAAATAACATTCATGCGAAATGCGTTACGTGAACAGAATATTTATGATGATGACTTGGATCTGATTATTCAATTTGGAACTGAGTTATCATATGAAACCTTACTGATGTTGACAAATGCTATAGTTGATAAAATTAATAAGCATTTGACGGAGATAGGTAATGATAAAAAATCTAGAGAAGAATCAGAGCAATAAGTACCATTTTATGTTAGAACAAACATCAGTCGTATCTAATAATGAACTTACTGTTATTGAAGAATCTAAAACAGCTGATGGCTCTCCGAAATGTGTCTTTAGGGCTAGATTACAAGAAGCTAATGTTTTAAATGGTAATAAGAGAAAATATTCGCCGGTAGTTTGTGAATCTATTACTAGCCAACTTTCCCCTAAGGCATCAGGGCGTAATCTTCTAATGGAAATTGATCATCCAATGTTTGGAGCGGGTGATCCAATGCAACAAAAGAAGAGAGCGACGGTAGTTGAAATTAAGAATTGTGGGTCCTTACTTAGGAATGTCAAATATGACAATAACGAAATTATAGGCGAGAT
>Ga0209456_10000105_pt1 | contig 44236 bp, 45 predicted proteins | sample COG_11_FD_184755 | JGI IMG/M metagenome (GOLD analysis project Ga0209456, IMG submission 184755) | Pelagic marine sediment microbial communities from the LTER site Helgoland, North Sea, for post-phytoplankton bloom and carbon turnover... | ecosystem: Environmental > Aquatic > Marine > Neritic...
AACGAGGCCTCGGTTCCTCATGTCAGCAGTATCTCCCTGGATGAGATGCGCTGGTTCGCAGACAATGCTCACTACTTTCGCGTTGCGCGTATCGATGGCAAGCTGGCGGGATTCATGATCGGGCTGCGTCCGGGCCTCCCCTATGCGAGCCTCAACTATCGCTGGTTCTGTGACAACTACAGCGACTTCGGCTACGTGGATCGCGTCGCCGTCGCCGAAAGAGCGCGCCGCAAACGGGTCGCGTCCACACTCTACGAAGACTTCGCGGAAACACTTGCAGGCAAGGTCGAGGTGATGACCTGCGAAGTGAATATACGCCCGCCTAATGAGTCATCAATGCGATACCACGAACTGCACGGCTTCACCCGTGTAGCCACTCAGGAAACCGAAGGCGGCAAGAAAGAAGTCGCCCTCCTGGAGAAACGACTTTGAGCGAAACTAACAGGGAATTCGACGTTATCGTTTGGGGGGCAACCGGATTCACCGGCACGCTCGTTGCTGAATATCTTTACCGCCAGTACGGCGCTGGTGGCGACCTGCGATGGGCCATAGCGGGTCGCAATCGACAGAAGCTGGAAGAACTTCGCGCCACGTTGGGCGCCGATGCATCCGCTCTCGAGATCATCGAGTCGGACAGCCACAACAAGGAATCACTGACGCAACTCGCGTCGCGAACGAGCGTCGTACTTACGACCGTAGGCCCCTACGCGCTCTACGGTTCGGAACTCGTCGAAGCGTGTGTCGAGACCGGAACCCACTATTGCGATCTTGCCGGCGAAGTACAATGGATTCGCAAAATGATCGACCTGCATCACGGACGCGCACAACAGACCGGAGCACGCATCGTGCATTGTTGCGGCTTCGACTCGGTACCGATGGATATCGGCGTCTGGTTCCTGCAGGAGGAAGCCCGGCGGCGCCATGGCGAGTACTGCCGGTCGATCACAATGCTCGTAAAGGCGACAAAAGGCGCGGCCAGCGGCGGGACCATCGCCAGCATGCTCAACATCATCAAGGAAAGCCGCGAGGATAAGGCTACAGCGCGTATCCTCGTCCACCCCTATTCACTGAACCCGGAAGGCGAACGCGAGGGACCCGACGATCGCGATCAACAGACGGTCATCTACAACGAGGCCGCCCAATGCTGGACGGCGCCGTTCGTCATGGCGGCAGTCAACACCAAGGTCGTGCGTCGCAGCCACGCCCTCGCCGGATACCCGTACGGACGCGATTTCCGCTACGGCGAAGCCGTCGCAACGGGCGCAGGCGTGAGCGGGTGGCTCAAGGGCAGCGGTATGACGGCAGGCCTGGCCGGTCTCGTGCTGGGCGGTTCGTTTGCCGCGACGCGCAGTATGCTCGAGAAGTTCGTGCTACCGAAACCGGGCGAAGGACCCGACGCCGAGCTTCGCGAGTCCGGCTTTTTCAACCTCATGCAGATCGGCGAACTGCCCGACGGCACCTTGCTGAGGACACGCATCACGGGGGACCAGGACCCGGGTTACGGCTCTACGAGCAAGATGCTCAGCGAGTGTGCCGTGTGTCTTGCAAAAGACGAACTCGACATTAGCGGCGGTGTGCTTACCCCCGCCGCGGCGATGGCGCGACCGCTGCTCGAGCGATTGCAGAAAAACGCAGGCCTGACTTTCGAACTGCGGGACTAGTGCCCGGCATCCGCCGAGTAGTGCAGCGCCGGATCGTATTTTTCTCCCGCCTCTATCCTTATCGACAAGCGGTTTCTCGGTGATGCAACCGGGCAGGTGGAGAAATCGTTGAATGCGCATGGCGGACTGTAAGCCTTGTTGAAGTCGATCACCGTCAATCCATCGCTCCCCGGAGCATCGGAATAAAGGAATCGGCCAGCCCCGTAGGTATCATCACGATTGGTCGTATCGCCGAATACGAAAAACAGCTTATCTCCTGACTCGTAGGCCTCGAGTTCGTAGGTCTGCCCGCCAAGCTCGAACCTGACGACACCGGGTGTTTGCGGATGGTAGCCGAGACCTTCGATGACCGTGCCGACGTTCGCAGTCCGCGGTTCTTCATATCGATGCAGCGTCGCCTGCACGCGCAATGAGGGCTCGATATCGTAATACGGCAAGGGACCGAACGTTGCCACAAACGGGTGCTCGAAATCCCGCAGACGCACCGCGTACCTGCCATCGCGCTCCACGACCGTCCAGGCGAGAGACCCATGCGTGATAATGACGGGATTTTCCGAGCGGTCGTCGGCGATCAGAATGCTATCCACAGGCTGATCTTCACTGCGAACATCGACTTCGGGCGCGACCGTCATGACGATGCCCTGCTCTCCCACATCCAGGGTGCCGATTTGCGGCGCCCCGTCGCCCGGGAATACAAGGTCATTCGTCGCGGCAGAACCGAAGCTGTAGGTGCCTTCATCGAGCCAGAACAGACCGGTCTGGTTGAGGTAGCCCGTCGGCGCCACGAGCCGCTCCAGGCGTCCGGCCCGCCACTCCATGATTTCCGCAACGTAGGCCTCTTCATCGAAAGCCGTATCCGCCTGCCCGCCGCAGGATATGAGGAGCGCCACGGAGAGCACCGTCAGCGAAATTCTGTTCATGATTTCATTCGTCCATGCCGTATCAATTCGCACGACGGGTCTCTATAATCCGCCGCCTTGTTTCAGAGCGCCGCCCCGATGCCCGATATCTCCAAACTCCGCAACATTGCAATCATTGCGCATGTCGACCATGGCAAGACGACGCTCGTGGACCAGATGCTACAACAATCCGGCACCCTGGGTCCTCGTGCCTCCGTCCCCGATCGCGTCATGGACTCGAACGACCTCGAACGCGAGCGCGGCATCACGATCCTGGCCAAGAACACGGCCGTCAACTGGAACGACTACCGCATCAACATCGTCGATACGCCCGGTCACGCCGACTTCGGCGGTGAAGTCGAGCGCGTACTGTCGATGGTGGATAGCGTGCTACTGCTCGTCGATGCCGTCGAAGGCCCGATGCCGCAGACGCGCTTCGTTACACAGAAAGCCTTCGCCCAGGGACTCGTGCCCGTCGTCGTCGTCAACAAGATCGACCGCGATGGCGCGCGCCCGGACTGGGTCCTCGACCAGACCTTCGACCTGTTCGATCGCCTGGGCGCCACTGACGAGCAGCTCGACTTCCCGATCATCTACGCGTCGGCTCTGAACGGATACGCGAGTGAAGATGCCGAGACCCGCCAGGGCGACATGACACCGCTGTTCGAGACCATCGTCAAGCACGTCCCCCCGCCAAGCGTCGATACCGAGGGCCCGCTGCAACTGCAGGTATCCAGCCTGGATTACGACACCTATGTCGGGGTGCTCGGCATCGGACGTATCAGCCGCGGATCGCTCAATGCCAACGAAGCCGTCAGCGTGGTCCACCCGGATGGCGTCTCACGTCGTGCGCGAGTCCTGGAGCTGTTCGGTTTTCACGGCCTCAAACGACAGCGCGTCGATTCGGCCAGCGCCGGTGACATCGTCGTCTTCAGCGGCATCGACAAACTCGGCATCTCGGACACGCTCTGCTCCCCCGACCATGAAGAAGCGCTGCCGCCGCTGACCGTCGACGAGCCCACGGTCAGCATGACTTTCCAGGTCAACAAGTCACCGTTCGCGGGTCAGGACGGCAAGTACCTGACGAGTCGCCAGATCCGGGAGCGGCTGGACCAAGAGCTCAAGCACAACGTCGCATTGCGCGTCGACGACACCGACGACCCTGACAAGTTTCGTGTCGCCGGCCGCGGCGAGCTGCACCTCGCAGTGCTCGTCGAGAACATGCGCCGCGAAGGCTTCGAGCTGGCCGTATCGCGCCCCGAAGTCATCATGCACGACGTCGATGGCATCGAGCACGAACCGTGGGAGCAGCTGACGGTTGACTTCGAGGAGAGCTACCAGGGCTCCGTCATGACCCGGCTGGCCGATCGCAAGGGCGAACTGCTGGACATGCTGCCTGACGGCAAGGGTCGCATCCGCCTCGACTATCGCATTCCGACTCGCGGCCTGATCGGCTTTCGCACCGAGTACCTGACGGCAACCTCCGGCACCGGGCTGATCTACCATGTACTCGATGACTACGCGCCTCGAGTCGCCGGTGACATTGCGCAGCGCATCAACGGGGCGCTGGTATCGATGGTCCAGGGCAAGGCACTGGCGTATGCGCTTTTCAACCTGCAGGAACGCGGCCGCCTGTTCATCGGTCATGGCGCACCTGTCTACGAGGGAATGATCATCGGTATTCACCAGCGCCAGAATGACCTCGTCGTGAACCCGACCAAGGCAAAACAGCTCACCAACATTCGCGCCGCCGGCAGCGACGAGAACCTCGTCCTTACGCCGGCAATCCGCTACTCGCTCGAGCAGTCGCTCGAGTTTCTCGATGACGACGAACTCCTGGAGGTCACGCCCTCGAATCTCAGGCTGCGCAAGAAACTGCTCAAGGAATCGGACCGCAAGAGAGATTCGCGCAGGAAGGTGTCGTGAGCGGAGACGCCGCTACGCTGGCGTTCGCGGAGCTGCATCCCGATGACATCCTGACGACATTGGGTGAACTGGGTTTCGACTGCGATGGCCGTTTCCTCGCACTGAACAGCTACGAGAATCGCGTCTACCAGGTCGGGATCGAGGAGGACAAGCCCATAGTCGCGAAGTTCTATCGCCCGGGTCGCTGGAGCGACGCGGCCATTCTCGAGGAGCATGACTTCGCGACGGACCTGGCGGAACAGGAGATTCCCGTGGTGCCACCGCTCGAACATGAAGGCGAAACGCTGCACCACAGCGGCCATTTCCGGCTTGCCGTCTACCCTTGTCATGGTGGACGTGCGCCGGATCTCGACAACTACGAGTTGCAGACGCAGCTCGGCCGCCTCGTCGCACGTATCCACCTCGAGGGAGAAACGTCGCGCTTCAGGCATCGGCCGAGGATCGATATCGAGAGCTACGGGGTGGAGTCGGTCGAATACCTGCTCGATAGCGATTTTGTTCCCGAGGATATCCACGAAGCCTACGAGAGCACGGCTGAAATGGTGCTGGACGGCGTCGAGGCCTGTTTCGAACGGGCAGGCAGCTTCAGGGAACTGCGACTGCACGGTGACTTTCACCCCGGCAACGTGCTGGTCGACCGGGATCGACTCCATATCGTCGATCTCGACGACACTCGACATGGCCCGGCCGTGCAGGACCTCTGGATGTTCCTGTCCGGCGATCGCGAAGAACAAACCCCGCAACTCAAAGCTCTGCTCGAGGGCTACCAGTCTTTTCGCCGCTTCGACGCACGCGAACTGCACCTGATCGAAGCACTGCGCAGCCTGCGCATCATGCATTACGCGGCCTGGCTGGCACGCCGATGGGACGACCCCGCGTTCAAAGTGGCATTCCCGTGGTTCGACAGTCGCCGTTACTGGGACGAGCACGTGCTCGCACTGCGCGAACAGGTTGCACTGATGCAGGAGGCACCGCTCGAATGGAACGACTTCTGACTATTTCGACGGCAAGGTCTGCTTGCGAGGCGCCATTTCGAAGCGATCGATCCAGCGGCCGAAGGTCTCCCTGCTGAGGGATTGCAGCGGCCCGATAGCCTCTTTCGCCCGCTCGCGAATCCGGACGGCGTCTATATTGCCCGCCTCTTCCGCCAGCGTGGCCTCGTGATCAGGCACGGTCAACCAGCGCTCGATCAGCGGCAGGCTGGCCTCCAGATGAAACTGGAATCCGTAGGCGTGCTCCCCGTGACGGAACGCCTGCACCGGGCTTATTTCGGAGCCGGCCAGCAAGACCACATCAGACGGCAGGGAAATACCGTCCTCGTGCCACTGGAAAACCTCCTGACGCGCCGCAAAAGCCTCCAGGACCGGATCGTCACGGCCGGCAGGGGTCAGCTCCACGTCGTGCCAGCCGATCTCTCGGCGCGCGTTCCTCGCTACGGATCCCCCGAGCGCCCTGGCCAGCAGCTGCGCGCCCAGGCAGATACCCAGGATCGACATATCGCGATCCAGCGCCTCCCGGATTATGTCTACTTCGGTGAGCAGATTCGGGTATGTGTCGATCTGGTCGGAATTCATCGGCCCGCCGAGAACGATCAGCGCCTCGTAGCGTTCGAGGTGCGGTCGTGCCTTGGGCGCGCGGCCGAAATTGACATAGCGAATACGAAAACCGGCCTCCTTCAGCAGCGGATCGAGCGTGCCCAGCGGTTCATAGGGCACGTGCTGAAAAACCAGTATTTTGGGTCTTGGCATGCGAATTCCGCATCCGGTCAGGCGAATCGGCAGTCCCGCTCCTTATACCGTCATTGACCGTTGGCGGGAAGGCGATTTCGATTTGCACTGCTGGTGTAGTGTCACTAAAGTGGCACGATGCCCACAGCCGCAGCAAATCCTTTGAACTCTGCGCCACGGATGGGTTCTGATATACCTAATAATTGACTCAGGTCGTGTGGACTACAGCCTTTTGATCGCAATTACACGCTCCACCGTTGCCATCGGTCTGCTGGCAATGGCCCTTGCAGGTTGCAGCTCCACCGTTACGATGGATGAGCCCACCATCCCTGCGCCGCGTGTCGAGAAAATCCCGGTGGATGTCGCGCTGCGCTTGCCCGAAGAATTCGACCACTTCGTGCATACCGAGGAAATCCTCGGCAAGGAAGCATGGACCATTGACCTGGGACGCTCGAATTCAGCGTTTTTTACGCAGCTATTCGGCCATCTTTTTGACAGCGTCCAGGTGCTCGGGCCGGAGGATGATGCGCGCGACTTCGTGTTTGATGCCCTGATCGAACCCAGTATCGATGGATTCGAGTTTTCGGTACCTACACAGAGCAAGACCGAGACTTACGCCGTCTGGATTCGCTACCGAATCCAGGTATTCGACCGCGCCGGCAACAGCGCGTCGAACTGGACCGTCAGCGCCTACGGCAAGACGCAAAAGGAGGGGCTTGTCGGCTCCGATTCGCTAAAGCGCGCAGCCGTCTTGGCCATGCGAGATGCGGCAGCCCTGATTATCATGCAGATGGACAAGGCAACGCAGATCAGCAGCCTGGCCGATGGGCCGATTGCACCGCCGCAGGTCGAAACGACCGTCGCGACACTTGCTCAAGACGCGGACGGCGGCGAACTGGAAGCCGAAGACATGAAAGGGATCTTCGTTATTGGAGGAATCGACGATGACGATGAATAGGTCGATCTATAGCTTGCATAGCATCGCGCTTTGCGGCGTGTTTTCTTTGTCGCTCACGGCTTGCGTGACCTCGCGAGTCGAAGATGCGCGAGAAAACGTGACCGGCCTCGAAGAAGGCGAATCGGTCGTGATCATGGCCAAGAGCTATCACCAGGGCAATCAAACTGAAGCCGACTACATACGCTGCGTGGAAAGCGCGCTCGGACGCGGATCCAAAGGGCTGCGTGTCATCCCCAACCAGCTGTTCGTCGATAACCTGTTCCCATGGTTCGAACCACGCACGGCACCCGCCGATACCAAGGGACTCCCGACGCTGATGAAGCGGCCTGGCGTCGCACAGGCGGTCTCCGACATGGGCGTTCGCTACATCGTCTGGCTCGATGGTGATACCGAGCGCGTGGCTCAGGGTGGCAGTCTGTCATGCGCGGCAGGCCCTGGCGGCGGTGGCTGTTTTGGCTTCGCCTGGTGGCAAAACGACGCCGACTACGAAGCCTCGGTATGGGACCTTGAAGGATTTGAATCCGCGGGCACCGTTTCGGCGGACGTCAGCGGCACGTCCTTCCTGCCGGCCCTGGTCGTGCCGATCCCCCTGATCGCCAGGACACAGACCGCCGCGTGCAAAGGTCTGGCGCAGCAGTTGCGAGCGTTTATCGTCCAGTAAATCGCAAGCCTTTAGCGGGGACGCCCGGCACGAAGAAAGGCTTTTTCGTAGTAAGGCGATTTCAGCGAGGCGATAGAAACCGTGCGTCCGGATGACGGGGCGTGTACGAAATGCTGCTCGCCCAGGTACAGGCCCACATGCGACATCTTGCCGTCAATGCTGAAAAACAACAGGTCGCCGGTTCTGAGGTCATCGCGCCCCACGGGTCGCGTGGCGGACCAGAGCTGACCCGTGGTTCGAGGCACACGCACCCCGGCACGCGCATACGAGTATTGCACCAGCCCGCTGCAGTCGAAGCCGTCGGGACTGCTACCACCGTAACGATAGGGCACGCCAACCTGTTGCCTCGCAATCCGGGCCGCCGTCTGCCCAATACTGGCCTGCGATGTCCTGTCTGCACGCACCTTGTCCGGAGATGAGTTCGTCGCCGGCGTCGATGAACATGCAGAAGTCAGCCACAACACAGTGATTGCTAAGGAAAAACTCGTAAATTTGCGTCCTGGCTGCGCTATCATCGGATCACTTCGCGGCACGGTTCGTTAACACCATACGGGACGGGACCTTAATTCGGTATGAACTGTTTCTCAGGATTGCGCGTCCGGCTTAGTCCCCTCGCGGGCGGACGTCGCTGCCTTTCCGTCGCTCTCCTCGCCGTACTCGCCGCCTGTGGGTTAGAGCCCTCGGAGTCGGCTGACGGCCCTGTCGAGCGCGAATACGATGTGCACTTCACGGTGACGGCCGACCCGGAAAACGCCTCCGTCGAGGTCGCGATGCAACTGCGCCAGCCCAGGGACCTGGTCCGCGAAATGAGTTTTTCCTCTATTTCGCCTGCGTTGAGCGATTTCAGCGGTGACGGTGAACTCCTGCAGCAAGGTGACCGCCTGCGCTGGATGCCACCGGACACGGGTGGCACATTGACCTGGCGCGCCCGCGTAGCGCATCAGCGCCAGCGAAACGGCTACGACGCATGGCTGGGGCCCGACTGGGGTGTGTTTCGGGCCGAGGATATTATTCCGCGAGCGCGCACCCGGGCGCTCAAGGGCTCTGAATCGGATACAACGCTCGAATTCGTCCTGCCGGCCGACTGGTCGGCTATCACCGAGTATCCGGCCAGCAGCGATCCCATCCGGGTGCGGCGGCCCGACCGGCGTTTCGATCAACCCACCGGCTGGATCGTCGTGGGTGATCTCGGCGTGCGTCGTGAGCGCATTGCCGGTATCCGGGTGGCCATCGCAGCCCCTCAGGGCGAGTCCGTACGACGCATGGACATGCTGGCGCTGTTGAACTGGACCCTGCCTGAACTGGCCGCCCTGCTTCCGGACCCGCCGCCCAGGCTCACTGTGGTCAGCGCCGGCGATCCGATGTGGCAAGGCGGCCTGTCAGCGCCCGCCTCCCTCTTCATCCATGCCGACGAGGCCCTGATCAGCGAGAATTCGACGAGCGTCCTGATACATGAAGTCCTGCACGCCGCGTTGTCCATCCGTTCGGCGCCCGACATGGACTGGATCGTCGAGGGCCTGGCCGAATATTACGGCCTGGAATTATTGCGCCGGGGCGGCGCAATTACCGCGCGGCGCTACGAATCAGCGCTCGCGGCGCTGTCCACCTGGGCGACCGAAGCAGAGTTCCTTTGCGGCACGGACTCGACGGGCGCTACTACCGCGAAAGCGGTCACGGTACTCAGTGCTCTTGATCGAGAGCTGAAGGATCGAGCGACCGGTGACGTGAATCTCGACGACCTGCTACGGCGGCTCCTGTCACTACAGCAGCCTGTCGATCTGGAAACCCTGGCCCGGCTCGCAGAAGAATTGATGGGCCAGGCATCTGACGCACTTCACATCGACAAGCTGCCGGGCTGCCATAGAATGACGGCTGAAGATCCCTTCGAACAGAGCTGAGCATGGACCAACGTCACGACCTCGAACTGATAATGCGATCGCGCACACCGATCATCGTTATCGAGTCACAGGACGAGGCGCGCGTGCTCGAAATGCTCCAGGGGATCACGATCAGCAGCACAAGCGACGCCTATTCACCGCTGTTCCGCTGGACGATCACTGATGGACTGCAACGTATCGATATCTCGCTGGAACCGCAGTCTCTGAACTCCGAGCCGACGGATGTGCTCAAGCATATCCGCGCGGTGTCCAAGCCTGGAACGTACGTGTTGCTGGACTTTCACCCGTTCATCGGTGACCCCGTGCACATTCGGCTCCTCAAGGACATATGTATCCAGTACCGCAAAGTGGCCCGCCAGATCGTCCTGATCAGCCACAAGGTCGAGGTACCGAATGAGCTCGAGAGCTTCAGCGCCCGATTCGACATGGACCTGCCTTCGGAGGAAGAGCGTACGCGTATCGTCAAGAGCACGATCAATCAATACGGCGCCGATCATCCAGGATCGCGCGTGCAGGTTGACCCGAAGGCACACCAGTTACTGATCCGGAATCTCGCTGGACTCACCTACAGCGATACGGAACGCGTGGCCCGCAACGCGGTATATATAGACGGCGCAATCACCAGGAGCGATCTGCCCGGCGTGATGCAGGCGAAATACGAGTTGCTCAACAGGGGCGGCGCGTTGCAGTTCGAGTACGACACGGCTCGTTTTAACGATGTCGGCGGTCTGACGAGATTGAAAAGGTGGCTCGTACAGCGACGCCCTGCCTTTCGGGGCGAAAGCGGCGCTGCTCACCTCGATGCCCCCAAGGGCATCCTGCTACTCGGCATACAGGGATGTGGCAAGAGCCTGGCCGCGAAGGCCACGGCAGGCGTCTTCGGCGTTCCGCTCCTGCGCCTTGATTTCGGCGCAATCTATGACAAGTATCACGGAGAAACCGAGCGCAAGTTGCGTGAGTCGCTCAAGACGGCCGACGTCATGTCACCCTGTGTCCTCTGGATCGATGAAATCGAGAAAGGCATCGCCGGCCGTGGCGGTGAAACCGGAACGACACAGCGCGTCCTCGGCTCGTTCCTGACATGGATGGCCGAACGCAAGAGCCAGGTATTCGTGGTCGCGACGGCCAACGACATCAGCACCCTGCCCCCGGAGCTGGTACGCAAAGGCCGCTTCGATGAGATTTTCTTTGTCGACTTACCCGATGCGCAGGTGCGCAGCGCAATCCTGTCCATCCACCTGGCCAATCGCGATCAGTCGCTCGCCAATTTCGACATCAAGGGGCTGGCAGACGAAATGCAGGGATTTTCCGGCGCCGAGATCGAGCAGGCTGTTGTCTCGGCGCTGTACGCGGCGCACGCCAAGGGCCAGCCGCTCGCGACCGCGCATATTCGTGAAGAAATCGGTCTGACGCGTCCCCTTTCCGTCGTCATGCGGGAGAAAATTGCATTGATGCGCGACTGGGCGGCCGGGCGCACGGTACCCTGCGACTGACCCTCATTTGACGTAACCCGGCGCCAGGGTCGGCGCGACCGCTTCGGACCCCCATGAAGCGTGATAAACTCGGTGTATGGCTAATGATAAGAACAAAATCAAAGAATTAGTCTCTGATGACGAAGACCCCACCGTCGAACTGGAAGTCTTCACGTTTCATGACGACGAAGAAACCGCGGCGGCCGTGCAACGCGAATCCGATGCCAATACCTTCGGGCTCGAAGATCATAGCCTCGACTCCACGCCAGCGAACCAGTCAATCGCCGAATTACGCTCCGACCTGCAGTCGCGGGCGAAGACGATCGGGCGTCTGCAACGCGATATCGAGCAGCTGCGTTCGAAATGGCTCGGACTCGAAACGGAAATCAAGGCGCGCGAAGCAATCGTCGGTAAACTGTCGCAGGATATCGCCGATCTGCGTGACACGGTCGGCCGCAAGGAAAAGCTCCTAAAGAAACGCGACACGACGATACGCGCCCTCAAAAGCGAGATTCGTCAACGCGATGAGGCTCATCGCGAGCTGGCTCGACAACACGACGAGCTGCAACAGTCGCTGGACCGGTCCGTCGAGAACGCCGGGGATCACGACGCCAAACTGCAGGCTGCACAAAAGGACATCGAGGCGCTCCGCGAACAAGTTGGTCGCGAGCGGGCCAACAAGGTAGTTGATACCAACGAGGATCCGGCGTTACGAGAATTACAGTCCCAACTGTCAAGGACAGAGCACTATGCCGACGACCTGCGCATCAAGCTCAAGGACATCACCGAATCGCATGACGACCTGAGTCGCGACAGGGAGAGACTGACTCGAAACCTGTCCCAGGCGGCGGAGAGCAACAGGCAACTCACCGCAGATCTTGCGGCCAGCAGGGACGAGGTTGACCAGGTGCGGGCGGAGATCGACGATTTGCGCAAGGCTCACGAGGAAGAGATTCGGATTTTGCGGTTTGAACTCGATGAAGCGCAAAACACGGTCGCAGAAACCAGCGATCTGAACAGCCAGCTTGCCTCCGATCTTCTGGATACACGCGGCTACAAAGACGAGCTCGAGCGCATGCTCTGCGACAATGAAGAACAATCGCAGCGGCGTATCGAGAAACTCGAGCGTAACCTCGACAAGCTCGCCCGCTCCGCGGAAGACTACGAACAAAAACTGGAATCGAAGGCCGCGGCCATCAACGTCCTGCTCGGTGAGTTGGCAAAGAAGTCAGAACAGATCGAGGCGATCGGAGAAATTGAAGAGGTTATCCAGGACATAGACGATCGCATGTCCGAGCGCATCGACGATATCGATGTCGATGAAGCAGCCGAGACCAGCGTGCGACTGGCCGGGAAGCAGCGGGACAAGGTCACTCGCGTGTTGATCGGCAGGATCGGCGACCAGGTTCTCAGATTTCCGCTGTTCAAGGACAGGCTTACGATTGGCCGCACCGAAGACAACGACATTCAACTCAAACTCTCCTACATCAGCCGTCGCCACGCCGTCGTCATGACCGAAGGCGATACGACGCGCGTAATTGACTGGGGAAGCAAAAACGGGGTTTATGTCAACTCGAAGCGCATCAAGGAGCACTTTCTCTCTAATGGCGATATCGTTGCCGTCGGGAACGCCAAGTTCCGCTACGAGGAGCGCAAGAAACGGGAGTCCTGAGGCAGGCGGATGACTTCACGGGACTATCTGTGAGAGTTATCACGGTCTTTTCTCTCCGCTTGTACTACATTTACACGCATTGACACGGAATGAGTCACTGCAATGTTGAGTAGCGCCGCAGGGAAAGCGACCGACCTCTCCGAAACGCAAGACAAGAGCCGCAAAGCCGGCAGCGTCGTATCCAGGAAGATCTGGTTACCGAAACTTTTGTACGACGCGCTGCCTTATTTCTATCTTGCCTCCGGTATCGCAGCCTTCTTCGCCACCTTGTATATCAATGAGTGGTTCTGGGTTTTGCCACACTACGTCTTGTTCTCGGCCGCGTGCCTGCATCTCGGGGTCTTTGTCTTCAGACGCCGCCGCAAGGCGCGGACAGACGCCGAAACCTGACTTGACCACGACGCGCCGCTGGGCAACGATAGCGCCCCCGTAACTCCTGCAGGCGCATCCATTGACCGAGACTGCGACAAGCCCATTCCGGCGCATAGTCCGCAAGGAACTATTGTTGCTCTCGCTGCTCCTTTTTTTCGGGCTGGTGCTGATGCCGATCGCCATCTACGTGGTGGGAGGCGCCATCTTCGGAGACTACGGCGGCCACGGATACGGCGATTTTTTTAAGACCCTGAGCGGCAAGCTGCGCCATGGCGACCGCGTAGCCTGGTTTCTCGTCTTGTCTCCCTATCTCGTCTGGCAGGCCGTCCGGTTGATGGCCTTTGCCTGGCGCCAGACCGGAAAAACGTGAGCTGCATCACAGTTTTTCCATTGTGTCCCCGCCGGATTATGGCGCATACCTAGAATAATTCCGCCTCATCGGGCATTCTGGAATGCAGTACTAACAAGTATTTTCTCATTGGCACCAGAGGTGCCCTGCGTGGCATTACATTGATGATGGAGAGATTCAAAAACTGGCTGAAAGAGCGTCTTTCCGCCGATGATGCGTCTCCGCCAAAGGATCTTGGCAAGACAGGTTCGTTCAGGCCTGTCGCGTCGAAAGCGCCGAAAAAGGTGCCACGCCCCAACCCCGAGTACGTCGACGTCGATTCGAGCCTGCATAGCGAGGTCGAAAGCCAGGGGCCCGGCAAGAATGTACTGATCCGTAATCCTTATGTCCGTGAGGAAACGGGAACGCATGAGACCCTGAAGATCCTGGATGATTCAATCGTCGATTCCGGCGAGGAAACCGGTATCGATCCCTACAATACGGGCGACTTCGATCGCTCCAAGAAGTGGGACCAGCGCTTCCGCAAGTAAGCTCGCGCCAAATCCCGCATAGCGTGGTAATCTGCGCATCTCGACGATCATGGAGCTCGCAGACCAGTGTCTATGCGCATTTCATTCGAACTGGATGACGATGACCTCAAGCATTTTCGCCTCATTATGGATGAAGCGCGCAAGGCGAACTCGCGTCGGGCGCCCGAAGAAATCGTCGCAGCCGCAGAAAACCTGCTCGAGGCGACATCAAGCAGCCGGGTGCCCGGCTTCATCGTTGAGCGCATCGGCAATTTGCAGCTCATGATCAACATGTTGTCCGACATCGAGTGGCGACTGCCGCACCAGGAGGCCAGCCGCGTATTAAACGCCCTGTCCTACTTCTGCGAGCCCGAGGACCTGATCCCCGACGACATCCCGGGACTGGGATTCCTCGACGACGCCATCATGATTGAACTCGTCGTGCGCGAACTCAAGCACGAAATAGACGCCTACAGCGATTTTTGCGAGTACCGGGAACGACTGCGCCGCGAACAGGGCGAGAACGCCAAAGTAAGCCGGAGTGGCTGGCTCGACGATCGCCGCAAAGCGCTGCAATCGCGAATGCGCCGCCGCCGCAAACTGCGACCCGCAATCTTCCGTTGAGGCGTGCGCCGCAATTCAGGGCCAGTAGTACCAGCCAGTCGCCAGTAAACCGAGCCACATGCCGGCCTGCCCCCAGTACCTGAGACGATGGTTTTTGACCAGCCCATAGAAACTTGCTGCCGATATCGAGGTCATACCGAGAAAGACGAACAGGCTGTGCAGCAATGGCTCGAATTCCCTTTGCAGACGCGGATACTCGTCACCCAGGACCAGCACCACGATGAGGACCGCGGCAAGACTGAAGGTAATGGCAAAACTCGACCCCAATATGATCAGGTTCACAGCGGTCAACGGTCGCATCGCGAAATTTCCATATTGGTATAATTAGTCCAGTGAAATTGCTGATTATGACGAATGCGCCCTTGATCCATGGACGCATCGCATCTAGCCTAGCCCAAACAGAAGCTGCGTAAAACTGACACCCGGATGGAGAGCACTTTGAGAAAGACCTGCAAAACCCGCTGCATGCGCCTGCTCGCTGCCGCACTGGCACTGCTCACGACCCAGGCGTTTGCCACCGGCCTGGCGGTCGAGCAAGACAAGGCACTTTTTCCGGAGCAACGGCACGAGAACATTGGCGTACTGGTAACGCAGTTCATCCAGAAATCCCATTACATGCACATCGCCGTCGACGATGAACTCTCGTCACGCGTCATGGACGGCTTTATCGAGAGCCTCGACCGCAATCGGATGTACCTTACGGCCGGGGATATCGAATATTTCAACCAGTACCGACATGAACTCGACGACATGGTCAGGAGCAAGCCGATGGACCCTGTCTACGAGATGTTCGAGCTCTATCAGACCCGCGTTCGCGAGCGCCTCAATTTCGCGTTGACGCAGCTCGACACCGAACCGGACTATCAGACCGGCGCGACCTATCAATTCGACCGTTCCGAGTCACCATGGGCGAGCAGCGTCGACGAGCTGGACGAGATCTGGCGGCACCGGGTCGTTAACGACGCACTAAACCTTGCACTCGAAGAGGAACCCTGGGAGAAAATCCAGGAAGTGCTGACGAAGCGCTACCAGGGTTTTCTCAAGCGCCTCGACCAGGTCAATAACGACGATGTGTTCGAGCGCTTCATGAACGCCTTCGCGCATACGCTCGACCCGCATTCGAGTTACCTGTCGCCGCGCAACTCCGAGGAATACCGTATTCAGATGAGCCTGTCTTATTTCGGCATCGGCGCATCACTGCAGACCGAGGACGACTTCGTCAAGATCGTCAGCATCATTCCAGGTGGGCCGGCAGCCATCGACGGCAAGCTGCAGCCGAACGACCGCATTACGGGTGTTGCGCAGGGCCCAGAGGGTGAGATGGAAGATGTCATCGGTTGGCGCCTCGACGATGTTGTCGACCTGATCCGCGGGCCCGCCGACTCGGTGGTGCGCCTCGAGATCATTCCTGCAAATGCCCCTCCCGGAAGCCCCAAGAAGGTCATCGGCCTGACTCGTGACCAGGTCAAGCTCGAAGAACAGGCCGCAAAGAGCGAAATCGTCAGGATCCCGCGCGATGGCCGGGAGTGGTCGATCGGCGTCATCGACGTGCCGAGTTTTTACCGCGACTACCGGGCACTGAGCAACGGCGACAAGAATTACACGAGCACGACAAAGGACGTTAAGCGGCTGATAGCCGAGCTCGAGGAAGAAGGCATTGACGGCCTGATCATCGACCTTCGCGGTAATGGCGGCGGACACCTGACCGAAGCGACGGCACTGTCCGGCCTGTTTATCGACAACGGACCGGTCGTGCAGCTCAGGAATTCCAACGGCAGGATCAGCCGCCTCGACGACCCGGATCCCGTGGCGCGCGTTGCCTACAACGGCCCGCTCGCTGTCCTTGTGGACCGCTTCAGCGCTTCGGCTTCCGAGATATTCGCCGCTGCCATCCAGGACTACGCGCGCGGCGTCATTGTCGGGCAGCAGACCTTCGGCAAGGGCACCGTTCAGAACCTGTACTCACTCGACCAGTACCTGCGTACCGAGGACGACAAAGGCTTTGGCCAGCTGACACTGACAATCGGCAAGTACTACCGCGTCACCGGCGAAAGCACCCAGCATCGCGGTGTCGATCCTGATATCGCACTACCGTCCGGTATCGATGCCGAACTCGTCGGCGAAAGCGTGCGCGACAGCGCTCTGCCGTGGGACACCGTGCAGACGACACGCTTCCGCCGCGGCAAGCCGCTCGACAGCACGATTGAATCGCTGACGGCGAACTACACGCAGCGCAGCAAAGACGATCCCAACTATCAGTACCAGCTGGACATCATCCGGGCGGCCGAGGAAATGCGCTCGCAAAAAAGCGTCTCGCTGAATATCGATGAGCGCCGGGCTGAGCGCCAGCGCGACCTCGATCGGCGACTGACACGCGAGAATGACCGCCGTACAGCGCTGAGTCTCGAGCCGATAGAGAGTCTCGACGATATCGACCAGGAAGAGTTGCCCGATGTGCTGCTGGACCAGGCAGCCGGTATCGTCACCGACCTCGCGACGATGCGCGAGATCGCGGCCGGCCCCGAGCAGACGGCGCAGGTCAAGCCCTGACCGCTTGCACCGCAATATCGAGGTGTTATACTCAGCTATAACACCTCCCCGATCGGGGACCAGTTCAGTATTTTTGGGGTGGCCATGGCAGGACGGCAAACAGCGCCGGGACACGGCAACGCCTTCGCTGCAAACGCAGTGACCCTGCTGCTGGCCGCGTGGTTTGCCGCCCCCGTGATTGCCGCCCCGAATATAGAATTCGGCTGCGATGACGTCGCTGACGCGACCCTCGAAATCTCCGTCGACGCACTTAACGCGGAGATCGTCAACCACGATCTCGACGATGGCGATGAGCTGGACGTTGGCAAAGATCGCGAGACGCTGTCTGCCGCGCGTCACCTGACGCCACGCGCGGCAGCAACCTTGCGCGAGGCGTTCGAAGACACCGCTCATCCGTTAGCCGAGGTGACGCCTGCCGGTGAAAATGGCGCCGAAGAAGCAGCCGCCGAAGAGTTACCTGAGATGAACGCTCGCGTGCCGGGCGTTACCGATTCCGAGCTGGCCCGCTATCGGCGCCAGATGTATCGAATCGACATCTGATCCCCTGCGGCACGGCTGGCCGCGCACCCGGTCAGCGACTGAGTACTCCCGCAACCCCGAAATAATTGTCGCCCAGAAGATTGGCGTCTTTTTGCCTGATGACGCCATTACGGTCTATCGCGAAAACCGTCGCCACTGTGCCAGGCGCCGGCACGGCATCTTCGGAGTCACGGAACATGGCATGCTCGGCGATCAGGCTGGCCCTCTGCTTGAGGACGTCGGCAAAATCCGTGTCCTTCTCTGCCGCTTCCTTGCGTGTCTCTAGGATCGCGAGAATTGCATCGCACTCTTTCTTGCCGCCGTAATTAATTGCCCCGACACTCTTCTCACTGGCTTCCTTGGCCATCGCCGCGAGATTGTCTTCCTCAAAATGCAGGTATAGCTGCTGGGCAAAAGCAAGAATCATGAAATTGATCGATCGCTTGGCGGCGACATCGAGACCCTCATGGCCGGGCGGATCCAGCTTGTCAACGGCATCGAGTTCCTGCAGCAGCGCCCGCTCCTCCGCATGCCCTGCCTCGATACGGGCCGCAATATCGTCGATCTCGTCGGCCAGTGAGCGGCCCTTGAAGAGCTTCGCAAAACCACCCATTGTCTCGAGCCGGTGACTTTCCGACTGCAGCTGATCCTCGAGGAGTTGCAGGGTCAGGCGGTGTTCGCCAATTTTCCGTTGGATCGCTTCGCTCTTCTCCGCGCACTGTTCATTCCAGGACTGAAGTAGCTTGCCCTGCTCGCGCTGTTCTCTTTGCTGCTTGAGCTGCTCGGCGAAACGCGCCAGCTTGTTCTGACAGTGAGCCGCCAGGCGGCGCAACTGGTAGAAAGCGACGACGTTGTGGACCCACTCAGGATCGAGCAGCAGGCTCTCCAGGTGGCCAAGCCGCTGTTGCACGCGCGCTGTCGCTCCCTGGTGCTCCTTGATTCGGTCCTGCAGCTGGTACTTTTCATTGCGTAGCGCCGCGAACTCCTTCTTCAGTTCGGCACGATTGCGGAACAGATCGACCAGCTTGTCGGTCTCTGCCAAGTCGGCCGGTTCGCTCTTGAAAAGTGTCGTCAAACTCGCCAATGCCTTGCCTCTTTACATAATATGGATCGAACGCGCATACGTTCTTTATTGGCAGAGCACATAATGACAACTGACGGCCAGCCAGACTCTGACTGAATCGACATTTTGGCAATCTGGAAAGCGGAGTAATTCTAGCGCTCGAGCACGAGGTGGCCCTGGTCGGACAGGTACTCCAGCCATTTGTTCAGAATGACGTTGCGCTGCCACCTGAGATCAAGCTCTCGACGATGCTGGTTAGCCAGTTCCCTGAGCGTGGCATAGCGTTGCAGATCCCCGATCTGCATGACTTCTGCGAGCTGACAGTCGAGATACACGCGCACCGTCATATCGGGATCCGTGAGCAGGCCCTCGTCGGTTTCCAGGTGGTAGGTCAACGACAAGGTCAAGGTATAGCGACAGCGCTCGAGTATCTCGATATGAAGGTCGCATTCGCCGGCGACAGAGGAGCGAAAGCAGCCGTCGAGACGATCTATTTCCGGCAGTAATCGCAGCAGTCGCAGGTAGTTGCTCTCGTACAGCGCCATCAGGCCGACGAAGCTCCGCGGCTTTACGACAGTCTCGGGCACGAGGTGCGAATCAAGATACATGCGGCCAATATAACAGCAGCCGCGCCTGAATATCAGGGTCGAACTCGGCGCTCAACACCGGTACTATCCAGGATTCTGCTCGATATCTCCTCGATTGAGAACGCCGTCGTGTCCACGTTCGGGATCTTGTAACGACGGAATATTTTCGCCGCTTCCCGCAGCTCGAACCTGACTTGCTGGGCCGAGGAATAACGACCCAATGGTCGTCTTTCCTTACGAATCTGGCGCAGACGTTCGGGCGTAATCGTCAATCCGAAGAGCTTGTGTTTTTGCTGCACCAGGAAGCCCGGCAGTTCGCCAGTTTCCAGCTCATCGTCGGTTAACGGGTAGTTCGCTGCGAATACACCGTATTGAAGTGCCAGGTACAGGCAGGTCGGCGTCTTGCCAGATCGCGACACACCGACCAGAATGACGTCCGCAACGTCGTAATTGCGGCTGATGCCGCCGTCGTCGTTGGCCAGCGCGAAGTTCGTCGCTTCGATGCGTTTCATGTAGGCATCGATGTCGCTCATACCATGAGCACCGCCCAACGCATACGTCGGCTCTTCGTCGAACTCATCGGACAGCGGCTTCAGGAAAGCATCGAAGATGTCGAGATGCAGTCCATTGGATTCCCTCACGATGGAACGCAGCTCCGGATGCACCAGGGTGGAAAAAACGACGGGTTTGAGGGCACCGTCCTTGCCCGCCTCGTTGATGGTCTGTACGGCTTCGCGTGCCTTGTCTTCACTATCTATAAATGGCAAAGTCGTTTGCCGATACTCTTGCCCGGCAAACTGCGTAATGAGACTGTGACCAAGCGTCTCAGCTGTGACCCCGGTCTGATCAGAAAGAAAAAATACTGCACGCTCGGCCATTGCTAGGATTGTCCATGTCCAGCACCGGAACACAAGGGAGTTAGCTTTGCAGCCATACGTCATCAAGCTCGAAGAGCTTGGCATGAACGACGTCGAAACCGTCGGTGGGAAGAACGCCTCTCTCGGTGAAATGATCAGCAACCTCAGCAACCTGGGCGTCACCGTGCCAGGGGGGTTTGCAACAACATCGGCCGCCTACAGGGACTTTCTGGGATACAGCGGCCTCGACAAGAGGATTGCCGACGCACTCGATAATCTCGACGTGGACGACATCGATGCCCTGACGAACGCGGGCCGCGATATCCGCCACTGGATCATGGAGACCCCGTTACCCGACCAGCTCATGGAGCAGGTCAGCGCGGCCTGGGAGGAGATGTGCGGTGGGCAGGACATTACCGTCGCCGTTCGTTCGTCCGCAACGGCGGAGGATCTGCCCGAAGCGTCTTTTGCCGGGCAGCAGGAAACCTTCCTCAACATCAACGGCCTCGACAATGTCGTCGAAGCCATGCACAAGGTCTTTGCCTCGTTGTTCAATGACCGTGCGATTGCCTATCGTGTTCACCAGGGCTTTGACCACAAGCTCGTGGCCCTGTCCGCCGGCGTGCAGACGATGGTACGAAGCGACGTTGGCGCGGCAGGCGTGCTGTTTACGCTCGACACCGAAACCGGGTTCCGCGACGCCGTGCTCATCACCGCGTCGTACGGCCTCGGAGAAACCGTAGTGCAGGGCGCGGTTAATCCTGACGAATTCTATGTCCACAAACCGGCACTGCTAGCCGGCAAACGGGCGATCCTGCGCAAGAACCTGGGCGGCAAGGCCATCAAGATGGTCTACAGCAAAAACTCCGAGCCCGGCAAGACCGTCGATACGGTGGATGTCGATGAGAGCGACAGCCTTGCTTTTTCCATCAGTGACCACGACGTGGTCGAACTGGCGAAGATGGCGGTCACGATCGAGAACCACTACGGCCGCCCGATGGATATCGAATGGGGCAAGGACGGCAACGACGGCAAGCTGTACATCCTTCAGGCCCGGCCCGAAACGGTGCAGAGTCGCAGCGGCAGGACGATTCAGCGCTATACCCTCAAGGGCCGCTCGGACATCGTCGTCAGCGGCCGCAGCGTCGGGCAGAAGATCGGCGCGGGCAAAGCGAAGGTCATTCGCTCCGTATCGGAGATGAACCGCGTTCAGAAAGGCGACGTATTGGTGTCGGACATGACCGACCCGGACTGGGAGCCGGTCATGAAGCGCGCCTCCGCCATCGTCACGAATCGTGGCGGTCGCACCTGTCACGCGGCGATCATTGCGCGCGAGCTCGGCATTCCGGCCGTCGTCGGCTGTGGCAATGCTACCGAACTGATCAAGGATGGTGCGGCCGTTACGGTAAGCTGCGCCGAGGGCGACGAAGGCTATGTCTACGACGGCAACCTGGAATTCGAGCAGACGCGGATAGAACTGGACTCGCTGCCGGAGATTCCGGTCAAGATCATGATGAACGTCGGCAATCCGGATCGCGCATTCGACTTCGCGACGATTCCGAATCACGGCGTCGGCCTGGCGCGGCTCGAGTTCATCATCAATCGCATGATCGGGGTGCACCCGCAGGCCCTGCTCGAATATGACGAGCTTGACGACGATACGCGCGCCGCCGTCGACGACCAGATGGCGGGCTATCCAAACCCGGTCGATTTCTTCGTCGAGAAACTGGCCGAGGGTGTGGCCACCATAGCGGCAGCGTTCGCACCGGAACCGGTTATCGTTCGACTGTCGGACTTCAAGTCGAACGAGTACGCCAACCTGATCGGTGGTGACAAGTACGAACCACATGAAGAAAACCCGATGCTCGGATTCCGCGGCGCGGCGCGCTACGTTTCTGAAGACTTTCGCCCCTGCTTCGAACTCGAGTGCAGGGCACTGCGGCGCGTTCGTAACGACATGGGACTTGGCAACGTGCAGATCATGATTCCGTTCGTGCGCACGGTGCAGCAGGCCAGCGACGTCATCGGGCTGCTTGCCGAGAATGGCCTGGAGCGCGGCAAGGATGACCTAAAGGTAATCATGATGTCGGAGTTACCGACTAACGCGCTATTGGCTGAACAATACCTCGAGTATTTTGATGGCATGTCGATTGGTTCCAACGACATGACGCAGCTGGCGCTCGGTCTCGACAGGGACTCAGCGCTCGTCGCCGACACCTTCGACGAGCGAGACGACGCCGTGAAGGCCCTGCTCGCAATGACGATCGCGGCTTGCAAGAAGAATGGCAAGTACGTCGGGATCTGCGGGCAAGGTCCATCGGATCATCCAGACCTTGCGCGCTGGCTTCTCGAGGAGGGCATTGAGAGCATGTCTCTCAATCCCGATACCGTCATCGAGACCTGGCTGTTTCTCGCCGGCGAGACCGTCTGATCAGAAACGGTCGTAGCGCGAGCGACGCTGCCAGCGAACCCGGGGCAGCCAGATCCCGAGAATGATGCCTACCAGCAGGACCAGTGCGCCGGTCATGAACCAGTAACGTGTCGTCTGACCGGTCAATTCCCGGTTCTCCTGCTCCAGCGTGTCGGCACGTATTTGCGCCGCGGCCAGCTGATCCATGAGCGATTGGTTCTGCTCATTGATCGCCAGTACGTTCGCCGCCGTGCGCCTGATTTCAGCAAGCTCCTGCTCGACGGCGGCCTTTTCCCGTTCGAGCTGCCGGATGCTGTTATTCGCTGAATCGTACTCGGAGCGTATCGCGGTCAGCTGCGAATCGAGCGAACTACCACGGGAGTTGGCATTCGTTAACTGGCTCGACAAGTTCTCAAGCTGCTCGCGCGCGCTCGGCTCGCTCATCAGGTAGCGGCTAAGCACCCATCCCTCGGTGCCCCCGGCCGTCCGCACCTGCGAATAGCCGCTCTCGGCGTCGCGCTCCAGTACCTCCAGGCGGGTGCCACTGGTGATCATCAGCTGGATGGCATTGCTCGTACTGGGTCCGGACCGCAACGTAATCTCGAACTGGTCACTGACCCAGGCCGGCGCTGCGAATGCGCTCGGAATGGCAAACACCGCCAGTAACAATGCGGCGCGCAACATGATCTTCATCGTTCTCTCGCAGGTGGGGTTTAACAGAATCACGCAACTATAAGCCAAGGTTTTGCTTCCTTCCAGCCAAAAATCAGTCAAATCAGTCGCTTATCGGCGACAGTCTCGCGATATTCTGCTCCCAGTTTCTGCCATCGAAGGGCTCTTCTTCGACGGACTCGACGCTATCGCGTTCCAGGCAGTTCACGTTTACGCTGACGCCCTCGGGATGCGAGCGCGGGACGTAGAAAGATTTTACGCCACAGAACCTGCAGAAGTGGTGCTTGGCAGCCCCCGTGTTGAACGTATACGTGTGAATGGCCTCCTCACCCTGCAACAGGCGGAAGTGCTCCTTACCGACAATAAGGTGCAGGTACCCGTACATCGTGCATATGCTGCAATTGCAGCGGGTCGCCTTGATTGCCGCAGGCGCGTCGACCTCGAAGCGAATCCGGCCACAGTGACAGCCGCCTTTGTGCGTTGTCAGGTTGCTCACTTCGATTCCTTTCGCCAAACGACGAGCAGATTGTTTGCGGGCATTGCATAGAGGTTTTCGCGCTTCAGGCCGTGCCGATCGGCATGTTCCTCCAGCACGGCAAGGTCACGCACGCCCATGCGGGGGCTACGCGCACGAAGCTGCCGGTCAAACTGTTCGTTGCTCGGCGTGTTGAATCGGCAGCCCCTGCTGAACGGGCCGTACAGGCAGAAAATCCCACCCGGCCGCAAAGCCCGAGCCACGAGCGCCAACATGTCGAGAACGGCATCCATGCTCATGATGTGTGCCGTGTTGGACGAATAGACAGCGTCATAGGCGTCAGGCGCGAGATCCACCGTACGGACATCGACTGACAATGGGGCATGAACATTCGCGAGGCCGGAGCTGGCTATCCAGGCTTCGATGGCCGCATGATTCCCATCAAGATCGCTGGTTTGCCAGGCAAGGTGGTCGAGATCGGACGCAAACGTGACGGCATGTTGTCCGGTTCCGGATCCGATCTCCAGCACTTCCCCGCAGTCGCGAAACTCGTGCCGCAACACCTCGAGTATCGGTGCTGCGTTTTTTTCTGCCGCCTGCGCGAAGGCGCGCTCAGTCATCTGCCAGCCCGATCGCCAGCGCCGCCGGCGACAACAGGTTGTCGCGATACCAGCTGAGTTCCTCGATGGAATCGCGAATGTCAGCCAGCGCGAGGTGCTCGGAGTCTTTCACAAATCCCTTCGCCACCTCGGGGGCCCACAGACTGGCGAGAATCTTGAGCGTGCTCACATCGAGATTGCGGTAATGGAAATAACGCTCGAGGTCCGGCATTTCGCGTGCCATGAAGCGTCGATCCTGGCAGATGCTGTTGCCGCACATGGGTGATGCTCCTGCGTCGACCCATTGCGCAAGGAATTCGAGCGTGGCGGCTTCGGCCTCGGCCATGCTCGTCTCGCTCTCGAGGACCCTTGCGGTCAGCCCGGATTGTCCATGCTGGCGCGTATTCCATTCGTCCATGCCGTCCATGGTTTCCCGGGATTGCCTGATCGCGAGCACGGGTCCCTCCGCGAGTTCATTGAGGTGCAAATCTGTAACGATCGTGGCGATCTCGATGATCGAGTCTTCTTCCGGGCTGAGGCCCGTCATCTCGAGGTCGATCCAGATCAGGTTCGTGGACCGGTCATCAACTGTCTTCGACATTGCTTTTCCGATAGCGCTCAAAGCGCGTAGTTTACATGCCTTCTCAGTGCAAGGCTGCTCGCGGATCGGCATACTCTTGCAGGAGCCAACAGGACCGTCGAGCAATGCCCCAGCAGCACGCCATCGTTATCGCCACGTTCAGCCGCAGAATGCGGCTGCGCCTGAGCGACGGGACCGAAGTCGAAGCGCGAATCAAGGGCAAGCGCCTGAAGCCCGTCTGCGGCGACAGGGTCACCGCGGAGCGCATCGAGAATGAATCGGACTGGCTGATCACAGGTATTCAATCGCGGGACAACGAACTCACACGTCCGAACATGCGTGGCAAGGTCGAGGTTCTTGCTGCCAACCTCGATTACCTCATTGTGGTCGCCGCTGCGGAACCCAAAGCAGACTGGTTCATCATTGACCGCTACCTGTGTGCGGCTGAGATCATGCATATTGCGGCGGCTGTTGTTTACAACAAGATCGATCTCGACCCTGCCGCGGCCGACGAGGAACTCGGGAGCTACGCGGCGATCGGTTACGACACCGTGCAGTGCTCCGCCGAAACAGGCCGGGGAATCGAAGAAGTCAGCGACCTGCTGGCCGGGCGCTGCGCCATCATTGTCGGCCAGTCAGGCGTCGGCAAATCGAGCATCATCAACTGCCTGTTGGGAAACCCGCTGCAAAAGACCTCGGCAGTATCCGACAAGACGGGCGAAGGCAGGCACACCACGGTGAATTCCGCAATGATCTCGCTGCCCGGCGGCGGTTCCGTGATCGATTCTCCGGGCGTCCGGGACTTTGCGCCTGCGCTTGAGTCGAGCACGCTCGCGGCACAGGGGTTTCGGGAAATCTCGGCGCTCGCTCACCAATGCCGATTCGCCAATTGTCGACACTTGCGCGAACCGAACTGCGCCGTCAAGGAAGCACTCGAGAACCGGGAGATCTCGTCGCGGCGTTATGAAAGCTACAAACGCATCGTCAATCTGACCGAGCAGATCGGTCGCAGTTAGCGCATCCTAGCCTGGCGGCCAACCCAGCTCGCGGCCGCCGAGCAGGTGCAGATGAATATGGAACACGGTCTGCCCGGCCGCCTCGTTACAATTCATGACGGCACGATACCCCTCATCCGAGAATCCTTCCTGCTGCGCGATTTCCCCCGCCGCAGAGAACAAGCTGCCGACAATGGCATGGTCTTCCTGCTGGATGTCGTTGATCGTAGCGATATGCCTCCGCGGAATGATCAGCACATGCGTTGGCGCCTGGGGGTTTATATCGCGAAAAGCAATCGCGGTTTCCGACTCGTAAATGACCTCGGCGGGGATATCGCCGGCCAGAATCTTGCAGAACAGGCAATCGTCTTGTGCCACTTCCCTCTCCTCCTAGTCCACAACCCGGCGACCGAAGAACGCGTGAGAAAGCGTGCCGCCGTCAACATACTCCAGTTCGCCGCCCAGCGGCACGCCATGCGCGATTCGGCTCGCTTCGACCGCATGCCTGCTCGCGAGATCGGCCAGGTAATGCGCCGTGGCGTCGCCCTCCACCGTCGGATTCGTCGCGATGATGAGTTCCTGGACTTCGCCCTGCTGTAGCCATGCGTCTAGCTGGTCGAGGCCCAGTTCGTCGGGGCCGATGCCATCCAGCGGCGACAGGTGACCCATGAGCACGAAGTAAAGGCCTCGGAAACCCGTTGCGTCTTCGATCGCCATAACATCCGCCGGCGACTCCACGACGCAAAGCTGGCTCACGTCCCGCCCGCTGGCGGAACAGATCGAGCACAACTCGTGCTCGGTAAACATACGGCAGCGGCTGCAATGCCCGATACCGCGCACCGCCTCCGCGAGCGCGGCTGACAGGTTGTCAGCACCCTCCCGATCGCGTTCGAGCAAATGAAAGGCGATGCGTTGCGCGGATTTCTGGCCGACTCCGGGCATGCAGCGGAGTCCATCGATCAGGCGAACAAGCAGGGGCGAATAGGACATTCGGTGGGCTGCCTCAGAACGGCAGTTTCATGCCGGGCGGCAAGCTCATACCGGAGGCCATCCCCGAGAATCTCTCCTGCACGGTCTTTTCGACCTTGCGCAGCGCGTCGTTGAACGCCGCCGTAATGAGGTCTTCGAGCATTTCCTTGTCGTCACCGACCAGCGAATCGTCAATCTCGACAGCCTGCACCTGGTGCTGACAAGTCATCGTGATGCGCACCATGCCGGCACCGGATTCACCGGTCACGGTCAGCGACGCCATCTCCTCCTGGGCCTTCTTCATATCGGCCTGCATCTGCTGGGCCTGCTTCATCAACTGGCCAATGCCACCCTTCATTGAAACCTCCTGAATGCTAGTCTGATTGCGGCGGATTGATCAGCTCGATCGTCTCGGTCTTGATCTCCGCACCGAACATGTTCTTCATGGCCTGCACGTTGGGGTCTGCCTCGAGCGTCTGCCTGGCCTTTTCCATACGCTCATCCGTCATGCGCGATTCCTGCTGCACGGGTGTCTCTCGTGTCTCCGCGCCCAGCGCTATATCGACATTGAGTGACTCTCCAAAATGTTCTGAAAGTCGCGATGCCAGCGCGTCTTTTCTTTGCTTGGTGAGCAGTGAATCGGAGCGCGGGTCGAGGCCCAGGTAAACCGTGTTCGCTTCGCGCCGCAAGAAGGCGCAATTGCTGGCCAGTAAACGCACGGCCCCCGACAGGCCAAGGCCCGATACGAGTTCGCTCCAATCAGGATCGGACCAGGGCTGCCCCTGCGGGGCTCTTGCAGCCGAACTCGCCTGCGGCTTCGTAGCGGGCTGTGCCGCGGCCACTGGCTCCTTGCGCTTGCCAGGCGGCGCCGACGCGCCGCCGGTCGTTGTCGACGCATCTGCAGGCCGGAACGCCAGCATACGCAGCAGCGTCATCTCAACCCCACTGCGTGGATCGGGCGCCAGTTGAATGTCGCGCCTGCCCATGAGTGCGATCTGGTAGAAGAGCTGAACGTCCGCGGCAGGCAACGCCTCGGAAAGCTCGGCGAACTCCTGATCGCTCATGTCGTCTTCGCTATCGCAGGCGCCAACGATCTGGTAAACGGCGATGCGCTGCAGGTCCCGCGCGAGATCCTCGAGCAACCGTGCATAGTTCGGGAACTGCTCGTCTATTTCTCGTACCGTGTCGATAAGCCCGCGTGCGTCGTTGTCGGCGAGCAAGCGCAGCAAGCGCACCACATGATCGCGGTCTATCGTGCCGAGCATCATCGCGACCTGTTGCTCCTCGATTCTGCCGCCGCAGTAGGCGATCGCCTGGTCGAGAAGGCTAAGCGCGTCGCGCATGCTGCCGTCCGCGGCTCGGGAAAGCATCGCAAGCGCCGCCGCTTCCGTCTCGATCGACTCGGCTTCGCAAATATGCGCCAGGCGGTCGGAAATCAACCGCGGTGTCATGCGCTTCAGGTTGAATTGCAGGCAACGGGACAGGACAGTAGCCGGGAGCTTCTGCGGGTCCGTTGTTGCAAGCAGGAACTTGACGTGCGGAGGTGGTTCCTCGAGCGTCTTGAGGAGCGCATTGAATGAACTCTTCGACAACATGTGCACCTCGTCGATCAGGTACACCTTGTAACGCCCGCGCGCCGGCGCGTACTGAACGTTATCCAGGAGGTCGCGCGTGTCGTCGACCTTGGTCTTGCTGGCGGCATCTACTTCGATGAGGTCGACGAACCGACCCTCATCGATTTCGACACAGGCACTGCATTCACCACAGGGCTCTGATGTCACCCCTTTCTCGCAGTTGAGCGCCTTGGCCAGGATGCGCGCGATTGTCGTCTTGCCCACACCCCGCGTGCCCGTGAAGAGATAAGCATGGTGCAGGCGTCCCGAGTCGAGTGCGTTGACCAGGGCCTGGAGCACATGCTCCTGGCCAACCGTATCCGTGAAGTCTTTGGGCCGCCATTTGCGGGCCAGGACAAGGTAACTCATAAGACAACGGCGCCCGGGGCTCGATTCCAATGGGACAGTGTATCGTAAAGTGGCCCGCGCCAGCCGGAATCCGGCACCCGGTGTCACCGCTACCGTTGCTCCCTTCCGGGCCTGGCGGGATTCACGGCTGACCGTCGCGGAAAAGCCGACGCGGACCGGCGGCGATTATCGCCGCTCGCAGCCGTCAACACAAACTCTGCTTAGCCCCAGAGATGGCTGTCTTTTTCGATGACGTGCTCGGACGAACCGACGATCAGCGGATCGGGCCCGTGCACGACGTGCTTGTCCTTGTCCGGGTAATTGAGTTCGGTCAGGAAATGCTGCATGCAGTTCAGGCGCGCGCGTTTCTTGTCGTCGGACTTGACGATGGTCCAGGGCGCGTCCGCCGTGTCCGTGTAGAAGAACATCGCCTCTTTGGCCTCGGTGTACTCCGCCCACTTGTCGCGCGACTCCTGGTCGATCGGACTCAGTTTCCACTGTTTCAGGGGGTCCGACATGCGCGCCGTGAAGCGCTGCTCCTGTTCTTCGTGCGTAACCGAGAACCAGTACTTGAACAGCCGGATTCCGGAGCGTACGAGCATCCGTTCGAGATCCGGAACCTGGCGCATGAACTCGAGGTATTCGAGCGAGTCGCAAAAGCCCATGACGCGCTCGACGCCCGCCCGGTTGTACCAGGAGCGGTCGAAGAACACCATCTCTCCGGCCGTTGGCAGGTGCTTTATGTAGCGTTGAAAATACCACTGCCCACGCTCGTGATCGGTTGGCTTCTCGAGGGCGACGACGCGCGCAGCTCGAGGATTCAGGTGCTCCATGAAGCGCTTGATGGTTCCGCCCTTGCCGGCTGCGTCGCGTCCTTCACAAATGACAATGATACGTTCGCCCGTCATCTTGACCCAGTTCTGAACCTTGAGCAGCTCGACCTGCAGTTGCTCTTTGTGCTGCTCGTAGACGGTGCCACGTATCCGGGTCTTGTAGGGATAGGTACCGCTGCGAAACAAGTCTTTGATCTTTTCGGGATTGTGCCGCATCTGGCTGAAAAGATGTGCGGCGGAGGTCCGCGGCGCGTTCGCCTTGGCCGGCTTCGGCGCGCCGTCGTCTTTCTTTATCGGAACAATGGGTTCCGGCTGCCCCGCTTTGCTGTCCGTCATGATGTGTTGCCTCCTGCCAAAACTATTTCGGTATTTTCCACTGTCTACCGGGAACTCAGAATACGGAAAATTGCCTATTGTTCTAGCTTACAACAACCCGGCGTTCTTTCTGCAATAATGCGCCTCCCGACGAATCAACAGGCTGCGTCAATGAACCTACAGAGCGTTGCTTTCCGCGCTTTTGCTTTAGCGCTGGCGGTACTGACATCGGCCTGCACGACAACCACGACACAGAGCTTCAACGTCACGAAAAATCCCAGGGTCGAAGCCAGTGTTATCGCCGTCGACGCTGATTTCGGCCGCTATGACCGAATCTTCGCCAACGACATGGGGATTTTCTTTCCGGCGGACGCGGCGCCCTCTGATACCGACCAGGAACGCATACGGCAGATTTTTCGCAGGGCTTTTCTTGGCGAACTGGTCGACTACGAGATCGTCCGCAGCAAAGGGCCTACGGCACTCGAGGTACAAGCGACGCTGATCGATCTTCGGCAGGCAACGTCACCCGAGGTGCCCGGCATGCGGCGTGAACTGCGCGAAATCGCCAGGCCCGGCTCGATCATCTTTCTCATGGAACTCAAGGACTCGAAATCCGGGAAAATCCTGGGGCGCGCAGCCGACAGCGCCTCGGCGCCCACGTTCTCGACCTCCACCGAGACGATCACCGACTGGGGTCCCGTGGAAGACGCTGCCGCTCGCTGGGCGCGGCTGTTCCGGGAGTTCCTTGATGTGAACATGAACAAGCAATAGGCTGCGGCTAAAGCCACCGCCTTGGGAGGGCCCGTGCCCGGCACACGAAATTCAATGCGAATCATTCTGCTAGCTGTCGTTTCGGTGATTTTTGCGTCCTGCGCTTCCGGGGCCCGGACCGTCGCGTCCACCGAGGTGCCGAAGTACGCCGGCCCTGGCGTCAGCAAGATTCTGGTGATCGGCGTCGCGGACAACTACGAGAGCCGCACGCGCTTCGAGCGCAAGCTCGCATCAGACCTCAGGTACGCCGGTTCGACGGCAACCGCCTACTACGTCCTCACTGCCGGCGACAAGCCGATCATTCGTGAAGAAATCGAAAGAGCCGCGGCTGACAAGGGCTTTGACGCCGTCCTGATCTCCAGGGTCACCAACCGCGACTCTGACGCTCAGATGAAATCGGGCCCGGCAGGCGCCAAGGCAACAAGGTGGGATGCGGACAAGCCTCTCGACCTGTTTCGTTACGACTATGAAGAACTCAACGAGCCGGACGTGCTGGATGTCAACGTCAACATCACGATTCGTTCCGAGCTCTTTGCACTGCCTGCCGGGGACAAGCTGTGGTCGGTCGAGACAAGCCTGACAAACGTGAAGACGCTGTCGGAAATCATCGATGCGACCAGCACCGCCGTCGTCAAGCGGCTGCGGTCCGACGGCCTGATTCGCGACTAGCTGGGGTCGACGAGCGGCACGACGAGTGCCAGCTGTGCATCGATTTCGGCGCCGATTTTGTGTTCGATCTGGAAGAGCCGGGCGACCTTCAGCGCTGGAAGCACAGCTCTGAAACGTGGCAGGTATTTTTCCTGCACGTCGAGCCGTCCGCGCCTGGTGCTAAAGAACGTCGCCATGAGCTCATCCGCGTATTCATTAGTGAGGTCCGCGGCTTCGTAGCGCTCCAGGTATTCCTTGACCATGGCCGCGTAGCGATCCTGGATCGCGTCTATCTCGCCACGGTACTGCTCGTAGATCGGCCAGAAAGCGGACGCCTCGGCCTCAGTGAAATGCAGTTCGGAGCGAATGACCTCGAGACGTCCCTCGCGGATCATCGCCCGACCCTGCTCCAGGCTTTGATCAGCTGACGCACCGCTGCCCGGCTGCTGTGCCAGAACCATGCCCGGAAACGCGACAAGCAATACCACGATAAGTAATTGAAGTTTCATACAGCCTGTCTCCCTGGCTAGCGCCGCCGGCCGCGCATTCGCCCGCCACTTGGGCGGCTCTGCATAGAGCGATTCGCGCTGCGGCGCTGATTATAGCGACTATTGCCGTTCGTCCTGGAATTGTAGCTACGGTCGAGCTGGCTGCGCCGTTGCGAATCATAGCTACCGCGGCTTCGTGCCGTGTCGTAGGTGCGATTAGACCACGCATCCGTCGATTGCCTGCGTTGCGACGAACCCGAGGTGTCGCGACCTTCCATACCGCTGCGGCGTTCGGAAGTATTACTACGCGCCTGTTCTGTTCGCGCCGCGCGGTCTTCGGACGGCTCGACCGGGTTCCAGCTGCCGTCGTCGCCGCGCTGCTGCCATCCGCCGTCATCGCGCTTGTAGACTTCGCCGTCGCGGCCCGCGTAGAGATCGCCTTCCGAAGAACGGGCGAAGCCGCCGGTCTGCCCGCTGCCTGTCTCATACCCGACGGCACTACCCTCCGAACCGCGGTACGACTGCGTCGACAGCGTCTGGTCGCCGCGCTGGAATTCGCCGGTGCCTGTCACCGCGTCACCGCTGCGTTCGCGGGTCAGCTGGCCTGTGGTCCCCTCGGACGTCCTGATGTCGGTAGTTATCTTATTGTCCGACCATTCGCTGCGCGTCTCCATCCACTTGTCGTTCTGCGTGATCAGCGACTCGCCCCAGCCACCGTCTTCATTGGCATAGCGATGTGTCGCTACGCCAGTGCCGGTACGTGGGTTATACGCAACGCCGCGGCCGGCAATCTCGTTGCTGTCCCAGACGGCCTCGCCGCGCGCGTAGGTGCCGGTCTTCGGGTTGTAGGCGGAACCACGCCCGTAGCCACCGTAGGGCCCGTACGCGCTCACTGAACGCCCGTATGTGCCCGTGTTCGGGTTGTACCAGGCAGATGCGCCGTAGCTGTAAGGATAGGGATAGTAAGAGTAGGGATAGCCGTAATAGCCCCCGTACCCATAGTACGGCGGGTAATACCAGCCGCTGCCGTAGACGACGACCCCGTAGCTGACATAGGTGCCGTAGTAGCCGCTGGTATAGCCCGTCGACACAGTGTCGCTATCGGAGTCATACACTTTGACGTGGGTTACATGGTAGACCGGTGAAGACGGCGGAATGGCGTATATTGCGGCCGGAATATCGTCGGCAACGACCCAGGGCCCGGTCGACTCATTTGCTCGATACCAGACTGCGTCGAGGCACAGGTAGTACACGCCTTCGTAGAGCAGCACGTCGTTAGGGCTGTTCAGGACGCGCTGTACGTCGGTGCCCTCGATAGGCACGAACTCCGGGTCACCCTGGTAAACAACCGAGACGCCCTCGCCAGCGTCGCGCGAGACGCTGGCCTTCCTCGGAATCTGGGCTTCGAGCACGGCCAGCTGCGCCTCCTCGGAACCGGGTACGGCCGCGAGCACGTGACCCTTCGGACTCTCTGGCGGGATCCCGGAGAATTCCTCGGGCAGTTCCCTGACGTAGTGCCAAGGTCCTTTGAGTGATGCGGATTCGAACCAGCGGCCCGAGACCAGGTAGAAATACCGACCATCGAGGCGGAACAGATCGCTCTCCGTATCGCGGACGTATTCGAGACCCCCGGCCGTGATCGTGCTGAGGGAAGGTTCACCATCCGTGACGATCAACTCCGCCGGTCGGTCGCTCACAAATACAGTCGGCAGGTCCTGGCTGCCTTTGGACGGCGGAACGGATGCCTTCACCTCGGTCCAGTTGTCGTCGTCGGGCAGCTTCTTGAAATCGCCCGGCAAGGAACTATCGAACTTCCAGCTGCCCTTCAGGTCCTTCGCCTTGAGCCAGCGCCGGCCATGCCGCAGATACCATTCCTTTTCCTTGTATCGAAACAGGTCCCAGTTCGTGTTGACCGTGAACTCGAGACGCGTGTCCTTTATCGGCGCCAGTATCGGCTCACCATCGGTCATCAGGAGAATGGCAGGCGTACTGGAGTAGAAAATAGTCGGTGGCTCGAACGACAGCCCTTCCTCGGCCGGCGGAACGATATCGAAGGCAACGTAGGACAGGACGACATCGAGCGGCACGTACTGGCTCTTCTCGCGCACCGAATCACGCACGAGTTCCTGCAGCCTGGCAAGTCGCGCGCCATCCGCACCGGGGAAGCTGACGCCGGTGATCTCCGGGTTGTCGATGGCCACGACCCGTTCTTCGACATTGGCCTCGGTGTCGGCAGCAAATTCCGCGGTGCCGAGCACGGCATCGGTCTCACCCGCGAGCGTCGCTTCCACGGCCACGCGGCCAGTCACGCGCTCGAAGTCCTCCCAGCTTTCGATCTGCGGCTCGTGGATGACGACCCATCCGTCCTCCGATTCGGCGACACGCGGGTACAGCGGCACCTGATCGACCGCCTGCGGAGTATCCGCCACGGTCGTATCGGTTTCCGCCATTGCGGGCAGCGCGATAAGGCCAAGCAGGGCTAACGACAGGGCAAACTTCTTCATTCAGTACTCTCCGCAATAGCCGGACTCTTGGCCGCATAATGATCGAGCTGCTCTCGCAGGATCCGGCCCCAGATGCCCGCGAGGCGACGAACTTCGGCCGTGTTTGTCGCCCGGTTGGAGCGCTGGAACCCGTCCTTGACCTCTTCCGCGGCCCGCCGATCGACGACCCTGGCAATAACCGCGTCCGAGACAGAATCACTGATTTCGAGGACCAGCGTTGCCTCGCCGATCTTGTCGAGGAAAATCTCGTGACGGCCCGGCTGATCCGGGGGCACATAGGAAACGACGTCAATCAACCCACCCTTGATGAGCAACACATCGGGTCCGGGTTCGCTGACGATCGTAAACTGCGTGCTCTTGGCAAGCTCCTCGCGAAATTTCTCTGCGAGAACTTTCTCGAAGCGTTTTTTCTGGTCCGGTGTCACCTCATAGTATTGAGACCTGGTAGTGGCGCGACTGCTGCGCTTCGCGCCTCCGGGCCGATACTGGACACCGACACCCTGCAACATGATCTTGCTATAGGCACTGATATCCATATCCGGCCTGGCCCACGCGGCGTCCGCACGACTGTTCGATACCGGGTACAGACCATCGTGAGTCATCAGCTCATCGGTCGCTATCGTCGCTTCCGTCGCCCCCTGGGTCGCGCATCCTGCAATCAAAAAGCACGCGGAGAGGGCCACGGTAGCCGACCGTAAATTGGGCTGCAGTCGCATTGGATAACTCCTGTGATTCTTGCTCGAATGGACGTTTATATCGGACAGCGATTGTAGCACTTTGGTTCGGGCTGGCTGTCCGGAAAGCGACAGCTGTGTGCCTGCAGAGTTACCCATAACGCTGTTCCAGTGGTCTGGGCCTGCCGATGTTTGTACTATCGTCCACTTGTTCTTCCGGCCCGGAGAGTGGCGCTTGATATCCGGTAAACCATTACTGCTGCTGACGGCACTCATAAGCACTGCGATATTGTCGGGGTGCGAGGCGGAGCCTCGCCAGCTGCGCCTCGTGACGCCGACAGAACCCGTCGACAGCGACATCATCGCGGACGTCGCCGACCTGCTCGCGGATAGCGCCCGGGTGAACGTGGAACTCACCAAGGAGGCCTTGTCCGAGGTAGCAGCACTGGACGCCGTCGCGTCAGGCGAGGCCGACCTGGCGCTCGTGTCGAACTACCTGCCTTTTCGGGACGACATCGCCACAATCATGCCGTTGTACCCGACCGTGCTTCACATCCTTCGAAGTGACGGTGCGGGCGTATTTGACGTCATAGCGGGTCGCGAGATGGCCATCTTTGCGGGTCCCGAAGGCTCGGCCTCGCGCCTCGTATTTCAGCGCGTTGCCGAGCGTATGCGCCTGGATAACGAAGACTACCGATTCGTCACATCGCTGGAGGATACGCTCGATATCGTGATCGTCTTCGCGCCGATCTCGCCCGGAAGGATCGACGAACTTCGCGAACTCAATGAGGCTCTCATGGACTACCGCTTCGCTTCGATGGGCGCAGTCGATGATATTGGCAAGGGCACGAACATCGACGCTGCGGTCCTGCTCAATCCACACATCCGACCGTTCGTTATTCCTCTGGGTACGTACGGTCAGATGTCGCCAGAAGCAACTTTGACCGTTGCTGTCGACAAGATCCTGGTAGCGCGCCACGATCTCGACAGCGCCGTTGTCTATGACCTGATCAACGAAGTGCTGAGGCTAAGGCCTGCCCTTTCGGCGCGGCGCCAAGGCGCGTTCCAGGATCTGGACGACGACTTCGATGTCAGCCGCTCGACGTTTATCGTCCACCCTGGAACACAATCCTATCTGCAGCGGGATGCGCCCAGTGTCTATGAGCGTTATTCGGGCGTCGCGGAGGTCGTCGCCACTATCGTCCTCGGGCTGGTCAGCGCGATCTTCGGCGGAATGCGCCTGTACAAGATAACCCGCAAGAACCGGATCGACACCTTTTACGTGCGCACGATCGCGCTGCAGCGCGCCATCAGCGAGCAGACGAGCGACGAAGATCGCCAGCACATTGCCGGAGAGGTTCGCGATCTCCAGGCAAAGGCATTCGACCTGCTCATCGACGAGAAACTAGCTGCCGACGAGAGTTTCCGGATCTTCATTACACTGTCGAACGATGTGTTACGCCAGCTCGGGGATTCGACGGCCGCAAGCTCGACCGGCGACGCCTAGCCTATGGGCGGCGGGAAGCCGCCGAGAATCGAGTTGACGGCCATATTCACTGTCTCGACGACCTGCTCGCGATCCTTGTCGTGGATCGTCTTCGTTGCCACGGCGTGCCAGACAGGCCGGCGCTCTTTCACGTCGAATATGTCGACCGCGAGCATACCCTTGGTGTACTGGCGGACCGTCGTCTCGGTTCCAGCATAGCCGTAGTAGGCACCGCCCCAACCCCAGCCGCGTGGACCAGCGGCGTAGGGGCCGCCGGCCATCGTGGGGTAAGAGTCGACCCTGATCTTCTCGCGCGAGCCTACCGTGAATGCCACGACGAAGTCCGCGGCCTGGGGGTTCTGTACGAGACGAAATCCCTTCGCACGCAAGCCGCTCTCCATGGCATTCATGACATGCGTCTCTAGCATGGGATTGACCACACCCACGCCTTCCGCCACAACCATTGGATGTTCGGAAATCCAGGCAAACGTACGATAGTTCGTGAAATCATGCTGCCGGTCATGGTCATAGGTCGCTTCGAACGTGGAAGCACAGGCGGTCAACACCAGCGCCAGCATGACCAGGATTGAATGATTCTTTCGATTTGCCATAAGTGAATTCCTCTGTTCGCAGCGCAGCTGTAAGATACGCGGATTAACGTTGTCGTTTATCAGAGCCGTACTAAACATCCGGACGAGGACCCTGTCAATCCATTATGCGCCTATTTTCTATCGATAAGCTCCTGGCCCTGGCGGCCTGCCTCCTCCTTGCGGCCCCCGCAGGCGCGCAGGAAAACCTGGATTTCGAACTCACGCCGTTTGCCGCCTATCGAATCGGCGGGGATTTCGAGGACGATGAGACGGGTGACGAGTTCGACCTCGACGATTCAGAGGCGTTCGGCCTGATACTGAACATCAGGGCAAAACCTCAGGGGCAATGGGAAATCCTGTACGCACAGCAATCGACCGAGGTGGATACGGCGGGCACATTCGTCGCCACTGAATCGATCGATCTCGACGTACAGTACTTTCAGCTTGGCGGCACTTATCTCTACGACGGCGACAGAGTAGTGCCATTCATCGCGCTGACCCTTGGCGTGACCAATTTCGATCCCCAGTTCGCCGACCTCGACTCCGAGAACTACTTCTCGGCGTCATTTGGTGGCGGCATCAAGATGAATCTGACGGAACGAGTGGGCGTGCGGCTCGAGGGCCGCGTCTACTCTACATTCCTCGAAAGCGATAGCCGTATCTTTTGCAGCAGCAACTTCGGCGCAGGCGAGTGCCTGATCCAGGCGAGTGGCACGACATTCAACCAGTGGGAAGCGCGTGCCGGGCTCGTGTTTCGTTTCTGAAACGTCGCGATCGATATTGGTACGAACGACTTTGCCCCCGGTGCTACACTCTTCAGCTAAGGAGGCACCACCGATGAACGAAAGCAAACACAGGTACTGGGCGCGGCAGATCGATGGCATCGCACACGAGTTGTCAAGACTCGCGATCGCCTGTGATATCGAAATTGGCAAGCCCGGCCTTGTCGAACGCATCTTGAAAAACGATGAGTCGGTCTGTGGACGGAAAAGTCCCGAAGCGTTCCAACTTATCCGCAGGCACCTCATGGCATTGTTCTCGGTCGAGGAAGGTGCTATCGATCGAATCGGCCCTGCCAAGACCAAGGAGATCACCGACATGGTGCATGAGGCTATCGTGAAGATTCGCTCGGCGGGCGGCCCTGGACAAAGCCTGCCACGCAAACAGGGGGAATGATGAGACAACGAGCTGTTTTGGGAGTCCTGGCCGGTGCTTTGCTGGCATTGCTGGCCGCCTGTTCATCGACGCCGCAGGTCAGCAGTGTAAAGACCCAGGAGAAGGCTTTAGACGCGCCTTATGACAGAGTACTCGTCATTGCGCTGTTCGAGTCGTTTGACGCCAGGCGCTATCTCGAGAAAGAGGTCGTAAAAATACTCTCGGCACGCGGCGTCAATGCGGTCGCGAGCACGTCACTCATGGATACGCGGACGCCCGCCACGCGCAAGACCTTCCTGGCTATGGTCGAGGAACTCGACTCCGATGCCGTCCTCGTGACGCAACTGGCGAGCCTCGAGACCACGGCGAAGATGAAGGACATGAACCCCGAGGTGTCCTACAACGTCCGGCCGACCTGGTATTACAACGTGTGGAGTGTCGATCAGACCGAGTACGTGTCGCCGCGAGGAATGCAGCTAAAACACAAACTGGTACTCGCGACACAGCTCTATTCGGCCCAGACCCGCGAGTCGGTCTGGGCGATTGAGGCGAAGTCGAAACTCAAGGTCAACTATGACGAGTACAACGACTACTCGATCTTCGTCAAGGAAGCCGAGGCGATTACGGGCCGACTCATCAAGGACGGCATGGTCCGGTAGCAAGTGACTAGCGATATGAAAAAAATAGGCGTTTGCCTCGCAGCCACCCTGCTACCTGTGGCGTCTGCCAGCGCGGTGAATCCCGCCGGAGAGCAGGCGTGGTCGGATCAAACCATTAGCCGACTGCTATCCCGGATGAGCATGGAAGAAAAAGTCATGCTGACTTCCGGCAGGGATGCGTGGAGCACGCAGCCGATTGATCGCCTGGATCTACCCTACATCTGGATGGCCGACGGTCCCCATGGATTGAGAAGAGCGCCGTCCACCGATACCTGGGGTTACGGAGACCAGCTGCCGGCCACCTGTTTTCCTACGGCTTCAGCTCTATCTGCTACCTGGGACGTGGTGCTGTTGCGCGAGGTGGGACAAGCACTTGGAAACGAGGCCCGCGCACTGGGGGTGAATTTGTTGCTCGGCCCTGGCGTTAACATCAAACGCTCCGCGCTCGGCGGTCGGAATTTCGAATATTTCTCCGAGGACCCGTACCTGTCTGGCAAGTTGGGCGCTGCCTACATTGAAGGTGTGCAGGCCCAGGGTGTTGGAACGTCACTGAAGCACTTTGTTGCCAACAATGTGGAAACGGCGCGGATGTGGGCCAATTCCGACGTCGATGAGCGGACGCTTAACGAGATCTACATGACCCCGTTCGAAATCGCCGTCCGTGAGGCGCAACCCTGGTCGGTCATGGCCTGCTATAACCGGGTGCAGGGTGTCTACGGCACCCAGTCGCCGGACATGCTGACCCGTAAACTAAAAGAGGAATGGGGCTTCGAGGGAATTGTAGTTTCGGACTGGGATGCGGTCATCGACAGGGTGGAAGGTATTCGGGCGGGCATGCACCTGGAGATGCCCGGTAAGCCCGGCCACCTGACCAACCAGATACTCATCGACGCCGTAAAGAATGGCGAACTCGAAGAAGCGCAACTGGACCGGGTTGTAAGCGACATTCTCCGGGTAGTGTTAAAGGCCAACGCCCTGGCGGATTCGTCTGGCGACCAGAACCTCGATGAACACCATTCCCTTGCGCGCAGGGTCGCTTCGGAGGCTATGACGCTGTTGAAAAACGATGGCGCAGTCTTGCCAATAAGCGCGAACAAGTATCGGAAGATTGCCGTAATCGGCGAGTTCGCCGTGAATCCCCGCTACCAGGGTAATGGCAGCTCGGAGGTAAAACCGCACAGGCTAGACAAATTCATGGACATCATCGGGCAGGAGTACGGAGAAGACTTCGAGATCGAATACGCCCAGGGTTACAGCCTCACCGATGATGCCGACTTCTCTATGATCGACGCGGCCGCCCGCGTGGCGGCCGAGGCCGACGTCGCCCTTGTGCTGGCCGGCTTGCCGCTCCAGTACGAATCCGAGGGGATAGACCGTCATCACATCGATCTGCCTCCCTCGCATGATCGCCTGATCGAGGCGATAGCTGACAGGCAGCCGAATACGGTGGTCGTGCTAACAAATGGCAGCGCCGTTGCGATGCCCTGGGTTGACGGCGTGCCCGCTGTCGCCGAGGCCTGGCTTGGCGGCCAGGCGGGTGCCGGTGCCGTTGCGGATGTCGTCTTTGGCAAGGTGAATCCCTCCGGCAAACTGGCTGAGACCTTTCCGGTACGCCTGGAAGACACACCGGCCTTCCTGAACTTTCCTGGCGAAGATGGCGAGGTGTTGTACGGAGAGCGTGTTTTTGTCGGCTATCGCTATTACGACAAGCGCAAGATCGTGCCCTTGTTTCCATTTGGACATGGCCTTTCCTACACCGAGTTTGCCTACAGTGACCTGGCCGTTTCGTCGGATCGTATTTCGGATTCAGAGTCATTGACGGTGACGGTCACAGTGACCAACACGGGTGACGTCGCCGGCAAGGAAATCGTGCAACTCTATGTGCATGATGAGGAAGCGAGCGTGCAGCGGCCGGAGAAGGAGCTCAGAGGATTCGACAAGCTGGAGCTTGCGCCGGGTGAGAGCCGACAGGTTCAGTTTGAACTTACAAACAGGGACTTCTCCTTCTACAGCACGAGACACGGGCGCTGGATCGCAGAGAGCGGCGAATTCGAGGTACTCGTCGGCGCATCGTCGCGCGATATTCGCCTGCATAAAACGGTGACGCTGCAGTCGACGGAGACCCTGAACTACCGTTTCAGCGAATACAGCTTCTTCAGGGAGTTCTGGTCCAACCCGGACCTGAAGCCGCTGCTGATCGAACTGATGCCAGAGTGGCTCGGCAGCCTGGCAGCTGATGGCCAGCCCCTCGAAGAGGTTGTGATTCAGGACTTCCTCCAGGATCAGCCGATGATCAAGTTCCCCTACTTCACTCTGGGCGAGGTGAGCGCCGAAGAGATCAAAAAATTCATCGCTCGATGTAACGCGATGACTTACACGCCCTGACGGCTGCTCAACACCCGCCACCTTGCTCATGTCGGCGACATGTCTACGTACTTCCTCGGATTTTCAATACCCTCGAACTGTGCTATGCGCAGTGTATGGGCACACGACTCGACGCTCATGTTGCAGAAGTACTCGGCACCCTAGACGCGCCGTTCATTAGTAATATTCGCGATCTGCGGCGCTGGTTCCACCGCCACCCCGAACTCTCGTACAAGGAAGCCGAAACGGCGGCGCATATTATCGCTGAGCTCGAGACGCTTCGGATCCCTTACAAGTACGGCGGCGTCGGGCACGCGGTAATCGGGTTCGTCGATGGACTGAATGCATCGCAATCTGCGATTGCGCTCCGTGCTGATATGGATGCACTGCCGGGCCACGAGACCACGGGCGCTGACTACGCGTCGGACAACCCTGGCGCAATGCACGCCTGCGGCCACTGTGCTCATATGGCGATGCTGATCGGCGCGGCGCACCTGCTGGTGCAGGATCCGCCCCCAGGACCGGTCAGGCTCGTCTTTCAACCTGGCGAGGAACGTGGCGGCGGCTCCAAGGTCGCCATCGCCGATGGCGCACTCGAGGGCGTAGCAGCGATATTCGGTGCGCACGTCACCCATGAGTGGGAGACCGGCAAGATCATGGTTCGCGATGGCTACGTAACGGCACAGTCCGACGCTTTCACGATCAAAGTGCGGGGAAAAGGTGGACACGGCGCCAGGCCACACGAGGCCATAGACGCGATCGTGATCAGTGGTTTCCTGATTACGGCGCTGCAAACCCTGGTGTCGAGGGAAACCAATCCGCTACATCCGTCGGTCGTCACAATCGGCAAGATAGAGGCGGGTTCCGCTGGCAACGTCATCGCTGAGGAGGCCGAGCTGTACGGGTCGATTCGCACCTCACGCGACGAGTCGCGGAAGCGGATTCACCATGGCTTGAAGCGTATGATCGGGGCCGCAGCCGAGCTGCACAACGCGGCGATTGATATCGAAATCCGGCAGGGCTATCCCCCGGTCGTCAACGAACCGAGGTCGGTGTCAATGGCGCGCCAGGCCGCAGTGGATATCGTAGGCGCGGATCACGTCGTCGAGGCCGAGCATCCGAGCATGGGTTCAGAGGATTTCTCCTTCTACCTGAACGAAAGGCCGGGCTGCTTCGTCCGCTTTGGCGCGCGCCATCCGGACTGGGAGCCGATTCCCCTGCACAGCCCCGCGTTCGACATCGATGAGAATGCACTGGGCGTCGGCGCACGCTTTCTCGATCGCGTTGCCCGGGTAGCGCACCAGCGCATAAGCGAGTTTTCGCATGAAGTTTAGGAACTGCTCAGAACGCACCGTCGGCGTCGAATGGGAGCTGCAGCTCCTGGATCCCGAAACACTGGATCTCTACGACGGCATCATGCCGTTGATGGAGTTCTTCCCGGATACGAGTTTCGTCAAGCCCGAGTACATTCAGTCCTGCGTGGAATTGAACAGCAATGTGGCGAAGAACAGCGATCAGGCCGTCCAGCATTTGCGCCAGACGCTGGAAAGGACGGTGCGGCGCTGCATGGAACTCGACATGGGCCTTTGCGCCGCCGGAACGCACCCGTTTTGCCGGCGCCTCGCGCTGATCACACCACTGTCTCGTTACCGTCGGTTGGCCAAGTCTGCGGGATACCTTGCTTCGCAACACATCACCTTCAGTACGCATGTGCATATCGGGATGGAGTCGGGGGACGAGGCGATGCTGGTCATGTCGCGCCTGATTCCGGTCGTTCCGGCGCTTATTGCCATGTCAGCGAATTCGCCTTTCTGGAGAGGGCACGCGACCGGCCACGTCGCGTATCGCCACCGAATACTTGCCGCTGCGCCGAACTACGGATTGCCCACGAGTTTCGAAAGCTGGACGGCCTTCGACGAATTCCTCGAAGCGGCCACGCGCTCGTCCATGATCAAGAATTTCAAGGATATTCACTGGGATATCAGGCCGCATCCGGACTTTGGCACCCTGGAGATTCGCGCGATGGACGCCGCCTCCGATTTGCGTAACGTGCATGGCCTGGTGTCATTCGTTCGCTGCCTGGTCGTGTCGATGGCGCAGGCAAGCAGTGCCGACTTGAATCCGGTAATACCCGAAGACCTGCCATTCTGGATCGAGAATCAGAATCGCTTCCGCGCCGGACAGCTCGGGATGGATGCTGAGTACATCATCAATACGACGGGTGACCACCGGCCGATGCGGGAATTCATCGACGACCTCTTCGAACTTTGCCTGCCGGTTGCGCCGAAGATTGGCGAGTCGACGGGCATACAGATCGCACGCCGGATGCTGGACGAAACCCCGGCCTACGAGCATCAACTGGATGCCTACGAAGAAGGTCATTCCGCCAGGGCGGTCGTCCAACAATTGCAGGACGCGCTCCTGCGCTCTGCCACCGAGGGGTCTCGGGCGGCGTGAATGAAAAATGGGGCATAGGTGACCCCGACAAGAAAGGGACGAAAAGAAAGGGACAGTGACCTTAATCCGTTGGATTAAGGTCACTGTCCCTTTCTTGTTACTGGCGGAGAGGGGGGGATAGGCGCTTCGCGCCCTCACTTGCGGCTACGCCGCTGCCTGAGTCGAACAGGGGTCTCATCCTCCACCACACTCGGCGAGAAAAACAAAAGGCCCCCGAAGGGGCCTTTCATTTTTCTGGCGGAGAGGGGGGGATTCGAACCCCCGGTGCGGTATCACCACACACTCGCTTTCCAGGCGAGCACCTTAAACCACTCAGCCACCTCTCCG
>Ga0209456_10000107_pt1 | contig 44137 bp, 36 predicted proteins | sample COG_11_FD_184755 | JGI IMG/M metagenome (GOLD analysis project Ga0209456, IMG submission 184755) | Pelagic marine sediment microbial communities from the LTER site Helgoland, North Sea, for post-phytoplankton bloom and carbon turnover... | ecosystem: Environmental > Aquatic > Marine > Neritic...
GAATCGCCCGGATATTGAACAGCGGGATATCGAGGCCGATGTTGGCATCTTCGAACGGTGGGGCACGAAATCCCCGCGAGTACTGCAGGTAGATGTCGATATCGTCGCCGATGCGATAGATCGCGCCAAGCTTTGGTGATATGTCCGAATCCGACAGGTCGACCACCGATGTCGCAGGGTTGTCTTCCGCATAGATCGCGTCGCTATCAGGGGTTAGCTCGTTATCGTCATAGCGCAGCGCCGCGATCAGTGACAAGGGTCCGCGTGACAGCTGGTCGGAAACATAGGCCCCGAGTTCGCGAGTCTCCGTGATTGGAAAATCGCGTAGCGGAAAACTCTCGCCGAGGATATCGCTGGATAGGGTTCCATCGACGAGACTTGTGGAGATGCCGTCACGCAATTCTTCGGTGCGTGTCTCGGTGTACTCCAATCCCACACCAAGACGGTGGGACCATCCAGCCAACTCAGCGTCGCGCCAAAGATTGATTTCCGCGCCTCGAATTCGCTGGTCGTAGAAGAAATCCCGCTCGATCAGTGCAGGTGAACGAGCGGCTGCTCGCTCATCGACCGTGTGCTGGTCCAGGTCTGCATCAGCATAGAAAGCCCGGACAAGTCCATCAGTGAACCAGCCTGTACCAAAGCGGTATTCGGCACTGAGCATGTTCATTCTGTGGCTATCGTCACCTTCGAGGCGTGTGGTCGAGCGGAAGCGGCCACTACCAAGAACCGACGTGATCGCCGTCTGCGTATCATAGGTTTGGCGAATGGCACCAAGTTGCCACTCGTGGCCGAACCGGTTCTCGCCAACGACCTTTACGAGCCCGGCATCACGTTCGAAATCCCGTTGGTCCGCCGGATCGTCGAGCGCGGCCGAATCGCGTTCGGAGCCGTCGCGGTAGCTGGCACCGAGCAACAGTGACGCGTGCTGGCCCGCGAGCGCGACGCTTGCAGACAGGTTGCTGCTTTGGTCGGCGTCGCGGTAGAGGGTGCTGGCGCTGCCACCGGTTGGACCGTCTGACGTGAATTGGCGGGGGTCGAGCGTCCGCATCGATACGACGCCGCCGAGCGCGGAGCTGCCGTACATTGCCGAAGCGGGTCCGCGCAACACCTCGACCTGGCCGAGCAGGCCGGTATCGGCGAAGTCGCGGGTCGCGTTGGAGAAATTGCCGATATCGAACTGTTGTGACAACGGGACTCCATCAAGCTCCATCGCTATGCGATTGCCGCCGATGCCACGGATGGTGATTCCTTCTGTTCCGAAGCGGGACCCGGAAGACTCGTGCGCGACGCCCGGAACAAAACGAAAGGCATCTGCAAGCGATGTGCTCAATATTGCCTGCAGCTCGGCGCTGTCCAGTACCGTGATGTCCGCCGCGACGTCACGAATGTCGGTCTCGCGCTTTGTCGCAACGACAACGACTTCATCGAAGGGGAGCGCCTGGCGGGCATTGGCGCCGGGAGCAGTCTCGGCCTGAATAGGCAGCGTGAGACCTAGTAAGAAGGTGAAAGCGATCGACCTTTGCATGGAAGTTATTCCTGTTTCCGCAGGCCGATTCTGGTGATGACGTCGTTCGCGGCTATACGGACTCTGAATACTGCCAGTGACGCTTCTACACAGACTATTGTGGCAAACACTCATACGTATGATCTATTGGCACGGAACCCAACCTGGCCTGCTACAAGGACTTGCAGCCGTGAAGACACGGTAAGCGCCGCGCCCATGTCGCGCCTTGACCTAGGTCAAGGCTGCCGAGGCGGTAATGCCTAGACTGGAGTGAGCTTTCCACGAGGCCCATCGATGCCCGGTACCGCGACACTCAAAGAGGGAATGCTAGACTGCCAGCTCATGGAAGCTGAATCCCCCTTATACGCGATCGTCAGGCAGCATTACCTGTTCGCTGGTCTTGAGCAACAGGACTTCGATGCACTGGCAGCCAACGTCACCTCGAAGCAAATCGAAAAGGGCGAAGTGCTATTCCATCGGGGCGATCCTGCGCCCTGTTTCTATTTTCTCGACACCGGACTCGTGGAGCTCAACCTGGTTGCAGCGACAGGTGAGAAGAAAGTCCTCGAGGTCGTGGGGCCTGGTCGGACCTTCGCCGAGGCCGTGACATTCATGCTGGATCGCAGGTACCCGGTTACGGCAGAAGCGCTGGCTGACTGTAATCTATGTCAAATACCGAACAGTACTTACTACGACCTCATCTACGGCAATCCGGACGCCTGCATGCGGTTGTTGAGTGATGTCTGTCGTCATTTGCACGCGCGCGTACGCGAGATAGAAAACCTGACTGTGCAGAATGCCCGCAGTCGTCTCTCGAGCTACCTGCTGGATCACATCGTTGAAACCAGCGAAGACGAAGCGACCGTTCGCCTCGAGTTACCGCGGCACGTCATCGCCTCAAGGCTGTCGATCAAGCCCGAGACATTGTCGCGCCTGCTGCGCAACATGGTCGACGAAGGCGTGCTCACGATCGAGGATCGAGTGATCTTCGTGCACAGCCTGGCGCGCTTGCGGCCCTACGACTGACTGTTCTTGCGATGGTCAGGCTGCCAGGCGCTGAAGTTCCCGGTCCAGCGCAGCGATGACCGCCGCGTGCTCGACCGCGGCCCGTTCGCATAGTGCGGCCGCGTTGTCCAGGCTGTCATCGCGCACGCCGGCCAGTATCTGCTCGCAGAGCCCCGTCAACAACACGGCTCCAACCTGTCCGCTGGAACCTTTGAGCGAATGCGCCAGCAGTTCGATTTGCTCGGCGTCATGATCCGCAATCGCCGACCGGAGCTGCAGCAACAACTTCGTGGATAGCGCGCAGTAGGACACCACGATATCGCGCACCATGGTCTTCCCGGGCGATGAATCGAGCTGGAGAATCTCCTCGAGTGCGTGCCGGTCGAGCGACGCAAGCGTCATTGTTTCTGACAGCCTTCCGAATCCGTCAGCATCGACCGATCCGCTCGTTTCCTGGGCAGGAGAGCCGGACAACCAGCGATTCAGGACATGACGCAGCTGACCTTCGGTGAACGGTTTGGTGACGTAGTCATCCATCCCGCAGTCGAGACAGCGTTCGCGATTGCTGCGCATGAGATCGGCTGTAATCGCGACTATCGGTATTCGCGTGCTGGAAGACTCTTCCTCCAGCCGCCGGATTTCCCGCGTCGTGTCATAGCCATCGCGAACCGGCATGTGGCAGTCCATCAATATCATGTCGAAGCGGGTCGTCCGCATTGCCTGCAATGCCGCGTCGCCGTCGTCGGCAATCTGCGCGTCATAGCCCATTTCCCCGATCATGGCCTTGGTGACCTGTTGGTTCACAGGATTGTCATCGACGACCAGCACTCGGGCCCCGGCGTCGTCCTGGGTCGGCAAAGAAGACTCGGGCTCCGGATCTCGCCGCATGACTTCCGCGATAACTGCGCCCAGCCCCTCGAGCGTAAACGGCTTGCTGACGTAATCGTCCATTCCACTGGCGAGACACCGTTCGCGGTCACCGCTCAGTGCATTGGCCGTCAGCGCGATAATCTTCGTCGGAGCATGATCTTGTTCTTCTTCCCACCGGCGAATGGAAAGGGTTGCTTTGAAGCCGTCGAGTACCGGCATCTGGCAATCCATCAGCACGAGATCGAAATCCTGTTCTTTCAGAGCGTCCACTGCGTCCTGCCCGTTCGTGACGACTGTCGTCTCGTGTCCGAGCTGGTTGAGCATGCCGACGGCGACAATCCGGTTAACGTCATTATCTTCAGCCAGGAGTACTTTGAGATCTCCGCTCGCATTGTCGTTTATCGCCCGTGGGCCTTCAGGTTTGTCCGAGGTGACCGTGGGCGCGCGGCGCGGCCGGGAAAGATGGGAAGAGAGCGCATCGAGCAAGCGTGATTGCCGTACGGGCTTGGTCAGCCACGCGTCGATGTCGCCGACATTGCGGGCTTCATCGACATCGGCCGCTGAGACAGAGCTCAGCATAATAAGCGGCACAGCCTCGTGGTGGCCGAGACGTCTAATGGCGGCAGCGAGCTGAACGCCGTCCATTTCGGGCATGTTCATATCCAGCAGCACCGCCTGGAATGGCTTGTCCTTGCGCGCGCTCGTGCCGAGCACTCCGAGGGCTTCAGCCCCGGAACTGGCTGCTGCAACGTCGGCCTTCCAGCTTTCCAGCTGATGCTGCAGCGTCTCCCTGTTGGTCGCATTGTCATCGACAATCAGGACTCGCCGGCCGGCCAGGGCCTCGGCGCCCATGAGCTCGGGCTGCGTGCTGTCCTTCTGCAGTCGCACCGTGAACCAGAACGCGCAGCCGCGCCCGCCGTTGCTCTCGACACCGATTTCGCCTTGCATGAGGTCGACGAGCTGTTTGCAGATCGACAATCCGAGCCCGGTGCCACCGAAACGTCGGGTCGTCGATCCATCTTCCTGGGTGAACGGTTCAAAAATCTTTTCGAGGTTCCCGGGGTCGATACCGACACCCGTATCCTCGACCGCAAACCGGTAAAGTACCGACTCCGTGTCGTCTTCCTGCTCTTCGACGCGAACGATGATTTCACCCTGTTGCGTAAACTTGACGGCATTGCTGAGCAGGTTGATCAGGATCTGGCGCAGCCGCAACGAGTCACCCTCCACGAAGATGTGTGCGTCGGCCTGGAATGCGCCGATAAGCTCGAGGTCCTTGCGGTGTGCAGATTCCGCAAGCAGGTCGAGACACTCTTCGACCATATGGCGGAGATCGAACGGCGCGATGTCCAGTTCGAGTTTGCCGGCCTCGATCTTGGAGATGTCGAGAATGTCGTTGATGATATGCAGAAGTGACTCGGCCGAACCGTAGATAGTCCTGGCGAAACGCTCCTGCTTCTCGTCCAGCTGCGTGTTCTGCAGGAGTTCAGTCATGCCGAGAACGCCGTTCATCGGCGTCCGGATCTCGTGGCTCATGCGCGCCAGGAACTCGCTTTTCGCCGTGGACATGGACAACGCCTCGTCGCGAGCCGCTTCAAGTTCCTCGCGCGTCTTGCCGAGGCTCGACGTCAGTTCTGCAAAACTGCTTGCGAGCACGCCAACTTCGTCGGAGCGCGGATTCCCTGCGTCAAATTCGAGCGTATTCATAGTGCGCATCTGAACAATCTTGTCCGTGAGTGCCTGTACGGGCGATACGATCAGTTTCCGGATCAGGAATAGCGCTGTGAGAAGGAAGCCGAGGCTGCCGATGCCAAGAAATGCCATCGTCGTGCGGATTGTGTCGGCACCCATGGCGGAGATTTCTCGTGGCTGGCGGATTTCGAGAACAGCTGCGGGATCACCGTAAACATCGAACATCACTTCGAGGCCATGCACATTGGACAGGTAGGTCGCGATGGTCGTATTGACATCGGAATCTGGAAGGTCGCGAAAGGCCTTGACGACATGCGGCGGCAGGCCGCTATCGCCCATGATATGGATCGACAGATTGGTAGTTGCGCGCGTGGCCAGGCCTTCCTTGAGCTCGTCGTCGAGCAAGCGGCCCAGGATGAGCGAACCGAATATTGGCCCTTCGGCCTCGGTATCCAGTATAGGGTACGAAGCGATGTACATGAGCCCTGATGCCGTCCTGATCAGGCCGGTTACGACATTGGATTCCGTCGCATGGTTTACGATGATGTCATCCGCGTTCAGGGGCCGGAGCATCTGATCGTCGATATCGAGTCCGCTGCCGTTGGCAGAATCTGACATCCAGCCGTAAACCCGCCTCCCCTCGGTGTCGAAAACGAGCATCATGTTGATATCGATGCTGTGCCAGTAGCCCGGTGACAGGTTTTCTTCCTCGAACTCGATGAAGGGGTCTTTCATATAGCTGACAGTGTCGTCCCAGGCCGAATATTCGAGGTTGAGGATCTTGAGTGCCTCGATCTCGGACTGCAGCAGGCTTCGCACTCGAGACAGGCTTTCCTTCGCTGCCCGCTGCTCGAATTCCTCGAAGGCGGGCAGCACCGAGACCCGCAACGCGAGATAGCTGCCCACGCAGATGGCCAGGCCCAGCACGAGGAACAGGGCCAGCGTTTTCTTTCCGAGTGACATGGGTGCTGTATCGGCCGGAATCGCCTGATATTTAGCCGTTTTTCGGCCTACGAAACCGATTAGGGGTATGCCGTAATAGTCAGCCCGGCGGCATTAGTGGACCATTCTTGGCCATAGCCCTGGATAAAGTCCAAACGGGACCCGAAAATGACTAACAGACACGTATATTCCTTCGCCGAAGGCGACGGCCATAACAAGAAATTGCTGGGTGGCAAAGGCGCCAACCTGTGTGAAATGACACAAATCGGCATCAACGTGCCGCCGGGTTTCGTTATCACAACCGAGGCCTGCCTCGACTACCTCGAGCGAGACGAGTTGCCGCCGGAACTCATGGGCGAGGTCACGGCCGAGATCGAGAAACTCGAGAGTGCGACCGGCAAGACTTTCGGCCGCGGCCCGGACCCCTTACTCGTATCCGTTCGCTCCGGTTCGGCGCTGTCGATGCCAGGCATGATGGACACCGTCCTCAACCTGGGCCTGAACGAGGAAACACTCGCAGGTCTGATCGAGCAGACGGGCGACGAGCGATTCGCGTATGACGCCTACCGCCGGTTCATCCAGCTGTTCGGCAAGGTTGCCCTGGGTATCGATGACGAGCATTTCGATGAGCACTTCGAAGCGATAAAGAAGCGCGTTGGTGTCAAAGCCGATGTCGGGCTCGAAGCCGATCATCTCAGGGAAATCAGCGACAAGTTCCTGGGCGTCGTGCGCCGTGAATCCGGCCAGGAATTCCCGCATGACGTGATGAAGCAACTGCAGCTCGCCGTCGAAGCCGTATTCCGTTCGTGGATGGGCAAGCGTGCAGTCGACTATCGCCGCGAGTTTCATATCACGCCCGACATGGCGAACGGCACGGCCGTCAACATCTGCACGATGGTGTTCGGCAACAAGGGAGATGACTGCGCGACGGGCGTCGGCTTCACACGCAACCCGGGCACGGGTGAGAACGAGATGTTCGGCGAGTACCTGACCAACGCGCAGGGCGAGGACGTCGTCGCGGGTATCCGCACGCCCAAGGCTCTGAGCGAGCTGCAGCAGGAGATGCCGACACAGTACGAGCAGCTCGTGGCGCTGCGCAACACTCTCGAATCGCACTACCTCGAAGTGCAGGATTACGAGTTCACGATCGAGAAGGGCATTCTTTACTGCCTGCAGACACGCAACGGCAAGATGAATGCTGCGGCCACCGTCAAGACCTCGGTCGACATGTACAAGGAAGACCTCATCAGCAAGGAACAGGCGCTCCTCAGGATCGACCCCGAACTGCTGGAACAGCTCTTACACCCGAGCCTCGATCCGGCCAGCACCGACGAGCCGATCGCCACCGGGTTGCCGGCGTCACCGGGCGCGGCTTCCGGCAAGTGCGTGTTCGATGCCGACCTGGCCGAGAAGCTCGGCAAGGTGGGCGACGATATTATCCTCGTGCGCGAGGAAACGCGGCCCGAAGATATCCACGGATTCTTTGCCGCGCAGGGAATCCTGACGAGCCGCGGCGGCAAGACTTCGCACGCGGCCGTGGTTGCACGCGGGATGGGTAAGCCCTGTGTCGCCGGTGCCGAAGGCATCATCGTGGATGTCGCTCTCCGACAGGCACATGTCGGCGGCAACATCATCCATGAAGGGGACGTAATTACGCTCGATGGCGGCACGGGCATGGTGTACCTGGGCGCGATTCCGACGATCCAGGCGCACTTCTCGGACGACCTGCATACGCTCCTGGGCTGGGCCGACGAAGAGGCCGACCTGAAGGTCCTGGCTAATGCCGATACACCGGAGGCCGCACAACGAGCCCGCGACTATGGCGCCATGGGCATCGGTCTTTGCCGGACCGAGCGCATGTTCAATGCCAGCGATCGCCTGCCGATCGTCATCGATATGATCCTCGCGAACAACGAGGAAGATCGCAAAGAGGCTCTCGACCGCTTGTTGCCGATCCAGCGAGCGGATTTCATCGAGCTGTTCACGGTCATGTCGCCGAACCCGGTGACTGTGCGCCTGCTCGACCCCCCGATGCACGAGTTCCTGCCGACCGAGAACGACCTGCTCGAGCAGATCGAGACACTGCGCCTGTATCGCGACGTCATACGGGGCCGCCAGGCCGCGCTCGACACGTTCTCGATGGAACCCGACCTGCCCAAGCCGTTCGCTGAGCTCAGCGAAGAGCTGGTCAACGACGCGCTGATCAAGAAAGAGCGGATGCTGAAGAAGGTCCGGGAGCTGCACGAGGTCAACCCGATGCTCGGTCATCGCGGCGTGCGACTCGGCATTGCGTACCCGGAAATCTACGCGATGCAGATCAAGGCCATCCTCGAGGCGACCGTGGAATGCGCAAAGAAAGGCCTGTCGGTGCGGCCCGAGATCATGGTCCCGCAGGTCATCACGTCGCAGGAAGTCGCCTATGTCCGGCGCACCGTCGACGAACTGACGAAGCAACTCGAAAAGGACTTCGGCAAAGAGCTCCGGTTCAAGTTCGGCACGATGATCGAGACGGTGCGCGCGTGCACGCGGGCCACCCAGCTTGCGTCAAGCGTGGAGTTCTTCTCGTTTGGCACCAACGACCTGACGCAGGCGACCTTCTCCTTCTCCCGTGAAGACGCCGAGAACAAGTTCCTGCCGATGTATAACGAGTACGAGATCCTGCAGGACAACCCGTTCGAGGTGCTGGATATCCAGGGTCTTGGCCAGCTGATCGACATGGCAGTTTACCGCGGCCGCAAGCAGCGACCGGACCTGAAGATCGGCATTTGTGGAGAGCAAGGCGGTCATCCGGCCTCGATCGAGTTCTGCCACAAGGTCGGCCTCGACTACGTTTCGTGCTCCGGACCGCGTGTGCCGATTGCGCGCCTGGCTGCCGCTAACGCGAAGCTGCGTGCACAGGAAGCCGAGGCGACCTGAGCTGAATCTATTAACTAAACCGTTCGAGTCGTTGTGGCTCGTGAATCTATGGAGCAATTGAAACATGAAAACTTCGTATCGCATTCTCATTGTCGCGGTCGCATTTCTCGCGCTGACCTACAGTGCTTTCGCAAATGCCTATGAGAAAGGTGACTGGCTGCTGCGCGTCGGCGCCGGAATGGTCGATCCTGATTCCGGTAACGGTACCGTCCCCACCCTCGACGTCGGCGTCGACGTAGATAGCGGCGCGTCACTGGTCTTCAACGGAACGTATTTCTTCACGCCGAACATCGCGTTCGAAGTGCTGGCGGCATTGCCGTTCTCCCACGACGTTAACCTCGACGGAATCGGCAAGGTTGCCGAAGTCAAACACCTGCCGCCGACCTTCAGCCTGCAGTACCATTTCGATACCGGCAATAACTTCCGTCCTTACGTCGGTGCGGGTCTCAACTGGACGATCTTCTTCGATGAAGATACCGAAGGGGCGTTGGCCGGGACGGATCTCGATCTCGACGATTCTTTCGGCTTCGCCGCGCAGGTTGGCGCGGACTTCGACATTAACGAATCGATGTTCGTCAACTTCGATTTCCGCTATATCGACATTGGACCCGAGGCCGACGTAAGCCCGCTTGGACTTGAATTCGACGTCGACATCGATCCGTTCGTCTACAGCCTGACGCTGGGCTGGAAGTTCTGACGGGATAGTCCATTGATCGACAAAAAAGCCCCTCAAACGAGGGGCTTTTTTTGTTCGGCGGCAAAGCCGCTATGAAAAGACTTACTCGTAACGTAATGCCAGTACCGGGTTCGATCGTGCGATGCGAACAGCATGTCCGGCCACTGTTCCCCAGGCCAGCAGCACGGCAATCATGCCTGCCACCAGCAGAATGGGAATCGGTGCCTCGATTCGGTCCTGGAAGAACTCGAGGTACGTGCTCGACGCAAAGTAAGCGGCCGGCAGCGCGATGACCAGGGCCCAAAGCACCGGCGTCGAGAACTGCCAGACGAGCAGTCGCGCGATCTGCAGGGAACTCGCCCCAAGGACCTTGCGCACACCGATCTCCTTGGTGCGCTGCGCGGCCATGAACGCCGCGAGGCCGAACAAGCCGATCAATGCCAGCGACAGTGCCACGAAGGCGAAGCCCGCGAGTGCCACGTTCATGTACTTGAGCACGTTATAGACGTCGTCGAAAACCTCGTCGAGGAATCGTCCCTGCATGGGGTAGTCGGGTATGACGCGATCCCATATGTCTTCGATAGACTCAACCGTGTTCATAATGCTGCCACCCGTGATACGTACGGAGGCAACGCGCATTGAGGCGGGCGAATAGAAGTACATCCAGGCCTTTTCCTGGTTGAACAGGCCGACGATATTCTGCGTCGGCACTACGCCGACGACGATGTACTCAGTGTCAACGCCCTCGTCGTTGAGGAGATAGAAACGCGTGTTGATTGCCTCGGCTGCGTTGCTCACGCCCAGTTTGGGGAGGGCCAATTCGTTGACGAGAACGTTCAGCGTCTCCTGCTTGTCTTCTTCTTCACCCATCGCATCGTTCGCGATGTCCCGACTCAGGTTCCTGCCTGCCAGTATCGGAATATCATATGTCTTCAGGAAATCCGGCGACATTCGGAGCACCTGCAGCGGAAACTCGCCCGCATCGTCGCCAGGCTGCAACGACACGCCCCTGCGCGAATTGTTCTGCTCGTAGGGAACCTGCCATGAGTAGGAGACGCTGTCCACGTTCGGCAAGGCTTCCAGCTCGATCTTGAGCGTGTCCAGCTTTTCCGTGATGCCTGCCACGTTCAGGCGGTCGAGCGTGTAGATCTCGTCACGCGGGAATTCATAGCTGGCCTCCTGCACGCGCTCGTTCTGCATGTACACGATCGTGACGACCGCCAGCATGAAAGCCGAGATCGCAAACTGTGCGCCGATCATGAAGGAGCGCATCTTCGACCCTTTCTTGCCCTTGCGCGCGATGTCACGCAATGCCTCGATCGGATTCGTACGGGTGATAAGCCAGGCGGGATAGAGGCCGGCGCAGGTTCCGACCAGCAGGGTCGTCAATACCAGCCACGGCATTGTCGCAATGTAGTCCAGCGTGAGGTTCTTGCCAGCTGCGTTATTGAACAGCGGGATGACGATCTCGAGCAGGGCGATAGCAACGAGCATTGCAATGGTCGCAATGACGAGGCTCTCGATGAGGAATTGCACGAGCAGCTGCCGCTGGCTTGCGCCCATGGTCTTGCGCATGCCGACTTCGCGGGTACGACCCAGCGACTGCGCCGTGGCGAGATTCGTGTAGTTGACACACGCAACCACGAGCACGAGGAAGCTCAACAAGCCAACGACCGAGACTGCCGGCAGGCCGATCATGTCCCAGAGCGCGAGGTTCGCATAGACGAGGGGATTGACCGTGAAATCCGAAATGACCTCCCTCTGGTCCTCGGGCACATGCCGCTCGTAGATGCCGTCCATCTGCGTCTGCAGCCAGGCTCCGTCAAGCGAGCCCGGGAGCATCACGTAGGTCATGTCGCCGATCGACAGGTTGTTCCAGTTCCCGGCGAGGTCCCACTCGCGCATACGGTTCAGGCCTGCGAGCGGCGCCACGATCTCGAACGGCGAATCCACGATCAGCGCCGAGTTGAAGTGCGAGTTCAGGGGAACGTCCTCGACGACCGCCGAGATGTAATAGTCATGCTGGTTGTCGAAAGTGACCACTTCGCCGGCCACGTCCGTCCTGCCGAAGTACTTGAGCGCGGTGGACTCGGTGATCAGCAGGCCTGAGGGGTCCTCGAGCGCCGATTCATCGCCCGCGAGATAGTTGAAGTCGAACATCTCTAGCAGCGCCGGGTCTGCAAAGCGCACACCCTGGTAGAAGCTCTCCGCACCCATCGTCAACAGGTATTCGCTATTGACCGTACGTGCGACAGCCTCGGCGTCCCCCAGCTCTGCCTCGATGATCGGGGCGACGGCCGTGAACGTTGCATTCATCTTGTCCACGCCGACATTCAGGCCGGGTGCCGCAGTGGACCCGATCGTGTAAATGCGTGGTGTGTTTTCGAAGAACAGGTCGTGCGTGCTCTCGTAATCGACGAGCAGACCTCCAAAGACGTAGATCGTCAGACCGATCGCCAGACCCGAGATATTGATCGCCGCGAACAGCTTGTTCTTGCGGAGATTGCGCAATGCGATCTTTACGTTGTTCCAGAACATCAGGTCTCTCCGTCAGGCGGCACGCGTGTTTTCGGTCACAACGTGGCCGTCGAAAAGGTTGACGGTCCGGTGCGCGTAATCGGCATGCGCCGGCGAATGCGTCACCATGACGATCGTGGTGCCTTCCTTGTTCAGTGAACGCAGCAGTTCCATGACCTCCTGGCCATGTACCGAGTCGAGGTTGCCGGTGGGCTCGTCGGCGAGGATCAGGGGCTGGTCGCCAACGACGGCCCTCGCAACGGCGACCCGTTGCTGTTGACCACCGGATAACTGGCCGGGCATGTGGTTGGCTCGATGTGCGATGCCCATGCGATCCATCACGTCAGCCACGCGTCGCTTGCGCTCCGACGACGGCATGTTGTGGTAGAGCAGTGCGAGCTCGATGTTTTCGGCCACGTTGAGTTCGTCAATCAGGTTGAAGCTCTGGAAAATGAAGCCGATGTTCTGCTTGCGGATATGGCTGCGACGGGCTTCGGTATAAGGCGCCACGTTCTCGTCGAAAAAGAAATAGTCGCCGTCCGACGGGTTGTCGAGCATGCCGATGATATTGAGCAGCGTCGACTTGCCGCAGCCGGACGGGCCCATGACGGCGACGAAGTCTCCCTGTTCGATCTCCACGTTAACGCCGTTCAGCGCCACGGTCTCTACTTCGTCGGTGCGGTAAACCTTGTACATGTTATGCAGTTTGAGCATTGCTTCGTTCCCCTTTTTGAATTCGTTCAGTAATCGTGCCGTCGACCTATTCGCCGTCCAGCGTGAGCCTGTCCATTCCCGTGTAGCTGGTGTAAGGCGACGTAATGACCCGCTCGCCAGGTTCGAGCCCGTCCAGGACCTCGATGAAATCGGTATTGCGGCGACCGAGTCGTACCGTGCGCCTTATCGCCTCACTGCCATCAGGCGCGACGACGAACACCCAGTTGCCGCCGGTCTCCTGGTAGAAAGAGCCGTTCGGGATCAGCACGGCGTCCGAGTTGTCGCCGAGCGTCAGCCTTATCTGCATCGTCTGCCCGCGGCGCATCCCTTGCGGCTCCTCGGCGAGCGTCATATCGACTTCGAACTGGCCTTCCTTCACCTGCGGGTAGATCTTGGAGACCCTGAGGTCCAGGTCACGGCCCTTGTGGTCGGCGCTGGCTGCCTGCTCGAGATCCACGCGGCCGAGGTAGTATTCGTCGATCTTGACGTTGAGCTTGTAGCCGTCCGGATTATCAATCTGGCCGAGTCGGCCACCACGCTCGATCGATTGCCCGATCTCGATATTGAAGCCCGAGAGTTTGCCGTCGAGCGGCGCCCGTACACTGAGGTCGTCGAGGTTCTTGCGAGCGAAAATGAGGCCTGCCTGCAGCTGTTCTCCGGCCTCGCGCAGCTGCAGAAGTTGTTGTTCCTGCATGCGCGTGTCGGTCGCCTGACTCTCGAGCGTAACCTCGCGGCGGTTACGGTAATACGTCAGTTCGTCTTCGAGTTCATCGATCGTCGACTGCGACACGAGTTCCCTGGAGGCGAGTTCACGCTGTCGCTCGATTGCCCGGTTCAGGCGGACGATCTGGTAGTCGATTTCGACGAGGTTGCGCTTGTGGGAGAGCCGGTTCTGCTCCAGCTGCAACTCGATCGTGCGCATGTTGTTGAGTTGCTCGGTGACCGCGGCCTCGCGACCGAGCACCTCGAGTTGCAGGTTCGTGTTCGACAGTACGGCAATCAGATCGCCACGCTCGACGAGGGTGCCGTCTTCTACGAGTATTTCTTCGACGCGGCCGCCCTCGATTGCGTCGAGATAAACCGTGCTGCTCGGTATGAGCCGGCCACGGAGCGGAATGAAGTCCTCGAACGTCCCGACCGAAACGGAGGAGACTGAAATACGCTCGGAGTTGATGCTCAGGCTACGCCCGCTCAGAAGCGAACTGACGAACCACCAGGCAAAAGCGACGACCAGGAGCCCGGCCGCCACGTAGGCGACTTTGCTCTTGAGCGGTGTTTTCCTCTCGACCTTGCGATCCATGCCTTCGCCCGAGACGCCGAGGCTCGGGGCGTATTTTTCCTGCCGAAGCTTCCTGATCTTGTCCACGATGTCGTTAGGTATCCCGTGTTCGCACGTTGTCCTTACTAAAGGAACAGCAAGGACCGTGCCAAAAGCTAAGCCCTTGTTTTATTTAGTATCCTGAACCGAAGGGCCGGAGATACTGTACGCTGGCGAACACTAAGTGTACGATTCCGGACAGTCTGGAGGCCCGCAATTGGAAAAGACAGGCACTATCCTGATCGTCGACGATGACGACGACATCCTGACCGCTGGGCGGCTGCTGCTGCGGCGACAGTTCGCCGAGGTCATCACCTGCCGACAGCCGGAGGAGGTGCCGGGCCTGCTCTCGCAGCATGCCATCGACGCGATCCTGCTGGACATGAATTTCGGGCCGGGCGAATCTTCAGGCGACCAGGGACTGCTCTGGCTGCAGAAGATTCTCGAGCTCGATCCTGACGCCGTTGTCGTCATGATTACGGCGCACGGCAACATCGACACAGCCGTCGAAGCGATGAAGCTTGGTGCAACGGACTTCGTTGCCAAGCCGTGGCAGAACGAGAAGGTGGTCGCGACAGTTTCGGCTGCGGTCAAGCTGCATCGCAGCCGCGCGGAAACCGAGTCGCTCAGAAAGACCAATCAACTGCTCGTAGAGGAGTCCGTAGCCCGGGGTAGCGACATCATCGGCGAGTCGTCGGCGATCGAGCAGTTACTCGACATCGTGCGCCGCGCCGCGCCAACCGATGCGAACGTCCTGATACTCGGCGAGAACGGCACCGGAAAAGAACTCATTGCCAGGGAGATTCACCGGCAGTCCTTGCGCTCGGACCAGCCGTTCCTGTCGATCGACATGGGATCGATCAGCGAAACCCTGTTCGAGTCGGAATTATTCGGTCACCGCAAAGGCGCGTTTACAGACGCCAATGAGGACCGTCTCGGACGCATCCAGGCGGCGAACGGCGGAACGTTGTTTCTCGACGAGATCGGCAACCTGCCGCTGCACCTGCAATCCAAGCTCCTGAGCGTCCTGGAGCAGCGCCAGGTCACACCGGTCGGCTCCAACACGCCGCTCGATTTCGACGTTCGAATCGTTACGGCGACCAACGTGCCCCCGACTTACCTTCGAGACGGGAGCCATTTCCGTCCCGACCTGCTGTTTCGCCTGAACACCGTCGAATTGACGATTCCGCCACTGCGCGAACGGCCCGACGATATCCTGCCCATCGCGTTGCATTACCTCGAGGTCTATTCAAGGAAGTACGGTGATCGAGTCCGCCGATTCAGCCCGGCGGCAAAACGTGCCATGCTCGACTACGAGTGGCCCGGCAATGTCCGCGCACTACGGCACGCCGTTGAGAGGGCGGTCATCCTGGCGGAGGAGGATGTCTTGAGTCCGTCGGATCTGCAACTGGACGATGGAGTATCCGAGACCGAAAACCTCGCGATCGCGCCCACGATCCTGAACCTCGATCACCTCGAGAGAGAAACCATCCAGAAGGCACTGCGAAAGCATGGTTTCAACATCTCGCGTGCCGCGAACGAACTGGGCCTGACACGCGCATCGCTGTACCGGCGCATGGAAAAGCATGATATTTAGGCGCTTCATTATCCTGCTCTCCCTGCGATTTGTGCTCGTCGGCCTGGCGATGGCCGCGGTCGTCTGGCTGATCCTGCGACCCGGACATCACAGCGCCACTCTGCTCGCGTCGTTCGTGCTCGTGTCGATGGTCGCAGAGCTTTGGCGATATGTGAGTCGGACCAATAGCGAGGTGGCGAGATTCCTCGACGCGGCTCGCTACGCCGATTATTCGCGGCGCTTTGATTTTGAGCAGCAAGGATCGGGTTTCGATTCACTGGGACACGCGTTTACAGAGATCATAGAACGCATGCGCGAGCGTGGTACGGACCAGGAAGTCAGCCTGCGCCGGCTGCGTGCGCTCGTCGAGCATATTCCCGTGCCCCTCCTCACCCTGCATGCAAACGACTCGATTACGCTGCAGAACAACGCTGCACGGCGCTTGTTCGGCGCAGAGCACGTAACGAGTCTCAAGGATCTACGGCGTTTCGGTTTCGGTTTCGCCGAGGCCGTTGCTGAGGTCGTGCCCGGTAATCGCCAGCTCGTGACATTTACGGTCGAGGGTATCGAATACCACCTGACGCTCGCGGCGACCGAGGTCATCGTCGCCGGCAAGAGCGAGCGCCTCGTATCGCTGCAGGACATCCAGTCCGAGCTGGACGCTACGCAGGCGCAGGCCTGGGAAGATCTCGTTCGTGTACTCACACACGAAATAATGAATTCGATCACGCCCGTGACTTCGCTCGCGAAGACGGCGGCGGTCGTCGTCGATGACGTAATAGCCAAGTCTTCGCGACAGGAGCCGATTGACGAAGACCTCGAGGATCTCAAAGATGCTGTCTCGACGGTTGCGAGGCGCTCTGACAGCCTCACGCAATTTGTCGACAGTTATCGCCAGATTACGCGGCTCGCGCCGCCCGAGAAAAAGCGCATTCGACTCGCAGACCTTTTCGAATCCGTAGGTAAACTCGCCGCGGCGGAATGTCCCCGCGAGGAAGTGGAATTCTCCTCCGAGGTGACGCCGTCGGAACTCGACGTTTACGCGGATCGCGATCTGCTCGAACCGGTGCTGTTGAACCTGCTAAGGAACGCGTGGCAGGCGACGTCGCTCGAAGACGCGCCGCGGGTCGGTCTGAGGGCGCGGCTGAACCGCCGCAATAATATTGTCGTAGAAGTGTCGGACAACGGGCCAGGCGTCGCCGACGATATGGCCAAGCGCATCTTCGTGCCATTCTTCACGACCAAAGAGGGCGGGTCAGGCGTAGGACTGGCGCTGGCCAGGCAGGTTATGATTGCGCACGGCGGCTTCATCAGGGTCGCCAACAACGACTCCGGCGGGGCGACATTCAGCCTCACGTTTTAGATGAGCCATATAACAAGGTAATAACATGGCAAAGATACTGCTCCTGTATTCCACCACGGATGGCCATACTGTCGAGATCTGCAAACGCATCAGGAAGACGGTTGAAGAACAGGGTAACGAGGTGGAACTGAAAGACCTCAAGGACGACCCGCCGCTGGATGCCGGCACCTTCGACAAGATCGTGATTGGTGCGAGTATTCGATACGGCAAGCATCAGCCGCTCGTCAGCGATTTCATCGCGAAGAACCAATCGATCCTCGAAGCACACCCCAACGCCTTTTTTTCGGTAAACGTGGTTGCCCGCAAGCCCGAGAAGAACACGCCCGAGACGAATCCCTACCTGCAGAAATTTCTCAGGAAGATAAGCTGGCAACCGCAACGACTCGGAGTCTTCGCAGGTAAGATCGATTATCCGAGTCTCGGCTTCGTCGACAAGCAGATGATTCGTTTCATCATGTGGATGACAAGGGGGCCAACGGACCCGGAGGCCATCGTCGAGTTTACGGATTGGGACAAGGTCGAAGAATTCGGCAAGATGATTGCCGAGATGTAGCGGCTCTAGAGGTACTTCGCGTAGGCTGAAATATACTTGGCGGCGTTGTCGCCCGATATCAGAACCGCGCGACCTTGATTCGATGCTCCGGATTCGATCGCCGCGTGCAGCACGGCGCCGGTCGTGGGTCCAACCATGGCGCCTTCGGTACGTGCCAGCTCGATACCAGCCGCGAACGCATCTTCATCGGTAACTGATACCAGGTCGTCCAGCAAGTCGCGGTCGAGTATCGACGGGAAGTGCTCGTCGGGAAGCCCCGTCACTCGCTTGAGGCCCGATAGCTGATGCTGTCGGTCTGCGGGCTCGACGCCAATGATCCTGACGGCAGGGTTCATTTCCTTGAGGAACTGGCCCACGCCACTGATCGTTCCGCCGGTGCCGATACTTGCGAAGAAGTAGTCGATATTGCCGCCGGTCTGGCGCCAGATCTCGGGTCCGGTCGTGTGGTAGTGGGCCGCTACATTCAATTCGCTCTCATACTGGTTGGGACTCACGTACTTGCCGCCGTAGGCCTCGCTTTCGACCATACTCTTGACGACACCACGAGCGCCTTCGGACGGGAAGATCGGGCAGAGTTCGTCCTCGACCTCGATCAGTTCGGCGCCAAGGAAACGCAGCATCGCCTTTTTTTCCTCGGGGACACCTTCCGGAACCGCGATCTCGATCGGCGTTCCCTGCGCATTCGCCAGGGCTGCCAGTGCGATGCCCGTATTGCCGGCTGACGGCTCGACGAGCGACTGGCCTTCCTCGAGCTTAAGCCCGTTGAGCATGAACTGGGCCGTGCGATCCTTGATCGAGCCGAACGGATTCATGCCTTCGAGCTTCAGGAGCACTTCGAAATCCGCATGTGGATTGAAACGTTCGCTGAGCCTGAGCATCGGCGTCGGATTGTCAGGTCCGGGGACCAGGTCGGCGACACTGTCGAAGACCTGGTTGTCCGTCGGAAAGAGCTCTTGAACGCGGGCATTCATAGTACGTTCCAGTCTATCGACGCCGCGCCTGCGGGCAACACTCGCCCGATACGGTTTCCTTATACGGATATTACTTTTGGATATATAATGAGGACCTGATGCCTACCAGGATTGTCGGTGCCGCATGCATCGCAGCCTGCGCTGTTGCGGTTGCGGGCCTGGCTGGATGCGACTCCGGTCCGGAGCAGGACACGTATCCCATGCTGGTCGGGGCGTTCGCGAGCGAGACCGAATTCCTGCCGCTCGTGGCCGACGAGGCCTACATCAACGAATCCGATTTCTTTGTTCGCTACACGCAAGGCGGCAAACTGTTCTATGGCGGCGGCAGCTGGAGTGACCGCATTTCGATACTGAGCGTTGCCGACGGTGAGGAATATCCGGGCCCGTTCATCGTCCCTCTCCAGTATCGGCTGACTGAACGCTGGCCCGAACTACCGGGCAGGATCATACCCGTGCGCCTGTTGTCAGCCAGTCGCTGGGCGGAATTGCGCCGCCGACTGTTTGCCGAGGTTCTGCCTTCCGAAGAGAACACGGGCATCGCGCTAAAATCGGATGTCGATAACTATTTTCTCTATTACGACGAGGACAGGCAGTTTCAAAGCGTCGTCATCGAAAACAAGCCGGGCGGCTACGAGATCAGCGGGCGCTTCGCGATGGCCGACATGGTCAAGGCCGGATTTCCGGTGCTCGAGGAATACCTGGAGGAGAAGGGCATCGAGGAGCGACGTATCGCCTTTAATACGGGCGACAAGGGCCACTACGCATTGCCCTGGCTGTATATCAACCGTGATTTACCGCTTGCCGTATTCGCCCGCCTGCCCGGGCCCCGATTCTCGGCGCGTCGGGGCAGCAAACCCGCCAGTTATATACAGGGTGCCGGGCACCTGGCAGACAGCCACACCACGGGCATGCTATTTCGCCCCGTGTCCTCGGTTTACCGGCTACTGTTTGTAGCGGCCGATACGGTCCTCGTAACAGCCGAGCCGACCTACCGTGCAGACATGCGTGACGTGCCCATTCCCGCCGTCAACACCGGGCGCGGCATGGATCTCGCGGCCTGGGAGTCGCGCCTCGACGAGCTGACCGGGCGCAATTCGTCGACGGGCACGATGCGCTTTCTCGTTGACGGTGAGGAGTTCTTTACGCGCCTGGTCGACGCCGTCGCGGCTGCCGAGTCGTCGATTTCGCTGCGTACCTATATCTTCGATAACGACGACTATGCATCCCGCATCGGTGACCTGCTCAAGCGTCGTTCCCGGGAGGGTATTGAAACGAAGGTACTGCTCGACGGTCTGGGCACGATCATCTCGACGATTGAACAGCAACACTCGCTGCCCAAGAGTCATGAAGCGCCCCTGTCGGTGCACAGTTTTCTCGAGTCGGGCTCGCAGATCGAGGTGCGACAGGCCAGGAACCCCTGGCTGACAGGCGACCACGTGAAGACAGCCATTATCGACAAGAGGATCGCGTTCACGGGCGGAATGAACATTGCGCGCGAGTACCGCTACGACTGGCACGATCTCATGGTCGAACTGCAAGGGCCCATCGTGGACGTGCTACAGCACGAGTTTGACAAAGCCTGGGATCACGCCGGGTTCTTCGGGGACCTGTCCTACCTGGTGGGGAAACTCAGTCGCAGGCCAAAGAACGCCGCAGGATCCGGATTTCCGATTCGTGCCCTGTTTACACGGGTCGGCGATCCCGAGATCTTCCGTGTCCAGCGCGAGGCCATTCGCAATGCCAGGAACTATATCTACGTAGAGAACGCCTATTTCACCGACGACGCGATGCTCTACGAACTGGCCAAAGCGCGCCGTCGCGGCGTCGACGTCCGCGTGATCATGCCCCTGGTTACCGACCGGGGCCCGATCACACGTAACAACGCGCTCGCAGCCAATGCGATGCTCGAACATGGCATCCGCGTGTTCATCTATCCCGGCATGTCTCACGTCAAGGCAGCGCTCTACGACGACTGGGCGTGCCTCGGCTCCGCAAACTGGGACCGCTGGAGCTTTCGCATCAACAAGGAGCTCAATATCGCGACATCAGACCCGGATGCCGTCCGCGAGCTCAAAGAGCGGGTATTCAAGGCCGACTTCGGTGTGTCGGTAGAACTCACCGAGCCATTCCCCGAGCGTTGGTCGGATTACCTGCTCGAAGTTGTCGGCGATTACGTCTTCTAGCGCTGCGACAGAATGCGGTCGATGTACTCGAACGCATCATCGGACCCGGATTCGACGAGTCCGAACAGCGCCGCGTCGCGGACGTGCTCATCAACGGTCGGGTCCTCGACAACGGCGCGGAACCAGCCGAAACTCTCGGCTGATGAAACTGTACCGTGGTCGATTGCCGACTCCTCGGCAGGCCTGCGGCAGTTCCAGTTCATTGAACGAATCCTGGCTGGTTTGCCGTCTTCGATGAGAACATAAAACTGCGCCTGTTCTCCGTCCACGCCGACCTGCCAGGCGTGCCAGCCGTCGGCGGACACTCCTTCGAGTTCCGCCGCCGATGGCTCGCTCCAGAACAATGTCGCGGCCAGCAATGCGAGAAAGCCGATCTTCGCCGCACGCATTACCGGTCCCCCGCAAGTGCCTGGTCGATGACGTCGTAGATTGCGTCGCTGTCCATTATGACCAGGTATTCGAGCAGCTGGCGTTTCTCGCCCGGGTCCGTCGCGGCACGGTAGAGTTCCAGCACGCCTTCGTCGTGGCCCGAGATCAGCAGGCCGTCGAGCGCCGCTTCCCTGACGTCCTCCGAATCGGCGCCGCGGTATATTTCGACGAGCGTGTTGTCTACCTCGTCACCGCCGATAATGCCCATCGCCTCGATCGCCTTGGTCTGCAATTCAGGATCGCTGCTGTCGAGTGCGAGTTCCCGCAAGGTCTCGTAGTCGCCGGAGATGGCATACGCGTCGATCAGGGTCTCGGACATGCCGGCGCGGCTGCGCAGTTCTCTGAGCTCGTCGCGTGCGCCCATCGCCCCGAGCATATCGACAGCCTCCGAGAAGTCCTCTTCGTTGTCGGCACTCACGGCTATCTCGTAAACGGATGTCGCGTCATCGGCGATCAGGTAAGCCTCGAGGACCGCGTCCCGAACCTCGCGGTTGCCGGTCTGGTAGATGTCGCGAAGGTTCGCGAGTGCTTCCTTGTCACCACCGATGCCGATCATGCGGATCGCCTCGACTTGCAGCTCGCCCGTGTCCTCGCGGGCGAAGCGCAGCAGCGTGGCCTGTGCCTCGCTCGAGTCGAACTGGCTCAGTATGAAGAGCGCTCGCTCCTTGACTTCGTTGCTGTGGTTGCCCGCGAGTACCTTGTCGACGATCGGCAATGCCTTTTCGGGCGGCGCCGACATCAGCGCTTCGAGAGCGGCCATTTTCAGGCTGTCACTGTCGCCCGGCTCATCGTCCTGTGCGAATCCGGTCGCCGGTAACAACAGGGTCGCCGTGATGATTACGAGTTTAAAAAGCTTGTTCATGTTCAGGTCCTTAGTTCACGTGGTGTGTGACTCATCTGATGATTCACTTGCGAGTTTGGTTAGCATCACGTTGAGTTCGAAAGCGAGCTGCGCGCGCAGCGCCTCGGCATCCTCGGGTGCTATGTCACTGGCTGCGAGCTGCAGCAGGATGGGTTCGAAGGCGCGCAGTACCCGCGCGAGTTTGGGCGCGTTGTTGTACTCCGCGGCCGATTCGAACATGCGGTTCTGTTCGATGATCTGCAACACCAGCATCGTGCGGTCGGTGTCCTCGTCGAAGCTCGCGATTTGTTGTCGGCTGTCGCGCAGGTGAACCGCGAGGCCCCGTGTGAAAGCGGCCGGTGTGACGCTCGTCTCCGGTATTACGTTGGCAACGATCGGCGTGTTCACTGACGGCTCCCCGTTGTTCGACAGCACGAACCCGATGCCGATGCCGATCGCCAGCGCGGCCGTTACCGCAGCGCCCCAGAAGAAGGAACCGGGGTGCCAGTGCTGCCGGGGTTCCCGTTGGCGCCCACGTTCGAGGGCCGCCGCTTCGTCAATCGCGTTATGCCACTGCTCGACCAGGTGGGGTGACGGGCGGTGGGCGTCCGCTTCGTGCGCCTCTACGAGTTTCCTGAGTTCGTCATTCATCGTTGTCTCCCTGCATGCTGCGCATGCTTACGCGGAGTTTCTGTACCGCGCGGTAAACGGCTTGTTTCACACGGCCTTCGTTGAGGCCAAGTGAATCGGCTATCTCTTTCGCTCGCCATTGTTCAAGATGCTTGAGCACGAAACAGACGCGCTCGACCTCGGTGAGCCGACCGAGCGCGCGCGCCAGCTCGCTCTCGAGTTCATGTTCCTCCCAGGCGCGGTCGGGCCTGGTGGCGTCGCTTTCAACGTCTGTTTCCAGGGGCTCGAAGACGCCGGGCCTGCTTTTCCTGATCAGGGCCAACGCAGCGTTGATTGCGATGCGGTGAATCCAGGTATCGAGCCGGGCCGTGCTCTGGAACTGGTGACGCTTGTTCCAGGCATTGAGCAGCGCGTCCTGCACGGCGTCGGCGGCCAGGTCGGGATTCCGGGTAATCTTGAGGCACGCCGAGTACCAGCGATCCGATCTCGTCGATATCGCCTCGTGAAAGTCCGCCTGCGTCGGCACCCCGCCGGTCTGCATTACTGCCACCATGAAGCTTTGATGCTTCGAATGTCAGAAAGGTTAGCAGGTTCTCGTCAGGCTACCTGCCCGGCGGCGTGACCCGAGGACCAGGCCCACTGGAAATTGAAGCCGCCGAGGTGTCCCGTCACGTCTACAACCTCGCCAATGAAGTAAAGCCCTGGCTGGATTCGGGACTCCATGGTTCTCGAAGAAATACCGGTGGTATCGACGCCGCCGAGCGTTACCTCGGCGGTTCGGAAACCCTCGGTCGCGGCCGGCTTGAGCGCCCACTCGCCCAGGTTCCCGGCGACATGGCGCAGCCGGTCGTCCGAGATTTCAGCGAGCAGCGTATCTTCGAGGCCGGGCCAGAACAGGTTCTGCAGTTCGGCAACCAGCGCCCTGGGCAGGAAGCTGGCTAGCGCCGAACGCAACAGCGCCTTTGGCCGCGCATCCTTCGCCTGTATTAGCAATGTGCCGGCGTCCTGGCCCGGGAGCAGGTCCACCGTGATCGTCTCGCCTGGATACCAGTAGCTCGAGGCTTGCAGCACCGCAGGCCCACTGAGCCCACGGTGCGTAAAGAGAATATCCTCGGTGAATGCCTGTCGTGGGGTGCTGACCGCTGCTCGCGTACTCAAGCCGGCGAGTCTCTGTGTCAGGTCGTGCATCGTTCCCGTGAACGTGAACGGCACGAGGCCGGCACTCGTTTCGTGCACATTGTGGTCGAACTGCCGGGCAATCTCGTAGCCGAATCCGGTTGCGCCCATCTTCGGGATTGACAGGCCGCCGCTCGCGATGACGAGAGAATCTGCGGCAAAAGTGCCCTGGTCGGACGACACGATGTATCCATTATCGGATGCGACATTATCGATGTCACAGTGCGTGATGATCTCGACGCCGGCTGCGTCGCATTCACTCTGCATCATTGCCAGGATGTCTTTCGATGAATTGTCGCAAAACAGCTGTCCCAGCGTCTTTTCATGGTACGGGATGCCGTGTTTCTCGACGAGTGCGATGAAGTCCCACTGTGTGTACCGACTCAGCGCCGAGATGCAGAAGCGCGGATTCTGCGAGATGAAGTGTGATGGATCACAGTGCAGGTTCGTGAAATTGCATCGACCCCCGCCCGACATCAGTATCTTCTTGCCGATCTTGTTGGAGCCCTCGAGCACGATCACGCGGCGATCGCGCTTGCCGGCAGCGATCGCGCACATGAGACCGGCGGCTCCGCCACCGATGACAATTACGTCCGAAGATTTCATGGCGCAAGGATATCTCAGTCGGCCTTGCGGCCCTGTATCTCTCTCTGTAAGAGCTTGCGCCGGACCAGCGCCTGCAGGAGTTTCGGGTTCTCCTCGGCCTGTTCAAGCATCTTCTGTCGAAGAACTTCCGCATGCCTCGCCGGCATCATGAGGGGTTGGTTCGTCCGGACGGTGCCCTCGTCCTCCTCTGCCAGTTCGGAGAGTGCTTCCCAGTAAACCCGGGCCTTACAGTTCGTTCGCGGAATCTGACTGCCGATTCTCGTCTCGGTGCGACACACGATGTCATAGCCGCTGTCTGGATTCGACGCGTTGAACAGGTCAATGATCTCCATCTCGACGGCACGGATCTCGCGGCGCAGCTGCGGAACCGTCTTCTCGCCGAGTACGATGATTTCGTCAATGGGCACGTCATCGGGCGACTCGATATTATCAGGCAAGACGGATAATGCGTCGGAGCCCGATTCTTCGGGAGAAGCAGTGTCTTCTCGTTCGTCCTGTGCCACAACGCTGCCTGAGCAGGCGGCGATCGCACCGATGGCAATCCAGGCGCGTAGCACTTTGTTCATGATCTGTTCCTGCACTCGCTTGTTGGTCTATTCTAGCCCCTCTGCAGGAATAGCGCCGCTATACCCGCACGAGTTCGTAGGACTTCTCTTGGTTGAGTAAACGCACGCGATCGACGAGCGTGAGCTGCGACTTCTCTTCGGCAAAGACTATTTTCGTCGTGGTCTCGCCACTATCCTGCAGCGAGTGGACGAAGCCGTGCAGGTGATCCATGTCCACGGCGATGACGTCGAGACTCAGCAGGCCGTCACCGGCGATAACCGATACGGTAAGGACCTCGGGCCGCTGCAGCAATGTCTGTTTCAGTATCTTGGCGATGTGGCCCGGGGCCAAGAGTTCGACGACGGCGCGCACACCGAATCCGATCAACTCGTAGTTCAGGACATCGGCCGAGTCACTCAATACGTTCATTCGCTTGAGTGCGGCGATGCGTCTCGAAACCGCCGTTCGCGACAGGTGCACAATAGTTGCCAGTTCAACTGTCGTCAGGCGCGTGTTTGTCGCAAGTGCCGACAGTATCGCAAGATCGTAACGATCGAGGTCCACACGTCTTTTCTTCTCACTCACAGCGCCCCCCTTTGCGCATCTACGCACCTGCATAAAGTGTGACCGCAACTTCTGGTGCTTGGTTCACTCGGTTTCGTCCGGGACCCGATCTCCGGCATGTGAGGCAGTTGTCGGGCCGTCTTTTTTGGCGCTTCGCAATCGAACGCTGATATTATCCCGGCCTGGTGCAAATCTCCGAGGCTCAAGAAGATGTCGAATAAAACCCTCACCACGCTACTGCTCCTGCTGTTCTCGTCACCGTTATTCGCGGCCGAAGACACTCAGGAATCCTGGGACGTTAATGCCATCCCCGGGGAAGCCCGCGAAGTTCCTATCGACACCAGTAACGGTTCATGGATGAGTCTCGACGTGAGCCCGGACGGCCGGTCCATTGCATTCGACCTGCTCGGCGACATCTACGTACTGCCAATGGAAGGCGGCGATGCAAAGGCGATCAACAGCGGTTTTTCCTGGGCGATGCAGCCCCGGTTCTCGCCGGACGGCACCGAGATCGCGTTTACGAGCGATGCGGGCGGTGGTGACAACATCTGGGTCATGAACGCGGACGGCAGTGACGCACGGCAGCTGACGAAGGAGGACTTCCGGCTACTCAACAACCCGTACTGGTCTCCCGACGGCAATTACATCGCGGCCCGCAAGCACTTCACGACATCGCGCTCGCTCGGTACCGGCGAGATCTGGATTTATCACCGGAACGGTGGTGGCGGCGTGGCGGTCGTCGAACGCCCTGCCGAATCGCACCAGAAGGAACTCGGCGAACCCGCGTTTTCGCCGGATGGCCGGTACATCTACTACACGCTTGATCAAACGCCCGGCGGCACGTTCATCTATGCGCAGGACTCCAACGGAGAAATCTTCGCCATTCGTCGCCATGATCTCGAAACCGGCGAGGACATCGTCTTCGTCACTGGGGCCGGCGGCGCGGTGCGGCCCGCGCCGTCTCCCGACGGCAAGTACCTCGCGTTCGTGCGCCGTATTCGCGGCGAGAGCGCGCTGTTCGTAAAGGATCTGGTCAGCGGATCCGAGTACCCGATAGTCACAGGGCTCGACAGGGATTTACAGGAAGTCTGGGCAGTGCACGGTGTGTATCCCAACATGGACTGGACGCCCGATTCGAAGAGCGTGGTTTTCTGGGCCGGTGGCCAGATCAAGCGAGTCGATATCGTCAGCAAGGCCGTTACCGATATCCCGTTCCGTGTGAACGATACGCGCACGGTTTACGATGCGCCTCGTCCCAGGGTTGATGTCGCGCCTACGCGCTTCGACACGACAATGGTGCGCAATGCCGAGATATCTCCCGACGGCTCGAAGGTCGTATTCGAAAGCCTGGGCAGACTCTATATAAAGAGCCTTCCTGATGGTGACCCGAAGCGCCTGACGCGCGATGCCATGGATCATTTCGAATACGATCCCACGTGGTCGCGTGACGGCCGGAGCATCGCGTTTGTTACCTGGGACGACAAAGAACTCGCCCACGTGCACAGCGTTCGGTCATCGGGCGGCAAGAGCAAGCGGCTTACGACACAGCCTGGCCATTTCCACGGACCGCGGTTCTCGCCGGACGGCAAGTCGATTGTCTTCGAGGCCGACAGTGGCGGCTATCTCACGTCGCCGGACTGGTCACTCGAGACTGGCGTGCTGCTAGTGCCGGCAGGCGGCGGCGCTGCGCGACTGGTTACGTCCGACGGCAGCAACCCGCATTTCGGGGCACGCAACGACCGACTCTATGTCTCACGCCGGGGCGAGGACGGACGCTCGCTCGTCAGCATTGACCTGGGAGGCAACGAGGAGCGCACCCATGCCACCGGCGAGCACCTGCTGCGCTACGAAGTCGCGCCCGACGGCCGGCACGTGGCCTTCCGCCAGAACTATCACGTCTACGCACTACCGCTGCCACCCGGCGGCAATCCGCTGCAGATCTCGACGAGCGTATCGAGCGTGAGCATGACGAAGGCGAGTGGGGACGGGGGTAACTACCCGCACTGGTCGAACGACGGCGCGACGCTGGCCTGGAGCCTGGGCGCGACGCTATACACGACCGACGTCGCCGAACTGTTTGCGCTGCACGGTGACGACGAGGAAGGCTATACAGCGCCCGCGGACGGCGTCTCGATGTCGATGACTCTCGAGTCCGACCGGCCGGACAGCAGTGTTGCGCTCTCGGGCGCCCGGATAGTCACGATGGCTGACGCCGAGGGCGGCGTTATTGAAAACGGCGTCATCGTCGTGGAAGGCAATCGCATAGTCGCTGTCGGCGCAGTCGATGACATTGACATTCCGGCTGACGCAACGCGCGTCGACGTATCCGGCAAAACCATTATCCCCGGGCTCATCGACGCGCATGCGCATGGTTCGCAGGGCGTTGGTATGATTCCCGAGCAGAACTGGATGGCTTACGCAACGCTCGCGTTCGGCGTCACGACCATTCACGACCCGTCCAACGATGCGACAGAAGTCTTTGCGGCCGCAGAGATGCAGCGCACTGGCACGATACTGGCGCCGCGCATCTACTCGACGGGCAATATCGTGTACGGTGCACGGTCGACCTCGCTGGCCGAAATCGAATCTCTCGACGACGCACGAGAGCATGTTCGCCGGCTCAAGGCCCAGGGGGCAATCAGTATCAAGAACTACAACCAGCCGCGCCGCGAACAGCGCCAGCAGGTGACGACGGCCGCCAGGGAAGAGGGCATGCTCGTGGTCTCGGAAGGCGGTTCGCTTTTCCACATGGACCTGTCAATGGTCGCGGATGGCAACAGCGCGATCGAGCACAATCTGCCGCAGTCAACGCTGTACGACGACGTGCTGCAGTTCTGGGGACAGACCAATGTCGCCTACACCCCGACGCTGGGTGTTACCTATGGTGGCATGAGCGGCGAGACATACTGGTACCAGGAGTCAGACGTATGGAAGCACCCGATACTGTCGAACTTCGTGCCGCCGCACATCCTGCAGCCGCGCTCGGTTCGCCGCATCACTGCGCCGGAAGGGGACTTCTATCATGCGGTCAGTGCAGCCACGGCAAAATCGCTCGCCGAGCAGGGCGTCATGGTCAGCATCGGTGCGCACGGCCAGCGCGAGGGACTCGCAAGCCATTGGGAAATGTGGAGCTTTGCCAGAGGTGGCATGTCACCGATCGAGGTATTGCACACGGCGACCACGGCACCTGCCAAAGCCCTGGGATTTTCTGATGACCTCGGGTCACTCGAGACCGGCAAGCTCGCCGACCTCGTCGTGCTCGACGCCAACGTCGTCGAGGATATCTACCAGAGCGACAAGGTCGACATGGTCATGCTGAATGGCCGACTCTACGACGCCGGGACGCTCAACGAGACCGTGACCGGTAATCGCAAGACGGAGCCGTTTTACTGGCAGTAACGGCTCGCCGCGACACAAAACGGACAGGCGACCGATATGAGGATGCGTTGTTTTATGTAAATGTCGGAGTTCTTTTCATGTCCAAGGCGATCTTGATCATCTTGTTTCAGGATTTGTAAGTCTTTCAATGAGTTATAGTTCTGGCACGCGAATTGCAATCTTCGCTGATATTGATGTGGCTACGAATTGTGACGCGAGGAAGCTGAGCATGAGGCCATTGCAAGCAAAATTGAATTGTTGATTAGGAAGCAAAGACATGCGTAAAGGAATAACAATTTTGGCAGTGGCCTTATTGGGATGGACCGGGCTGGCCCAGGCGGCACCTATTTGTGCTGCCGCGTATTCGAATAATCTCTCGCCCAACGCTGGTTGCGAGCTAGGCTCGACCAATAACGACAGCCTGACGCAGGTCAATCTCGACCAACTGTTCGGATTCGACGACTGGGAGTTTGACGCAAAAGACGAAGACGTCGATGGCGTCGACTCGGGGCCTGATACTCTTGGACTTAGTCTGATCGGCGGCACGATATCGGGTACCTGGTCGATCGTCAGCAACGCCTTCGAACTCTATTCAGATATCATGATTGTATTCAAAGACGGCAATGATATCCCAGACACCTATGTCGGCTATCTCTTGAACAGCACTTCGGGAACTTATATCACGCCGTTTACAAATTCGAATAACGGCAACCGTAAGAACATCTCGCACGTATCGATTTATGTGCGTGGCACTGGAATGACTGTCCCCGAACCCGGCACCCTCGCACTCCTCGGCATTGGGCTTGCTGGACTGGGATTCGCCAGAAGCCGAAAGAAAGTCTGAATTATTGATGAATCAATAGAAGCCCCGCCAAGTGCGGGGTTTTTCTTTCGATCAAGACCGTGACAGGCTTCGCAAGACGGAGCCGTTCCTTTGGCAGTAATGCCTGCCGACCTTCCCGGAGGTTGACGAAAGCACCGGTGAGCTTATAGTCACTGCTACAAGAACGAGAATCAGGAGGTAACCATGCCATATCCGCGCGCGTGGCTCTGGGTGACCGCGCTACTCGTACTCACTGTGCCTGCGTTCTGGCCCAATTACCTCGGACAACTGGGGGCCGCCGAGTGGCAGATCCATGTTCATGGCGTCACAGCCGGCCTGTGGGTACTGCTCGTCGTGTTGCAGAGTTTCACAATCCACCATAGCCGTCGCAGCCTGCATCGGGTCGCGGGACTCGCGAGCCTGCTGCTCGCGCCCGCCTTTCTTGCAGGCGGTGTGCTCGTGATCGCAACGATGGCGGTGCGCCCCGGACCGTTCACCGAGTTGTTTGGTGCACGCCTGGGGTTGCTCGACGTAATCTCTGTACTTGGATTTGCAGGGTTCGTCTTCCTGGCATTGAAGCACCGCAGGAACGTCGGCCTTCATGCCAGCTGGATGCTGGCAACAGTTTTTCCGTTGATCAATCCTACTATCGCTCGCGTGTTTCCGGCGTTCATGCCCGGTCTTACCATCAGGTCCATCGAGGACCTGCCGCGCTTTAGCGGCTCGGTACACCTGGCGCAGGCCATCGCGATCGGCATTGCGCTATTTCTCTACCTGCGTTACCGCCGGCACGGAATGCCAATGCTCATTGTTGCCGGCATGCTGATCCTTCAGACAGTGTTGTATGAAACGCTCGCACGTTCGGCGTGGTGGTCCGGCATGAATTCGCAGATCGGTGCGATATCGCCGGTGATTCTCGTCGCTTTCGGCATAGCTCTCGGCGCCGTCGCGGTTGTGGCCGGCTGGAAATCCGGCGGCAGTACAGGTTCCGCCGCTCATGGAAAGCAGTGATCTTCGGCTAACGCCGGGTCCCTGATCGAACCCGTTCTGTCCTGGTCCATTGCGACCACAAGTGCGTTCATATTCCGATCTGCGCTGACCTTTACATAAGTGCCGACCGGGGCGTGTGAGACCGATCACAGAATACTTTGTGACACATGCGTAACTTTGGGGGACCGGAGTCATGGCCTAATCCTATGAGCTCAGTCAGACCTCGCCGCTGGTTCGCGCGACTGTTCGCGAAGAAGGAAGAGCAAGAAGGCCCCTCACCGTATCATTCGGTGGCGATTCGCTGTACGAATAATGCGTGTCCGGCGGCGCTGGAGAGCCAGTTCCAGCGCCATCTCTCCACCGATGCACCTATGCTGCCGCTCGCGCAATGTGATCGGCCCGATCAGTGCGAGTGCCGTTACCAGCATTACGAAGATCGGCGAGGTGATTCTCGTAGGGCCTCGGATCAGGGTTTATCAAGGCAGAAGGACTCCAAAAGCGAGGAGCGCCGGAGCTTGAAAAGTCGTCGAGAGGAAGACTTTCCCGAGGATGAGCAACCGTTCTCCGTGCATGATGACAGTTACTATGAGCACGTGGGTGACACAATTCGGACAACGGCTATCGAATTGAACGAATCCGACGGGGTCGATCCTTACAATTCGGGTAGTTTCGACAAGTCGAAATCCTGGAAATCAAGTTCCCGCTAGCGGGAATGTATTCTGCGCGCCTGGCGGTCCACTTCTTGCCAAGAGCCGGCCGCTGAATTTGCGCTAAGTTTTCTGCTGATGATCCCAAGCGGTCGTTGGCATTTGAGATTGAGTATTGGACACTGCGTGGTGTCTACCATCGATTAGGCGCAATCAATGATAATCCGCTCGCCAAGGAAGATCGAACGCCATTGCCCCCAATGCGATGCTCCCGTGACAGTGTCTCGGTCTGCAGCAATGCGATATATCTTCTTCTATCAGCTCTTGCGTTGCAGAAGCTGCAATACGGACTTTGAAATCAGCAGTCTTGCAAAACTGGTGCTGCTGACTATGGCGTCAATGGTTATCGTTTTGGCGCTGAACATGGAAACGCTACGTGAATTGCAGGCAACGGAGCCGAATTTAAAGACCTACCTGATGGCAGGTACTTTACTAGTCACCCTGGTATTCGCGTTTATTCTATCCAGGGGACGCGCCTTCGTAGCCCGGAAATCGAAGAGCGGTGGCAGGTTCATGTTGCACTTCGCAACGGTCATTGCTATGCCGGGATCTCTTTTGCTCTTCGCACTGATGGCAGAACTCTACGGCAAGTTAGGTAATGGCTGAGCACTCATTCTTGTGTCGTAAGCCACAATGGCCGCTGCTGGCCGTTTGCAGAACTTCGCATGGTCTGGGGTAGAATGACGGCTACCGATCCATAACGCTCGCTCGATATCTTGGTTGGTTGTATCGAGCTATGTTACGAGAGGGATAACGGATGAAGCACAAAACTCCTGATGTGATGTTTGAAAACACCGTCTTCATTTGGATCGCGCTTGCTACGTCATTCGTTTTGTTGATCCCTTTAGCCGCAATGCAGTTCACAACAGATGTTAATTGGGACAAGACAGATTTCATTGTCATGGGATTCCTGGTGTTTGGAATGGCTAGCTTGTTCGTGTTGGCGGCGCGAAGAGTCCCGCCGAAGTACCGAGCGTTTGTCGGCTGTATGATTATGGCGGCATTTCTTTTCACTTGGGCCGAACTTGCAGTTGGTGTATTTTCGAACCTGGGCAGCTGATCGTCCGACGACTATTGCGTCTTTGTTATTGAGGATGGAGGGAACGCCATGAGTAGAAAAAGTATCAGTGGTCTTGTTGGAATTGTGGTTGGCGGTGCGTGGTTGGCCAACAATTACAAGTACTTTGACGAACAGGGCTTTGTGGCAATTGGTATGCCTCTCCTGATTCTGGCCGCAGGCGTTGTCTATTTTGTGCTTGGCATGAAATCTTCTTGATCGAGCCTGGCAACCAGCAGGCCCAACTGGCTACCACCCCTTGGAACGGAACCAACCTGTCAGCGACAGGCGCGGTTCTGCGGCGAACGGGGCGATGAACGTCACCGAATGTACGTGGCGGATGTCGAACAATGACATCGAATTGAACATCGGCGCCCACGCGTCTCGTGGTGTTCCGTCGTCTTCGAAGAACTGCAGCAGGCCACCCCAGTCGGGATGCCAGTTCTTGCTGAACGCGAGTACGTACCCAAGCCGGCGCTCTTCGTTCGTCACGTCGTCACGATGTCGCGTCAGGAACTGCCCCGGCGTGTAACGCGTAAACTGGGCATCCGCACTCTTCAGGTCGTCGCGGCCTGTAATCGAGCTGACAAACGACAGCATCTCCTCGCCATTCAGATACTCGAATACGCTGTGCAGGAACTTGAGGTTGTCGTTGGACGCATCGTCAAGCTTGCGCGCCATCATGTAGCCGCAGTAGAAGAAGCCGATACCGCGAGACGCCGCGTCCATGAGTTTCGCGCGGAACTCCTGCATCTGCGCGTCATCGAAGTTCGCCATTTCCTTGGAAGGAATTGCGACGTTCTTGCCGTCGAGGTGGCTAACAAACTCGTAGGGTACATCGCTACGGGAAGCGCTACGGACGCGTTCCGCGATCGACTCATCGAGTATGTTCTCAATGCGGATGCGGCCATCCTCGCGAAAGCGTTCGGCAAGTTCAGCAGCGTCGAGATTTGGATTCAACATGGCTTGGTCAGTCCCGGTAGGCAGGGGGAAGATCGGACGACGTCTGCATGTAGCGGTCGCGCAGCAAGGTCTGCCGGCTCTTCATCGGTATCGCCACGCCGTTGATAAACACCTGGTCGGGATAGGTCGATAACTCGAACGGATCGGCCGGCCAGATAACAACATCGGCTGCTTTGCCGGGCTCGAGACTGCCGACATCATCGCTGACGCCGTAGATTTCGGCGGGCGACAAGGTGATGGCCCGCAGCGCGGCATCCCACTCGAGTCCGTCGCCCACGGCGTTGCCCGCCGATTGCGTCATGTTTCTCGCGTTGTGCGTCAGGCTCAGTGAATCAGCGAACGCTACGGTCACGCCTGCCTCGATGAGGATGTTCGCATTTCCGCGGCGCGCGTTGAGGCTGTCGAAATTGCCCGGGAGATTTTGCGCGGGACCGAGGATGACAGGGATGCGAGCCGTTGCAATCTCGCTCGCCAGCATCCAGGCCTCGGCGCCATTCACGATGACCGGCCGTACGCCATATTCTGCGGCCAAACCGATCAGGATCTCGATGTCGCTCGCACGATTGATGTTCACGAGCATCGGCGTTGTCCCGGTCAGGACGCTTTGCAGGGCCTCGAGATCGGCAATGCTGTGCATGTAGTCTCGTCGCATGCCGCGCTCGAAGTCGCCTTTATGATCGCGATAGTCGAGCGCCTCGTCGAGTGCGTTGCGTAGTACGAGCCACGCGCCAGTGCGCGTGCCGTCGGCGAAAGCACTGCCGCTTTCGCCGAGTGTGACAACCATGGCTGCACCGCGGCGGTCGAGTACATCGTCGTCGCCGAGGTTCACGACGGCTGCAAGGCCGGACAGTACATGACCATAGCTGCCTGCATCGTCCGGGTAAGCCGGTGAGGGCGTAATGGCGGCACGAGTGACCCCTTCGATGCGATTCACGGCTACCAGCGTCGATCGGGGGTTGTACGCATCAGCCACGTCGAAACCCGCCGTAAACATTTCACCCCGTTGCTCAGAGTCGACCGGCCCGGCGGATGAACCGACTTCGACGAGGCCGAGTCTGCCAACGGGCGAAAACAGTCCCGGCGTCACGATCTTGCCACTTGCGTCGATTGTGTTCGCGCCATTGGGTACGCTAATACCGGCGCCAACGGCCTGGATCCTGCCGTTCTCGATGAGTATTGTCGCGTTCTCGAGCGTGCCTTGCGGCCCCACCGTGTGAACCTTGCCGCCGACGATCGCCGTTGTTTCGGCGAGCACGGGCAGGGCGACGGCGAGCAATGCCAGGGCCGTGATGATCTGCCTCATTGCGCACCTCCCGTGGCCGTGCCCAGGGTAAAGTCGGTCGTGGGGTTGACGGCCTCATTGCCGCGCTCGAAAGCGAGTGCGCCGTCGATGTAGACGCGCTCGGGTCGGGTATAGACACTGAACGGGTCGCCATCCCAGATGACGACGTCCGCCATCTTGTCCGCTTCGAGTGTGCCTGTCACCGCGTCGATGCCGAGCGACTTCGCAGGATTGCTCGTGATCCAGCGAATCGCGCGTTCGGGCGGAATGTCGACGCCGACACGTGCTGCGGCGCCCATGACCTTCGCGGTTTCCTGGTTGAGTACCTGCATACCGATAGCCGAGTCCGAGTGGATAATCGCGCAGGCGTCAGCCAGATCGACAATGGCCGCGTTTTCGCGGATGCCGTCATACGCCTCCATCTTGAAGCCCCACCAGTCGGCCCACACAGCCGCGCAGGTATCGGCTTCGGCCAAGAGGTCGGCGATCTTGTAGGCTTCCACCGCGTGGTGAAATGCCGTGACCTTGTAACCGAACTCTTTGGCGACATCGAGCATGATCGACATTTCGTCGGCGCGGTAGCAGTGGTTATGAACGAGGATTTCGCCATTCAGCACGCCGACGAGGGTCTCGAGTTTCAGGTCGCGCATCGGCGGTTCGCCCTGGCCCTTCTCGGCTTTGGCAAGCTTGTCGCGGTAATCGACTGCTTCGATCCACGCCGCGCGATACCCCGCAACGTTACCCATGCGCGTGCCGGGCGCCTGGCCGCGGCTGCCGTAGACACGCTTCGGGTTCTCGCCACAGGCCATCTTGAGGCCATGCGGCGCGCCCGGGAATTTCATGTCCATGACGTTGCGGCCCGGAACGTTCTTCACCGTCACGCTGCGGCCGCCGATCAGGTTGGCCGAGCCTGGCAGGATTTGCATTGACGTTACGCCGCCGGCAAGTGCCGTGACGAAGCCGGGATCCTGTGGCCAGACGCTGTGCTCGGCCCAGACTTGTGCCGTCACCGGAGCCGTCATCTCGTTGCCGTCCGAATGCGACTCGGTACCGGGTGACGCGTAGACACCGAGGTGCGCATGCACGTCGATGATGCCCGGCGTGACCCATTTGCCCGAGGCATCGAATACGTCCGCACCGTCTGCCGACAAGTCCATGCCGACCTCGACGATTTTGCCATCCCTGAGAAGTATGTCTGCATCGTCCAACCGTTCGCCTGTGCCCGTGAGGACGGTCGCGCCCGTAATCAGGGTCGTCCCGCCCGGGAGGGCTTCGTAGCGGCTACTGTAGGCAGTCGCCGCCTCATCTTCGGCAGCCTTGTCGCATGCGCTGACGAGCAGGCCGATGGCCGCCAGCACGACAGATAGTCTGATCACTGCTTTGTCCTCTTCTCTATCACAGCAAGATCCCGCGAACGCCGCAGGCAATCTGCTTTATTATCAGGGCTCGCATGATACATGAGCAGCACGCATGACCAACATCCATCGACTCGTCCGGGCGCTGCTCTACCCGGTCCTGGCGTGCGTGGTGGCGAGTTGTTCCACAGAGGCGCCGCCGGAAACCGCTGATTTGACGCGCTATACGCTGCAGCATGACGGCCTCGAGCGCGAATATTTCGTCTTCCTGCCCTCCGCGTACGACGCAGGCCGGCAAAGCCCGGTCGCCGTCTTCATGCACGGCTACGGAGGATCCGCGACGGGCACCGAGGCCGAGGTAACCAACGGACTGACCCGCTATGCTGAGGAGTTCGGCTACATCATGGTATTTCCGCAGGGGACCTGGTTCATGTCGGACGGCGCGCCCGGGGAGCGCTGGGAGGTCACCTCCTGGAACCACATTACCGATGGTCTCGACAGGGGCCCGGAAGGACCGATCTGCGAGCCCGATGCCGAAATTTTCCCGTGCCCGCCCGAATGCGGTGATTGCGGGCAGTGTGGCTGGGCATCCTGTAACGATGACGTGGGTTTCCTGCGGAAGCTCGTTGCGCGCATGGCAGAGGATTTCGCCGTGCACGAGCAGCGTGTGTACATCACGGGTTTCAGTAACGGCGCGATGATGGCCCATCGCATGGGCTGTGAGGCATCCGAGCTTTTCGCCGCGGCGGCGCTGGTCGGTGGCCGTCTAGAGCCTGGCTTCGAGTGCACGCCGGCCACGCCCTTGCCATTGCTGCAGATCAATGGCGGCGTGGACGAGGTCGTACCTTTCGATGGGCGAGCCACCGAATCGGGCTATTATTATGCAAGTGCTGCGGCGACGGCCACCTATTGGAACTTTGGCGCCGCCTGCGCAGACAAAACGGAAAACTGGATGTCGCCGACTCTTGCAGATGCGGTAGTATCCTGCACGATCGCGTGCCGCGGCAGCGATCGCGAATCGATAGACTGCTTGTGGCCGGAGGGGGATCATCGCTGGCCCGGCACACCGGGGGCTCGCGGCAGCAACGGCTATTGCGTCACCGAACTGCAGGCAGCGAGTATGCCGGATCAGGCAATCTGCGAAGAACCCGATCCGAATCAGGAAACTTGGGGATCTCGACTCTTGTTCGAGTTCTTCGACAAGCACCAGGGAGAACAATAGTGACAAGACGACTGCTGAACGGAGCGACCTTTCTTTTGCTTGTTGTCTCCGCCGCTCTGTCCGGCTGCGGCAAGGAGCCGGCGCCCGAGCCCGCTGTATCGGAAGTGGGCAAGACCGTCGAATACGAGTGGATCGCACAGGGAACGCCGGCGGGCCAGTCTACGGTCGTCACAACAGGCGACGGCAGGGTCACTACAGAGTCGTTCGTCCACTGGAACAATCGCGAGTACACAGTGAACTCCGAAATGCAGCTCGATAGCGACGGACTCGTCATGGCACAGAAGATCACGGGTATTTCGCCATTCGGCGCGCCCATCGATGAGTCGTTCAGCTATGAGGACGGCATCGCGCGCTGGAGCACGGTCGGCGAGAGTGGCAGTGCCGCGACCGATTCGCCCGGGTTCTACGTGGCGAACGAATTCGGTGCGCTCGGCGTTGCCGCGCTGGTCAGGGCTGCACTCGCAAACATCGACGGCGAGATTGCGCTGTTGCCCTCGGGCACGGCCCGCGTGGAAGCATTGACTACCGCAACCGTGAACACGCCGGACGGCGAGAAAGCACTGTCGCTGTACTCGATCGCCGGCCTCGGCTTTACACCTTTCTATGCCTGGTTCGATGAGGATATGGAACTCGCAGTTCTCGACTTCGGCGGATTCATGGGCATGTTGCCGAAAGGCTGGGATGCAACCGAGCTCGACAGGTTGAGTGCCCTCCAGATAGAGCAGGACGCGCTGATGGTCGAGCGGATCTCGGGTGACCTGGCACAGGTGCTCGACAAGGCGGTACTGTTCGAAAACGTCGGCGTGGTCGATGTTGAAAAAGGCAGCCTGCTCGAGAACCACAGCGTGCTGGCCGTCGACGGCAAGATCGTGGCTGTATCGGCCGAGCCGATCGACAACGCCGCCGCCTTGCGCATCGATGGCAGCGGCAAGACGTTGATGCCGGGCATGTGGGATATGCACGGTCATTTCGGACTCGCGGACGGCGTACTCAACATCGCGGGTGGAATAACCAGCGTCCGCGATATCGGCAGCGTGCACGAGCAGATCATGGAGATCACGGCCAAGTACGACGCGGGTGAGGTGATCGGGCCGAATACCTACCGCTCGGGTTTCATCGACCAGGCAAGCCCGTACGCGACGGGCGATACCGTGGCGACGCTCGAAGAGGCCCTCGAGCGCGTCGACTTCTTTGCCGCGCACGGGTACATGCAGATCAAGCTCTACAGTTCGATCGATCCATCGTGGGTGGACGACATCGCCGAGCGGGCACACGGACACGGCATGCGCCTGAGCGGGCACATACCGGCGTTCATGTCGGCCGAGCAGGCCGTCCGGGCCGGCTACGACGAAATTCAGCATATCAATATGGTGTTTCTCAATTTCCTCGCCGGCGACCGTGAAGATACCCGCAAGCAGCTTCGGTTCACGCTCTACGGTGACGAGGGCGGCGAGCTCGATCTCGACAGCACAGCGGTTCAGGACTTCATCGCACTGCTCCTCGAGAACGATGTCGCCGTAGACCCCACGGCGGCGATCTTCGATACGATGCTGATACACCGCCCGGGAAACCCCGATCCCTCGTTCGCGAGTGTTGCCGACCATCTTCCGGCCACGATCACCCGCGGCCTGTACGTTCCCGAGATGGACATGGGCGAGGATAAGGTCGACGCCTGGGCGAAGTCAGCCGTGAACCAGGCAGCCATGCTGCGCCAACTGCATGAGAGCGGCGTGCAGCTCGTCCCGGGCAGCGATTCGATCGCCGCGTTCACGATCCACCGCGAGCTGGAACTCTACGCGGAGGCCGGCATCCCGAATGCCGATGTGCTCAGAATAGCGACGCTGGAGAGCGCCCGCATCGTCGGTGTAGACGATCGCACCGGATCCATCGCGGTCGGCAAGGATTCGGATCTCGTACTACTCGACGGCAACCCGCTCGAGGACATCAGCGCCGTGCGTCGTGCCACCCTCGTAATGAAAGGAAACACGGCGTACCAGCCATCCGCGCTCTACAAGGTTGTTGGTGTGAAACCGTTCCTGGAGTCCGTTTCCCTATGAACATCAGCAAGCGAGAGTTCCTCAAGTTATCCGGCACATCGGCCGCGCTTGCGGCATTGGGCAGCAGTCCCGGCCGGGCAGAATCGATCCGGCCGGCGCCCCTGAAGTCGATCGTTGATGACGCCGAGCCCATCTCCGTCGACGAGCGGATTGAGCGCGTGAAGAAAGCCCAGGAACTCATGGTGGAGCACGACATCGACGCGATTCTCATCGAGCCGGGGTCCGCCATGCTGTATTTCAGCGGCATCCGCTGGTGGCGCAGCGAGCGGCTGACGGCCGTCGTCATTCCGAGGGCAGGCGATATCGGTGTCGTGACGCCTTACTTCGAGGAGCCCAGCGTTCGCGAGTCCATGACATTCGGTGACGACGTCAGGACCTGGCACGAACACGAGAATCCCTTCGAACGCGTTGCCGGAATACTCAAAGACCGTGGGCTCAAGGGTGGTCGTATCGGCCTCGAGGAGACCGTGCGTTATTTTGTCGCCGAGGGGGTTGGCCGCGCTGCACCGGACTTCGACGTCGTCGCGGCGCTTCCGGTCACGCTCGGCTGTCGCATGTACAAGTCAGCGGCCGAAATCGCGCTCATGAAAAAAGCGAACGAAGTGACGCTGCGTGCATATGGGCACGTCTTCAGCAGCCTCGAGAAAGGGATGCTGCCTGACGATGTCAATGCGCTGATGCGCGAGGCGCAGTCAACCCTGGGCGGCGACGGCACCTGGAACATGGCTTTGTTCGGGCCCGCGAGCGCCTATCCGCACGGTACCTCGCAGCGGCAGGAGATCGAGGAAGGGCAAATCGTGCTGATGGACTGCGGCTGCTCGGTACACGGCTACCGTTCGGATATTTCGCGGACATTCGTATTCGGTGAACCGAGCGACCGGCAACGCGAAGTCTGGGATACGGTACGCAAGGGCCAGCAGATTGCATTCGACAAGGCCAGTATCGGCACGCCCGCCGGAGAAGTCGATGACGCGGTCAGGCGCCATTACAGGTCGCTGGGCTATGGTCCCGGGTACCGGACACCGGGCTTGAGTCACCGCACAGGACACGGCATCGGCATGGATGTCCACGAAAGTGTTAACTTCGTGCATGGCGAGGAGACGCCTTTGGCGCCCGGCATGTGTTTTTCGAACGAGCCGGGCATCTACATCTTCGACGAGTTCGGCGTTCGACTCGAGGACTGCATCCATATGACCGAAGACGGTCCCGCCTGGTTTACCGTACCGCCCGACAGCCTCGACGACCCGATAGGTCGGCCAGGCTGACACCGAAGCAGGAAGCATCTCGTCCACTAGCAGGAGAAGGGCGTCGCCTTATGACGCAGAAATTGCCACCCGGAAATAGCAGCACCACTGCGAGTATTGACTTGTCGCGCTTCAAGCGCGCGCTGAGCTGCTTTGCGACAGGCGTCGCTGTCGTCACGACCGTTGATTCGAAGGGTGCCAAGGTCGGCATGACGATCAACAGCTTCAATTCCGTGTCGCTCGATCCGCCGCTTGTTCTTTGGAGCGTCGCCGAGGACTCCTTCAGCTATGACGTGTTCACACGTGCTGAACACTTTGCCGTGAACGTTCTTTCAATACACCAGAAAGACCTTGCCGACCGATTTGCGCAAAGGAACAGCAACAAGTTCGACGGCCTGGAGCACGGTGAAGGGCTACACGGCTTACCGTTGCTTCAGGATTTCGCTGCGTGTTTCGAATGCCGCACGGAACACGTTTACGCGGGAGGTGACCACAAGATCATCGTAGGCCGGGTCCTGCGGGTCGAAGAACACGAGACGGACCCGCTGATCTACTATCGTGGTCATTATCTCCGTTCCTGAAATTTCCTGGCGATTCCAATGACAATAAGATCGATCAGTGAGCCGGACACGAATGCCTGGAACATGGCGAGCGTGCGGTTCTCGGCCACGGCGACGACGGGCGCGCCGAGGTAAAAGGCGAATCCCGTGGAAATAATAATGAGTGCGAAGGCTATCAGGGCCGCCCTGGTGCCGAGCGCGGGTCGAAACGTACCCCAGAGCGCCATGCCGACCGGGATCCGGTGCACGATCACGGCGCCGGCCAGTCGATCGCCGCTGCCCGGCAACAGCGCAATGCCGTCGATCAACGCGTGCATGCAGATTCCCAGGCCAGCCACAATCATGACCGCGAGATTGGCCGTGCGCGAAGCGACGTGAAAGACGCGCTTCAGCAAGATCGGGAAAGCGATGCCGAGCAGCAGGAAGGCGAAAGCTATCCAGCCACCGGCAGACAGGGATTCGGGGATGATATGTACGCCGATTATCCAGGCGATGGCGACGAACACGAGGCCATCGAGGACTTGTCGCGCAACGGCATTGCGATAGCCCACGGCATAGACCAGCGGGCCAAGCAGCAGTGCGAGGGTGCTCAGCAGGAAGTTCACGTTTAGAATACTCGCATGTTTAGACTGGCGACTTCATGCTGTTTGCTGTTCATCCTGGCGGCTCTGCTGATGACGGATACGAGCGCTCGAGCGCATGGCGGAGTTGTAGAAGAAGGCGACCTCTGCATGATCAAGGTCAATTTCCTGCGGGCGCATTTCAAGATCTACCAGCCCCGCGTCAGCGGGCACGAACAGTTCTGCGAGGACCTGCCGGTCGCCTCCGAGAGCGTTTTCGTCATGGAGTACGAGCACGATTCGCTTTCCATCATGCCGATCGATTTTCGAATCATACGCGACGTAACGGGCGCAGGGCGTTTCGCGCGCATGGAAGACGTGAATGAAATTCCTGACCTCGACGATGCGACGGTGTTCTACCAGCCGGCGATGCTCGAACCCGACGTGTACACGGTCGTTCACGAGTTCGCGGAAGAAGGCGATTTCATAGGCATCGTCTCGGCGACCCACCCCGACAGCAACAAGGTGTATGCAGCGGTCTTTCCGTTTGAAGTCGGTTTCACGGGCTGGGGCTACTGGCCGTTCATCATCTGCTTGCTCGTGCTGATCCAGGTTCAGTACCTCGTTATGAGCGGCCGTATCAGGCGCTGGCTGACCCCGGCAGCAGCTGTGGCATCCTGCCTGTTGCTGTTGCCGTTATCCGCAAGCGCCGACGGGCTGGTCGTAACGTATTCGACGCCCGATGGCCCCGTAGAGATCAATCGTATGCACAGCTGGGTCCTGCACGTGGAGTCCACATCCGGCGAGCCCGTGACAGGTGCCGCGATCGAAGTGGAAGGCGGCATGCCTGCGCACGACCACGGGCTGCCCACGCGTCCGCGCGTGACGCGTGAAATCGGCGGCGGTGACTACCAGCTCGATGGCGTGCGTTTTCACATGGGCGGCTACTGGGAGATGCACGTGACGATCACGACCGACGCCGGCACGGAAACCGTCGTCATCCCGCTGCAGTTGTGAAGTCCGATTCGTTCAAGGTCGCGGCCGCTGCTGCGGTCGCCGCTATCCTGGTTACGGTCTGGTATTTCCGCGATGTCGAGCCAGCGCCCTGGAGCGACGAAGAGATTGTATTGTTGCAGTCGCTCTGGATCGAGAACCTCCCGGATGTTCCCGCCGATCCGACCAATGCAGTTGCTGATGACCCGCAGGCGGCAGCGTTCGGCCAGCGTCTGTTCCTGGACGCGAGGCTCAGTGCCAACGGCGCTGTTTCCTGCGCGACCTGCCACCAGCCTGCACGACATTTCACGGATGGATTGCCGAAAGGCACGGCAATCGGAACGTCGAAGCGCAATACGCCGAGCATCGTCGGCGCGGCCTACAGCCCCTGGCTTTACTGGGACGGCAGGCGGGATAGCCAGTGGGCGCAGGCTCTATCGCCACTCGAGGACCCGGAGGAACACGGCACGGACCGTCGCCATGTGCTGGACGTGATTGCGGCCGACGGGGACTACCGTGCCGCGTATGAAGCACTGTTCGGGCCGCTACCCGACCTGTCAGTAGCAGATGAAGTCACGATCGACACGGCGTTTGCGAATGTCGGCAAAGCGATCGCGGCGTTCGAGCGCACCGTGCTGCCAACGGCATCGCGCTTCGACCGTTACGTCGCCGCGGTTGTCACGCGGGACCGCGAATCGCAACGAACCTTGTTCAGCGACGATGAAGTGCGCGGACTCAGGCTCTTCATCGGCGAAGCGAACTGCATGCAATGCCACAACGGGCCACTATTGACGAACAACGAGTTTCATAACACGGGCGTATTGAGCGCTGTCGGTGAAATACCCGACAAAGGTCGTGCAACAGGAATAGTCGAGGTGATGCAGGACCCCTTTAATTGCCAGGGTAGCTATAGTGACGATGCCGACCATGTTTGTCCCGAACTCGAGTTTGCGCGCAGCGGACCCGAATTGATTGGCGCAGTCCGCACGCCCTCCCTGAGGAACCTCGAAGGTACCGAACCGTTCATGCACAAGGGGCAGATCGCGACGCTCGCCGCGGTCCTCGAGCATTACAACGAGGCCCCCGACGCGATGATCGGGCACAACGAAGCCGAGCCGCTGGGTCTCGATGGTAGTGAGCTGCGCCAGCTCGAGGCTTTCCTGGGTACGCTCACAGCCCCGTACACCGGGCTTGGTACACGCCCAGGTGCGACATAAGTTACTGATTTTACTAGCATCGCCAACTTTCTGCTACGATAACGGTACTATAAGAAGAAAGACAGACAATCCTCCAGGGGGTGTCCGATGGTCGGCAGCAATCGAGTTCTCGCCTGCGCTGTGGCAGCGGCGCTTTG